>Ga0105047_10010439_pt1 | contig 15181 bp, 11 predicted proteins | sample MAT04_FD_78384 | JGI IMG/M metagenome (GOLD analysis project Ga0105047, IMG submission 78384) | Freshwater microbial communities from Lake Fryxell liftoff mats and glacier meltwater in Antarctica - MAT-04 (megahit assembly) | ecosystem: Environmental > Aquatic > Freshwater > Ice > Liftoff... | reverse complement strand
CCCTCTCTGCCAATATGAGTGAGACATCGATCCTTCCCTAGTTTAGTGTACGAGGGTGATCGAGGATGTGCCGTTGTCTCTTTCGGGTATTGCTGTGCTTGCACCAGATGTCGGGGTTTCCATCCCCAAGCCCCGTCGTCGTTTCACCACCGCCTATAAGCAGGATATGGTAGCGGCGGCCGCGCGCTGTACGCAGCGCGGCGAACTGGGTGCGCTGTTACGTCATGAGGGATTGTATGCGTCGCACATTGCCGTGTGGCGCGCGGCCGCGGAGCGCGGGGAATTGACGGGCACGGGCCCGCGTTCCGGTCCGAAGCCGGGGATCACGCCGCCCGACGCGTCGCGCATCGCGACGTTGGAGCGCGAAGTGCAGCGACAAACCGCGCGCGCGGAACGCGCGGAATTGATCGTCGAGGTTCAAAAAAAAGTCGCGCAGCTGCTGGAACTGGCGGCGGGGCCGTCGAGCGAGCGCTCATGATCGCGACCGTCGTCGAATTTGGCGCGCGTTGTGGCGTGCGGGCCCTATGTACGAGCTTGGGGCTCGCGCCGGCCACGTACTATCGCGCGATGCGGCGGACGGTGCTCGCGCCGATAGCGGCGCCACGCCGGCCGTCGCCGCGCGCGCTCAGTGCCCATGAGCAGGAGGCCGTGCTCGCGGTCTTGCACGACGAGCACTTTGTCGATTGTGCGCCGGCGCAAGTGTACGCGACGCTGCTCGACGAAGGCACGTATCTGTGCGCGGAACGCACCATGTATCGTATGCTCGCGGCGCACGCCGAAGTCCGGGAGCGACGTGCGCAACGGCGACATCCGCAGTACGCCGCGCCAGAATTACTAGCGACGGGCCCGAACCAATTGTGGAGTTGGGACATCACGAAGCTCAAAGGTCCGACGACGTGGAGTTACTACTACTTGTACGTCATCCTGGATGTCTTCAGTCGCTATGTGGTGGGCTGGATGCTCGCGCCGCGTGAATCCGCCGCCCACGCGGAACACTTAATTGCGACGTGTTGTGCGCGCGAAGGCATTGCCCGCGACCAACTCACGCTGCACGCCGATCGCGGCGCGGCGATGACGTCGAAAGCCGTCGCGTACTTACTCGCCGATCTCGGCGTCACCAAAACGCACTCGCGCCCGCCAGTATCGAATGACAATCCGTATTCGGAAGCGCAGTTCAAGACGCTCAAGTATCGCCCCGATTTCCCCGCGCGGTTTGGGTCGATCGAAGATGCGCGTGCACATTGTACCGCGTTTTTCATTTGGTACAACACGGTGCATCGGCACTCGGCCCTCGGGCTGCACACGCCGCACGATGTGCACTCCGGGCTCGCGCCGCTCCGGCGCGCGCACCGCGCGGCGGTACTCACGGCCGCGTATCTCGCCCATCCCGAACGCTTTGTGCAACATCCGCCCGTGCCGGCGCTCTTACCCACCACCGCCTGGATCAATCCGCCGAAACTCCCCCCCACCACCACGTAGTTCATTCAATAAACTCCACTCACCGGTGTCTCAAACTCATTGACAGGTTCCGCTATGCCCGGTGCACGCGCAACTGACTGCGTCGTACGCGCAGGCGGGAATGTACGGAAGTGGTTTGATGCAATTTATGCAAAACAGGATTCGCTGGCTGTGTTGTCTTGGGCGACGTTTGCACGATTGTCGGAAGTTGTGGATACGGCTGCAATCACCAACTGTGCAAGTGGTAACGACTCTGCCGCCGTGGGGGCGGTTAGGAAGGGTGAAGCTTGGGCTGCTCAAGTAGAAGCTCCTGGCACACCGACGATACTCATAAACGGGCACAAGTTGATCAAGACGCCGACTGCAGCGCAGCTTGACACACTAATTCGAGCCTTCACAAAAGCCTCGTGAGACACGGAGATCGTTGGACCGCAGGACGAAGGTGCTTGTTAATGTCCGCAATTTTTTGCGCGGCCTTCGTAGCGGCGTGCGACCTGAAGTCAACACCAGATGACGGTGACGCACACAGAGCAACGGCGATCGCAATTCCACCGATAGCGCATTCTTCCTCCATCCCGCATGTCACGATCAGCGACAACACGTTGCAAAAACTGGTCGCGCGGCTGGCAACATCGGATTCGGCCATATTCTTGGATCGTGATGCCGTTGCGATCCTAACGCGCACCGGCATTGCAGTGACGGACATACATCGGGTACTGATCTTTGATTCAACAGGTCATCTCCTCGTCACTCGTGGTCAAAACGGCGCCGGTCCTGGCGAGTATGAGAACGTGCAGGCCATTTGCCAATCAACAGGCGACACCCTTGTAGTGGTAGATGCTGGACAATCGCGAGTGTCAATATTGACTCCCGACGGGCGCTTTGTCCGTTCATTCAACCTCGTTTTGGGTGAACTTCCGTTTCAGCACGGGTGTCTGGACGACGGCACAATCCTTGTGAAAAACGTCATGAAGGGTTCACGAAACCAGTTCGGGGCATTCCGATATACACTCTCCGGCACGGTCCGCGATTCGACACTTGTCTTGGACTTCGAAAATTTTCTTGGGGGAAGACTGGTATTTGCTCCGGCAAACTTGGTCGCTTATCACGATTCCATCGTTTTCGGCAATCCTTGGACGGGAGAAATGAAGCTGTATTCGCCGAATGGATTTCTCCAGCGAACAGTGCGGCTTACAGGGATCAAGACCAGGGTAATTCCAAAAGACATCAGGCCTTGGATTAAGGCCAAGAATGGGCCTACGCTATACTGGCCGGCCAAGGCCAAGAATTTGCCATACTTCCAAAAAATTCACGTTGCTTCAAACGGCGATGTTTGGTACAACGACTATCCGGCGAGCAAGCACGAGGCAATTCGCTGGGCTGGATTTTCGCGCGACGGAGCACCGCTCGGAACATTGACCATTGACTCGTCGCTTGTGGTGAATCAATCCGTGACGGTCGCGGATTTTGGCGTTTCATCCGTCCTGCTCCGGTTTGAACAAGATCGAGGAGGAACCACTTTCCGTATCTTGCCGATTTCGAACCTTCCTCCAAACAGCCACCGTTAGCGCGCACGACAGGGCCGGGTGAATCGCCTCGGGATTGCCGGAGTATCCAAAATCTGAGAGGTTGGAGTCATGGCAAGACAATCACGGTATTCTGCGGAGGTTTAGGAACGCGCGGTGCGGCTTGTATACGAGGGGAATGACCCATAAATCGCTGCGGGCCGCGATCGGTGCGATTGCGCCGAAGTTCGGCTGTTCTGCGCATATGCTGCATCATTGGATTCAGCGCCGAGAAGTCGGTAACCGGCAGCGCCCTGGCGTGTCGAGGGCGTAGCACGCGCGCATGCAGCCACTGGCGCGCGAGAACAAAGCGTTGCGCAGGACGAATGAAATCTTGCGCAAGGCGTCCGCGTATTTTGCCGATGCGGAGTTCGAGCTCCGCGGGACGTGATGGTGGCAGTTATTGACGCGCATTGCGAGACATATGGGCTCGAGCCGATTTAGGCAGTGCGGCCAGTCGCTCCGTCGACATACTACGAACAGAAGGCCCGCGTGAGTGCTCCGTCGAGGGTCCCCCGCCGTTTGTAACGCGAAGCGCAGTGGCGCCCATAGATTGAGCGCGTGTGGCGCGAGAATCGCCGCTCTAGAGACGACTATGACGGTCTGTCTCAGGGCGCCTACGCATCGTATCCCACCACCAAATTCCGCCCCGCCTGCTTTGCGCGCTGCACCGCAGTGTCGCCAAACGCGAGCATGCCATCAACCGACGGCGCTTCCTCGGTGAGTTCGACCACACCCACACACACCGTGCAAGTAACCTGTCGCGTCTCCCCCGGAAACACGTGGCGCGCCATGCGCTCGCGAATACGCTCGGCCAACACCAATCCGCCGGACAGTTCGGTACTGGGCAGCAACACAGCGAATTCTTCGCCGCCAACGCGCCCGACCACGTCGGTGGTGCGCGATTCCTGACGACATACCCACGCCAGTGCACGCAAACACTCATCACCAAATTCGGTGCCGTACGTTTCGTTCAATTCGCGCAGCTTATCGGGATCGACCAGCAACATGGTCAGCGGGTGACTGTACCGACGGGCGCGCGCAATTTCGGCGGACGCCACCTCGAAAAATCCACGACGCGTCGAGACGCCCGTGAGATAATCGGTGTTCGACGCCTGCTCTTCGGTGAGGGATTGCTCGAGCTTTTTGCGTTCGGACAAATCGTGCGTGACAACAACGTAGCCGTTCGTAGAACCGTCCTGTTCGCGAAACGCCGTGACAATGGTGCTCGCCCAAAACGTCGTCGCATCACGCCTGACGCGGAATCCTTCTTCCTCGCACCAACCGTTACGTGCAGCGAGCGCCAGCGTTTGCTTCACGTGACTTTCGCCGGAAGCACTATTTGGCGCGCAGATGGCCAGTGATTGCCCAATGGCATCATTCGCCGACCATTGATGCACCCGCGCCGCGGACGAACTCCAACTGTCGATCTTGCCGCCAGCGTCGACCGTGAAGGTAGCGTAGTCACGCACAGCGCCGTCGATAGCTTGCAGCTGCTGCTCGAGTCGCGTAACAAATCCGCGTGTGGTTGCCAGGGCCGACGCATCAGAGACGATCGCGACGAAGCGATTCTCCATCACCTTGATGAGCGACAAACGCAAGCCGCGCTGGGCACCGGGCGCCAGCAATTCCATGTTATCAACAACTAGTCCGCGCGGACTATCAAATGTTCGCGCACGCGTTGAAAGGTCAGGCGCCGCACTGCCCAGCGCGGAAAACAGGTCGCCAATGGACCAATCACGCGTGAAGCCCGCCAACAGCTGGCGCGCTGCGGGGTTTGCCACTTCGACTTTTCCGTCCTCGTCCACCTCGACAAACCCGATGGGCGAGAGGAGGAACAGTTCGAAGAGCGCTTCAGGCGTCATTTACGGCTCGTTCGGAGGAGGGGGTGCGTCGACTGCATTCATCGGCACCAATGCATGAGTACGAATTTCGTGCATGACTCGTTCGATGAAGACGGAGCTTGCTACCGTTTCCTGCTTTTTGCCAGTCCCGCGAACCCGAAGCGCAACTGAATCCTCGTCGGCCTCGCGTTTGCCGATCACGCACATATACGGAATCTTCGCCACTTCGCCTTCGCGAATGCGATAGTTGAGCGTTTCGTTGCGCGAGTCGAGATGCGCCCGAATACCCGCATCCTTCATGCGCTGCACGAGTGCCTCGGCCGCCGGAACAAAATCAAGCGCGATCGGGATGACCCGCACCTGCTCGGGCGAAAGCCACACCGGAAATGCGCCGCCGAAGTGCTCAATCAAAATGGCGATGAAGCGTTCGAACGACCCGCTGACAGCCCGATGTATCACAACGGGACGATGCGCGGCGTTGTCTTCGCCCGTATAGTTGAGATCAAAGCGCTCGGGCGCGTTGTAGTCAAGCTGAATGGTGCCCAACTGCCAGGCGCGACCAATAGAATCCATGACGTCGAAATCGATCTTCGGGCCGTAGAACGCGCCGTCGCCTTCCTTCAACTCGTACGGCTTGCCTGTTGCTTCCAGCGCGTCGCGCAACGCACCTTCGGCGCGATCCCACAACTCGTCGTCGCCAATGCGTTGTGGCGGGCGCGTTGCGAATTTGAGCTTGGCCGTGAGGCCAAACGTTTCGTAATAGCTGAGGATGAAATCCATCAGGAACTGTACTTCGTCAGGGATTTGATCTTCGCGCAGGTACACGTGACAGTCGTCCTGCGAGAACTGACGCACGCGTGTGAGGCCTGACAACGCCCCAGACAACTCGTTGCGATGCAACACGTCGAATGTCACGAAACGCACCGGCAATTCGCGGTAGGAGTGCTTCGTGCTCGCGTAGTACAAGTGATGGGACGGGCAGTTCATGGGCTTGAGCGACATGTTGTGCTCGTTCGTCTCGTTGTCGAGGACGAGGAACATGTTCTCCTTGTATTTGCCCCAATGCCCCGACTGCTCCCACAATTTCTTCGTGTACAGCAGTGGCGTTTTGATTTCCTTGAATGCTTCGCGCTGCCGTTCGCGCACAAAACCTTCGAGGGCGTTGTACAGCTGCGTGCCCTTGGGCGTCCAGAACACGGCGCCTGGTGCGACGGCGTTCAAATAGAACAGGTCGAGCTGCTTGCCCAGCACGCGGTGATCGCGTTTGCGTGCCTCTTCGAGATTGTGCAGATGCGCGTCCAACTCGTCCTTCTTGAAGAACGCCGTCGCGTAAATGCGTTGCAGCATCTGCCGTTTTTCGTCACCACGCCAATACGCACCGGCAGCGGACAGCAACTTGAAATGTTTGATATAGCCGGTGTCCTGCACGTGCGGGCCGCGACACAGATCGATAAACGGACCATCCGTGTACGTGCTGATGATTTCGTCGCTGCCGTTGAAATCTTCGAGACGCTCGAGTTTGAGCGGATCATCCACAAACAGCTTCCGGGCTTCGCCCTGCGACACTTCGGCGCGCACAAACGGCAGCTTGTCCGCGCACACCTTCTTCATCTCGGCCTCAAAGGCTTCGAGATCGTCCGGAGTGAACGGCGTGGGGACTTCGAAGTCGTAGTAAAAACCGTCGTCGATGGCGGGACCGAAACCGATCTTCGCGTCGGGGCGCAAACGACGTACGGCCGTGGCCAGTGCGTGCGCAGCCGAATGGCGCATGACGGCCAGCGCGCGGGGATCCTTGTCCGTGATCACCACGAACGCACCCGATTGGCGGAGCGGCGTCATGAGGTCCTGCACCTCGCCGTCGACGGCCACCGCAATGGCAGCTTGCAACAGGCGTGCGCCAATAGTGCCCACCACCTCGCGCGGAAGCGTGCCGACCGGCACTTCCCGAGTCGAGCCGTCGGGAAGTGTGAGAATCAGGCTGGATGCTGATGCGGAATCGGGAGCGATATCGGAAAGGCCGGCCATGTGATGCAGAATTGGGGGCGAAATGGATCGCGCGCGGTGGGCGGTGGGTATTGAACCCAGCACCTCGCCGCGCGTGTTTTCAGAAGCTATCGTTGCGGTGATAGCAGCGCCACCTGATTCTCCTTCGTAACACCCTCCGGAATTCTCATGTCGCCATTGCGCTCGCGCCGTAGCCGGCCGCGTACCTCGTCGTTCTTGCTCGTTGCCCTGGGCGCGCTCACCGGACTCGCACTGGGTGCCGTCGTTGCCGATCGCGTTGGTGGCATGGACGGCTTGCTCACTCGAATGTCGAATCGCCGTCGCAAAATTCACTCGGGTGAACTCGATCACGATGAGATGGGCGAGGCCACAGCCGCCGACCATGCAGATGTCGATCACGACTACGCGGACGATACGGAGGATGCGCACCACGCGACGTCTGGCCGGGGTCCGTACGCCGAGGATGACGGATTCGATGACGATGACCAATACGACGACGGCGACGAGGCGTACGACGACAACGACGACGAAGAGTCGAGCGCATCAGCCGTCGCAGGGTCGGACTCGGGCGAGCGGGCGGTTCCCGACGAAACCGAGCTCGAAGAGCGGGTGCTTGAGGCCTTTCACAACGATCCGATTCTGGCTGAGCGCGCCATCGACATCGGTGCCATTGGCACCGGCGTGATTGAACTGACCGGCTGGGTGCAGGCCAGCTGGGAGATCGGCCACGCAGTGACCTTGGCGCGCGGGGTGCCAGATGTGACGACCGTGGTTGATCGCCTCGCAGTCCGGGACGGCGAAAAACATCGCGATCACAGCGGTCGCGCGTATACGGGCGATGCGAAGCTCGATACCGCTCCGATCGACGGCACGCTGCCCCGGGCCGATTGAATTTTTGAGCTCCGCGCCATGGGTGCGGACCGGACGCGTGGCGGTGTTTAGTTTTCGCGGATGACATCGCCCGAGCCCCTCGACCAATTGCCGCCGGTGTACGATCCGGCGGCCACCGAAGCCAAATGGTATCCGCGCTGGACTGAACACGGCGTCTTCACCGCCAGCATCGAACGCGCCGAGGAAAGTGAACCGTTTGTCATTGTTATTCCGCCACCAAATGTGACGGCAATTTTGCACGTCGGTCACGGACTCAATGACACCGTGCAGGACGTGCTCATTCGCTGGCGCCGCATGGCGGGCGACGAAGCATTGTGGATGCCAGGCACCGATCACGCCGGCATCGCGACGCAAAACGTGGTTGAGAAGATTGTCGCGGCCGAGGGTCATTCGCGTTTCGATCTTGGGCGCGAGGCGTTTGTCGAACGTATCAAGACGTTTGTGGCCGAGACCGGCGGGCAGATTCTCAGTCAGCTCAAGTCAATTGGCTGCAGCGCCGATTGGACGCGCACCGCGTACACGTTTTCGCCCGAGTTGTCGAGCGCGGTACGTGAAGCGTTCGTACGGCTGTTCGAAGACGGTCTCGTGTATCGCGGCCATCGCGTCATTCACTGGTGTCCGCGGTGCGGCACTTCGCTGAGTGATGAGGAGGCCGAGTTTACCGAGACCGCAGGGCACTTGTATCACATTCGGTATCAGTTGGCGGATGATGCGTCGCAAGGCATTACTGTTGCGACGACGCGTCCGGAAACGTTATTGGGCGACACGGCAGTGGCCGTCCACCCGGACGACGAGCGTTATCAGTGGATGATGGGGAAGGAGTTGATCCTTCCCATCAACGGCGCGCGCATTCCGATCATTGCCGACACCTACACCGACCCAGCGTTTGGCTCGGGTGCGGTCAAGATCACGCCGGCCCACGATGCGAACGACTTCGAAGTCGGCAAGCGACATTCGTTGCCGATGCCGGTGGTGATCAACACCGAAGGCGTGATGGAAGAAGTCGATGTGGCGAAAGGTCGCGTGCCTGAATTGCTGCGCGGACTCGACCGTTTTGAAGCACGCGAAAAGATTGTCGCGATGCTAAAGGAAAGCGGCGCGTTGGTGCGCATTGAAAATCATCAGCACAATGTGCGTCACTGCTATCGATGCGATACGGTGGTCGAGCCGCGTTTGTCCGATCAGTGGTTTGTAAAGATGAAGCCGTTGGCCGAGCCGGCGTTGGCGGCGTTGCGTTCGGGTGAGTTGCGCATTTTGCCCGAGCGATGGGAAGCCGTGTACGTGAACTGGCTGGAAGGTATTCGCGACTGGAATATTTCGCGGCAGATCTGGTGGGGACATCGCGTGCCGGTGTGGTATTGCGCGAATTGCGGTGATGAACCCATTGCGTCTCGCACGGATCTCACAAGTTGTCCCAAGTGCGGCGGTGCGGTGCGTCAGGATGAAGACGTGCTCGACACGTGGTTCTCCTCGTGGTTATGGCCCTTCTCCACACTCGGCTGGCCCAACGAAGAATCGCCCGATCTGAAGGCGTTTTATCCGGGCGATGTACTGGTGACGGCGCCAGAAATCCTCTTTTTCTGGGTGGCGCGCATGGTGATGGCGGGCTGCAAGTTCATGGGCCGCACGCCATTTCACACGGTGTACCTGCACGGCACGGTACGCGACATGGAACATCGGAAGATGTCGAAGTCGTTGGGCAACGGCATCGATCCCATGGATGTCGTGCAGCTGTACGGTGCCGACGCGCTGCGCTGGACGATGATTGCCGGATTGGGCATGGGCAGCGATGTCATGCTCGATCCAAACGATCTCGAAAAATCATTCGGACCAGGACGCAACTTCTGCACTAAGTTGTGGAATATTGGTCGCTTCCTGTTATCGCGTGTTGGTACCGAACCCGTGCGGTCGGTGTCGAGCCTGAGCGCGCGCGAATTGACCCCGGGTGATCACTGGATTCTGGAACGGCTGAATGAAGCCGTGCGTGATTGCGACGCGGCGCTCGGCCCATCGCGTCCCGGAGCGGAGGGCGCGTGGACCGAAGCAGAACGCCCGCGCGGATTGCGACTGTCGGAGTATGCGGAAACATCGCGCCGCTTTGTGTGGAACGAGCTCGCTGATTGGTATCTGGAATCGGTGAAACCACGATTGGCGAGTGACGGTCCCGATCGAGAAGTGGCGCGTGCAGTGTTGGCGCACACGTTTGACGGCGCGCTGCGATTGCTGCATCCGATTGTCCCGTTTATTACCGAAGAATTATGGCACAAACTGCCGCAATCGCCCGAGAACGAGTTTCTCGCGAAGGCGTCGTGGCCCACCGATCACACGCGTACCAAGCGGTTATTCGAAGACGAACATTGGGCGGATCATACCAGCAGGATTCGCGAACATCGATCGAATCCGGCGACGTTGGCATTAAGTAATCCGTGCGCGCTGTTCGAACTCACGCGCGAAACCGTGATGGCTGTACGTCAGATTCGTTCCGAAAACGACGTGGCGCCCAAAACTCCGGTCAACGCCATGCTGGTCGCACCAACAGCCTTGCACGCAACGCTCGGCACGATGATGGAAACCGTGACGTCGATGGCGCAAACGCGCCTGGAGCTGGTCGAGTCGGTTGACGATTCCGTAGCCGCGCACGCACTGCTCTCGCACGCAATCGAACTTGTGGTACCGCTCGCGGGTCTAATTGACCTCGCGAAGGAAGCCGCCAAGTTGCAAGCCCAGTACGACCAGTTGGCCAAACAATTGGAGTTGCTGGACGGACGCCTGGCGAACGAGAAATTCACCGCCAAAGCTCCCGCCGAACTGGTGGCGGCCGAACGCGCCAAGGCCGACGACTGGCGAGCGAAGTGCGCTCAGTTGCTGGCGAAAATCAGGAAACTTCAGGCATGATGAAACGCAGCACCGCGCGGGAACGAAGCACTGGGTGGGCCGCGGTTACCCTGTTGGTGGGAATTCTCACGTTTGCGTGTGCCAACCCGAACCAGCCCCCCGGTGGGCCGCCCGATACCGACGCGCCCAGAATCGTGAAGATTTCGCCCAGCACCGGCGCTATCGGCACGAAACCAAAAGCCGTGGTTTTTCAGTTTGACGAAGTGGTCAGTGAAGCACCGAAGGGCGCCCAGAGCCTGGCGGCATTGGTGTTTATCAGCCCCCGCAGCGGCATCAACGAAGTGGATTGGGGCCGGTCGCAGATTGCCATCAAACCGAAGGACGGCTTTAAACCGAATACGGTATACACCGTGATGTTGAGCCCCGGGGTGATGGACCTGCGCAATAATTCGATCGACACCGCTACCCGGATAGTTTTTTCGACGGGTGGCGACATTCCGCCAACAAAACTGCAGGGCGTCGTGTTTGATTGGCCGGCTGGTTTTTACGCGCGCGAGGCGTTGGTGGAGGCCATTTCGAAAGACTACCTCCTGCTACGAGATACCACCAAGCGTCCGCCGAAGGACAGCGTCATCTATCAGACGATTGCCGATTCGCTGGGACGTTATTCGCTGGAGCACTTTCCGGCCGGCAACTATGTCGTTCGCGCCGTCATCGACGTTAACAAGAATCGATTGCTTGATCCCGGTGAACGATATGATACCGTCAGCGTGACCGTGACCGCGGGTTATCCAAATGTCGATCTCTACGCGTTTGGGCACGACACGTTGGGACTGAAGGTGAATGGCGTTGTGGCGATGGACAGCAACCATGTGCTCAAAGTGACATTTGATAAGCCGGTTCATCCAACCCAGGGATTTCCGCCAACGCAATTTGTGTTGAAGAAAGTGTCCGCCAACCGGAGGGACACTACCCAGCTTAACATCTCAACGATCTTCACCGCGCCGCTGAAAGCGACCTTTGATTCACTGCGTCAAAAAGCCGTTGCTGATTCACTGGCGAAAACGAAACCGGCGGTTGTGCTCGACACTTCCGCCAAAGCACGTGCGGTACGAGATTCGCTCGCCCGTGCCAAGGCGCGTGACAGCCTCGCCAAAATCGAACGGGCAAAGATTGATGAACGGCGTTCGCTCGCGCTTCGTGGCGGGAAGCCACTTCCGCCAAAAGACACGACGCCCAAACCAAAGATGAAGCGGGCCGCGCTGTACACGGAGGTGTACGTTACGCTCGAACTGCCGCTGGAATACGAAACGACCTACGTGCTTGAAGTGCGCCCCGTGCGAAGTGTGTCCGGTTACGCCGTGCAAAAGTTGCCGTATCCGTTCAAGACGCCACCGAAACCAAAACCCCCGGAAGAAAAGAAGGCGCCAGGCGACACAACCATCGCCACAACTGTGCCGATCAAACGGTGACCGATCCGCACACCGATGCAACGCGCCCCTCACTTCGCGCGGCACTGTTTCTTGATCGGGATGGCACCGTCATCACCGACGAACACTATCTGAACGACGTCGAGCGCGTGCGCCTGATGCCTGGCGCCGCGTCGTCAATTGCGCGCGCGAATCACGCCGGCATTCCTGTGGTGATCATCACGAATCAATCGGGTATTGGTCGTGGCATGATCACACAGGAGCAGTACGAGGCAGTCGCCGAGCGTTTGCTTGCACTGTTGGCCAGCGACGGCGCGCTCATTGATGCGACGTATCATTGCCCCGATCATCCCAACGTCCCCGCCGAAGAAAGTTGCCGCAAGCCCGGTAATTGGATGTACCAGAAAGCGGCGAATGATTTGGGATTGGATCTCACGCGGTCGGCGTATGTGGGCGACAAATGGCGCGACGTGCAACCCGCGCTGACCGCGGGGGGGTTGGGCATTCTCGTGCCGAATCACGGCACCGAACAGGCCGACATCGATCGCGCTGTTCTCACGGCGCACGCCGCGGCCGACATCGAACAGGCCATCACGCACGCGCTGGTGTGGATGGGAGTCGAGGAGTGACGTGCGCGACATGACGATCCCCTCACGAATCGCCGTACTCGCATCTGGCGGCGGATCGAATCTGCAATCCATCATCGACCATTTTCGCACCGAACCCGCCCACCAGGCCGGCGCGGTGGTGTTCGTGGGTTCGAATCGGGCCGATGCTGGTGCGCTGGAGCGGGCGCGCGCCGCCGGAGTTGCCGCGTTTGTGATTGGCGATTTCAGAGACGGCGCGGCGCTGCTGGCAGCGCTGCGTGCGGCAAACATCGACTTGCTGGTGCTGGCCGGTTATCTCAAACTGGTGCCGAACGAAGTGGTACACGCGTTCGCCGGGCGCTTGTTGAACGTGCATCCGGCGTTGCTGCCCGCATTTGGTGGCCACGGGATGTACGGGCAACGCGTGCATACCGCAGTCATTGCATCCGGCGCAAAATTCACCGGGGTTACGGTGCACTTTGTGAACGAGGCCTTTGATCAAGGCCCAATTGCCGCACAGTGGCCCGTTCCTGTTTTACCAGACGATACGCCGCAAACCTTGGCTGTGCGCGTCGTTCGTCTCGAGCACGCGTTCTTTCCCGCCGTAATTGAAGCCGTGGCTTCAGGAGCCATCACGATGGGTGCAGACAATCGCTCCGTCGGTTCCATTCCTGCCCATTCGCCGTTCGCTCCACGCGACGCTCAACTTTTCTTTCGCCCCGACTGACCGCGATGCCACGCGCCCTCCTATCTGTTTCCGATAAAAGTGGTCTCATTTCGTTTGCCACGCAGTTGGTTGCGCATGGCTTTGATCTCGTCAGCACTGGCGGCACATCAAAGGCACTCCGCGAAGCCGGATTGGAAGTGCAGGATGTCAGCGACATCACCGGATTTCCGGAGATGCTGGACGGTCGCGTCAAGACGCTGCATCCCGTCGTGCACGGTGGATTACTCGCGCGCCGCGATTTGCCGGAACACATGCAGGCAATTGCCGAGCACAATATCGCCACGATCGATCTCGTTGTGGTAAACTTGTATCCATTTCGCGAAACCGCCGCGCGTGCCAACGTACATGCCGAAGAAGTCATCGAGAACATCGATATTGGCGGACCGTCCATGCTGCGCTCCGCCGCGAAAAACTTTGCCGCCGTGTGGGTCATTGTTGATCCGGCCGACTACAACAGAGTGCTCGACGCTCTCGCCACCGAAGGCGATCATCTCGCGTTTCGCCGGCTGCTCGCCGAAAAGGTGTACGCGCACACCAGCGGTTACGACGCTGCGATTGCGGGTTGGTTTGCCGCGCAACGCAACGAACCGTTTCCTGATCGTTTGCCGCTCACGTTTGAGAAACAGCAGTCGCTGCGCTACGGAGAAAATCCGCAGCAGCGCGCCGCGTTCTACGTGGAGAAACCAGGCGCAGGCCTGGGAGCGCTGAAACAGTTGGGCGGCAAAGAACTGTCGTTCAACAATCTGCTCGATCTCGAAGGCGCGTTGTTGGCCATGGAGCCGTTTGGTGACGAGCCGTGCTGCGCAATTATCAAACACACGACGCCGTGCGGATTGGGCACCGGCTCCAACGCACTTGAGGCGTATCAGCGCGCGCTCGCGTGTGATCCCGTGTCGGCGTTTGGTTCAGTCATCGCCTTCACCGTTCCGGTTGACGCCGCGACGGCGGAGGTGATTTCAAGTCTCTTCGTGGAATGCATCGTCGCTCCATCGTTTGATGAAGGCGCCGTTGAAGTTCTGGGACGCAAGAAAAACCTGCGCGTGTTGGCGGGCCGTGCCGTCTGGTCGAAAGGTGGGATGGATTACAAACGTGTGCGCGGTGGCTTGCTGGTGCAGGATCGCGCGCCGGTGCCACACGTTGACAACAACTGGAACGTCGTGTCAACGCGCCAGCCAACGGGTAAGGAGACGCAGAACCTGATGTTCGCGTGGCGTTCGGTAGCGAGCGTGAAATCGAACGCGATTGTGCTCGTGCGTGATGGCGCCACGATCGGTATTGGCGCCGGTCAGATGTCACGCGTTGATGCCTCCTTTCTCGCCGTCCACAAGGCCCGTTCCGTTGGCCACGAGACCGCCGGCGCCGTGCTCGGGTCCGACGCCTTCTTCCCTTTCCGTGACGGCATCGACCATGCGGCCGAGGCGGGCGTGACGGCGATTGTGCAGCCCGGGGGGTCCGTGAGGGATGCCGAGGTTATTGCCGCGGCGAATGAGCACGGGATGGCGATGGTGTTTACGGGGGAGCGACTGTTCAGGCATTAGGGGGGAGATTTAACTGCCACCAAAGCACACAGCTTCCAGCTTTCCAGCGGCCAGCCTCCAGCTAAACTGCGTCGCGCGCTGTTAACGCTGGCAGCTTTCAGCTGACAAGCTGGCCGCTGTGTGCTTTGGTGGCAGTAAAGCTGGCAGCTTTCAGCTGACAAGCTGGCCGCTGTGTGCTTTGGTGGCAGTAAAGCTGGCAGCTTTCAGCTGACAAGCTGGCCGCTGTGCGCTTTGGTGGCAGTAAAGCTGGCAGCTTTCAGCTGGCAAGCTGGCCGCTGTGCGCTTTGGTGGCAGTAAAGCTG
>Ga0105047_10010438_pt1 | contig 15182 bp, 14 predicted proteins | sample MAT04_FD_78384 | JGI IMG/M metagenome (GOLD analysis project Ga0105047, IMG submission 78384) | Freshwater microbial communities from Lake Fryxell liftoff mats and glacier meltwater in Antarctica - MAT-04 (megahit assembly) | ecosystem: Environmental > Aquatic > Freshwater > Ice > Liftoff... | reverse complement strand
GTGGCGTAGACGAGGCCCCCCAGGATCGCGAGGAAGATAAGGACCTTCACGCCCATTGCGCGGCGCACTTCCATCTCGGGTTCGGCGGCCCAGGCGAGGAAGGTCGATACGTCGCGGGCCATCTGGTCCACCGTCGCGCGGGTGCCGTCCGAGTACTCGACCTGGTCCTCGTTCAGCACGGGCGGCATGGCGATCTGGTTGCCGGGGAACCATGCGTTGTAATACATGCCATCCATTACGGTGACGCCAGCCGGTGGATCGATGTAACCGGTCAGCAGCGCATGGAGGTAGTTCGCCCCATCAGGGCGCGCCTTCGTCAACACGGAGAGGTCCGGCGGATAGGCCCCATTGTTGGCCGCGCGCGCGGCCTGCTCGTTCGGGAAGGGCCGGCGGAAGCGGTCGGCTACGCGGCCCGGGCGCTCGAACATCTGGCCCTCGTCGTTCGGCCCGTCCGTCACGGTGAACGTTGCGGCGATGTCGCGCACCTGCGCCTCGGTCAGGCCCAGATCCATCAGATTGCGGTAGGAGAGTTGCCGCATCGCGTGGCAGGCCGAGCAGACTTCCTTGTAGACTTGGAAGCCGCGCTGCGCGCTGGCGCGATCGATCGTACCGAATAGGCCATTGAAGCTGAAACCGGCATCGGGCGGCGGGAGCGCCGGGCCGGCCGCCAGCACGGGGCCGGCGGCAAACAGCGAGGTGGCGAGGGCGAAGACCTTGAGGAGACGCATGGGTTCAGGCCTTTTCCATCGGCTTAGCAGTCGCGGTACCGGGGATGGGACCACCACCGAGGCTCGCCTTCATGCCAAGCACGGCGCGCGAAATGCTTTCCGGCAGGGGCAGCGGACGCTCGATACGACCCATCAGGGGCAGCACAACCAGGAAGTACGCAAAGTAAAACATCGTGCTGATCTGGCTGATCAGAACGTAGGGCTGCTCCGCAGGCTTGGCGCCCACCCACATCAGGACGAAGAAGTTGACCGTCCACAACAGGAACAGAACGCGCGTGAACGGCCGGAAGCGCATGGAGCGCACCTTGGACGTGTCGAGCCAGGGCAAGACGAATAGGATCATGATGGAGCCTCCCATCAGCACCACCCCGCCGAGCTTGTCCGGTACTGCACGCAGAATGGCGTAGAAGGGCAGGAAGTACCACTCGGGTACGATATGCGCCGGCGTCACCAGCGGGTTCGCCGGAATGTAGTTGTCGGGGTGGCCCAGGTAGTTCGGCGCGAAGAACACCAGCGCCGCGAAGACGGCGAAGTAGACGACAATGCCGACACTGTCCTTGATGGTGTAGTACGGATGGAACGGAAGCGTGTCTTGCGGGCCCTTAGGCTCGATACCGAGCGGGTTGTTGCTGCCCGTGATGTGGAGGGCGGCGACGTGCAAGAACACCACGCCCACAATCATGAAAGGCATCAGGTAGTGCAAGCTGAAGAAGCGGTTGAGCGTCGGGTTGTCCACGCTGAAGCCGCCCCATAGCCAAGTGACGACCTCAGGCCCGATCAAGGGGATGGCGCTGAACAGGTTGGTGATCACCGTCGCCCCCCAGAACGACATCTGGCCCCAGGGCAGCACGTAGCCCATGAAAGCCGTCGCCATCATCAGCAGGAAGATGGTGACGCCCAGCATCCAAAGCAACTCGCGCGGGGCCTTGTAGGAGCCGTAGTAGAGGCCGCGGAAAATATGAATGTAGATCACGATGAAAAACATCGAGGCGCCGTTCATGTGGGCGTAGCGGATCAGCCAGCCGTAATTCACGTCGCGCATGATGCGCTCGACGCTGTCGAACGCCATCGATGTGTGCGGCGTATAGTTCATCGCCAGGAAGATGCCCGACGCGATCATGATCATCAGGGTGATCATGGCGAGAGCGCCGAAATTCCAGAAATAGTTGAAGTTCCGGGGGGTCGGAAACACCCCGTACTCCTTCTGGATCATGGTGACCACCGGCAGCCGCTGGTCGATCCAGCGGAGGACGGGATTGGACACCTGAGAGTCGTGCAGGCCGTTGGCCATTGTGCTCGTCCTCTAAAAAGGGCGTCGAAGGCGGATGGGGACAATACCCCCCGCCCCCTACGCGTCAGCCGATACGGATCGATTGATCCGTCACGAAGGTATATTCGGGCACGACAAGGTTGGTCGGCGCGGGTCCTTTGCGGATGCGCGCGGAGTTGTCGTAGTGGCTGCCGTGACAGGGGCAGAACCAGCCATTGTAGTCGCCCTTGGGGTCAGTTGGTTTCTGGCCGAGCGGGACGCAGCCGAGGTGGGTGCAGATGCCGACAACGACGAGCCAGGGGGCACGCTGGACGCGCGACTCGTCGGTCGCGGGATCCTTGAGTTCGCCCAACGGTGTAGTGCGCGCGTTCACGATTTCCTCGGCCGTGCGGTGGCGCACGAACACCGGCTTGCCGCGCCACATCACGGTCACGGCCTGGCCCACAGCAATCGGACTGATGTCCACATCCGTGCTGGAGAGCGCCAGAACGTCCCTCGATGGGGCGAGCGAGGCGATGAAGGGCCAAGCGACCGCTCCCACACCGACTGCGGTGAAGGCCGCGGTTGTCAGCATGAGAAAATCGCGCTTGGTGACGTCAGGGGCGGCGGCGCCTCCGCTCGTTCCGTGCGATGCCACTCTGTCAGCCATCCCCGTAACCTCTCCGATCCGCCCCTTGGGACGGTGAAATCCAACTATCGCGCGGCACGGGCGCAACGTCGCCCTGCAACCCGCTCCATGCCCGCTGCGTATTAGGGATGGTTCCGGAAAGTGGCAACCGCACTCGTGCTTAAGAAGCTGCAACCCCACCGGGCTGCACACCGCCATGCACGGTGATAAGCTCACCACATGACGGAAACCTTAACCCACCCCCTCACCGCCCCCGCCCAGACATGGTTCGCCGAGTTGCGAGACCGGATCTGTGGCGCCTTCGAATCGATCGAGGACCGGCTGCAATCCGGCCCCCATGCCGACCTCCCGGCGGGACGGTTCACCTATACGCCCTGGCAACGGCCCGAGGGCGGTGGCGGCACGATGGGGCTCATGCGCGGGCGCGTCTTCGAGAAGGTGGGGGTCAACATCTCCACCGTCCATGGGGAGTTCAGCCCTGAGTTCCGTAAGCAGATTCCCGGTGCGGAGGAGGATCCGCGCTTCCTCGCCACAGGCATCTCGCTGGTCGCGCACCCGCGTTCGCCCCGTGCCGCCACGGCCCACATGAACACGCGCTTCATCCTCACCAGCAAGGCGTGGTTCGGCGGCGGCGGGGACATCACACCGATGGACGTGACCTCACCGGAGAGCCTGGAGGATGCCGCCTTCTTCCACGCCGCCTACCAGCGCGCCTGCGACAAGCACGACCCGACCTACTACCCCCGCTTCAAGCAATGGTGCGAGGAGTACTTCTTCCTGCCGCATCGGGGCGAGACGCGTGGCCTGGGCGGCATCTTCTACGACTGGCTGGGCGACCGCACGCCCGGCCGTGGGCCCGAGCTCGACTTCGCCTTCACGAAGGATGTGGGCCTCGCCTTCCTCGAGTCCTACCCCGAGATCATCCGCCGCCGCATGCACGAAGCCTGGACGCCGGAGGAACGGCAGCACCAGCTTTTCCGGCGCGGCCGGTACGTGGAGTTCAACCTCCTGCATGACCGCGGAACCATCTTCGGGTTGAAGACCGGCGGTAACGTGGAGGCGATCCTGATGAGCCTTCCGCCCGAGGCGGCCTGGTAGCGACTGCCAGGGCTTTCCCGGCCGGCGGAGCCAGAGCGTAATCGCTTGAGGTGGAATCACCGCAAAACACGCGGAAATTCACAACGCTAGGCCATGCGCCGCGCTGCTATCGGCGCGGATCACGGTCTAGCTCAGCGCGGCCTGGATCGCCTCCGCCGTGACGCGCCCGCTTTCCGCACCGCCATTCATGTAGCCCGAGGCGCTTTCGCTCGCGTGCTCGCCCGCGAAGAAGACGCCGCCCGCCGGTCCGAAGGCGCCGGAGAAGCCTTCATACTGCCCGGGCGCGAAGCATGTGTAGCTGCCGCCCACGTAGGGGTTGCTGGGCCAGTGCATCCGCGTGGCGCGCCCGGTGAAGGCTGATCCTGCGCCGGCCAGCGCCGGCTCCAGCGAGGCGGTGGCCGCGCCAGCGCGCTCGGCGCCAGGCCCCTGCCGAAAATCCACGCCGAGCCTCCCGCCCGCGAAGATGGTGAGCGCGCCTGCCCCCGCGCCAGGTCGCGCATGATCCTCCCACGCGGTCTGGTAGCCCAGGTCGTTCAGGCACTCGCCGCTTTGCCCGCGCAGGCGCCAGGGCCGGGCCGCGACCCCCGCGAAGAGCTTGGCGTTGCTGCCGTAACTGGTCTGAACGATCGCGCGGCGGGTCAGCGGCGGCAGTGGCACGGCGAGTTCCACGCGCCGCAGAACCGTGAGCGGCAGGGCCAGAACGATGATGTCAGCCACCACCTCGCGGCCGCCGGCGAAAATCGCGCGATAGGCGCGCCCGGCCGGCCGCACCGCCTCAAGCCGCTGACCCAGGCCGATGCGCCCGGCAAGCGCCGCGGCCAGCGCGGCGGGCACACGGTCATTGCCGCCGGCCACCTGGTACCGCTGGTCCGAGCCGAAGAGGCCATTCCGCACCATCTCAGTGCCGGTGAAGCTGTTGACAAGATAGAGCGCCGACATCCGGTCAGGCTCCAGCCCCATCTCCTGCGTGAGGCCGAGGTCGAGCAAGCGGCGCATCCAGCCCGAGACGCCCGCCGCATCCAAGACAGCCGCCGCAGAAAGCGCATCCTGCTGCGGTTTCGGCAATGCCTTCACGCGCTCCAGATGCGTGAGCAGGCCCTGCGACGCAGCGGCAATCTCGGCCACGCCGCGCGCCGCACCGCCGACGAAGAAGGTCGTCTCCAGCGTGTCCGCCGCTCCATCCTCGAGCGGCAGGTCGAAACGCCGGGCGAGCGCCAGGATGTCGGCATGGTCACTGTTGATGAAGCTGCCGCCGAGTTCGACGAGGCTCCCCTCGCCCACCAATCCGCGCCCGCTGAGGATGCGCCCGCCCACTCGGTTGTTGGCCTCATGCAGGCTCACCCGACGCAGCCCCGCCGCCACCAGGCGCTCGGCGACGACCAGACCTGCCAGGCCGCCGCCGATGACCGCGACGCGGCGGTCGCTCAGCGCCATGGCATTGCTCGGGCGTGCGAGGGCGAGGCCCGCACCCGCCGTCAGGAATGCGCGTCGGCCGAGGGGCAGGGCCGCACCGAAAGCGCGGTCGGTGAGTTCATCGAGGCCGGGGGCGCCGGGGCGGCGCGACCTGCGCGCCAGCGCGGCGGCCTTGGTCAATGCAGCGAAGATGGGCGTCCGTGGCATCGCGCTTTGCCTTTGTTGCGTTTCCCGGCACAGCAAAGCTACGCAAAGTGAGATGCGATGTCACGAAACGCAAAACGCTTGCTGCGCCGTTCAGCGCGATCCGCGCATGTAGCGCCGCTCCGGGCGGTAGCCGATCCAGCGGCGTAGCTTTTGCATGAGCGAGACGAACATGGTCGTACATCCAAGGTCGATGGCGGCCTTTCTGGCGGTGGCGTGCGGCGGCACTGGGCCGGGGATCAGGCGACTTTGTGGCGCGGCGTGGTTAAGGCTTCGTATCCGGTGATGGACTTGACCCGCTTCATGTCGCAAACTTCACGTAAATCTACGGAGGATACGAATGACACAGCGTCGCACGCTGCTTGCCGCGGGCCTGCTCAGCCCCCTCGCCACACCCGCTTTCGGCCAGGCACCCGCCGGGCAGTGGCCCGAGCGTCAGGTTCGCGTGATCGTCCCCTGGCCGCCCGGCGGCAGCACCGACGTGCTGTGCCGCATCGTCTGCGAGCGCCTGCAGGCCATCACCGGCCAGTCCTTCGTGATCGAGAACCGGCCCGGAGCGGGCGGCAACATCGGTGCCGATGCGGTCGCGAAGGCGACACCAGACGGCTACACGATGGGACCGCTGACGCTGACGGTCTGGGCCATCAGCCAGTTCCTCTATGCGCGCATGCCCTTCAACACGGACCGTGACCTGCAGCCGCTGTCGATGCATTGGGAGCTGCCCAATGTGCTGGTGGTGTCCTCGGCGCATACGCCGGCGCGTACGGCACGGGAGTTCATTGAGTTTGCCAAGACCAAGCAGGGCGGCGCCTCCTATGGCTCGCCCGGCGTGGGGACGACGGCGCATCTCTGCGGTTCGCTCTTTGTGGCCCGCAACGGCATCGACGGCGTGCATGTGCCCTTCCGCGGCGCTGCCCAGACCATCCCCGCGATGCTCTCGGGCGATGTGACCTTCGCGATCGACAACCTCGCGAGCTACGTGCCCGTCATCCAGGAAGGCCGGATGCGCGGCCTCGCCGTCACCAGCGCCGAGCGCCACCCGGCCCTGCCGGACGTGCCGACGATGGCAGAGGCCGGCGTGCCGAACTTCACGGTCACCTCCTGGTGCGCCTTCGGCATGCCGGCCGGCGTGCCGCCCGCGATCGTGGCGCGTGCCAGCGCCCTCCTGCAGCAGGTGGCGGCCGAGCCCGCGCTGCAGGAGCGCTTTCTGCGCACCGGCGCGCATGCCCGTGGCTCCTCGCCCGAGGGCGTGTGGGAACGCGCCCGCCGCGAACGTCCGCTCTGGCAGGAGATGGTGCGGATTTCCGGCGCACGGCTCGAGTAGGATCCCTTGGTCCGCCGCGTTTCTCAAGGCATGCTTGGAGCAAGCCGAATCTGAGGCGAATAGCCGCAGCACGCGAACTCCGGCCGCTTGGCCAGCGCGCCTTGTCTGCGGCGCGAAGCCAAGCGGCCGGAGTTCGCGCCCGGCGCCTGAGGGAATAAAGATGAAGTCACGTGCGGCCGTTGCCTGGGGCGCGGGCAAGCCTCTCACCATCGAGACGGTGGAGATCGGTGGCCCGAAGGCCGGTGAGGTGCTGGTCGAAGTCATGGCCACCGGCATCTGCCACACGGATGCCTACACGCTGAGCGGCGCCGACCCCGAGGGGCTGTTCCCGGCCATTCTCGGCCATGAGGGTGCCGGCATCGTCCGCGAGATCGGCGCGGGCGTCATGTCGCTCAAGCCGGGCGATCATGTGATCCCGCTCTACACACCCGAGTGCCGGCAGTGCAAAACCTGCCTTAGCCAGCGCAGCAACCTCTGCACTTCGATCCGCGCGACGCAGGGCAAGGGCGTCATGCCCGACGGCACCAGCCGCTTCCGCTGCGAGGGCACCGAGGTCATGCACTACATGGGCTGCAGCACCTTCGCGAACTTCACCGTGCTGCCCGAGATCGCGCTGGCAAAGGTGCGCGAGGACGCGCCCTTCGAGAAGATTTGCTACATCGGCTGCGGGGTGACCACCGGCATCGGCGCCGTCATCAACACGGCCAAGGTCTGGCCAGGCGCCACCGTCGCGGTGTTCGGCCTCGGCGGCATCGGGCTGAACGTGATCCAGGGCGCCCGGATGGTGGGTGCCGACAAGATCATCGGCGTGGACATCAATCCCGCGCGCGAGGAGATGGCGCGCCGCTTCGGCATGACGCACTTCGTGAATCCCGACGTTGTGGGGCGCGACAAGGTGGTCCAGGCCATCCAGGATCTCACCGATGGCGGTGCCGATTTCAGCTTTGAATGCGTGGGCAACACCAATCTGATGCGCCAGGCGCTGGAGTGCACGCATCGCGGCTGGGGCACCTCGATCATCGTGGGCGTGGCCGCGGCGGGGCAGGAGATTGCCACGCGCCCGTTCCAGCTCGTCACCGGGCGCAACTGGCGGGGCACGGCCTTCGGCGGCGCGCGCGGGCGGACCGATGTGCCGAAGATCGTGGACTGGTACATGGAGGGCAAGATCGAGATCGACCCGCTCATCACCCACGTCATGCCGCTTGAAAAGATCAACGACGCCTTCGACCTGATGCACAAGGGAGAAAGCATCCGCAGCGTGGTTGTCTACTGAGGCGGATTCGGCGCATAGGCGCAGCATCAAGAGGCGCCCGATGGTCTGGATCAATTCGCTCTTCGTCGATCACGCACTGCTTCGCATTCCTTGGCGCAACTGGGGCGTGGTGGAGAGTGGGCGCCTCTACCGCTCCAACCACCCGCTGCCCTGGCAGCTTGAGCTGGCGGTCAAGCGCCACGGCATCCAGAGCGTGATAAACCTGCGCGGGCACCGTGTGGCCTGCGGCTCCGATGCACTGGCACGCGAGGCGGCAGCGCGCCTGGGCCTCGTGCATGCGGACCAGCCGTTCGAGAGCCGCGGCGCGCCCCACAAGGACCGGCTGCTGCGGCTGATCCACCTCTTCCGCGCGCTTCCAGAACCCATCCTGATCCACTGCAAGTCAGGTGCGGACCGCACCGGCCTTGCCGCTGGCGTGTGGCACCTGCTGCAGGGGCGCAAGGCCGCCGATGCGATGGGCGAGTTGACGCTGCGGCACGGGCACATCGCCGCGGCGCGGACCGGCATCCTCGATGCTTTCTTCGCCGCCTTCGCGGAGGCGGAGGCGCGCGGGACCGATTTCGAGACCTGGCTGGCCCATGAGTACGACGAATCGGAATTGCGCGCGGCATTCCGCCCGCGACCGGCGGCTGCGTGGTTTACCGACAAGGTACTCCGCCGCGAATGAAGATAGACTGCGGCCGGATGATCGCGCCTGCGACCTGACAGTCACCAAACTCGGTTCGCAAGCATGAATTAAGCCTGAACAAAGCTATTTGTGCCCGCCAACATGGTGCTAGCGTTTGAAATTGGATGGGAGCTGGCGAACCCTGCAGCCGGCCGACGATCCTCCATGACACTCGCCAGGGGTTGGGAAGAAGACACAATGATGAAGTCCAACAAGATTCTCGCGCTCGTCGCGATCCTCGGCCTTGCGGCCTGCGAAAGCGCCCCGCGGGAGCCCATGGTGGCGCTGCTCGACAGCACCGGCCGCACGGTCGCCATGGTTCCCGCGCGCGTCGTCGGCAACACGCCTATCGGGACGGCCGTTCGTGCGAGCATCGGCGGCCAGGATCAGACGGTGACGGTGGGTGAGCGCCAGGGCGGCTCCTCCGCTGGCATAGCCCGCGTTGTCGGCACCGATCAGGGCCGCCCGGTCGTTGAGCGCGTCACGCCCGCCACCGGCGATTTCGCCCCAGCCGGCCGCCCGGTCGTCACCGGCACGGGTGAAGATGGGCGCCCCATCATCACCTATGTGCAGGAGGGCCAGGCCGCCCCGACCGGTACCGTCGCCGGCCCGCGTGGCAACCGCCGCGAGACGGCGCGTGAGCCCGGCACGCTTGCGCCGGGCGTCGCACCCGTCGTCCGGCAGAACCGCTAAGCCGAAGCAGGCGTTGCCCGCCGCCCGCGAGGGTGGCGGGCGCTCCTGGATGGGCCGTCCGCCGCCCTTCACGGGGGGTGCGGGCGGCTTTTTCGTTTCAGCCGCCCATATGGGGATCGGTCAGGCGGCGGTATTCTTCCAGCGCGAAGCGATCGGTCATGCCGGCGATGTAGTCGCAAACCACGTCGGCCGCGGACGGCGTGCCGGATTCGCCAGCGCGCAGACGCCATTCGTCGGGCAGCATCTGTGTGCCGCCGTGCAGAAGCTGGAACAGCATCTGGAGCGCGCGCTTGGACTTCTGGGTGGCGCGGTTCACGCGGAAGTGGCGATACATCCGCTCGAAGAGAAAGGCCCGAACGTCGGCGTTCGCGCTAGCCATCTCCGCGCTGAAGGCGACGACAGGCCCGGGTGCCGAGCGGATCTCCTCGGCCGAGAGGGGAGCCAGCAGCCCAATGCGGCGGCCGGTCTCGGCCACAACGTCGTTGATCATGGCCGAGATCACGCGGCGCACCATCTCGGGCGCGGCTCGGCTGGGGGGCAGGTCCGGGTGGGCGGTGCGCGCCTGCGCCAGCGCGGCCCCGGTAATGTGCAGCGCCGCCACCTCCTCCACCGCGAAGAGGCCGGCGCGGATGCCATCCTCCAGGTCGTGGTTGTTGTAGGCGATGTCGTCGGCGATGGCGGCCACCTGCGCCTCGGCACTCGCGTGGCTTGCGAGTTCGAGGTCATGCAGCGCGTTGTAGGCGTTCAGGTATCCTGCCGGCCGCCGGACCGGGCCGTTGTGCTTGGCCAGGCCTTCCAGCGTTTCCCAAGTCAGGTTGAGGCCATCGAAGCCGGCGTAGCGCCGCTCCAGGAGCGTCACGTGCTTCAGGCTCTGGGCATTGTGATCAAACCCGCCATGGGTCCGCATGGCGGCGTTCAGCGCCTCCTCCCCCGCATGGCCGAAGGGGGGGTGGCCGAGGTCGTGCGCCAGCGCCAGCGCCTCCGCCAAATCCTCGTCGAGATCGAGGCGGCGGGCGAGGCTGCGCGCGATCTGCGCCACCTCGATGCTGTGGGTGAGGCGGGTGCGGAAGTGGTCACCCTCGTGGAACACGAAGACCTGCGTCTTGTATTGCAAACGGCGGAAGGCGCGGGAGTGGATGATCCGGTCGCGGTCGCGCTGCCATGGGCTGCGCGTTTCGTCCTCCGGCTCGGCGTGTAGGCGCCCGCGTGTGGTGCTGACGGCCCAGGGGGCGAGAGGCCTTTTCATCCGCCAGGAGTTATCAGCCGGCACGAGGCGTGGAAATCCCGGTCATGACACTCTACATTGGGTGGCAAGGAGATCCTTTCCATGCCCGACGGCACACTGACCCGCGCCTTCCTCGTCACCCCCCGCGCCGCGGAGGAGATCGCCTCCATCGCCGAACGCGAGGGGCGGGCTGGTGCGGGGCTGCGCGTCACCGTCTCGGCCGGGGGCTGCTCGGGCCTGCAATACGGCTTCGCGCTGGAGGATCTGGCCGCCGAGGAAGACCTGGTGGTGACCGTGGGCGGCACGTCCGTCTTCGTTGACGCCGTCTCGCTGGACTTTCTCGACGGTTCGCAGTTGGACTGGAATGAGGCGCTGATCGGCGCGCATTTCGTCGTTCGCAATCCGCAGGCCGTGAGCGGGTGTGGCTGCGGGACGAGCTTCGCCGTCGCCTGAGGCTTGCCCACGCGGCGGGCGCCAGCCACAAGGGGCGATGCGCCTCGCCACCTTCAACGTGAACTCGATCCGTCGGCGCGTGCCGCATCTGGGCCGATTTCTGACGCGCCACCAACCGGACATCGTCTTCCTCCAGGAGCTGAAATGCCGGACGGAGGAGTTTCCCGCCCTTGAACTCGCAGGCACGGGATACCGCGTGCACGCTCTCGGGCAACAGGGTGGCCGCAACGGCGTCGCCGTGCTGGCGCGCGTCGAATTCGAGGTGCTGGCCGAAGTCCTCCCCGCCGATGCGCAGGACGCGCAGGCCCGCTTCATCGCGGTGCGCGCGGGCGGTATCACCGCGGCCGGCATCTACCTGCCCAACGGCAACTCAGGCGGCGAGGAGGGCATCGCCTACAAGTGGCGCTGGATGGACCGGCTGCGCGCATGGGCCTCGACGCGCCTCGACGCCTTCGAGCCGCTCGCAATCCTCGGCGACTTCAACGTCTGCCCGACGGAGCGGGACCTGATGCCAGGCGCGCTGCCGCCACTCGACGCGCTGGTGCATCCCGAGAGCCGGGCCCGTTGGCGCGCGCTGACGCACCTGGGGCTGACCGACGCCCTGCTCGCCCTGCACCCGGACGACGCGCCCTTCACCTACTGGGACTACGGCGCCGCCTTCGAGCAGAATCGCGGGCTGCGGATCGACCATGCCCTGCTCTCGGCGGAACTGGCGGAGCGGCTGACGGCCTGCGGCGTCGATCTTGCCGCGCGTTCGGAGGAACAACCCTCCGACCACGCGCCGGTCTGGATCGACCTCGCCGACTGAGGCACGCGCATCGCGACCAGCAGGTCGGCCTTCGCCCGCCACCACAGCCGAGGCGGACTAGCCGACGAGCAGCGCCGTCAGCATCCAGGCGAGGCCGAAGCCGGCGCCGGCGGCCAGCGTCTGCTGGAACAGCATTCGCAGGCGATGCGAAGTGCCCCGTAGCCGGATCAATCGCGGCTTGGGGGGGATTCGAAGGTCGTCCTGGGAAGGAAAGGTCGCGCTCATAAGGGGACAAAAACACGAACAAAACGTTAACGCAAGCGTCTTTTCTGGTTTTGTTCCTGAAGCGGGTTCCCGTGTGGCGCCTCCGCCACGCCGTCCAACTACTCTGGCTGGCGCGCCTCCGCCCCACCCGGTTCGCCCGGCAGCGCAAAACCGGCGATGGCCTGCCAGACCCGCAGCACGAAGGCATCGTCCCGCCCGCCTTGCCCGATCGCCCGCTGCGCGACAAAGAGTTGCAGGGCCTGCGCGGCCAGCGGCACCGGCAGCGCCGCTTCCCGCGCCATCGCCTCCACCAGCCCGAGATCCTTCACGAAGATGTCGCCCGCGCTGAGCGGCGTATCGTCGCCCGCCAGCACATGGGCCATGCGGTTCTTGAACATCCAGGAAGCGCCCGCCGCACCGTTGACCACGCCATAGACCGTATGGGGATCGAGCCCCGCGCGGAGCGCAAGCGCCATCGCCTCGGCGGCCGCCGCGATGTGTACCCCGGCCAGCAACTGGTGCACGACCTTCATCGCAGCCCCCTGCCCCGGCTCGCCGCCAAGGTTCCAGACCTGGCCGGCGATGGCGTCGAGCAGCGGCTTGGCGGCGGCGAAGGCGGCCTCGCTGCCGCTCGCCATCACCGTCATCCGTCCCTCGCGCGCGGCCGCCGCACCGCCAGACACCGGCGCGTCCAGATAGAGCAACCCGCGCGCCTGCGCCTCCGCCGCGAGGCGCTTCGCATCGCCGGGCGCCATGGTGGCCGAGCAGACCACGACGCCACCAGGTGCGAGGCGCTGCGCTGCCCCCTCCTCGCCATACAGCGCCCCCTCGGCCTGCGCCGCGTTCACGGTGAGCACCAGCACGGCCGCTTGCGCCGCCTCCAGGTCCGCGCCGCGCGCCACCGCCCGGTTGCCGAAGGCCGCGCGCGCCGCCTCGCTCGGGTCCACGCCAGTGACGTCGAGGCCGGCGCGCAGCGCGCTCGCCGCGGCCCCGCCGCCCATGCTGCCGAGACCGATCACCGCACACCGCATTGCCGAATTCCTTGCCCAAGTTCCGCTTGCCGCCAGAACATAGCGCCCATACGCTTTTGTCCATGCAACGGATCGCTTCTCTTGGCGTCCTGGCAGCCGCCTCGCTCGGCTGCCTGGCGCCTTCACCCCTCCTCGCGCAGTCCGCGCCGGCCGGCGTGCTCGTCGCGCGCGACGGGCCGGCGAGCATCATCGTCGTCTCCGGCCGCATCTCGCCCGCGACAGAGACCGCCTTCACCGAGGCGTTGCGCGCCCTCCCGCAGGGCACGCGTCCGCGCATCTACCTGGCCAGCCCCGGAGGCTCGCTGATCCCGGCGCTGAACATGGGCCGCATGATCCGCGACGCCCGTCTGGAAACCTACATCCCCGGTGGCGCGGGTTGCTGGTCGGCCTGCGGGCTGATGTGGCTCGCGGGCGTCGAGCGGCATATCGACCCAACCGGCCGTGTCGGCTTCCACGCCGCCTATACGCCGCAGCAGGGCGCGCCCGGACAGGTCAGTTCGTCGGGCAATGCGGTGGTCGGCGCCTATCTCGGGCGCCTCGGCTACAACGACAACGCGATTCGCTTCTTCACCTCGGCCCGGCCCGACCAGATGTTCGAGCTGAAGCCCGGCCAGTTCCAGGATTACGGCATCACCGTTCGCCAGACGACCGCCCGCCAGCCCGCGCCCGCACAGCTTGCCACCAACACCGGGGACCTCGCGCTCGCCGGCACCTGGGTGGGGCAATACCAGTGCGGCAAGGAGATCGTCTCGGCGCGCATGGCCGTCCGGCAGGAGGGGCCGCAGAGCTTCGCCGCCAAGTTCGACTTTGGGCCGACGCCGGGCGCGCCGCAGGTGCCGCGCGGCTCCTTCGGGATGCGTGTCGTGCTGCTGGAGAACGGCGCGGTGCAGTTCCGCCCGGACCGGGTGCCCACCCTGCCGCCGGGCGCGCGCCCTGTCTCCTTTCAGGGCAACGTCCAGGGCGACGTCTTCTCCGCGCTGATCCTGGGCGCCGAGCGCTGCGCGCCGGTGACGCTCCGGCGCATGCGCGGCTGAGTGGTCCGCCGGCGCTCAGCTCACGCTGATGCCCGCGGCGCGCACAACCTCGCGCCATCGCGCCAGGTCATCCACGATGAGCGCGCTGAGCGCCGCGCTGTCCGTCGCTTCCACGGAGAAGCCGGTGGCCGCCAGCCGCGCCGCGATCTCGGGCGTCCGGAGCGTGGCTTGCAACGCCTCCTGCAGCCGCAACTGGAGTGCGGGCGGAAGGCCACGCGGGGCGACGATGCCGTGCCAGCTTCCGCTCGTGAAATCGGGTAGGCCGGCCTCGGCGAAGGTGGGCACCGCGGGGAGCAGGGCGTGCCGCGCGGCGCCGCCCACAGCTATGGCCCGCAGCCGCCCGCCCGCCACATGCGGCGCGACCGTCGCGATGTTGAGCAGCGCCAGTTGCAAGGTGCCCGAAATCAGGTCGGTCACGGCGGCGCCGCCGCCCGGATAGGGCACATGGGCCTGCGCGGTGCCGGTGCGCAGCTTGAACATTTCCATCCCCAGTTGCTCGGAGGAGCCGATGCCCGATGAACCATAGGAGGCCGTGTTCGGATTGGCCTTCAGCCAGGCGATGAGTTCGGCGAGGTTGGTGACAGGGATGGAGGGGTGCACCACCATCAAGTTCGGCGCGCTGATCGCCAGCGTGATCGGCGTGAAATCCTGCACGGGATCGTAGGGGACGCGCGCGTTCACGGCGGGCGTCACCGTCATCAGCCCGCTTGCCGCAATGAAGAGCGTGTGGCCATCCGCCGGCTGCCGCATCACGTATTGGATGGCGACGATGCCGTTGGCGCCAGTGCGGTTCTCCACCAGCACGGACTGCCCGATCGCCGCCTGGAGCGGTGCGGCGAGCGAGCGCGCCAGCAGGTCGGACGGGCCACCCGGCACATAGGGCACAACGAGCGTCACAGCGCGCGTGGGCCAGGCGGGCTGCGCGACCGCCGCGGGTGCGGCAGCGGCGAGCCCCATGGCGGGCAGAAGCTGGCGGCGGTGCATCATGCGGGGGTTCCTTCGGTTCGGCGCCAGAAAAGCTAAGCAATCCGTATGCCGCCACGCCCGCGCCCTCGCGCATGCCGCAGCGAGTCGACGGCCATCTCAGATGGGGGCGCTGCATGTCGAGGACGGTGAGGCCCGCCGCCAT
>Ga0105047_10010437_pt1 | contig 15182 bp, 12 predicted proteins | sample MAT04_FD_78384 | JGI IMG/M metagenome (GOLD analysis project Ga0105047, IMG submission 78384) | Freshwater microbial communities from Lake Fryxell liftoff mats and glacier meltwater in Antarctica - MAT-04 (megahit assembly) | ecosystem: Environmental > Aquatic > Freshwater > Ice > Liftoff... | reverse complement strand
CTGATGCTCGGAAGTGACTGTCGAATTCTTTCATCATTACCAATGCGGTGTCTTTGATCAAGTGAAACGTTGTAATCTACGCGAAGGAGGACTCGCTTATTTTTAATTTCTCTATCATCTATATAGCGCATTATCTCTTTATTGTATTAGAGGCGAGGGGAATAAACAAATCTATTTTACGTAGTAAGGAAGAATTTTATCCCTTGTCTCAAAGATGCGAAGTTTTTCAAAAATAAACAAAAGATGATCCTCTACCGCTTTGCTTACCTTGAGCTTATCATCCTCGCTCATATCCCAAAGAAGTTTTTTAAAGGGTCCAAGAGCTTTTTTACGTGTTTTATAAACATATTGCTCTTGAGTCTCATCGAGAAAATTACCCTCTCTTTGTTTCAGCGTCCAATCAGATAGTTCCTTAGTAATTTCGGGGGGAAGGTTTTTATAAGCTATGTTTTGTATTCCTGTTGCTAGATGGATCTCGAGCGTCTCATTTTCTGCAAATTTATCAAAGTCACTATCAGGAAGAGTAGATGCTCCGTGCTGCACTGAGCCACCAAAATGATAGTCACGCTTAGCAATCATACTTATCTCACGGAGCACCGAAAAATCAATTACAACTTTTTTTAGTGTGCCATCAGGAAGTAGCGTCCCTCCATGGCTTGATCCTGTCTGAACACTTACCTTACTAATCCCATCGTTGGTCTGGAGCTGTTGATACAGTTCCAAAAAAGCATGGAGATCATCGCTGGTGCTATTTTTATCTCCGATATGACCGATCTCTGCTCCGATTGAGATCTTTTCTTCAGGTGGCTGTATTTTCCGAATGTATTCTGAAAGATGAGCTGTCATTTGGGCATTTAAGCGCTGTTGATCAACAACGCTTGGCTGCATTAAATCTACAAGAGTTGAAGCATCAATATCTATGTTGTAAAATTTTGCAGTAATCGTTTGGGAGATTAAGGCCTTAAGCTGAGAGACTTCTTTTTCCTGATTTTCTGCAAACGCTATTTTATCAAACTGAAAGTGGTCTCCCTGGAGAAATACCGGGCCTTCATAACCCTCTTTAATGGCAGCAGCTAGTACGCAGACAGCGTACTGTTTGGGCGACTGATCAGTATAGATCATCTCTGTTCGAGAAATCTCAAAGATAACAGCACCAATTTTTTTAGTATTCATCAGTCGAAACACAGACCGGGCGATATCATAGGTCAGCATTCTGACATTTAGAGCGGGAGTGGTGAAGCCGCGTAGTTCATTGGTGCCAAAAGCTTGATACATGGAAAAGAGAGAGCATGGGTGAGCATAGAGCAGCTCACTTAGCTGATAGATAAGTGTCTGAGCATGCTCCCTGACATCATCCGATGGGGAAAAGAGTGCGTTATAAACAATTAGGTCTATGGCTCCATCCCTGAGAAGTTTATTATCTGTAACACTGAGGGTCGGGGTAAAGGAAAGAGAGGATGAAAATGCTTGGTTAAAATCTTGAATCGTACTAAAGACTGTGTTCATACCATAGGAGTATACCACTAGAATAGGTAGCTTGCCCATGAGAGATTTTTGGTTGCAAAATTAGACTAAGGGAGTATACAATGCAGGCATGGACATATCAATTGTTGAAGCGGGCTATCCGTCAACATTTCGCTTAGTAGATGCTAAAAATCTTGGAGACCACTTAAGGAGGAGGAGCTGCGTTGATCTAGTGGGTATGAAGCGTGTGGGAATTAGTAATTTTCTCCGTTACTTCCTTTATCATCAGGATGCTAAGAAGTCCTTTATTAGCGACACAGAAAACCATCTCCTCATATCAGTTGACCTTAACGACTTGGTAGAAAGAGAGCTATATCCCTTTTGGACCCTGACGTTTAAGCGAATTCTTGATCAAGTAGAGCTTCTCGATCTCCCTGATGTACAAAAGAAAAAAATTGGCACATTGTTCCTCTCAAGCATTCAGTCCCAAGACCTCTTTCTTCTCATCGATGGAATTCGTAAGGCGCTTTGTCTGCTTGTCGACAATGAGTTTCTACCTACGCTCTTCTTCCTTCGGTTTGACCGAATAAAAGATGCTGTAACGGTTGAGTTCTTTAATAACCTTCAGGGACTTCGTGATGCGACCCATATGAAGCTAGCTTACGTTTTTACGAGTTATCGTAATTTGGCCAATCTATCTCCGGAGGTTTTTGACAGGGCATCACTATCAGTATTTTCACCTATTCAATTTATCAAGCCTGCGTCCATACACGATATGGAGATTATCTGCAAAGCGGCACTGTCGCGCCATCCTCTCGCTCTAAGCCCTGGGTTGTTTGAAACCCTGTACCAGATGGTCAGTGGGAATGCTCAGTATCTTCAGATTGCTCTCATTATAGTACATGAGCAGAAAGAGCAGTTAAAAGATGAGGATTCATTACGAGCACTATTACTTAGTGATGAAAGGATGCTACTGCAGTCAGAGGAGTTATGGGAGAGCCTGAGACAGGGCGAGAAAGACACTCTTTTGAATATCCAGAGCGGCGAGCAGGTAGATGAGGTTCAGCAAAAAAGCTCAGAATATCTTTGGGACGTGGGGATCGTCCAGACCCTTGAAAATGGCTCTGGGATGTTTAGTCCGCTTTTTAGTCATTATATTCAGACGCGTGCAGCAACTTCTCATTTAGGTAAGGATGTCGTTTTTAGCAGAAAGGAGCATACGCTCATTACTTTTCTTCAGAGTAAAAAGGGAGAAATATGTGAGCGTGATGAAATAATAGAGGCTGTCTGGCCCGAGTATAGAGAGTTTGGGGTATCTGATTGGTCTATAGATAGGCTTGTTGCGAGAGTTAGGGGTAAGCTGAGAAAGCAGACTAGTCCATTTGAGATTCGAACAGTACGAACTCGTGGATATATGCTTATCGAAAGAGTTTAATTCCCGAGCAACTTCCGATCTATTCCCGAATATTCCTATTTCTGTTACAATCGTGCTCAGCCCATAAAGGGATGCTAGCTATGGATAAAGTTTATAATCATAAAGAAGCAGAGAATAGTCACTATCAGAAATGGGAAGAAAGGGGCTACTTTAAGCCGGAAATTAATCCTCAGGGTGAACCTTATACAGTTATACTCCCACCACCAAATGCAAACGGAGACCTTCACTTTGGTCACGCGATGTTTACCATTGAGGACGTTCTTATTAGATATCATCGCATGAGGGGGAGGGCAGCACTTTGGTTGCCTGGTACTGATCATGCAGGTATCGAAACCCAGTTTGTCTTTGAAAAAAAACTTCAGATAGAAGGAAAGTCGCGCTTTGATTATACGCAGGAACAGCTTTACCAAATGATCTGGGAATTTGTCAGTGAGTCGCACGGAAGGATTGAGAACCAGCTGCGTCGACTTGGCTTTTCTCTTGATTGGTCACGTGAAAGATTTACCCTTGATCCCCAAGTTATCACTTATGTTCATCAGACTTTTAAGAAGATGCATGATGATGGACTTGTCTATCGGGCTTTCAAGTTAGTTAATTACTGTACGAAAGATGGTACTTCCTTTTCGGATTTAGAAGTAACGCACGAAGAGAGAAATAGTCCACTCTATTATATAAAATACGGGCCACTTGTTCTCGCTACAACGAGACCAGAGACCAAATTTGGTGATACTGGAGTAGCTGTTCATCCTGATGACCCGCGCTATCAGCAGTATATTGACAAAGAGGTTGATATAGAGACTGTTTTGGGTCCTGCAAAGATAAAAGTTGTGGCAGATACTGCGGTTGATCCTGAATTTGGAACAGGCGTTGTTAAGATAACTCCGGCTCATGATTTTACTGACTTTGAGATAGGTAAGCGACATGATCTTCCTCTTAAGCAGGTTATTGGCTACGACGGAAAATTAAATGAACATGCAGGTAAATTTGCTGGTCTTTATGTAAAGCAGGCAAGAAAAGAGATCGTAGAGCAGATGCAGGAAAAGGGCTTAATAGAGAAGATCGATGAGAGCTATGTTAACCGAGTTGGTCTTTGCTACAAGTGCAGGACCGTGCTGGAGCCGCTTCCTCTTGAGCAGTGGTTCGTAAAAGTAGAAACTTTAAAGAAAGAGGCAATACGAGTTGTAAAAGATGGTACGTTGAAGATCCACCCAAAGGGTTTTGAGACACAATATTTTCAATGGCTAGAAAACTTGCGAGACTGGAACATATCTCGGCAAATTATTTGGGGTATTCGAATTCCAGCATGGAAACATAAGACAACAGGTGAGTGGGCCGTCACCGATGGGGAGGCTCCTGTGGGGGAAGATTGGATACAGGACACCGATACCTTCGACACATGGTTCTCAAGTGGTCAATGGCCAGCGGTTACTCTTAAAACCGCAAGACCTGGTGACTTCGAGAAGTTTTATCCAACTGACGTCCTTGAAACAGCCTATGATATCTTGCGAGCATGGGTTTCGCGAATGGTAATGCTGGGACTCTACACAACCGGACAGGTTCCCTTTAAAGCTGTTCTATTCCATGGAATTGTAAATGATCCGTATGGTAAGAAGATGAGCAAGTCTAAGGGGAACGTTGTTAATCCGCTTGAGCTTATCGAGCAATACGGTGCGGATGCTGTTCGGTTCGCATTGGTTTATGGTAATGCTACGGGCAACGATCAGAGCCTCTCTCATACAAAGCTCGAGGCGGCCAAAAAGTTCTCTAATAAGCTCTGGAATATGGGGAGATTTATTGAGTTTCAGATGCAAAATAATAAAAATCTCAAATTTGTTGAGAAATCTCTTATCGACCTTAAGGAGCAAAATAGGGGAGACATGATAGGAAAACTTGAGAGATTGAGTACTGAGACTGCACGATGTATTGAAGCGTATCAATTTAATTTAGCTGCGGAGCAGCTCTATCAATTCATTTGGCACGACTTTGCAGATCTTTATATTGAAGAGGTAAAAAAGACAATTCAGACGCAAGATTCAGAGGAGGCACAAGCAACATTTGAAGTACTAACATCTGGTTATATGATCTTACTAAAGCTATTGCATCCCTTTATGCCATTTATTACTGAGGAGATATATTTACAAATGCCTGGCCATGGAGAATCAATTATGATTGAGCCCTGGCCTGGAATATGAAAAAACCAGTTTGGCAACCTACGCTTCCTCCAGCTCGGGATTATAAAAAAGAAAATATTAAAGAAATACTTAAAACCTCTCAGTTTATCTATCAAGCTGGCGAGTATGAGTGGCTTAGGTTAAAAAATCACCCCCTTGATCCAGCTAATATTCTTAGCGAGCTGACGCAAAGTAAAATTGGCTACATTAAAGAGTGTTTTAAGAAGTTCAGAAGAATTACAAAGGGGAAGGGGCGAGGGATTGCAGCTGTTCAGCTAGGAATTCCTGAGTGTATCTTCCTACTTTATCGTAAGGGAGCTAAGAATCCTTATCAAATATTTATAAATCCAAATATCACAAAACGCTCTAGGAATAAATATATTTATCCCGAGGCATGTATGAGCTGTAATTCATTGGTAGCATCGGTCATTCGTCCAGCTTGGGTTGAGTTTAACTATTTAGATGGGAAGGGGAATAGGCAAAAATGGGTTATAAAAGACGATACAGATACTGGGCGAATAGAAAATCGTATCGTACAGCATGAGATTGACCACCTGCATGGTATACTGAATATCGATAAGGTTAAATCCTCAGAATTAGTCTTTGAGAAAGGCAAGAACTATTATGCCAGCGCAACCTTCCAAGAAGTTAAATAAAGACAACGCGAGATTCCCGAGAATTTCCCGTTTTATTACCGAACGATCTATCAGATATGCTAAATACGGGTTATTTGGCCTTATTGGCACCATCCTAATTGTACTTACTATGTTAAAACTGGTGGAGCTGCGTACAGGATTAATAACCATACAGGCTCAGTCAGCACAGCATACTGAGCTGCTTGCTCAGATGGGATATTGGGAGGGTGTTTTGAAGCGACATCCCGGCTATCGAGATGCTGCGTTTAAACTCGCCACGTTGTCATATCAGCTAGGTCTTAAAGACCAAGCAAAGAACTATATAGATTTAACGCTCAAGATAGATCCTAATTTTCAACAGGGAAGGACATTCTTGGATAAAATGTAGGAATAAAGAGGGCTATTCAGACTTTTCGTCTGTTGACTCGTCTTTAGCGGAAGATTCCCCTGGGCTCTCATCAGTTTCTGATTTTTCACTTGTCTCTGCGCCTTCAGCTTCTGCGCCCTCTTCAACTACTGGCTCTGGCTCAGCTTCAATAACTATTGCAGCGATTTTAGCTACAACCTGTGTTTCATCGGTGAGCACAGATACACCTGTAGGAATTTTAAATTCGCTAATCATTATCTGGTCGTCAACCTCTGCTAGGTGTTCGATATTGACCTCAATATTCTCTGGAAGCTCTTCTGGAAGCGCTTCAACCTCAACCTCGCTAAGAGTCTGGAGAAGTGTTCCAAGATTTTCTGTTACCGCCTTTGGTTCGCCAACGAGGAGAAGGGGAACCATGGCTTTTACTTTTTCTTTAAGATTTACCTGGTAAAAATCGGCATGTACAGGGGAGTGTTGTCTGAATTCAAACTGAACGCTCTTAATAAGGACTGGGCGTTTTTCGCCATCTACTACGAGATCAATAAGCCCTGTTTCCCCAACTTGCTTGTAGACATCAGTAAATTCTTTAAGTGGCATTTGAAGGGAGACAGATGCCAATTCTTTACCATAAACATTGGCGGGGAATATTCCTTCACGACGAAGTTTTTTGACTTGTTTTCCTACGATGGAGCGTTTTGTGGCATTAAGAACTGGATGTTTCATAGGGTTAATAATAAAGTACTATACCATAAATTGCAACCACTGTCCAACTATGGGATTAATATTAGTTTTCAGTTATCATTTTCTAGTTTTCAGTGATTTTTCATTTATCAATAAATTATATTGTTGAAAACTGAGAACTAAAAACTGAGAACTGTACTATAATGCCTCTATGCGTATCTTAGGTATTGATCCAGGACTGGGGAGAATGGGCTGGGGGGTAATTGAGGAGGAAAAAGCAGTCATTAAACCCATCGGATATGATTGTATCGAGACTCCGGCCAAAACACCCGATGAGAAGAGGCTTCTTTTAATTTATAAAGAGTTGACGAGGGTTATAGAAGAGTATCAACCAGAAGTTATGGCTATTGAGGAGCTCTTTTTTAGTCGTAATGTGAGTACGGCATTTATGGTTGGGCAGGCTAGGGGTGTTGCGCTTCTTGTGGCCGCACAGGCTGGTATCGAGGTTATAACCTATGCTCCATCTGCAGTAAAGCTAGCAGTATCTGGATATGGCTCTGCAGATAAAAAGCAGATAGGTCAGATGGTCAAAGCAATTCTAAAACTTAAGGTTTTGCCAAAACTTGATGATACAACTGATGCGCTAGCAGTAGCTATTACGCACGGGTTTTCAGGAAAATTAGCCAAAAAGCTGAAGTAGTACTGTTTTGGCCCTGTGCTATAATGACTTAACTTTTACCCCTATGATTGGAATGCTCCATGGTACAGTTGTTTTAAAGAATGCTCCTGCGATTATCATCGATGTTCATGGGGTTGGTTATAAAGTACTCGTAGACAACTCTCTCTTTACTAGCCACGCCTTGGGGGATGATATCCAGGTATTTACCCATACTTATGTCCGCGATGATGCCCTTGATCTGTACGGATTTGCCTCTGCTGAGGACCTTCGGCTTTTTGAGATGCTTATTAGCGTTTCAGGGGTCGGATGCAAATCAGCGCTCGGTGTTTTTTCAGTTGGGTCACGATCTTCAATTGTGAATGCAATCGTAACAGGGGATGTTAGTTTTTTTACCGCTGTACCACGATTGGGGAAAAAGAATGGACAAAAGATCATTATTGAACTCAAAAATAAACTAGGAGGAGTTATTGACCTTGATTTGTCGACAACAGAGACAAACGAGCAACAAGAGGCAGCTAGCGCGCTTCAGAGCTTCGGCTTTACCCAAAGAGAAGCAGAGCTCGCAGTGCAGGCAATAAAAGAAACCAACCTAAAGACTGAAGACTTAGTGCGTCTTGCGTTAAAGCAGTTAGGAAAATAATATGGCAAAAACATTGACCCATGAAGAGTTAGAAAAAAAATCACCCGAGGAAGAGATAATTTTTACCTCTCTGAGAGCGGCTAATTGGGATGAATTTGAGGGCCAATCAGGAATTAAGCGCTCAATTAAGATTGGAATTCAGGCAGCCAGAGAGCGTGGGGAGGCGCTTGAACATGTATTGTTGTATGGCCCACCGGGCTTAGGTAAGACGACTCTGTCACACATTATTGCTAAGGAAATGGGGAGTAATTTGCGTATTACCTCAGGCCCTGCCATAGAAAGGGCAGGTGACCTAGCTTCGATTTTGACTAACCTTGAAAAAGGTGACGTATTATTTATTGATGAAATTCATCGTCTTAACAAAGTAGTAGAGGAAACGCTCTATCCTGCCATGGAAGATTATGCGCTGGATATAATACTTGGGAAAGGACCATCCGCACGTACCTTGCGCTTAGACCTACCCCAATTCACCATAGTTGGAGCAACTACTCGTGTGGGGCTTATCGCAGCACCGCTTCGAGATAGATTTGGGGTGGTGCACAGGCTTAATTTCTACTCTCCTGATGAGCTGGGTCATATCATAAAGAAAGCAGCTACAAAACTCCAAATAGCTATTGATCAGGGAAGTGTTCATGAGATAGCGATTCGTGCCCGTGGAACCCCACGTATCTCCTTGAAGCTACTTAAAAGAGTGAGAGACTATGCTCAGGTGCATGGTGAGGGGAAAATCACACCAGAGGTCACTACGCAGGCTCTGGGTATGCTTGAAATAGACGGTTTGGGCTTAGACCCACTTGATGTTAAGTACCTTCTCGCAGTTATGGAGAAGCATAGTGGTGGACCGGTGGGGATTGAGACAATTGCTGCAACTATCTCTGAGGATATTGGAACACTTGAAGATATGGTCGAGCCCTATTTGATGCAGACTGGTTTTCTCAAGCGTTCACCACGTGGAAGAATCGTGACGAAACTTGCCTATGATCATTTACATATTAAGCGTCCAAAAGGCAGTGATGAGCACAATCAGCCTCAACTTGTTTAAGAATTTAAAATCCTATTTTAAAGAATGGATGAAAGAAGGGGACTAGCAGGATCATTGCCTGTAGAAGGATGGTTGCTACTACGGTGATTATTAGGAACTTATTTGGCTTAAAAAATGTTCTTCCGCGTACAAAAAAGGCAAGAGCCATATGAGATAAGATGAGTGCGGTAAAGGTTACTGTTCGAGCAAATACTACATTTGTAAGTTGATAAAGTACAGCAAAAATAAGGAGTAAAAAGATGCTAAGACCCAAGCCAATCGCCCCCGTTATCGCAAGTCTTCTTTTATTGAGAATGGGTACGCGGGGATCGCGCGGAGGCTGTTTTAGCGCATGAGTGTCTCGAGTGTCGCTGGCTAGGGCGAGAGCGGGAAGACCGTCAGTTACTAAATTAATCCAGAGAATTTGCGTAGGTAGCAGGGGGGCAGGCATACCTAGGAGTGTTGCAAAAAAGACAAGAAATAGTTCCGATATATTACCTGCCACAAGATAGGTAATTGCTTTTATGATATTGTGATAGATTCTACGGCCTTCCTCAATTGCTCGCACAATTGTAGCGAAGTTATCATCTGAGATTACAATATCACTAGCCTCCTTAGCAACTTCGGTTCCCGATTCTCCCATCGCTACACCCACATCTGCTTTCTTAAGAGCTAAAGCATCGTTAACTCCATCACCTGTAACTCCGACAACAAAGCCTTGTTTTTGAAGCAGGCTTGTAATACGTAATTTGTCATGGGGTTTTGTGCGAGCAAAAATACGAGTTTTTAGTATAAGTGGAGATAGTTCTTCGTCAGTGAGTTTTTCGAGGTCTTCACCGGTTAATACATCTTCATCGACCTCTAGTAACCCCACTTCTTTGGCAATAGCCATAGCTGTGAGCTCATTATCGCCTGTTACCATTATAGTTTGGATACCTGCTTTTCGTGCTTGAGCTATAGCTGCTTTTACTTCTTCGCGTGGCGGATCATAAATTCCGACTAACCCTAGGAAGGAAAGATTATTTTCGTGCTGTTCACGTGATGCTTTAGACACTGTGCCACTTTTACTAGCAAGAGCAATTACTCGAAGGCCTTTTTTAGCGAAAGCAGTATAAGCATCCTCAATGACCCTTTTTTCCTTAGTGCTAATATCGCAACGATCAAGAACTGTTTCTGGTGCTCCTCGTACAAATACATGTGTAATGTCATTATGTCTCCATACTGTTGATATGGTTTTAGTTTTTGAATCGAAAACAAATTCATCTATTATCTTGCCGCGTGCTACTTCGTCTCTGATATTTTTTTGCTCTTGTGTTGCCCAGAGGAGCAATGCGCCATCTGTTTTGTCGCCAATAATTTCATAGCCGTGATCAGCCTTTTTAGCAAGAGATGCAGTATTGCCCAGGACTGAAGTAAAGTACATGTGTTTCAATTTTTTATCATCCTTAGTCCATACTTCCTTAACTCGCATACTGTTTTGGGTAAGAGTTCCTGTTTTGTCTACCAAAATGTATTGAACAGCCCCTAATGTTTCAACAGAGGGCATCTTGCGAACAATGGCCTTCCGTTTTGCCATGCGGCTGGTCCCTAAAGCAAGGGCAATGGTGATTACGGCAGGAAGCGAAATAGGAACTGCTGCAATTGCGATACTCACCGCTAAAAATAATAAAGGGTAAAGTGTTTTTCCCTGAGAAAGCCCTATGGGAATTATGAGAAAAGACACAATTATTGCGATAATCGAAAGAGTGCGCCCAAGTCTTGTAAGTTGTATCTGAAGAGGAGTTTTTTCTGTGCTCATATTAGAAAGAGTTTGGGCAATTTCTCCAAACTTCGTTTTATTTCCCGTTGCTTCAACGCGTAGATATCCTTTGCCCTTAATTACAAGCATTCCTAGGTAAAGAGGGTCATTCACCTCTTTAATTACGGGTAATGATTCTCCGGTTAGAAGAGATTCGTCAGTCTCTAGGTGTTGTCCGTCGAGAAACACTCCATCTGCAGGAATTCGATCTCCCTCCGTAAGAAATATAATGTCACCTGGGACTATTTCAGTACTCAAGATTTGCTGCTCTTTTCCATCTCTCATTACCCGCGCCTGAGGAGTAGTATAGGTTTGTAGCTTTTGCATTGATTTTTCTGCCTTATACTCCTGAACAAAACCAAAAATACCATCAAGAATAATAATTGAGAAAATAAAGAAGCTATCTAAGTAGTCACCTAATATAAACGAAAGTACTGAGGCAGTCAGTAGGATGCCATTGATTAAATTTGGAAATTGCGAGGCAAAGAGTTTGATCGGAGAGAACTGCGTTTTGGATTTAATTTCATTTGGACCATATTGTTTTAAAAGCCCACCTGCCTTCTGTGTGCTAAGTCCTAATTTCTCCATGTTCTCAGTCTAGCAGAATTAATTACCGCAATACATATTGTACCGTGCTTGATATATTTGTGCTGAGGGGTGACTTTCAGCAATATACACTGAGGTTATTGCGTTGAGCAGGGGGCAATCCTTGGGATTAAGCTGGAGTAATAAGAGAAGAGTTTTCTCAAGATTTTTTGTTTGCGAAGTGATGCTATAAAAGTGTGCCGCTTGGCGAAGGAGACGCTCATCATTGGGCAGGTGCATGGGCAGGGAATCAGGAAGGCTGAACCTTGAAATAATAGGTGCATTTTGATTAGTGTTTTTAATAAGTACGATAATGGTTGGGTCCAGATAAACAGTTCTCCATCCCTTATCCCGGATTATGGTAGCAATGAATTGCTCGGCCCAAGGAGTTTGATCCGTGTGTGAAAAAATGATCGCATTAAAGCGATAGGAGTTGGATGTCTTTAAAAAAAGAGCAGGATCTTGCTGCATAGGAATATAAACACCCTGAATAAATGAAACCGGGTATGCCTCAGGCCTTCCGTCAATAAAGACCCTCTCTCTTGGATAGAGACGGGATTCAATATAGCTACCTATGTCAAAATTATTAAATATGGGTCCGTGAATTTTCTCACGTTGTATAAAATCTAGTGCTCCTTTAGCATCCTCATACACACCATAACTTACCGGGTGGACTATTGTGATGGTTTTAGCCTGCCAAAAAAAGAAGAGAAGCAGGATGAGAATGGGAGCGTATTTTAAAAGAGAGTTGCGTGGCCTCGTAAGTTTGGGTAAATGAGTAAGTAGTGTACTGAGAGCATAACTACTAGGGATAAACGTGGCAAATACAAAGAGGGGAAAATTTCGTACAGCACTAAGCGCAACTACACTAAAAATAATGGCCAGGAGCCAGTCAATTAGTCTCGCTTTTTTTACCGTGAGAATGAGTGTAGAAAAGAGAATAATTATAGTGAGGCCGAGGTAAAAGAATGATGGCTTAACAAATCCGAGAGACTGGAGAAAAAAAGGTGTCTGATTTTCCTCAATAGTATAGCCATAATTTTGCATGACAGTTAATGGATAGAGCGCACCAGTTATCCCGTGAGGATTAAGCAGTGTCACAAGACCCATCCCAATAAGTACTAAAAAGAGTAGCTTGGGCTTCTTTGCCAAGAGATTTTTTCTGTGTGTCACCCCTATGTCAATCATAAAAAGCGTTGTTAAAAGGATGCCAATGGGGAAATAGATATGCGAGTTTGTCCAGAGAAGTTGGAGGGGGAGAAGGAGAAATATGAGCCTGGTATGGCTTTCACGATAACGATAGAGAATCGAAACCATCAAGGATAAAAAAAGAAAGCTAAATAATTCAGGGCGTAAATCGGTGCGCTCAAATAAAACTCGAAGATAAACTATGCCCAAAAATGCCAAAGGAAGAATGCTGGATTTTCTGGCTGCGGTTATGACAATAAGGCTAAACGCACCAATAATTAGTAGGAGAGAGAGAATAAATAGTCCAGAGTAGCCACCCATACTTGCTATGAGATAAAAGATCACCTCTGAGAACCAATGATGATTAATAAATGGAAAGTCAGGATGGGTATAGGAAAATAGATTCGTTGAGGGAACTAGAAGTGTTTGGGTAATGATTTGACCAGTGAGTAGGTGGCGGCCAAGATCCTGATTCAGCGCAGTAATTGGACGAAAGTATCCGAGTATGAGGAGGGCGAGGGGAAGTAATAGGGGGTAAAATTTAGCGTATCGCATATTTTAGTACATTAAAGCGTATTCTCTTTGCTGCGATACTGCAATGCTTCGGCGATATGCTCAGGTAGTATTGAGTCTTGATCTGCTAGATCAGCTATCGTTCTGGCCACCTTGATTGTTCGGTTGTAGGCTCTACCAGATAGATTTAATCGCGCTACGGCAGTACGTAAGAGGTCAAGACACTCTTCGCTTAGGACGCAGAACTCCTTTATGCTTTTATTGGTCAAATCAGCATTTGCTATGAGATCACTCATCTCAAAACGCTTAGTTTGGATATCGCGTGCTTTTTGTATTCGTTCACGGATCGTCTTTGACGACTCTACATCATCATTATTTTGGGTTACCAGCTTTTCTACCTTAATTGCAGGGACATTGAGATGAATATCAATACGATCAAGGAGCGGACCAGAGATTTTTTTCTGGTAGCGCTGGACCTGCATGGCACTACAGATACATTCTTTGGTAGGATCTCCAGCAAATCCACATGGGCAAGGATTTTGAGCTGCCACCAGCATGCATTTGGCAGGAAAGCTGACCTTACCCGCAGCCCGAGCGATATGTACGATTCCATCCTCGATCGGCTGCCTGAGAGTCTCTAGAACCTGTCGAGGGAATTCAGGAAATTCATCTAAAAAGAGTACGCCTCGATGGGCGAGCGTTATTTCACCCGGCTTTGGGTTGCTGCTTCCACCAATTAGTCCGACGAGGGAGGTGGAGTGGTGGGGAGATCTGAATGGTCTCTTAGTGATTAACCCCTTTCTCCCAAGCGACCCACTGATGCTGTAAATTTTCGTTACCTCGATCGCCTCATCAAATGTAAGTCGGGGGAGAATCGATGAGAGTGTGCGCGCAAGGAGTGTTTTGCCTGCACCGGGGGGACCTTTCATGAGGATGTTATGTCCACCTGCTGCGGCTATTTCCAGAGCCCTTTTAGCTTGATGTTGGCCCTTTATATCTTTCATGTCGAATTCAAATAATTCTTCGATTGCATCAGCTAAAACCGTAGGAGGTTTTGGCTCGATGAGTTTTTGTCGGGTTAAATGCTGAAAAAGCGACAGGACGGTTGTAACAGGATAAATAGTGACGTCGTTTATAACTGCCGCCTCATACGCATTTTCTTCAGGGAGGAAAAATGATTGCCAGCCCTGTGCTTTTGCCAGCAAGACCTGTGGTAATATTCCCGTAACAGAGCGGATGCGACCATCCAGAGCGAGTTCTCCGGAAAAGAGTGAGTTTGAAAGATCAGCTTGGAGTTGTCCAGAGGCGACCAATATACCTATGGCTATTGGGAGATCATAGGAGGGTCCTTCTTTAGGAAGGTCGGCAGGTGCAAGATTTACCGTGATGCGTCTGGCTGGGAAGTCGGCGCCCGAGTTACGAATTGCAGAGCGAACACGCTCCTTTGCTTCCTCAACTGCCTTATCAGGCAAGCCTACGATAGTAAAGTTAGGAAGTCCCTGTGAGGCTATATCGACCTCAACTTCAATGGGGACAGCATCAAGCCCGATAACCGCTGCAGAATACACCTTAGCAAGCATATCTAAATCATAGCACTCAAAGAGTCTGTCTAGGTATAAAAGTCCATTTTTGCTACACTAGTGAAAGTATGTGGGAGTAGATGAATAGGTAGGACAATTTTTACCAGAACAACGAGAGCCTATTGTATCGTTACGACAAAGAGAGATGTCCTCTCTGCCAGAGGATCCATCAAGAATGACTTTTCGTGGTCGTTATAACCATGTTGATGAGGCAACTCTTGTCCTGATTGGTCTTAAAGAAATGCCTTCAGGTGGTAAGATTCGAGTGCTTGATTTTGCGGGAGGAGTATTGCCCTTCGGAGCTCCGACCGCACATGAACTTTATGATCAGATCGCTGCAGCTGGACAAGTCCCCGAAATATTAGTTATTGATAAGACACTGCCTGAAGATCTTCGACCATCGTATCCTGATGTTAAATATTCAT
>Ga0105047_10010436_pt1 | contig 15184 bp, 13 predicted proteins | sample MAT04_FD_78384 | JGI IMG/M metagenome (GOLD analysis project Ga0105047, IMG submission 78384) | Freshwater microbial communities from Lake Fryxell liftoff mats and glacier meltwater in Antarctica - MAT-04 (megahit assembly) | ecosystem: Environmental > Aquatic > Freshwater > Ice > Liftoff... | reverse complement strand
TGGCCCAGCACCCGTTCAAGTACCCACTTGCCGCGGACGACGGGGCTGGTGTGCGTACCGTTGGCGGTCACCTTCAGCACGGCCGCCTGCGTCATCACTCCGCCGCGATGACTGCCCGGCGGCAGCGGTACCTTGCGGAACTGCGCACCGCTGACACCGGGGATGCCGTAGTGCCGGGCCATGCGGTCGTTGAGTATCGCCCAGTCCGAATCGACGAACGCCGTAAGCGGCTGATTGTTCTTCAGCACTTCGTCGAAGAAGGCGTATGACTCTTTCGGCATCGCGTCGCGGAGAGCTTCGTCGAACTCGGGGTAGATGTTCCTGTCCGGCGACGTGAAATCCATCTGCCGCAGGTCGAGCCATTGGCCGCAGAAGTTTTCGGTGAAGCGCTGCGCCTTCGGGTCGGCCAGCATGCGCTCGACCTGGGCACGCATCACGTCGGGTTTCGTGAGTGTGCCTGCCCCGGCCGCTTTCAGCAGATCCGCGTCGGGGCAGGAACTCCACAGGAAGTATGACAGCCGGCTCGCCAGGGCGTAGTCGTTCAGCTTGCCGGCCTTCTCCCGCAGATACAGGAACGACGGTGAACAGAGCACGCGCTTGTAGCCGACGCGCATCGCCTCCTCAAATGCAGAGCCGTTCTTCAACTGGGCCTTCACGATGTCGAGTACCGGTTTGAGATCGTCATCTGTGATCGGTCGACGGAAAGCCAGCGGCATGAAGCCGCGCAGCAGTTTCTCCGCGTCGGCTTCCGGCTGCTTCGAGTAGACCGTGAACATCGGCCCGCGCGTGAACTTGTTGGTGCCTTTGATCGGCTCCAGTGGAAGGTCGCCCCATAGCCGCTTGTGGCCGACGGGCGGCCACGTGTCGTGGCCCAGCGGGCCTTCGATCTCGACCCATTGCACAGCCACGCCGGGGCCTGTGAACGTGGCCGGGTCAATATTGTTGGTGTAGCCCAGCCTCATCGGCTGCACCTGGATCATCTCGCCGCGGGTCAGGCGGGTTTCAAACTCCACCACATGCGGTTTGTTGTTTTCCAGATCGTATTCACCATGAAAGCGGACCGGTTTGGATTGATCGAAGAACTGCGTCCGCAGCATCATCGTCACTGGCCTATCCGGCGAATGATAGGCATAGGCGGAGACTCGCACCTTGTAGACCCCGGGTTCGACAACCTTGCCCGACATCTCGCGCATGGCCGTCGGCGAATAGCCGGAGTTGAAGAAGACAACCGCGTCATCCCGCTTCAGCCAGTTCTTCGGGAACTTGTCGGAGGTCTTGTCGTACTCCATGCGGACCTTGATCCGCTGCGGCTGCGGCCTGCTGGCGGTCGCGGTATCAAGGGCGGCATCCGCGGCTTCGAGGTAGCGTTCCAGCAGCACCGTGGAGAAGTTCAGCGCCTCGCCCACGTTGTCGAACCCGTGCGACATCGCATCTTCCGGAAGCTGTGCGACCACGTCGATGGGGATGCCGAACAGATCGCGCAGCGTGTTCTCGTACTCGTAGCGATTCAGCCGACGGAAGACTGTACGCCCCTCGGCCCCGCGCTTCGCGGCACTGGCGGCCGCCAACCCGTCGCCCAGCCAGGCCTTCAGCTGCTTCAGTTCGGCAGCCGTGGGCCGCGGCTTATCCTTCGGCGGCATCGACCCGTCATTGAGCCGATCGAGAACCCCCTGCCAATGCTCGCCCTGCGCGGCAAAGTCACGCGGCAGCTTCGCCAGATCGAAGTCCCCCTTCGGCTTCGCGCCGCTGTGACAGGTGACGCAGTGCTTCGTCAGCAGGGACTGCGCGGCGTCATCGGCCCGTGAAAAAGCGGGAGTGATGACGAAAAGGTAGAAGGTCGAAGCGATTCGAAGACCGAGCAATCGCATCAGTTCATCCATCCGGGGGGAGTAGTTGAACAGACATGATAGTGCATCAACAGCGATGACGCGAAGAGGAAAACGCCTGCGGGCAGTCGATATCGCGCCTGACAAAGCAGGACGGCCCGGGAAGGCCGTCCTATACGGACGCATCAGGCTGCTTCCAGCTTCCACGTCCGCACGCGGGGCGAATCGGGGCGGGGGCCGATGGTGACGAGGACGACTTTGTCGCCCGCTTCGGCGCCGAAGCCTTCGCGCAGGGTCACGATCAGGTCTTCATCGTCGGGAAGTTCTTCGCGGTGGACGATGTACGTCTCGGTCATGTCGGGCGAACCGGTGACCAGCGAATCGACGAGGTCGGCGCACGCATCTTCGTTGATGGCCACGCCGGGCACGAATGGCCGCAGGGCCGTGGCGAGCGCTTCACCCAGCAACTGCCTTGGCGGCAGGATGTAGAAGACAGCCATGCGCAATCCTCGTTCGCCGGAATCGTTTGGCGGGTCGTTCTCCTCTAATCGGATGTGAGTGACGACGTGCGGAATGGGGAATGTGGAATGAAGGCGTGTGGCAGCGTCGGCCGGGTGGCATAAACGGACCGACCGGCGCGTTCACAACCGCTTCAGCAGAACTTGCGACTTGCGTCCACTGCGTTCGTACAATTCCCGCCGGGCGGCAGGGAGGTCGTCCGGCGTGGCGAGCCGGAACCCGCCTTTTTGAACGAAATAGTTGATCGCCTGTGTCGATAGGCAGAACAACTCGTTCAGCCCCAGATCGCGGGCATAGTCCTCGGCATAGTGGATCAGCTTGCCACCGATCCCCTGATTCTCATGCCGGGTGTCGACGTAGATACTGGCCACCTCGGCCTTCTTATCATCGTGGTAGACGTGCAGTGCCGCACAGGCGATCGGGTTTTTGTCCACTTCGAAGACGAAGTAGTCCTCGATCTGCCGCTCGACCTCCGCCCGGGTTCGCCTCAGCAGTTCATCCGATTCGATGCCGCGCTGGATCAACTGGTAGACGGCGCGAACGTCCTTCTTCTGTGCCTTGCGGATCGACTGATATTCGTTCGCGTGAATCAACGTGCCAACGCCATCGTTCGAAAAGACTTCCGACAGCAGCCCTTCCTGTACGGTGCCATCGATGATGTGGACCCGCGGCACGCCCCCTTTGGAGGCCCGGACGCCCTGTTCGAGCTTCGAGATTGCCTCGATCGGTTGAATGTCGGCTTTCTGCTTTTTGAGGAAGTTGCCGGCCACATCGATGGTGACGTGTCGGAGAACTTTGCCGTTCATGCGCGGCGGGCGATGTGCGGACAAGTAAATCAGTTTCACGGCCGAGAGGGCGTGAGCGATTTCGACGGCCACGGCATCCGAGTTCAGGCGGAACGTCCGGCCTTCGCCGTCCATTCCCAGTGGCGGAATCACCGGGACAACATCGTTGTCGAGCAGTGCCCGCAGCATCTGCGTGTCGATCCGCTCGACCTTGCCGGTCAGTTGCTGGTCGATCCCGCCCAGGATGCCGGCCGGGTGGGCGACGATGGCGTTACCGTAGGCCCCGCGCAGGTCATTGTCGGCCAGGCCCTGCAGGATCTGGTGCGTCACGCGATTGGCGGCCGTGATCGACAGGTGCAGCGTCCCATCGTCCGTGATGCCGGTGCCATCGCTGGACGAAACGCGCGTCCCGTCCCGCGCGGCCAGTTGCCGGACCTGCAACCCCGCCCCGTGAACGATGGCCACGCGGATCCGCAGTGAGCGCAGCAGGGCGATATCGAGCAACAGATTGCCGAAGTTGTCGCTGGCGACCACCGCCCCGTCAATCGAAATCACGAAGACGCGATCCCGGAACTCGGGGATGTAGTGCAGGATCTCGCGAAGGTCGGTGAGTTGCAGCATCGTTTCAGGGGTCAGGGGTCAGGGGTCAGCGAGGACGGATCTAGTTCATCAAGTTCATCTGATGTTTTCAATGCAAGTGTTGGCGAACAGGTGATTCACTAGAATCTGAGAACGCCGGGAAAGCGTGAATCGAGTTTCTCGCCCGATCATCTGACAACTGACAACTGACAACTCCAAAGAGATAGAGTCATGGCCAATCAACCGGAAAAAGTCGTCATCGTCGGCAGTGGGCCGTCCGGGTGGACGGCTGCCATCTATGCCGCCCGCGCCAACCTCGAGCCGCTGGTCTACGAAGGGGCGATCACGGAAAAGAACCGCCAGCAGGGCACGATTCCGCTGGGCCAGTTGGCGCTGACGACTGAAGTCGAGAACTTCCCCAGCTGGCCGTCGGGTGATACGCGGGCCTATTTGAAGACGGCCCTGCCCGAGCACCTGCAACCGTACTGGGTCTCGGCCAACAAGCCACAGCCGACGCACGGCATCAACGGGCCGGAGTTGATGGAACTGTGCCGGCAGCAGGCGAAGAACTTCGGCACCCGCGTCGAAACGGACGACATCGTCCGCGTCGATTTCAGCAAGAAGCCGTTCGAACTCTACACCGCGGGTGGCCAGACCGTGACGGCGCTCACCGTGATCGTCGCCACCGGTGCCCGGGCAAACTACCTGGGACTGCCGTCGGAGGACAAGTTCAAGAACCATGGCGTCTCCGCCTGTGCCGTTTGCGACGGGGCACTGCCCCGCTTCCGCAACAAGCCGCTGGTGGTCGTGGGCGGCGGCGACAGCGCGGTGGAAGAGGCCAACTACCTGAGCAAGTTTGCCAGCGAAGTCGCAATGGTCGTCCGGCGTGATGTTCTGCGTGCCAGCAAGATCATGGCCGACCGGGCTCGCCAGAATCCGAAGATCAAACTGCGCTGGAACTCCGCGGTCGAGGAAGTTCTGGGCAATGACAAGGACGGCGTGACCGAGGTTCGCATCAAAGACGTGAAAACGGGCAAAGTGGAAGAATATGCCGCCGGCGGCATGTTCTGCGCGATCGGCCACACCCCGAACACCCACTTCCTGGACGGGCAACTGGAACTGAACGAGAAGGGCTACGTCAAGTGGACGACGGCCGGGCGGACGTACACCACCGTGGAAGGTGTCTTCGCCGCCGGTGATGTGTCGGACGACTACTACCGCCAGGCCGTCACCGCCGCCGGCACCGGCTGCATGGCAGCTCTGGATGCGGAGCGGTACCTCGGGCATCACGGGATGATCTGATTTCGTTGTCTTGTACGGTCGGCGGAGGCTTCAACTAAAACTGCTCTGTGAACGTAGAACCATCGACGGTACACTCTCAACATCTTGTTGTGACGCGTTCGGAGGTGGGCTATGTCGCGTTGGAATCTGGCCTGGTTGATTGCGGTGCCGATGATCGTGCTGACGGGACTGGTGCTCACGGAGGCCGCGCCGAACAACGATCGCGACAAGGACTACAAGCTCGTCAAGACCGTCGTCGACGTGCTGGCCGAGGTCGACAACCACTACGTGCGCGAATTGAACGACGAGCAGAAGAAGAAGCTCGTCGAGGATATGATCAACGGCGGGCTGGAAAAGCTCGACCGCTACTCGTCGTACATGAACAGCGAAGAACTCAAGCAGTTCGAAACGCAGACGGAAGGCAACTTCTTCGGCGTCGGCATTCAGCTCGGCACCGATCCGAAGACCGGCTACCTGATGGTCATCAGCCCGATGGTCGGCACCCCGGCCTATGAAGCCGGCGTGCTGGCGGGCGACATCATCACCAAGATCGACGACAAATCGACCGACGGCATGAAGATCAACGAAGCCGTCAAGATGATCCAGGGCAAGGAAGGCACGCAGGTGAAACTGACCGTGCTGCACGAAGCGGCCAAGGAAGTTCAGCAGATCCCCATCACGCGTGCCCGCATCGAAATCAAGTCGGTGATGGGCAGCAAGCGCAGCGAACAGGATCCGACCAAGTGGGATTGGATCGTCGAGGACGGCATCGGCTATATTCGCCTCGTGCAGTTCATCGACCACACGACCGACGACCTGCGCAAGGCCGTGGCCGCCGCGGAACAGGCCGGGGCCAAGGCCCTTGTGCTGGATCTGCGCGACAACCCGGGCGGACTGCTATCGAGCGCCATTGAAGTCAGCGACGCGTTTCTGACCGAAGGGGCCATCGTCAGCACGCGTGACCGCAATAACCGCGGCCAGAAGTGGGACGCGAAGGACGACGGCACCCTGTTCCGCGGCAAGCCGATCGCGGTGCTGGTGAACAAGAACAGCGCGAGCGCCAGCGAGATCGTCTCCGCCGCGCTGCAGGACAACAAGCGGGCGGTAGTCGTGGGCGAGCGTTCCTACGGCAAGGGCAGCGTCCAGAAGATCATCAAGCTGAACACCGACCCGCCGACCGCGCTCAAGCTGACGACGAACTCCTACTGGCGGCCCAGCGGCGCGAACATCCACAAGCATGAAGACGCCAAGGACACCGACGAATGGGGCGTCTCCCCCACCAAGGGGCTGGAAGTCGTACTGAAGGACGAGGAACGCCTGGAATACCTCAAGAACCGCCGGGCCCGCGATATGGTCAAAGGCAAGAACCTGAAGGAAGAAGCCAAAGAGGCCACCTTCAAGGACCGCGTCCTCGACAAGGCAATTGAACATCTGAAGACGCAGATGAACTAATTGTTAGCCGCGACGCGGAGGGTTTCCGGAGCGGAGCGCGGGGGCACACGAAACGCGCTCCGCTCCGGAAACCCTCCGCATCGCGGCTAACCGACCATTCTTCCCCATGCAGATCCTCTTCGAAGATCACCACTTCATCGCAGTCAACAAACCCGGGGCACTGCTCACGCAGGCACCGCCGGGGATTCCGTCGCTTGAGGCGATGGTCAAGGATTACATCAGAACCGCGTACGCCAAGCCCGCCGGGGTCTACCTCGGCATCCCGCACCGACTCGATCGACCGGTTTCGGGCGTGGTGCTGTTCGCACGCAACAGCAAGGCGGCCGCACGTGTGGCGAAGCAGTTTCACGATCACACCGTACAGAAAACCTACTGGGCTCTCGTCGAAGCCGGCCCGGCCGACAAGACAGGCGAATGGGTCGACCACCTTCGCAAGAAGCAGGATGAGCCATGCGTGGAAGTGGTGGAGGCGGGCACCGAAGGATCACGTGAGGCGATCACTGGCTACCGTGTGCTGAAACGTGAGAACGGCTTGGCCCTGATGGAACTGCTGCCGCGCACGGGCCGAATGCATCAACTGCGAGTGCAGGCGGCAGTGCGCGGCTGGCCGATCGTCGGCGATGCGTTCTACGGCAGCCAACGCTCCTTCGGCCCCGACGCCGAACTCCCCCGCGACCGCCTGATCGCACTGCATGCGAAGCAGTTGGCGCTCGAGCACCCGTTCCGGCATGAGCCGCTCATGATCGACGCGGACACACCCGCAGTGTGGGGCGCGGTTAGCCGCGACGCGTAGGGTTTCCGGAGCGGAGCGCGGGGGGCACGCGAAACTCGCTCCGCTGCGCGTCGCGACTACCCTTCCAGATTCTCTAACGGCCCAAGCGTAATCGTCGTGTGCGCGGTCAGCGGGTAGCGCGTCATCAGTTCGCGGATCGAGGAGAGGCTCACCGCGTCCCATGAGGCGAGTTCGTCGTCGAGCGTTCGGTACTGGTTGAGATAGACCCAGTCCTTGGCGATGGTCAGCATCCGCCGGTGCGTCCGTTCGCCGGCCCGGACTTCGCGGGAGACGATCTTCGTTCGCGCCTGTTCCAATTCATCAGCCGTGATGCCGTTCTTCTGTACATCCTCAAGAATCTCCTTGATGATCTTGAAGCACTCGACCGCCTTTTCGGGCACGCAGTTGAATGACGTGACGATCGTGCCGGCGGCATCGCATTCGTCGGCCCCCATGCCCGCTTCTTCCGCCAGACCCGGGTCGATCAGCGCCCAGAACAGCCGGCTGCCGGTGTAGTCGCCGATCACCGTGGACAGGATCGACGCGGAGTAACGCAGCGGTGAATCGGCAGCCGGGCCAGGCGACATCAGCATCACGTACTGCTGGGTCACTTTCTCGCGTGGCTTCGTGACGACATGCACCCCGCCTGGGCTGGCCGCCTCAAGGCGGTGCAGGCGCTCGACCTGCCCGGCTGGCCAGGTGCTGCATGCTTTCTCAATCAGCTTCACCAGGTTGTCGAACTCGAAGTTGCCCGCGCACACGGCCACGATGTTCGAAGCCCGGTAGCGTTCGCCGAAGTACTGCTGCATCTGGTCGCATCGAAGGGCTTTGATGCTTTCGGTCGAACCGAGCACGCTGTTGCCGAGCGGGTGATCACCGTAGTAAATCTTGCGAGCGTTGTCGTAGGTCGCCCAGCCGGGTTGCACTTCGTAACGGACGATCTCGTCGAGAATGACCGACTTTTCGGTTTCGAAGTCGCCCGAGCGCAGGCTGGGGCGCATGATGTCGGCCAGCACATCCACGGCCTCGGGCAGGAACTCCGGCAGAAACGCCTGGTGGAAGACAGTGTTCTCTTCACTGGTGAATGCGTTGTTGTCCGCCCCGATCTTCGAGAAGTCGCGGTTGACGGCGAACGAATCGCGCCGTTCGGTTCCTTTGAACACCATGTGTTCAAGGAAATGCGACACGCCGGAGACTTCAGCCGTCTCGTCGCGGGCGCCGGTCTTCACCCAGAAAGCGAGGGCGGTACACAGGGCGGCGGGGTTCGTCTCGCCGATGATTTCGAGTCCGTTGGGCAGCGTGTGCGTATGAAACGGCATGCGTAAAGCTCCATGAGGGCTATCGTTGAAGTGTATCGCGTTCGCCAAAGCGAGCCAGCGCAGCGGCTGAAAAATAACAGTTGAAAGATAGAATTCGCGTCAACGAGCCGCGCACGAAGTAGGCGGCCAACGCGGACCGCTTACTTCGCGCGGCTCGTCGACGCGCAACCGAGGCCCCATGACCACGATTACCGATGTTGCCTGTACCGTTTGCGGTTGCGTGTGCGATGATCTGACCGTCACCATCGACGACGGGCGGATCGTGAACGCGGAACGTGCCTGCATACTGGCTGCGCCGTGGTTCGCGGGGCAAAACGGGCACGCGCCCGCCGTGGCCGAGATCGACGGCAAGCCGGCCTCGCTCGACGATGCGATTTACCGGGCCGCGGCGATCCTGCGTGAGGCGAAGTCGCCGCTTGTCTATGGCCTGTCGCGCAGCACAACCGAAGGCCAGCGTGCGGCCGTCGCCCTTGCCGATCGCCTGGGGGCGACGATCGATACCACGGCGGCCACGGGGCACGCGCCATCGCTGATGGCCCTGCAACAGGTGGGTGAATCGACATGTTCATTGGGTGAAGTGAAGACACGGGGCGACCTGGTCATCTACTGGGCCGCCAATCCGGAGGTCACGCATCCTCGGCACATCGAACGCTACGTTCGCACCGATAACCGGACACTGGTTGTCGCATCCAACGAGGCGAATGCGACGACGGCCATTGCCGACCGCTTTATCCGCATCGAAACGGGGCGCGACTGGGAAGCGCTCTGGACATTGCGGGGCATGACCAAGGGCGTGCTGCCGCGCGAAGGCGATCTCGGTTGGCTGGCGGACAAGATGATGAACTGCCGCTGCGGCATCGTCTTCTTCGGCACGGCCCTGACTCGCGGGCCGCTCGGTCATCGGCAGGTCGAGGCACTGCTGCAACTGGTCACCGACTTGAACTCGCATGGCCGATTCTACGCCCGGCGATTGCGTCGGCTGGGCGACGTGGCCGGGGCTGACAGCGTGCTGACGTGGCAGACCGGTTATCCATTCGCGGTGAACTTCGCGCGCGGCTACCCGATCTACAACCCCGGCGAATTCTCCGGCCCCGAGATGCTTGCTCGCGGCGAGGTGGACGCCTGCCTGTTCGTCGGCAGCGAGACCAGCGTCGACTTCCCCGACGAGGCATTGCGGGCGCTCACCCGCATCCCGGTCATCGCGCTGGAGTCACCGGGCACCGTCACGCCGTTCCCCGCGGCGGTGCGCTTCACGACGGCCGTCTACGGCGTGCATCGCCCGGGGACGGCGTACCGGATGGACGAAGTGCCGATTCCGCTGCGCGTGTTGCTGCCGACCGATTATCCGAGCGACGGCGACGTGCTTACCCGGCTGCTGAATCAGCTTTCAGTGGAATAAAACGCCGACCCCTGGATCATGTTTCCGCGTACCAAGTGAGTCGAAGACTCAACGAATGGAGCGGAACCATGTACGGATTTCTCGCGGACGTGATGGTGGCGATCCATGTGGCCTACATCGGCTACGTGGTCCTGGGACAACTGGCGATCCTGATCGGCTGGCCGCTGGGTTGGAAGTGGGTGCGCAACTTCTGGTTCCGCATCTCACAGTTCATCATGATGATGGTGGTGGTCTACGAGGAGATCCGCAACATCCGCTGCCCGCTGTCGGTGTGGGAAGAGCAGTTCCGGGCACTGGCGGGGCAACCGACCACCGGCGAGACGTTCATGGGCCGGTTGCTGCATTCGCTGATCTTCTACGACGCCCCGCCGATCGTCTTCACGGTAGGCTACCTCAGCTTCGGGGCGCTGGTGCTGGCGACGCTGATCTTCTGCCGCCCGCGCTGGCCGTTCGGCCGATCAACCCAGCCGGCGATATTGGCGGCATGAGGAACGAGTCTCATCAAGAGGAAGCGAGTCTCACGAAAGACAGCGAGTCTCCCTTGGGGTCGCAGAGTCGTGAGACAGGCACACCGTTCAGCATTCGCGCAGCTTGCGGAGGATGAGGCGGGCTCTCTGCTTGGCGAGGCGGGTCTGCCGTTCGAGCCGCAGCTGCTGCTGGCGGACTTTGCGGATGGCGGAAAGGAACTGCGGGGCAGACATCGCTTCGAAGATCACGCCGATTCTCCATCATGCATAGAACGGGCCGATTGAGTCCTATACCATTTCTTCGACCGCTCATGCAACAACCGATCGCGGAAAATCATCGATTCTTTCCCGCCGGCTTTCGCCCCCTTGTTGCCGACAACCCGATTCACGACGATAGCGGTATCCCTTCTCCGTCTCGCGAGGCGTTCATGCGCATTCACAAGATTATCTGCCCGAAGTGCCAGACGTCGCTGACGTCGAAAGCAGGCGTCGAGGAAGGCACCGCGCTGAACTGCCCGAAATGCAAGACCCGCTTCAAGGTCGAAGCACCCGACGAAGAAGAAATCGTCAATGATTTTGAGGTTATCGACGAAGAAGAGGAAGAAGCGCCGCCAAAGAAGGTTGCCAAGCCGGCCGTGAAGAAGCGCCCCGCCGACGACGACGAGGAAGAAGACGAACGCCCCAAGGCAAAGAAGCGTTCCCGCGATGACGACGATCGGCCGCGGAAGAAGAAGAAAAAGAAACGCCGCGATGACGACGAGAGCGCCTACGGCAAGATCAAGGGCAACATCTGGATCCGCGTCAGCGTGCTGGCGGTGCTGCTCATCACGCTGGGTGTGGTTGCCTGGATGAAGTGGGGACGGGATAAGCCGCCGACGGAGACGGTCGTTGAAAAGGTTCTGGAAGATGATTACAGCAAGCCGATCACCAAGGACCAGTTGAAGAAGCTGCCGCCGGTGAACCCGCCGAAGCAGAACCAGCCCAAGATTGACCCGACCGGGAAAGTGGACAACACACCCAAACCCAAAGTCGATCCGAAGCAAGGGGGCAAAACGCCCGAAAGCGAAGTGGCCGCGATGCAGGGAAACTGGACTGCATCCAAGCACATCACGGCCGGGCAGGACACGCCAGAAGGACTTCTCGACAGATATGACATGGAGGTGAAGGACAGCAACTTCCTTCCAGGCGACAGGCAGACCCCTGCATTCCGCATCAAGGTTGATCCTTCAAAGCCCGTCTCCGAGATCGACCTGACCGACATCGGCAATAAAACGATGGTCGGCATCTACCGACTTAGGGATGCGAACACGTTGGAGGTTTGCTACGCTCTCGACGGGGCTGTTCGACCGACGGAATTCAAGTCGGAGATCGGCAGCAGCTATATCTGTATTGTCTGGAAACGAAAGAAGTAGTTCGCAGGCTTAGCGGCGAGGCCGTTGGGCTCGCCGCTAAACTCCCATCCCTTCCGATCTGAGCATCTCGATCGCCGTGGCCGCTGCGGCGATCGTCGTTTCCACATCCGCGTTGGAATGTACGCCCGACAGCCAGCCGCCCAGGCCAGGGATGTCGACACCATTGAGTAGCATCGCCTTACGGAACGCGGCGGTCAGTGCTGCATCGCGCGGGCCGTCGAGTTTTTCGAGCTCACCGCCGTAGGGAATCAACCCATCATTGTCGGCTGATGCGTCATCCGGCATCGGCCCGTGGTAGTTGGGAAGCAGCCGGAACATCGAGAAATCAATGTACGCGACCCAAGGCCAGTTGTTCTTCTTGAACAGCCGGTTCAACCCGTTGCGCAACTGCCGGGCGCGATCGTTGGCAACCTTGCTCGGTTGCCCCGTGGCGACTCGCCTAAGTGTCGTAATGCCGGCTGCGGCCGAGAGCGGGTTGGCGTTGTAAGTTCCCGGATGTTTCATCTTGGGTTTGCCGGGGCGGACGCGGATCTGATCAAGGATATCTGCCCGTCCGGCGAGGCAACCGCCGGGCAGCCCGCCGGCCAGAATCTTCGCCAGCGTCGTCATGTCCGGCTTGATGCCGTAGAACGCCTGCGCCCCGCCGGGCGCGACGCGGAAGCCGGTGATCACTTCATCGAAGATCAGCAGTTGCCCGTGCTTGCTCGTCAAATTGCGCACGCCGTTCAAAAACTCTCCGCGGATCGGTACCGCGCCCCAGTGCCCGCCAGTGGGTTCAAGGATCACGGCACCGATGCGCGGATCGCTGGCCAGCGTCCGTTCGAGCAGATCAAGATGATTGGGGGCGATGACAACCGTGTTGGCAGTGACATCGGACGGAACGCCCGGGACTTCCGGCGAGACGTACGGGGCATACGCGGCCGGCATCACCGCATCGTGCCAGCCGTGGAAGTGACCCGTGAACTTCAGCACCTTCGGCCGGCCGGTGTACATGCGGGCCAGGCGGATCGCCATCAGCGTCGCCTCGGTGCCCGAGCCGACGAACCGCACTTTCTCGGCCGAGGGGACCAGCTTCTGCACCCAGCGGCCCCACTCGATCTCACCATCGTGACAGCCGCCCGCGTGCGTCGAACGCTCCATCTGCTTCTGCACGGCCTCGACGACTTCGGGATCGCTGTGCCCCAGCAGCATCGAGCCGTGGCCGATCCAGTAGTCGATGAATTCACGGCCATCAACGTCCCACTTGCGAGCCCCCTTCTGCCGATCGATGTAGATCGGGAACGGGTCCAGCGAGCGCAGGTCGTGCGTCACACCATCGGGGAAGATCGTCTTGGCTTCCTCGAAACGTTTACGTGAACTCATGAAAGCAGTGCTGTACTGCTCATTGATCGACAAGGCACTGAGGGTGTTCATGCAGGCGCAACTCCGAAAGGTCTTCGGGACAGTGTAATACCTTCACGCGAACAGTGAATATGCTAATCGCATGGACCCGATTCTTGAAGGACTGGTGACCACCCGCGACGACGACGACCAGCCCCACCTGGCCCCGATGGGGCCACGCGTCTCGGCCGATTTCCGCCGTCTGCTGCTGCGGCCGTTCCCGACGTCGCACACGTTCCGCAACCTGAAGCGTTCGCGCGCAGGCGTGCTGCACATTACCGACGACGTGATGCTGCTGGCCAAGGCAGCCCTCGGCATGGCGGACCTGCCCGCGACGTTCGCCGCGACGCATATCGATGGCGATGTCCTGTGCGACTGCTGCCGTTACTTCGAGTTCCGCATCACCCGCATCGACGAGACCGGCGAGCGGATGATCTTGGAAGCCGAAGTCGTTCACGCGGCCACGTTGCGGGATTTCTGGGGATTCAACCGCGCCAAGCACGCCATGCTGGAAGCCGCCATCCTGATGACGCGCAGGCATCTGCTGCCTCACGATGAGATCGTCGCGGAGTTCCGTCGTTTCGCCGTAATCGTCGACAAGACGGCCGGCCCCGCCGAGCGCGAAGCGTTCGATTTTCTGCAAAAGCAACTGCGTGCCGGAGGGCCGGCATGACGATCGTCGAAGCACCATCGCGGTTGCACTTTGGGCTATTGTCAGTCCCCGTCGGCGAGCAAGCGGGGCGTACCTTTGGCGGCGTCGGCCTGATGCTGGAGCGGCCACGCGTCGTCGTGCAGGTCGAGCTTGCGGAGCGCTGGATCGCGGCCGGCCCCGATGCCGAGCGCGCGTTGCAGGCAGGCCAACGATTCTGCGAATCGCTGACTGTGCCCGATGTATTCTCCATCAACGTGATCGAATCACCGGAACCCCACTCGGGCCTGGGCAGTGGCACCACGTTGTCGCAGTCGGTGGCTCGCGCGATCGCCAGCGAAACGGGGCACGGTTACCTATCCGCCTGCGAACTCGCCCGGCATGTGGGCCGGGGAAAGCGCTCGGCCATTGGCATTCACGGCTTCGCGCACGGCGGCCTGATCATCGAGCACGGCAAACTGCCGGGCGAAGTGATTGCCCCGCTGGTGCACCATCGGCCACTGCCAGACTCCTGGCGCATCGTGCTGGCACGCCCGGCCATCGAGTCGGCCTGGCACGGCGACCGCGAGTCCAACGCGTTTGGCACTGCCCAAGTCGGCAACCCGCGCAAGGCGATGCTGCGTCTGGTGGAACAGTCGATGCTTCCAGCGCTTAATCGGGAAGATGTCAACGCCTTCGGCGAAGCGGTTCGTCAGTTCAATCGACTCGCCGGCGTAGCGTTCCAGCAGGCTCAGGGCGGTCCGTACGCGCATCCCGCCATCGAGCGACTGATCGACACAATTCGACATGCGGGCATCCCCGGCGCAGGCCAAAGCTCCTGGGGGCCGACTGTGTTCGCGATTGTCGGAAACGAGGACAAGGCGAATGATCTGGTCGACATGCTTCGCGCACTAGGCGTGAACAGCCAGATAACGCGTCCCGCAGTTGCGGGGGCACGTATGACGGCGGAGAAGTGCAACCGGTGAAGCCGGGACGCGCAACGGATCGGGAAGCCGCGAACAGATCTGTTCGGGTTTTAAACGACATCGCTTAACGGACTCAGCTTGATCGTCGAGCCTCTTGAAACCGCTGTTCGAGTTCGGCGATCTGGTGAACGAGTTCGTCCAAAGCAAGACCTTCGAACAGCTCCGTGGGCGTTTCCGGCTTGCCGGGCTTCGCTCCAGCATCCGAATGGATCCGATTTTCTCGCCCTTCTGCTGGCCGATCATCTCGCCTTCCTGTCGGCCCTCCTGCTTACTCATGCGCATGTTGTAAGCGTACGTCCGCTCCGATTCCAAGCGCTCTTCGTAGCGGATCCGCTTGATTTCGTCGTGCGTCACCATTTCGAGTTCCTGCAGCGCTTTC
>Ga0105047_10010434_pt1 | contig 15185 bp, 9 predicted proteins | sample MAT04_FD_78384 | JGI IMG/M metagenome (GOLD analysis project Ga0105047, IMG submission 78384) | Freshwater microbial communities from Lake Fryxell liftoff mats and glacier meltwater in Antarctica - MAT-04 (megahit assembly) | ecosystem: Environmental > Aquatic > Freshwater > Ice > Liftoff... | reverse complement strand
TGCCCCGCGAGGCGCTGTGGAGCGCGACGTTGATTGCGGTCGCGACGGGCGTTATCAGCGGATTGGTGCCCGCGATCGTCGGGATGCGCCTGAAGGCCACCGAGGCGCTGCGCAGTATTTGATGCTTCGAGTGAGACGTGAAATAACGGACTTACCACGAAGTCACGAAGACACGAAGACACGAAGACACGAAGAAAAGATCTTGGTATTCTTTCGTGTCTTCATGTCTTCGTGATGAAAACGAGACGCACTCAAAGTTGAATGTACCAGCGACCTACATGTCGGCGACGGTGAGGTAGCGCTTCACGTCGCTGCGGCGGAGCCAGCCAACCATGCGCGGAAGCTGCGCGTGCTCGATGATCTTGATGTTTTTAACGTTATCGCCGTTCTTCGGCGGCATTTTCAGTTCTGCCACATACTGAAAAAAGAGCTGCCAGTCTTCGCCGGGCGGGACCATGGAAAACACTTCGACCAGCTTCATCTCTTTGGGTTCGGCCTTGCCCCACTGCTTCATCACGCGCTTGGCGGAGACTTCGGGCGACTCGCCGTATTCCAGGTAATCCCAGGGGAACCAGAGATCGCCGACATCCTGTCCGCCGGCCAAACCGGGCTTCTCAAAAAGCACAACCTTTCCTTTATGCAGCGTGACGACATTGACGCCAATGGATGCACCCCCGGCCGAGGTGGTATTGACGGGACGTCCGAAAATGGCCTTAGGCATTGTTAGCAGAGCCTCGAATTAATCCTTCGTTCATGACCGCAGCAAAAGGCATAACGGCAACACGGAGCATTATATGCGATCTTGCATCATCCGTCTTAGAATTTTTGCGGGGCGAGCGATGCGTGGGGCTCCTACTTCTTCTGAGCGAACATCCATTCAAGCGAGGCTGGGTCGCTGAAAGCCTTCGACCAGGCGTCGTGCCCGACTCCGGGGAGCTCCACGTATTTGGGATCGCCGCCGGCCTTTTTCAGGGCCTCAACAATGTTGCGCGAGCGGATCGTTTTCACCACGGTGTCATTTCCGCCGTGATAAATAAGGAGCGGAATTTTGGCAATCAGCGGCGCCTTGGCTTCGTCGGCTCCACCGCAGATCGGCATGGCGGCGGCGAAGGTGTCGGGCGAGCGCGAGAGGATGTCCCAGGTTCCGAATCCGCCCATGGATAGGCCGCAGACGTAGAGGCGCTTCGCATCGATGCTGAATTCTTTCTGCATCGCGGCAACGAGTTCGCCGGCCATGCGCAAAGGCGCGGACGGTTCCACCGGCGTGGTATGAGCCAGCCCGCCCCAATCGACCTCGACCCATTTGACGTTGTTGGGGCATTGCGGCGCGATCACGAAGCACGGGTACTTGTCCATATTCGCGGGCGAGGAGAACGTTTTCGCGCCGTGGGCGAGCTGCTTTTTGTTGTCGTTGCCGCGTTCGCCGGCGCCGTGCAGAAGAAGGACGAGCGGATACTTTATCTTTGCATCGTAGTTCTTCGGCTTGAGGATCTGGTAGGGCAGTTCCTTTCCGCCTGCATCTTTGTAGACGCGCGGTTCGTAGTCATCGGCGGAACGGGCCGCTACGGCGAGAACGAAGAGAACAAGTATGGCCCATTTCGAATGCATTGGTGGCTCCTTTATTTTGTTGTTTCCGGCAGCACGATGACTGCGATTGAGCCTTGGAACGGCGGCACTTTTAGAATAATTGTCTCGGCCTGACCCGGCTTGCGCGGCGGCGCAGTGCATTCGTCGCGTTGTTCGATCTTTCCAGTCGTCACATTGATCCAGTATACCGCATAACGGCCCTCGCGCGGAGCGGTCAGGCGAATCTGCAAATCTGAAATCGGCGCGGTCGACTGCTGCGCACGGATCAGCGCGCCAAGTCCGCGATTGAATACGTGTCCCTCCATTCGAAAGCGAACCTTGCCGGCGCTCTCGAGGTTTTCCGAAATGCGGAGCGGCGTTTCTTTCTCGTCCACGACGATCTGGCCGAAGGCCGCTGCAAACTGCGCTGCCGGAGCCATCGCGCGGATGGATTCGATCTGCTTCGCCTCGGGCACGGACAGAAGCGGCGCCGCCAGTCCTTCGCCAATCGACGCGAACAAACCGCCGATTGCCGGAGCGGAATTATCGAGCTGAATCATCCACGGGCGCTGCGCTCGGCCTGCTTTTTTCGAGCTCTCCAGCCAGTCGTGCAACGTGGCGCCGGGATCGGTTCCGTCGGGAAGCTGAGCGCTATACATGGCCCAGCTCAAATTGGCGCAGGCTTCAAGATCGGCCCAGGGCTTTTGCGGAGAGAGCGCACTGGAGATGCAGATGGGGTGTCCGTGCTGATCCATTCCCTTCAGATGCAGCGCCATCTCGTCGGCCCATTCCTGAACGTCGCGCCGCGCGCGCCGCGTCAGGTCGATCTCGCTTGCGGTCAGCTTGCGGTCTTCGGGATCGAACTTCAGCGGCGCCCAACTGCGATCGACGCCATCGATGAGCTCGAAAGCCAGCAGCGAACGGTATGGCCCGTAGCGCGCCGCGGCGTACGTCAGCCTGCTTCCAAAGAGCTTCTTCGATTTCGGATCGCGAAAGAACTCCGCCGACGCCAGCAGCGGACCGCCTTTCTCACGAAAGTACGGGTGCTGCGCGGAGCGCGTGCCGAGATCCGCGCCGCTTTCGAGCGAGAGAATGACTTGAATGTTTCGCACCTGCGCGGCCTGCAGGATTTCGTCGATGATGCCGGCGGCCGCGCCGTCGATCTGTCCGGCGCTGCTTTCAAGCGCAAGGCTATCGAGCGAGACGCCCATGCGTAAAACATTGAGCTGGCTGCGTCCCATTTCCACGAGCAGCGCGCGGACCTGTGCGACGTTGATCTTCTGCGCGGGCGGGAGTGTCAGGCCGAGCGGGACAAAGAGCGTGCCGTCATCCTTCCGGAAAAAACGTTCGTTGGGTCGGGCGCGCGTGAATCCCGGACTGACCGGCGGCCCGGCGCGGAAAGCGATGGCCTCGCTGCGTACTTGTCCATTGGGCGAGACGACGACGATGCGCACGCCATAGAGTCCCTCGATCGGCGGCGCGAAGCGGAAGCGGAATTCGCCTTCGGCTTTGCCGTCCGGCGACTGCCAGAAGAAGCAAGGCAGGCGCTTGATCGGCACTTCGCCATCGGGCTTGGGCGGCAGCGCGATTTCGGCGACGACCGCGACGTCGCTCAGCGAATACGGGTTGGCGCCCGACGCATAGACACGCGTGGTGCCTTCTATAAAATCGCGTGCCGGAGTCTGCGCTTTGTTCAAGCGGAGCGGCGAGAGTTCGGGCGCCGCGCCGTCCATCCCGGAGCCGAGGTAGAGCACAAACGAACCGAGCTCCGCGTCGTGGTATGGATCGGCGAGCAGCCGCGCGGTGAAAAGCAGCGATCCAGGAAGGCGCCGGAATTTCCAGAGCACCGGGGCGGAACGGACGAGGTCCACGCGCCAGATCTTTTTTGTTTCGAGCGACCATGCGCCGGCAACCTTCTGCCATTCGCCGGCGTTGAGCGGCTCGCGCTTGCCGTCGATCGAGCCGTACTCGGGAAGTTTGCCCTCGCTGTCGGCGAAGATTTCGACAGCGATTTCAAGCGCGCCGGGCTCGCCTGTGGCGTTTGAGTTGGGTTCTCCCGATGACGTCACCAGCAGTCGCGCGCCGCCTTTTACCGCGCGCGCGCGGAGCAGCAGGTTGGTCAACGGGGCTTGCGGCGTCGCGGGGAAGATCAGCTCACGGAGCAGTTCGTTGCCTGATTCCAGCGCTTTGTTCTGCGGCAGATTCTTCAACGCTTCGTCGCGCGCGATCACCGGCAATGCGCTGGGCGTGCGAATCTGCGCTGCAGCCAGCGGCTTGCCGTCGCGACTGAGCAACACGCGATTGTTTTCGTCGAAGCGAATCTCAGCCGCTTTGGGCTCAGGCGTCTCTTCGATGGCGGCCAGAGGCAGCGCTGCGATTAAAAAGATGAGAGGCAGACATCTGCGTCTGCCTCTCCTGGTTTGTGTCTTCATGATCGTCAATTCAAACATTTCGGTCGCTTCGAAATCAAGGCACCGCCAAAAAACTCGTGCCGTCACTTGCCCCAAAGGGGCAATGTCCTTCAGCCCAGGGTTGCCGCGAAGCGGCTACCCTGGGGTTATTGATCCTTCTACGAAGGCAACCCTGAAAGGGTTGCGTCGCGCGTCTGGCCGCAAGCCTTTCAGGCTTGGTCGATTTCGCCATCGGGTGACCCAGGGTAGCGCTGCGGCGCAACCCTGGGCTGGAGGACATTGCCCCTTTGGGGCAAGGAACGGCACGATCGGGCTGATTACTACTAAAAAAATTTAGAGATTCCGTGGCCCGAAAAACTGTCTGCTCCACCTTCAGGTTTTACTTTTTTGCTTTCAGCCGCACGGTAACAGGATCGATGGGCTCAGTCTTGGGGATCGTCGGCGCTGTCATCTGCAGCGTTTCGCCGTCGGGAATGGTGAAGACAAAGGGCTGGCCGAGCGCATCTTTGAATGAGGCCAGACGTTCTCTGGTTTCACGGTCTTTGATCAATCCTCCGGTCACCTTGGGCCCATTGATGGCCGAGTTTTTATCTTTTTCGTACAGCGCTTTGCGCTTGGCGATTTCGCGATCGATTTCACTCGTCAGGCTCTTGATCTCGCCGTCCAGCAGTTCCTTGATACGATCTTTGACAGCGTCGGCGGTGATCGTTTCATCCGGCTTGAACGCCTTTATCTTCTGCGCGTAGATCACATATGACGAAAGCATATTGCGCGATTGCAGACTCAAGTCTCGCGGATCCTGCACCGTCCGGTTTCCAAAATAAATCATCCCGCCGATCAGTGCCGAGATGGCCGCAACAGAGCCGAAGATGAGCAGCATGACATTGCGCGACCACCTTTTTCCGGTGTCGTCGACATGCAGCGCGGTGGTGAGATTCATTCCGCCGCCGGACTTGCGGCGTGCTTCTTCGCGCGCTTCGCTATGCTCGGCGCGCTTGGCGGCCTCTTCGAGTCCTTCGATTATCTCCGACGGCTTGAGCGCGCTCAGTCCGAGTGCTTCGCGATCTTTTCCGGGAGCTCTGCGGCCTGACGGTACTTTGCCGGGCGCTGCCGCTGCCGAACTCACTCCAGACGGTGGCTTGGCCGGAGGAACGGCTCGAGCTGCCGTTGGCGGCTGAACAGGTTTGACGGAAGTGCCGGGTGGCCTGGTTGCCGGAAGCGGAGTGTTTCCAGCGCCGGCGGGCCGAGCCACTGCCGCTGCCGGAGGTCTAACGGGTGCGCTGCCTGTCGGTGCGGGCCGGACCGGCACCGCTGGTCGGGCCGCGCCCGGTTGAGCGCTGGCTGGACGAGCGGGTGTTGCCGCCGGCGACGCGGGACGCAGGGTTCCGGGCGCAGCAGTTGAGGGTCTGGCAACGGGCTTGGCCGTAGCGGACAAAATTGGCGCTACCGGCTTCGCCGGTGGCGTGGCAGGTTTAGCGGGAGCTGCAGCAGGTTTTGCGGACGGCGTCGCTCCACGGTTGGGCGCAGGACTGCCGGGTGTGCCAGGAACGGTTGCCATAAACTCTTAGTATCCTCGCTATTTGCAACTGACAAGAGCTTTTTGGCCTAACTTGGAATGAGTGCCGAAACTCAGTCTTCCAAATCCTTAATAATTAACGGGCTTTGGTGCGCCGCGTTGACAGAAAAGACGCGCCCAACTAATCTTGATCAAATGTCTCCATTAAAACTTTCACTAATTGTTCTGCTTTGCTCGATTGCCGCCCTCTCCGCTGCCGAACCGTCCCCGGAACTGGTGCAGGCGCGCGAGGCCTGGAAGCAGTCGCAGAAGTTCGAAGAGCAAGCTCGCCACGCCAACGCCACCGACGATATTCGTTATGTCGAACTCCTTCGCAAGCAGGATGAAGCGGCCGAGAAGGCGGAAGAATTTTTTCTCGCTGCAATCAAGAAAAACGATAAAGACCCCGACACACTCATCGATTTTGGCCGCTTCTGGATCACGCGCAAAGAGTACGGTCACGCGCGCCGGCAGTTGGAAGCCGCGTTGCGCGCCTCCAAAGGCAAAATCCCGCCGCTGCAAGAAGCCACGCTGCGCCGCCTGCTGGGCGGGGTCGTCGAGCGAGGCGGAGATGTGGCCATCGCGCTCGCGCATTACCGGCAGGCGCTGCAACTCGATCCGGCCGAAGTCCGCAACACGCTCTCGCTCGCGGTGGCGCTCTGCGCCAGTGGCATGCCGCATGACTCGGCGACGCTGCTGAAAACCTGGGGCGAAAAACCGCCGGCGACAGACCCCGCGATTAAAGCGCTCGGAATCTATACGCTGGCCTATTGCCAGGAGCAGACCAGCTTCCTTGAAGAGGCGCTCAATCATTATCGCCAGGCCCATTCGCTCGCTGCGGGATTGCCGCCGGCCGACGCCGGATTGATCGCCGACCGCGCCGGCCTGGCGATTGCCCGCCTCGAAGATTTCTTCGACGCGCGCGAGGAGCGCATCAAGCGGCGCGCCGCCGAAACTGCGCAGCGCCCGCGCCGCGACAATACGCCCCTCTTTGATGAAAAAGAGAGCCTGCTGCACGCGTCGCACAAATGCGATCGCGGCATCGATCTTAAAAACGACGCGCTGAGCGATGCCAGTTTCCGCCAGGTACTGGCCTCGCTGAGGGCCGACTGGGGCGCCGTGGACGGCGAAGCGCTCAGCAAGCATGCCTCCTTTAGTTCGTTCAGCGACGCCATGCAAGAATTTCAGGAAGCGATCCTCAAGCATCCACGCCTCTCCCGCGCCTACTACGAACTGGCCACCTGCAACGTGATGCTCGGCCGCTACGGCAGCGCGCGCAAACTGCTGGAAGAATCGGTGCTCTACGATCCCTTCAATATTGCCAACCTCGCGCTGCTTGGCGACGTCCTGCTGGAACTGGGCCAGTGGCAGGAAGCGTCGAGCATCTTCACGCGCCTGATCGCGCTCGACCCCGAATCCGGCCGCGCGCATCTCGGACTGGCCCGCGCCGATACCGCTCTGCAAGGCGACTTGCAGCAGTGCCGCGCTGCGCTCGACGCGCTGGTCACCGCCGCGCGACTGGGCGTTCGCGACCGGCGCATGTTTCCGAGCCAGGTGCTGATTCACAAAGACGGCCGCGAACTCGAAGGACTCCTAAAGGAAGACGGCGATACGCTGCTGCTTTATACTGGCGAAGAAAGCCCGCTGCGCATCCCGCGCAAAGAGATTCAGGAGATCCGCACCAAACCCGGACTGCATGAACAGATCATCGCGCTCGTCGATCATTTCGAGCGCGGCGGAAAACCCCAGCAACGCCCCATTTACCGAGGCGGAACGGGCGGCCAGCAAGGCGGCGAAGTGATGCCCGACTTCTGGCGCGGCACCGTCTACGAACGATAAGTAACGCACATTTGTAATGTGCGAGTTCCCAGTCACGTCACGCAAATTACAAATTTGCGATACTCCTACAACTCGTCGTCGTCCAAACCCTTCAACGTCGCGCGCGCGTTCTTGTCTTCGACGTCGGGGTCGATGCCCTGGTCGGTCAGCGCCTTGCGGACCTTGGCCACGAATCCCTTGTCGCATTCGAAGCCCAGCGTCTCGACGTTCTTGATCTCTTTCCACGCCGAATGGTACTGGTCCATGCCGTAATGAGTGATCGCCAGATCCTTATACAGGCGCGGATCGTGAATGTTGCTCTTCTGCGATTTGACACGAGCCTGGTCGAGGAAATCGTAGGCCATCGCCCATTCGCCGCGTTTCATGTACTCTTTTCCCAGCATCCACTGGGGTTCCCAGAGCTTGTTTTCTTTATCGGTGGTCAGCGCTTTCTTGTACCACGTCTGCGCTTCGATCGTTTTGTTCATGCGCGAATAGCAGTGCCCGATATTCATGTAGGGCTGCGGCAGCGCGTTATTCATGGCGATGGTCTCTTCGAAATGCGTCATTCCGTCCAGGTAGCGACCCTGCTCCATTAAGGAGAGGCCCAGGTTGTTGTGGTAATCGGGCACCGTTGGGTCGCGATTGACGGCATCGAGGAACTGCTGCTGCGCGGAGCGGTATTCGCCGCGGCGCATCATTTCAAGACCCATTGTGTTAGCGGCCACGGCGGCGATCCGTTCGGGCTCGTCGACGCCGATCTCTTTCTTCTTCAGGAATTCATTCTTGTTCTGAACCCACCAGCTCGTCCAGCCCTCGTAATTCTTATAGCCGAAATTTTTTCCGGTGATGCGCGCCAGCGCCGCGTTGGCCGCAAGCTGAGTCTGAATTTTTTCATTGCGGGCCGGCCGCAAAACTTCAATCAGTTCGGGAACGGCCTCGGGAATGCCCAGCAGGCCCAGCATGTCGCAGGAGACCTTGCGCACTTCGGGGTCGGGATCTTTCAGGTTCTTCAGATGGTACTTGAGCGTGTTCGTGGCTTTCTCAGCCACCTTTTTCTTGGTCTCGGCTTCGCGTTTTTTCTGCGCCTCGGGCTTGTACACAATGCCCTTTTCGAAGTCGTCTTTTTCACCCCTGTCGAAGACGGCCTTCTTGTCTTCCTTTCCAGGAGCCGCCGCGAAAACACCGCCGCACAGACCTGCAGCAAGTACCCAGCTCATGCCGCGCATAGAAAAATCCTCCAGCTCCGAAAATAACGAGAGTGTAAAAAGCATAACTTCCGCCCGCCAAAAGACAACGAAAATCGCCCGACGCCAAATCGTAGCGCAGGCATCCTGCCTGCGTGTTTATCCAAATCCATTCCCATCCCATAACTTTTGCACATTCAAAGCACACCGTTTATGGACCGCACGCGTCCGGCGCCCGCCGTCTGTTCTCCAAAACCTGTCCAAAACTGCACAAGCGCAGTAACGCGATGCGTGATAAACTTGTTCCACAAAAACCAGTTCCAAACTGCACCACGTGCTCTTTATACGATTTTAAACCCTCATTCGGCGCACCTATTTCAAAAACTCTTGCACATGAGCGTGACGCCTCTCGCTCGCACCTAACATCCCTCAATAACTATGACGCACGAGTCTGCTTTTTATTGCATAAAAAGTCGTTAAATATTAGGATTATTTTTGCGTCAAGCATTTGTATAAAAGCGCGCCGAGTCTTGCGCCCAACCCCTTGAACCCCCTCAACGCGGCGGATTTTGGGATCAAATCGTTCGGCTCTTTCGACATTGAAACGAGTGAACCCACGAAATCACTTGACTCCGCCACGCCCCTTACGCATAATCAACCCCGTTGACGTTTCTGCGGATCGACGTTGCATTCGCATCGAATCGTTAACGCTTGTCCTTGTCGTCTAGAGGCCTAGGACAGAGGCCTTTCAAGCCTCCGACCGGGGTTCGAATCCCCGCAGGGACGTTTTACCAATCACGGCGCAATCTGAATTTCGGCCGTGGGTTACAGAAATAAATTCTGAACCCACGGCCCGCCGTTGCGCTCGCCGACTCCGTCATCGCAATGTCACTCTTCGCGTGTTTTCCTCCCCCTTTTTAACTCATTTTGACGGTGCACGGCATGAATCATTGCCGGACATGAAACGTTTTACGATCCTGGCGATGACGTCTTTGGCGAGTGTTCAAGCGGCTTGGTTTGCGCCGCGGGACACCATACCTCATGGGACTGAATTGCAAATTTGGAGGGAATCGGGCTTGAGGATCGAAACGCGATTTTGCTTCCTATTTTCGTCACTTTCGCTCGTCTAAGGAGTGCAATGCTGGGAATCGGGCTTTGCTCAAATGTCTTTAACTCCACTTTAGAGTGGGTTTTGCAAGAGTGCGTGGCGGAGGTGCTCCGGGCATTTTTCGGCATTGTGGAAACCAAAGTGGCACCTAAACTCACAAAGCTTCGGTGATGCCTTACAACGTTGCTCTTTTCCGGGAACTTTCGAATGACGGCAGTGCGCTCATTATTTAGACGGTACGGAATGCTGCTACTCGGCGCGATGGTGCTTGGCGGCTGTGTCGCTGTGCTATCCACGCCGGTGGCGGGTCGGGCGCTGGTGGTGCACACGCCGACGTTTCCCAAGACGCTCGATCCAAAATTGACGCCGCGGGCCGAGGTTCACAAGGTCGTTGCGGTTGCGCCGCTTCCGCCGGAGGTCAAGTCGGTGGCGTTTCCGCCGGAGCCGCGTTTTGTTGAGCAGGACGATGGCAGCCATCTGGTCAAGACGAACGATTACGAAGTCTCGCTCTCGGCGTGGGATGGCGTGCGATACCGGCCCGCCCAGCGCGACGAAAAGGGTTTCAGCAGCGGCAAAAAAGGGATCAGTGCCGATCGCGAACTGCATCTGCTGCTGCACAAAATCACGCTTGGCGAAAACGTGCTGGTGGAGCGCGAGGCGGGCGACGACGACGACATGCCGCTGGCCGAAGACAATGGCACGGTCAGCATCTGGCGCGAGTCGGGAATCGAAGAGCGTTATCACCCCCGCCGCGACGGCCTGGAACTCACCTTTTTGATCGAACAGAAATTGAGCGGCAGCGGCGATCTCTCCTTTATTACAAAGATGGAATGCAAAGGGCTGACCCCGCTTCCGCAGCGCGTGGGGCGCAACGGCGGGATCGTTTTCGTCGATAGCAACGGACACGTTGCCACGCGTTACGGGCAGGTGGTGATCCGCGATGCGGAGCAGCGCGCTCTGGTCATCCAGCCGGAGTTGAACGCGGAGGCTCGCACGATCGCCTTCAGCGTTCCCGGCGAGTGGCTGAAAAGCGCGAGCTATCCGGTGTTGATCGATCCCCTGGTGGGCCTTGATTTCGCAGTCTCGTCCGACAATGCCGTTGGCGTCGGGCCGCCGATTATTACCGCGGGAAACAACAATTTTCTGGTGGTCTGGACCGACTACCGCGGGGGCGTCAACAAGCCGCAGCTCGTGGGCACGATCATGTCGCAGTCGGGCATAGCATCGGTGGAATTTCCAGTCTCGGCAACGGGGGGCCTTCCGAGCAATTTTCTGGGTCAGCGCCTGCAGGTGGCTTTCGACGGTTCCAACTGGCTGGTGGTGTGGGAAGACGACCGGCAGGTGGGAGCCGGAATCCTGGGCAGCATCGTCAGCAGCAACGGCTCGCTCTTGAGCGGCACGGATTTCCTGATAGCTCCCACGACGGGATTGGTCCTGGGCCTGCCGCTGGTGGCGTACAATGGGATTGATTTCGTGGTCTCGTGGCAGGAAGTTCCGCCGGGCGCGACGAGCGGATCGTTGATTTACTACACGCGCGTGACGAGCAACGGCTCGGTCGCGGCGACGCGGTTCGTGCCGACTGAATATACTCAGCCCAATCAGGCACTGCTCTTTCTGACTGCTCAAAAGCCCAGCGGTGATACGCTGCTGCTGTACGCCGAAGGCCAGGACAATCCGGCGCAGACGCGCAGCGTGCGCATTGCGGGCATCGACGGATCGCTTCGCGATGCGGGCGGCACGACGCTCTTTCTTGAGAGCGTGGCGCAGAATGGATTCGGGCGCCCGATCGGCGTGACGTTCGTCAATGCTGAATGGCACATTCTCTCGTCGTACGATCAGACGGTCGACAGCACGATTTTTCTGCACCGCTTATCGCCGAGCGGATCGATCACTCCGCCTTCAGGCAAGTTCGCCGAAATGGGCGTGGGGCCGTTCAGCGCAATGGACCAGTTTGCGCCGGCCTTCGCGGGCGCGGGCGAGTGGCTTTTCGTACGCAGTGAAAAAGTGAGCAACACGACCTATCACCTGCTGGGAAAACGCGTCACCTTTGCGGGAATCGACCGCGATCCCATTCCTTTCCAGATCGACTCCGCGACGCAGGGTGTGCTGCGCAACGCCATGGCGGCGCAGGTGGGGAATACGTTCCTGGTGACGTGGCTCGACGGACGCAACTCGGCATCGCAGCCGGCGGACGGACGCAATGTGGCCGCGGCGCTGGTCGATGTCACATTCGCCGGAGCGCAGGGAACTCCGCTGATACCGGTGATCACGGCATCGACGGTGAACGGCGACACGCCGCTGTCGGTGCTCTTTGATTCGGTCTTCTCGACGGGCAGTTTTGATTCGCTGGTCTGGGATTTTGGAGATGGTGCCACATCCGACCTGCCGCAGATCACGCATACGTACACGACTACCGGATCGTACCTCGCGCAACTGATTCTGACGAAGGGTGCGTACAGCGTCTTCGATACGGTTGTGATCAATGTTGGAGTGGGTTCGGGCGGGACCACCACCGGGACTGTGGTGGGCTCCGTGGTGGAAAACGCAGCGGGAATGGAGACGCGGCTTTTCATCAAGACCGCGGCCGTGTCGCTGAATTACGATGTGTTCGGGAAGGATCAGGCCTCGGTGACGGGCGTTGCCGACCTGGGACTGCTGCCCAACGATTTCACGGCGAAGAACGCGAGCATCACGTTCGGTTCATATAAAATTGATTTCCAACTGGATGCCAAGGGCGCATCCAAGAGCGACGCAGCGATTTCGCCCGCGTACAGGTTTCTGGTCAAACCCAAGACGGGTCAGTTCGCGTTTGACCTGGCGCTGGCCGACCTGCGCGCGGCGATGGCCGCGCTCGGCGCGCGCGCCGATACCGAAACGCGGATCGATATACCGATCACACTGACCATCGACGCCTTCACCGCGACATCGACGGTCGGACTGGCTTATAAAGCCGACACGGCGGCAGGCACCGGGCGCTACGGGTTCCTCAAGGCCGGCGATGAAGTATCGGGAAGTTTTGGCGTTTCAAAATTCACGGCCAAGCAGGCCGGCAGGACGATCAAGACACACAACTACACCATTACCGGCCAGATGACGCGCCCCAACGGCGGCACCTACAGGCCGGCGCTCACGGGCAGCTTCACCTTCATCATCGGAAACTACAGTTTCGCCATTCCCAACGGTCTGCTGAAGACACGCAAGGGCATGGTTTTTTTCAAGACGGCAAAGGCAAAGAAGGAAGACGGCGGGATTTTCGGCAATCCCTTCGGCAATCCCTTCGGCCTGCACCGGGCTGCTTTAGAACGCAAGGCCACGGTGAACCAGGGCGTGAAAAAATTCATCTTGAACTTGAAGAGCGGCAAGCTTGAACTGCAGTTCGTGCGCGTTCCGGCCGAACTGGCGGGGGGTAGCGGATTGCCGATCGGCGGCGCGCCGGGCAACGTGGTGAACGTCGATTTGAATCTTTCTCTGATTCTGGATCTGGATGATGGACGATTTGCCGCGGGGCGGTATATTTTCATCTCGCGAAAAACGTCAAAGGGAAAAACGTGGAAGCTGCGTTGAGGTCCCCGTCATGCCTGAACAAAAAGCCGCCGAGCCGCCCGTCCTGAGTTCCGGCGAGCCTGGCAAGCAATACAAATTTCCATGCCATAAATGCGGAGCCGACCTGCTCTTTGCACCGGGGCAGGAGTCGCTCAACTGTCCCTTCTGCGGTCACAACGAGAAGATACCGCAGACCGCTCAGGAGATTCGCGAATTCAGTTTTAATGACTTTCTTGCGACGCCGCGCTCGCACGGTTTCGGCGCTGGCAAGGGTCAGGACATGCGCTGCACGAAATGTGCCGCGCTGACCCGCGTGGATGCCTCCGTGCGCGCCACGGTCTGTCCGTTCTGCGGAGCGCCTCTGATCGCCGACGACGGGGCCGAAGGCGAGTCCGATGTCATCACGCCCGAGGCCGTCGTGCCCTTCACGATCAGCTATGAGCAGGCGAAGAAGTACGTGCGCGACTGGATCTCCACGCGCTGGTTTGCGCCGTCGGAGCTGAAATCAGAATCGCACCTCAAGCAGATGCAGGGCATCTACCGGCCCTTCTGGACGTACGATTCACATACAGTCAGCCACTGGTCGGGGCAGCGTGGCGACTATTATTACGTGACCGAATCGTACACCGCCGAAGAGAACGGAAAGACCGTCACCAAGACGCGCCAGGTGCGGCACACGCGCTGGAGTTACGTCTCGGGCATCTATGCTCATTTTTTCGACGACGTGCTGATCAACGCGGGGCACAACAGCGATTACCAGACGACCTACAAGCTGGAAGAGTTGAAGCCTTACCGGCCCGAGTTCCTCAGCGGTTTCAGCGCCGAACGCTACATGCTCTCGCTGAAAGAAGGCTGGGAAAAAGCCAAGGCGATTATCAAGTCCGCGATCCATAGTGGCGTGCGCAGCCAGATCGGCGGCGACGAACAGCAGGTCGACTCCGTCGACACGGCCTACAATGGAATCACCTACAAACACATTCTGCTGCCGCTCTGGTCGAGCTGCTACAAGTACGGCGACAAGACCTATTGCGTGCAGGTCAACGGCCAGACCGGCGTGGTGAGCGGCAACCGGCCGTACAGCGTGTGGAAGATTGTGCTGCTGATCCTGGTTATATTAGCCGCGATCGGAGTGGTGGCGCTGATCTCAAATGCGTCGGGAAACTGATGAAGAAAAAGTACGATGTGCTTGGGCTTGGGGCGGTCGCTGTAGATGAGCTGCTGTACGTCGATCAATATCCGGGTGCCGATGGAAAAGTGGAGGTGCTTTCGCGCGAGCGGCAGTGCGGCGGGCTGACAGCCACGGCTCTGGTGGCGGCGGCGCGGCTGGGATCGAGCTGCGCGTATGCCGGCGTGCTCGGGGAGGACGACGATGACTCCAGGTTTGCGATCGAAGCTCTGCGGCGCGAGGGTATCGGGCTCGAGAGCCTGATCCTGCGCCCCGGCGCGCGCCCGATCCGCTCCATGATCGTGGTGGATAAAAAGTCGCTGACGCGCACGATCTTCTACGACCACCAGGGCGTGGTCGGCGCGGACGATAAATTTCCGGCGCCTAGCGTGATCGGATCGGCGCGCGTGCTGCTGGTCGACCGCGTCGGAATTAAAGGCATGATCCGCGCGGCGCGCATCGCGCGGCAGATCAGTGTTCCGGTCGTGGCCGACCTTGAGCGCGACACGAGTCCAGGCGTCGACGAATTGATCGAACTGTCCAATCATCTGATCATCCCGAAACATTTCGCGCTGAAGCTTACAGGGCAAGAGGAGGCGTACAGCGCCGCTGAGACCCTGAGCAAGCGCGGGCAGACCGTGGTGGTGACGTGCGGCGACGAGGGCTGCTGGTTTTCGGTCAACGGAGACCCGGCTGAGCATCAGCGCGCGTTCAAGGTCACGACGGTCGATCCCACGGGCTGCGGCGATGTTTTTCACGGCGCTTACGCTCATGCGCTGGCCCACGGCGCAACGCTGACCGACCGTATCCGGATGGCGGCGTCGTCTGCGGC
>Ga0105047_10010431_pt1 | contig 15188 bp, 19 predicted proteins | sample MAT04_FD_78384 | JGI IMG/M metagenome (GOLD analysis project Ga0105047, IMG submission 78384) | Freshwater microbial communities from Lake Fryxell liftoff mats and glacier meltwater in Antarctica - MAT-04 (megahit assembly) | ecosystem: Environmental > Aquatic > Freshwater > Ice > Liftoff... | reverse complement strand
GGGCGTCAGACCGCGCTCGCGACAGCAAGGACCTCGGAGACGTCACGCCTCGCTCTGCCCCATGCCGTTCCCTGAGCGTATCACCGCCCTCCGCAAAGCACGCGGGTTGACCCAACAGGCCTTGGGCGAGCTCGCGGGCGTCCATACCATCCAGATTCATCGCTACGAGGCCGGCACCAGCCAGCCGTCGCTAGAAGCCATCAAGCGCCTCGCCGTCGCGCTCCGCGTGGCGACCGACGATCTCCTCTTTGATGAGACCGAGCGCAGCCCGAGTGATGAGCTCCGCCTCCAGTTCGAAGCCATCGGCCAGTTCGACGCCGACGAAAAGAAAATCGTCAAAGCCCTCCTCGATTCCCTCATCCTCAAACACCAGGCCCGCCGCTGGGCCTCCGCCTCGTAACAGCGATGAGTACTGCAGCAAAGCGCCTGACTGCTCTCGCCGTCAAGCGCTTTGCTTTTGAAGTCGTTCGCTAACTACGTCGTTTCATCTAAGCGACGACGTATTGCACTGATTGCTCGACCGATTTGCTGTTTCTCCCATCCGGCAGTGGTCGTGTACTTGGTTTCGAGTGCTTCCAATTCGCTTAGCTGCCCGCTTTCAGCGAGAGCTAGCGCCACATGCCCAGGCAAGTCATCCAGCAGCTCCAGAAGCACAGGGTTAGCGAGCATGGGGGGATTGCGCCGCGCAGCAGCGAGCGCAAGCATCTGGCGCGCAGTACCATTGGCGGGATTTTGCACTGCATCAAGAATCCAGTGCGCTGCATCTCGTACGTCCGCCTGCGCCATCGTGTTTGCGATGGCGTACTGCAATCCGGCAGAGTGCGTGTTCTGAAATACTGTGATCAGCGAAGTTCCATCAAATGCACCCGCTGACGCACCCAGTGCACGCACCATTTGTTCCTGCACAGCCGTGTCCGTGACTTCAGACAACGAATCCAATAACAGTGTCACGATTGCCGGAGGCAGCGGCGCGTACCTTGTTAACAAGTCGTCCAGCGAAGTTACGGGGTATCCTGCCTCCGCAAGCTCCTGTAGCAGTGGTCGTGTGATCAGACTGATCTCCGCCCCTCGAAGCACCCGCGCGTCTTCCTGCGCTCCACGTTTTTTGACGTACGCGGGGTCTGCATTGAGCGCAGTCAAAAAATCGGCTGCGCTCTTAGACTTGTCTCTTGTCACTTGAGAATCCTCATGCCGATACCGTTACCTGTGATGAACTGCTGCAGGGGCCCACTCAATTGCGTGTTCGACCTCACGTACAAGTCGAACGACCGCCCGGTCCCATTCGCGTAGGCTGAAAAATCTCGCAACTGATTCGTGAGCGACAACCGAGAAACGTTTTTCACCTCGCTCAGAGTGGTGGCAGAAAGTCCGTCGGGGACTCGGAACGCGGCTGTTCCTGTTGCCGACGGAATGCGCTGCGTGTTCTTGATGAGACCGGAAGCGGCCTCCCCAGCTGCTCCCAACGCTCGCGCCCCTGCGATCCCACCTGCCGCAGCTCGAGCCCCAATGCCGAGTGTAACGATACCGCCTTCTGCAGCCATTGGAACTGCCATGAGCGCATAGCCCGCACCTTCGAGCACCGGCTGCACTGGCGCCAGCATACGGCCAGTTTGAGTAAAAAACTCCTCACATTTCGGACACAGCCCAAACGGATCGGAGAAGTTGACCGGATCCCCACCCGCATACCCATACAGGTTGAGCCCCCCCGCGAGCCCGATGGGGTCTTCCTGCGTAAACCGCCCCGTCGCCGGATCATAGTACCGATTGCGGCGGAATTGGTCCGCGTGCCATCGGCCTTGTCGACCAGCAGGGTGCCTTGCCAGGACAGGTTCACGAATTTTGGACGCTCCAGCATGAAAAGCTGCGCTGCAAAGTTCACCGCCTGAAACGCCGTGGCGCCGGTTACTTCGCGAGTACCCGAGCACCGCTCCGCACCATTGTTGCACCACGACTGTACGCCGCCGACCTGGTCCCATAACAATGCCATCGACGCCGTGGGCATGATCAACAACGAATCCGTCCCGATGACACCAGTGTTGCTGCGGTTGGAATAATTGTACCGCACCATCCCCACTGGTTGATCCACGGACAGGACGGGGACATATAACACGCGTCCGGAAAACGGGTTGTAGTCCGTGGTGCCCCAGATGTTCGGCGGCGTAAGCTGACCGGCAAAGCGCGCGACAAAGTTGTCATCGTTCAACTGCGCGTCCGTAATGGGTGTTGCGTTTGGAACGCGCGTAGGTACCTGAATTTCCATCAGCTCACAATCGCCATCCCAAAGGGTGCGACGGTGACGCGCATGCGTCGCTATGACGCGGTTGGGAATGTGTTGTTGGATTCACTCTGGCATTCCGCCGCCGGTGAATTGCGACGCAGCGCGTTCAGTTACGACAAACGGGGGAAACTGCTCACGATTTCTGATCCCACCGCCTACCGCGACACCGCTGCATTTGTGTACTCGGGTCTCGGACATCTGGTTTCGAGTTATGTCGCGCAGATCACCCCGAATCCACAAATGTGATGCTGTTGAAGTTGTCCTTGATCTGCGTGACACGGTCCCACTTCGGATCCCACGCATATTTTGTTGTCTGATTCGAGCCATTGCCCAGGGCATCCCACACGGTCACCGTATCCGGATTGCCGTTATCATCCGAACAGGACGTCGTGACCAAACCGTTGATTGCCGTCACCTTGGTGACAAACCCCGGGAAGATGTTGCAGCCACCGGTTTCCCGTTCAACGTACGTTGATTGATTGAGCGCGTTCCGAATCATCATCAGGCGCGCCGAAGCGTCCCAGACGAAACGCCGATGTGTCAACAGTTGCCGGATCATTGGGACGCGGCCCGTCCAGGCTCACGACGGCGCTGTCCGCCTCATAGAACCGTACGCCACAAACGGCGGCCGCATCGAGTGCAAACGGCGGACAAATTTTGGTGATCTGCGGTCCGGAGTCCATCTGCGCCGTCATCTTCTGCAACTGCCCGTGCGAATCATACTCGTATTGCGAGAGCAATCCGGCACGACCGTACCGCTTGATCACGCGCACATTGACATCAAACTCGTAGCGGACATCAGACCCATCCGGATCGAACACCTGCGAGAACGTCCGGCCCAAGGGGACGAAGCGCGTATACCGGTTGCGGAGCGTTGGGGTCAGAAAAGTAGAAAGCCTCGTTCCGAAGTGCAGCGGCATTCTCGACTTGCCGCCGCGCGAAGTATCCGTTTAATCCGCTGCATCCGTTAACATCCGTTTTCTTGCAGTTTGCAGTTGCAGTTCGCAGCGTTTCTCGGCGCTGCTCAGCGTCCCGGTGGTTGCAGTCCCAGTTCCGCCTGTCGTCCCTCCATCCTTCCGCGCCCACCGCGTCATGCGCCTCCGATCCGCTCTGCCAGCTGCGATTGTGTTCGCATGCCTGCACCTTCCAACAGCGGCCGCTCACGGCCAGGAACCGTACGCGTGGCGCGACTCGCTGGTGTTTCACACGTTTTCCATTGCCGCCATCGATCCGCGTACCGGCGAATCCGGGGTCGCGGTGACCACGCGTGTACCGTGTGTGGGTAACGGCGTGCCGTGGGTACGAAAGGGTGTGGGTGCGGTTGCCACGCAGGCCAGCACGCGCACGGAATACGGCAACGAAATTCTCGAGGCGCTCGCCAAGGGTGAAACACCGGAGGCGGCACTCAAGCGTTTGTTGGCCGCCGATTCAGGATTTCAATCGCGACAGGTTGGTGTGATTGCGGTCAACGGGAAGTCCGCGCAACACACCGGTACGGGGCCAAGCGCGTGGGCCGGCCACCGCGCCGGTCCCAACTACGTCACGCAGGGAAACATCCTTGTTGGTCCGGAAGTGCTAGCCGCCGTCGCGAAAAGTTTTGAGAGCAGCGAAGGCACGCCCCAGCATCTCGCCGACCGGTTGATCAACGCGATTCAGGCCGGGTTCGAGCTGGGCGGCGACAAGCGGCATGGCTTGCGCACGTCGGCGGCCGTGGTGGTCGCTGATCCGCGTCAGGGCATGTCGCGTCGGACGGACGGGCAGACGGTCAATATCAACGTGTGCGAAAACGCCGACCCTGTTGGCGAAATGCGGCGCATTTACGATGCCGTTTCGCAGACATTGGGGTATCGCACCGTGCAGCAGTTCTCGGGCGGTGACATTTACCAGCTCAAGGTGATGCTCAACGCGCTGGGCTTTTACAAGAAGGGCGATTCGGTTTCGCCCCGGGGTCCCGATGCAAATCTGTTCACCGCCGAGTCCGTGACTGCGGTTGATGCGTTTCGCGCGAGCGAGAAGATGGGAACGCCGTCCGTAGGCGGTTCACCGGCGGGATTGGTGGATGACGAAACGGTGGCACGGTTGTGGGCAGCGCTGGAGCGCGCGGGAAAAACGAAAGCCGTGCGACAGGCGCTGTTGGATGTGACGATGGTGAGACGGTAGGACCGTCTGCCTCACCCGGTATCCGGACTGTTCCGCCGCTTCACAAACACTCGAGGTCATCATGATGAAACGAATTGCACTGGTGCTGTTCTCCCTGATGCTGTGCGCGACAACCTCGGCGCGCATAGTCGCTGCGCAGGACGAAAGCAGCGTCGCTATCGATAATTGCCTCAAGGCGTGGGGCAAGCATCCGTTTGGCGAACATCCGAAATTCCGCTCGCTGCCCGTAACCGTGAAAGTGTTTGGAATCGGCACACCAAACGTGGACACGGTGAAGACCAGTGGCCCCGATCTCGTACTGGTGAAGGCCGGCGTGAACGTGATGGGGGGGACCACCGTCGACCTGCAGAACCCCAACGGCTGGTACTGTTTTGTCACGAACGTGAATGTGATGGGCAAGATGAAAATCAAAGCGGCGTGCACCGCGCATCTCGCTCAATCACATGATGGTGTGACCGTGATGGGCGGAGACTCCACCAACAAGAGTGTGACCGTCATGGGCAAGACGGAGATCGAGCTGCAGGGGTGTCCGAAGAAGGATGACAGCGTGACCCCGATGTTCATTCCAACTCGAACTGCTGCCAATCATGTTGAAATTTCTCTCTGGTGAATTGAAGGGCGACACCGATCGCCCTGACTCACCAATTCGGAACACGAATGCAACGGAGGTCGATGGCAGTGGCGATTCGTGCGCACTCAACGGATCGCTGTACGGATTGCACTCCGAAGTCTGCTGGGGTCACGTCAAACTTCGCTGCGAGAAGCACGGTTGGGTGCGCGCAGGTGAGTGCGGGCATGTTGAAATCGACAACTGACTACGGCACCCAGCGCGAGCGTCCATTCGCCGTTTGATTTACGGCTTCGCCTTCTGTTTGCGCGCCGCCAGCGCCGCCACAAACTCGTCATACCCGGGCTCCATCGGACGATTCTGCGACTCATACTCCTTCACGCCCTTCTCCAGCTCGCTCTGCATCGTGCTTCCGTCTGACGCCGCAATGTCGGGATCGACGCCCTGCTGTAAAAAGAACAACGCTTCCGGAAATTTCTTGAAGCGCACCATGTTGAACAAAGTGGTTTCGCCCCTTTCGTTAAGCACGTGCACATCGGCGCCGTGTTGCACCAGTAGCTGTAGCTTGGGTGCGCTGACCTGGTAGCTCATGATGATGGGGTAATTATCGTAGCGCGCCTTCTGTTTGGCGTCCGCTCCGGCATCGAGCGCGATGGCTGAGATCTCAACAAACTTGTCTTGTGCGCCGGCCAACGCTCCAAAACTCCAGTCTTCCCCGGCTTTTTGAGCATCGGCGGCGTACGGAACACCGTTCTGCAGCAGCATGCGAAGTGCCGAGATCTTGTCTGGCGTGCCGTTGTAGTCCATCGCCCGCGTTGCCGCGAAGCCCAACAACGTTTCGCCCGACCGATCACGCTCGGTATAATTGAGCGCAATGCCTTTGGCCTGGTATGACACCAACAGCGCCTGTAGTGCGGTCGTGTCAGCAGCATCGATGGCTTTCACCACTGTGTTGAGATTCGCATCGGCAAACTGCCCATGCTCGGCTTTCTGCTCGCGGTCGCGCGCATTCTCGCGCATCGTCTTGATTCGGCCTTGAGCCAGCATCATAAAGGGCAACGCGACCATCAACGTTCCGGTCAGGGTGCCGAACTTCGAGCCCGACTTGGTGCCCCAGTACAACAATCCACCCGCCGCCAGCAGAATCGGTAGCAGGATCAATCCCCAACCGCGTCCCAATCCGCGTCCCGCAGCGTCGCTGCCCGCATCACGAATAACAATGAGCGCCAAAACAAAAGCAGTGTCGAGTGCGAAACAAATCCAACCGACAATCGCGATAACTCTGAACATCATCGTGACTTCGGTTTAACGGCGGCCGGCGCAGCAAGCAGCTGCAGCGTCATCTCATCAAACAGCGGCGTATCCTGACCCACCCGCACAAACAGGAAGCGGCGAACCGTGCCCGTAGGCCACACCTCGAAAAATTGCTGACCGTCGGGTGCCATTCCCCAATCTCCGCACGGTGGTTCAGGCACTTCGTTGGGATTCTGTTTTGCTTTCAGCGCTTTCTCGTACGTCGCATTGGGCACAAACGTGAACCGTTTCACATCAGCGGGCGCTTTAGCCAGCGTGTACGGCGCCATCACACACCTATCAGTAGTCGCTTTTGTTGTATGCGCGAGATACACGCGACGCACGCCCGCCTCTACTGCTTCATTGGGCTGTAACGCAAACGATTCGATGAGCGTATCCGCCGTCGCACCGCCATCGCTGTATTGTTGCAACAGCGCGTTGCCCTTGATATACAAATGAATCTTGCGATTGCCAAAATCACAGCGCTCTACCCACGCGGCAAACCCAGCGGCGTTATCAGACGCGCGCTCCCACTTGCACCCTTTCTCTGGCGCGCGTGACGGTGCACCTGTTTGCGCAAACGCGATGCGCGATGAGGCCATATCGGCGCTCGCCAGTAGCAGCGCGCATAACGCCGTGACGGGTATTTTGTGATTTCGACGATGATCGACTGCTTGCATTACGCACGCTCCGCTCGGGTGGATGACGCAGTACGCGTCAGAAGGGGCGAAGCTACTTCACGATTAGGCTGCCGCCAACCCGTTCATGCCATTCAACAGCAACGCGCTCAGGTGCTCCGTCAGCTCGGCCTGTTCACGCCTGGCTGTTTCATCGTCACCGTACGCCGATTTGGGCGCGAGTTGCAGCGCCACCAGGCACGATCCCAGCAGCCAATGCGCAAGCAACACTGATGCGCGGGGATTTGACGGTTGGTCGGCCAATGCTTCGAGTTTTCGCGCGAGATTCGGTGATCGTTTACTCAAACTGTCGTTGGCCAGCAATTTCATCGCGCTCGTAGGCCGCAAGATTTCACCCGTGATGATGCGCAGGTGCGTGGCCGGCGACAGCTCTCGCAACGCGCCCATTACGATGTCGCTCACGAGGGCTCGTACCAGCCCAGCCCGTCCGTGCAATGGAATGTCGGGCCCATCCAGCGGAATCAGGGCGTGCTCGAATGCCCGCTGCACGACCGCTTCGTACAACGCGGCCTTGCTGCCAAAGTGGTAATTCACCGCCGCCTGATTGGCGCCCGCGCGATGGGTGATTTCGCGTATCGTGCCTTGCTCATACCCGCCCACGGCAAACACCTGCATGCCCGCCAGCAGGAGTCGCTCTCTCGTATCGGTGCTGGTCAACTTGTCCATGCTGTGGAGACAAACCAGCGGACGCTCACCCTATATGGGCCGGGCTGGCCATGGCCTTAGGGAGCAGTAGAACGTGCAACATTCGTTTGAATGCGGCGCGCGCGGAATTCTGTCGGGCGTCGGAATCTGCCAGTCTAGTGTGGCTGCAGTGCTGCGGCGCCAACGGCACCGTTGCGCGCCACAAGGCCTGGGCAATCGCAGTCGCATTTCGTTACAACGGCACGGAGTTTCAGAAAAACAAATACGATGAGAAGCTCGCAATGTTTCCAGCGTTTTATCGATCCAGTAACCGCCGCAACTGCGCGGCCATGCGGGGCTGCACGACACAGGGCTACCTATAGCAAAAATTCGCGCCCGGCGCTCCGAAGCAACCGTGCGTATCGTCGGTCCGATGCTAACCCACGCCAATCAAACGGCAAGTCCGTGAGCACACGAATCAATCTCCCCGGACGCACGTAGTAGCCCCGTTCGACCCAGTCCATCGCGCATACCCATTCGCCAAGTTCCCCGCACGTGATGATGATTCGGTCGGCGAGCTGTCGGCTCGTGTGTAGATCCTTGCATGGGTATTCCTTCTCGGCCAGGACAAGCAGTTCGCGAAGTTCCGTCTGCAGATCCTGCGCGCGTGCCTCGTCCTAACCGTCGGCCTCGAACGACGCTGTAAGCCGGTCCAACCGGTCGAAGCGTCGATTTGTGCCGAGCAACATTCGGCGGGACATCAGGGCATCATCAGTGCGACCGGCACGGTGATACGTTATCTCGAGTCGCGCAACGGCTTGCTCGTAGCCTGGGGACAGTCGCAACGCTTGCTGCAATGGCGTAATTGCCTCCACGTTGCGGCCCATCGCTGCAGGGCATCACATGATACAATCGGCCTTCGTGCCAGCACGGTCGTGAGCGCGATAGCCACTCGCCGATCCTCCCACACCGAGAACGCCTACTATGGTGAATCGCTCGGCGACGATGGTGCCGCTGGTCAGAGATGTCACGTGATCGGAGCGTCGATTCCAGACCACAGGTTCATCGAATCGAGCGTCCCGTGACCGCAGGCCTTGAGGTAGAGAAACAATTGCATGCGATACGCCGCGCACCCGCACAGTACGAGATTCACGATAAACGCGAAACGCGATGTTGTGTTGCCATCAAAGTCCACCAGAGTCGAACGCAGCGCCGCAGCGGGGACATGTTGAAGCAGCGAGGCGTACTCAGCGCTCTGCGCGCGAAGCGCACCGACGGACTGCGCAAAATCTCGCGTTGCAGCACTCGTTTCCGCCGCGGTCCAGATTGCGATGTCGGGCGGTTCCGCGAGGGCGTACCCGACGAGCGCCGGTCCCATCATGCTGATATACCGCACGAGTTCGAGTACGCTGCGTTGTGGTGGTGACGGGCGATAGTCGAGATCAGCGGCATCGACTTTGCTGGCGAGATGGAGGGCAATGCGGACCTCACTCTGCAGCGCGGCGATAAGCTCAGTGGTGTTCACGAATGGAATCCCAGTATAGTGGGGTGTGGCTCATGCACCTGACCCGGGCATGGAGCGCGGCGCGGCGTGGTCGAAGAGTGCGTTGTTGAGAGATCTGGCGCGAGTCCAGACTCCAGGTGGCGGGCCTCCCACATGGCGGGCACACACTTACCTCAGAAGTGGCAGGCGTACACCGATACCGTGCGAGACGGGCTCCCGACCCGACGCGCGGGCGAGCAGATGGAAGTGGACCACAAGACCGCCTGCTCCGCGGCCATGCGGTGCCGCCAAGTGCTTTCGTATGTTACATTCCAGTTGACAATTTCGTCTACCAAAACGTATACAATTCAGTAACCGAAGGAGTGCTTATGGCGACAACTCGCATTCTCGATGCCGACCACGCGCTGCTGCAGGAGCTGGCCCTGCAAACAGGCAAGCAGCACCAGGAGATCATTCATGCTGCGTTGGAGCGTTTCCATCGCGAGCGGATGCTCGACGACATCAACGCCGCGTTTGCGCAGCTCAAGCGCGACGGAGGCGCATGGCGTGAGGAGCAGGCGGAGCGGACGGCATGGGACGGCACAGCCATGGACGACATCACCCGTGAGTAGCGCCGGGCCGTCCGCTCAGGTCACACCGTCGCGTGGCGAGGTGTGGATGGTGGACCTCAGTCCAACGCGTGGCCGGGAGCAAGCCGGCATGCGGCCCGCGCTGGTGCTGTCGGTAGACAAGTTCAATCACGGCCCGGCGGAATTGGTTATCGTGGTGCCAATCACGAAGACCGAACGACGCATCCCGACCCACGTCCTGGTGCCGGCAGGCGAAGCAGGGCTGGCGGCCGACAGCTACATCAAGTGCGAAGACCTTCGCTCGATCTCTAAGGACCGTTTGGTGCGGCACATCGGTGACGTCGCACATCCGCGCATTGAAAGCGTGCAGAAGTACGTTCGCGTGCTCTTGGGCCTGTAATCCACCGCCGCACATCCCAACGAAAACGAGGCCCGCTCGTCGGGAGCGGCTTGGAGCGCGGGCAGTTGATCGAGGCGCCGAGCATGCGCGCCGCGCTCGCCTCGACAGTTAGAGCAGAACCTTGCGTGCGAATCCACCCGACGACACCGTAACACCCATGCCTCTCGCCCCGTCGTGACAAACTTCTTTCCCAATCGTGAGGACGCGAGCGATCCGCTACTCGATCGTTTGCGTGCCTCCACGGTCGGTCTCTACGACGTTGCCGGGGAGATTGGACGCGGCGGCATGGCCGTGGTGTACATCGCCACCGACCTGCGACTAGGACGCAGAGTGGCCATCAAGGTCATGGAACCTCGGCTCAACTTCACGCCGGGAATGGCCGAGCGGTTTCTGCAGGAAGCGCGAATCGCGGCACAATTGCAGCACCATAACATCATTGTGGTACACGAGGTGCGGCACGACGAGGAACTCATCTTCTTCGTGATGCGACTGGTCGAAGGCGGCTCGCTGGACGAAATCTGCCGTCGCCTGGCCCAGAAGCAGCGTCAAATCCCGATTGACCAGGCACAGTGGATTCTCTGGCAGTCGGCACGCGCCCTCGCGTACGCACACTCGGAAGGCATCATTCATCGCGATGTCAAACCCGCCAACATCCTCATCAGCACGAAGGGAGAGGTGGTGGTAACAGATTTCGGAATCGCGAAGGCCGTTGATGCCGAAGGGCTCACGAAGTCCGGCATGGCGATCGGCACGCCCACCTACATGAGTCCGGAGCAGTTCGTCGGACAGGATCCGCTGAGCGGCGCGGCCGATCAGTACGCCCTGGGCATCGCCGCGTACGAAATGCTCACCGGCGCGCCACCGTTCACCGGCGACCTGTATCGCATCATCGCGGCGCACGGATCCACCCCGGCACCGGATGTCCGCGAAAAGCGCCCGGACTGTCCGGCTCCGCTGGCTGAAGCGGTGATGCGCATGTTGGCAAAGAAGCCCGAGGACCGTTGGCCTTCGCTGGACGCAGCTTTGCCGGTTCTGGGGCAAGGCCTCGCCATCGACGGGAGCACCACACGCGCCGACCTTGCCACCGTTGCCGTGGAGCTTCAGACCGCGCGCGCGGCGTCCGTCACGGCGTGGAGTGCTCTCACGCCGGTCACGCCCTCGTGGTCAGCCGGCGGCACTCGTCGCAGTAAGTCCGTCACTCGGCCAGTTCCGGCGGCGATCACTGTGTCGCCTCCAAACGCGCAGACCGGCACCGGGAAGCAGTTGCACTTGCGTGCCGTCGTCACCTCGGACACCGGCACCACCATCGGTGACGCAGTCGTCACGTGGACCTCAAGCGATCCTGCTGTTGCTACAGTAGCACCGGACGGCACCGTGACCGGCGTCAGCCGCGGCTCCGCAGCCATCGGGGCGGAGGTTGTCGTGCGGGACGGTTCGACCAACGTCGTGCGAGCCGTTGCGGAGCTGCGGGTGACCGAGTGTGAGGTGACCAGAGTACACATCCGCGAAGGCGATCAGACCGTCGAGGCGGGGGAGGCGTGCCGGCTCACCGCCGAGCTGTTCGATGAAGACGGAAGTGTGGTCGAGACGGCGAATGTGAACTGGGCGTCCAGCGATCCGGACGTGGTCCATGTCGATGGCCATGGCACCGTGCTCGCGCTGGCCGGCGGGCAAGCTGCTGTCAGCGCGCGAGTGGGTGGTGTGCAGGGTTCGGTGCGGGTGGAGGTACGTGCGGCCGTCATGGCCGCAGCCGCCGCCGAACTCGACCTGGGGTCAGACACCAAGCTTAACTCTCCAAAAACACCGTTGCCTACCGATCCCGGTTTGGGGTCAGGTTCCCAGCAGAGCTCGCCACAGTCATCCGTACCGATCGAACTCAGCGTGGGGTCAGTCACGAAGTGGAGTTCGCCAGAAACACCGTTACCTACCGAGCCCAGTTTGGGGTCAGTTTCCCAGCAGAGCTCGCCACAATCGTCCGTAGCGTTCGAACTCAGCTTGGGGTCAGACACCAAGCCGAGCTCGCCGCAGGCTGCAGCATCGGTGCCAGCGCCCAAGTCCAGTCCGCGACCAGCCGCGGTATTGGGGTCTGACCCCAAATTCAACGCGACCCCATCGGCGCCGTGGTGGTCGAACCCACGCGCCGTGGTGGCGATGGCCGTCGCAGCGGTGGTGGTAGTCAGTGCGGTCCTGCTCACCACACGCGACTCGCGCGCGAAGACCGCGGCGCTCAACGGTGCGACAGGCACATCGGTGCCGACGGTTGTCCGCGGTGCAAAAGATTCCGCGTCGCTGGCCCCAAGTTCCGGTATCCCCTCGTCGTCCCGGCCCGGGGCTTCTGGTGCTGGCAACCAGGGCACTATCGCCGCCAATAATCGGCCGTCAGCGAACGGTTCTGACCGTCAAGTTCCGCCGAAAGGCACCACTCCACCCTCGCCGAATTTGTCCACGCCGGGGCCACCGGCGCCGACGCCGCAAGGTGCGCCGTCGCCGAGTGTGCCAGCCAAAGGGCGAGGGCAGGCGGTCGCACCCTCTGGCACCATCACAGCGGTCGCCCCGCCACCCGTCGCTCGAGCCGATTTTGGCATCGACCCACCCGCGACCCCAACGCGAGCTGCTGAGGTTGGCGCACCCAGCGAAAACGAGATGCGGCGCTTATCCCGCGATTACGTGCTGCGGCTCGAGCGAGGGGAGTTCAGAACCGGAACTCTGGCGTCTTTCTTCTCTGGCGCGACGTCATCGCACCGTGCGGCCATGGTGGGTCAGGCCCGCGTTGTGCGTCGCGAAGGTGATGCCCTGTTGGTCGACGTCGACCTGGAACTTGAGCGAACCATGGGCAGCGGCGCCGTGCAGCGGCGAGCCACGAGTGTGCGCCTCGTACTGCGCGGCCGCCCAAGCGCGGCGGTCATTGAAAGTGCGACCCCAGGTCCTCTGACAAACGCGCGATAGAACGCCGGTTCCTCTTGCTGCTCTGGATCCTGCATCACACTTTGCGTTAGCAATCCCGCTGTTGCCGTTAAATCCTCAGAGCTGAACATGAATCGTTTTTCCTGCCGCCACGCGGTGCGCTCCGGCCGCGCGACCGATGTATTTGCAACGATGAAATCACCCGTCGCCATTTTAAGTCTCGGCCTGGTGCTCACCGCGCCACTTCGCGAAGCCAACGCGCAAGGCGCTCAGAAGTTTGGAGCACAAGTGTCCCTGCTTGGCACTTCCATCGAATCAAGTAACGGGTCGCAGAGTGCCGGCGCCGGAATCGAAGCCCAAGTGCGACTCAACCACCTGTACCGATCGAGCAGTGCTGGCGTGGTGTCGGTGGGCGTTGGCGGTCAGGTCACGAGCCACGTATCTGGTGTGGATGAGATCACCATCGCCGGTGTGTTCGTCGAGCCGCGGTGGGTGCCGCCCCTGCCGTTTGAACGCGTGTTTCCCTACGCTGCGGTGCGGGTCGCTGTGCTCAATCAGACCAACAATTTCGGCACGTCATCCTCCGGCGCAGCCTTCGGAGGCGGTGGCGGTATCGCCTTTGTCGTCAACTCATTCATCAATGTGGATGCGGGTGTCGCGATCGTACGACAGTCCTTTGGTGATATCGAATTCACACGCACCGGCCTGTCGGGAACCGGCTCGTTCGAGCCCTTCACCACGTATGCCGCAAAAATTGGTATCAGTTTCGGGTTCCCGAAATGACTGGCGTGCCCGTTCAGCTAGATGCACGCGGCGCTCGAACTGCAGATCGTGTACGCAGACTACTGATGAAATGTCGTGGCGGAATTAGCGATAGCGTTCGCGACGGTCGCGCGATGATACGTCGCCGCAGCGGATGGGCTGTTGCGTTTGCGCTGGTAGCGGTCGTTTCGTGGTCCTGCGGCGGTGGCGGAGACGGATTTGTAAATCCGCCGCCATCGACGATCATAACGATTTCCCCAACCACCGCTTCGGTGAACGTCGGCGGTACGACGACCTTCTCAGTCAGCATTACGGGAGGGTCGCCTGCCTCGACACTCAATACCTGCACCAGCGCCAGCACCAGCGTCGCCACCGCATCTGTAAGCGGGACCTCTTGCTCGGTGACCGGAGTTGCACCCGGTACCTCGACGATAACGGCGGCGGCCAGCAACGGGTCGGTTGCTGCGGCGCTACTTACAGTGGTGGCGCTTCCACCAGCACTCACCGCGCTCGCGCTAACACCGCCCACGGCCTCGATCACAGTCGGCCAAACAGTATCGTTGACTGCTGTGCCCACGAATCCAGCCGGTGCCACCGTAAGCATTACGTATCTGTCCGGCAACACTGCCGTGGCGACAGTTGCAACGAGCGGCGTCGTGACGGCGGTTGGCGCAGGATCCGCAATCATCACCGCAACAGCGCAAGCGACCGGCCCAAACCTGGCCACGACAACCATCGCGCAAACAGCAACAATCACCGTCAGCGCGAACCCCTGCGCAGCGATTGTGTTGGCGCTGCCCGCAGCGCGGAACGGATCGGTCACCGCGTCCAGCTGCGTGCTCACGACCGACATACAACGCCGAGGGGACGTGCTTCGCGTCAATCTCGCAACGCCTTCCGCGCTGGAACTCCGGTTCGTGCCGGTGGGATTCACGGGATACATGACCGCGTTTCCCGCTGCCGAATCGGAATTCATTTTTTTCAATGGCAACAGCGCGTCACAGGAAGTGCGAAGAACCTGGTTCATGCCAGCGGGACTGACCGAGCTCAGAATTGGAACAGCGCTGGCGGGCCAAACCGGCACGTACAGTTTTTCGGCGGCGACCGTGAGCGCAACGGTCACCGGATGCGCAGCAGTGGTGATGTCAGGCAGTCTGCAATCGACACAATCGCTGGCCTCGGGCGATTGCACGTTCAGCGGACGCATCGCCGACGAATTTCTGCTCTTCTCGGCACGGTCGTGCGTCATCACGATGAATCGCGATGCGACCACTCCAATGACCAATCCGTATCTGGAAGTGTACGCCGGCTCGCAGCTGATCACGTTCGACAATGACGGAGGCGGCAGTAGCAACGCACGCATTTCGTTGGCATCGTGTCGGTCGCCAGCCAATGACATTTTGACGGTGCGCGCAACTTCGTTGAATG
>Ga0105047_10010429_pt1 | contig 15188 bp, 9 predicted proteins | sample MAT04_FD_78384 | JGI IMG/M metagenome (GOLD analysis project Ga0105047, IMG submission 78384) | Freshwater microbial communities from Lake Fryxell liftoff mats and glacier meltwater in Antarctica - MAT-04 (megahit assembly) | ecosystem: Environmental > Aquatic > Freshwater > Ice > Liftoff... | reverse complement strand
TGTCGATCCCTTCCGCGCCACCGTGGCGCGTTTCTTGGCGGCGGTGCGCGGTTTGGCGCCACCGCTGGCCACCAGTGCCGATGACTTACGCAATCTAGCGGCGATTGCTGCGCTACGCACGGCACTGGTGCAGGGGCAGATGACCAAAGTCGACCGCCTTCTGCTGTAGATGGCGCGCCGCCTGCTGATCCACGGCGTTTTAGCCTTACGCAAAGCTTGATCCGAAACCAGGAGTATGTTAAGATTGTAACAATCATTTTCAAGGTATGTACCGGGTACTACACCGTCAAGCCAGGCGCCCGGGTATTTTGGGCTGAAGTGCAGAGGTCAATGTGATATCGGCAATCCATCTGAGCGACTTTGCAACCGCTCCCCTCTATAACATCAAGGCCGTCGTTCAAGCTACCAGTATCAGCCCAAGCACGTTGCGTGCCTGGGAGCGGCGTTACCATATGTGCCAGCCCGAACGCTCGGGTAGCGGCTATCGTCTCTATTCGGACCGCGACATTGCGATCATTCGCTGGCTGAAGTCACAGGTCGATGCCGGCATGTCGATCAGCCAGGCGGTCGCTTGGTTGCAGACGTTGATCGACGACACCACGAATGGCGACAGCACCATGCTGCCTGATTCGACCGGGTATACCCAGAAGGCGCCGGTCGCCGCGCCCGTGCGCCTGGATGTGCAGAATTTTGCAGCGCTGCATGCACGCCTGCTCGATGCCTTGTTTGCGTACGACGAGGCGAGAGCCGAGCAGATTCTTGCCAATGCGTTTGCCCTTTATCCGATCGAGCATGTCGGTGAGTATGTTATCTGGCCGGCCATGGTTGACATTGGCGAGCAGTGGCATCGGGGTGAACTGAGCATCACTCGCGAGCACTATGCGACCAACTATTTGTTGCATCGTCTGGCGGTAATTTTGCGCGTGGTCCCCAACGCACGCACCGGCCCCGTGATTTGGATCGGCTGTGCGCCCGCCGAAAAGCACGAAATGGGCGCCATGTTGCTGGCGATCTATGTGCGGCGTGCGGGGTACCAGGTACGCTATCTCGGGCAGGACCTCCCCGATGATGACTTGATCGCCGAAGCACGCGTGCAGAAACCGGCGCTGATTCTATTTAGCGCCTCTGGCCTGGAAGCGGCGACCAATCTGCAACGACTGTGTGATCGATTGGTCGAATTGGAGCCGCCAAGGCCGATCATTGGGTATGGCGGCCGCATCTTTAGCACCCACAGCGAACTGCGCGGTAAGATTGCCGGCGTCTATCTGGGCGGTACGGCGGCGGAAGCGGTGGAAAGCATCGGCGATCTGCTTGCCGATCCGACACGCCCGTTAAAAACTTCAGAACGCACCGCTGGCTGAGACCGGCGCCATAGTAGCTGATTATCATGAGCAAGACCCATAGCGCATCTGATAACGAGTTGGCGCCTTTGGCTGCCAATGATCTACGCTCGGAATTGGCTATCGTCGAACAAGAATTGTTGAGTGCCCTGGCGGATCTGCGTCCGCCTTTTAGCCGGCTCGTGGCCAGCGAGTTGAAGCGCATGGCTCCGCTTGTGCGCGGCGCCGTCGTGTTGGCGGCGGGTGTCACCGTGCCGGACACCGACGAACTCAAGGCGCAACGGATCTATCTGGGCGCCGCTGTCGAAATGTTGCATTTGGCGTTGGGCATTCACACGCGCCTGTTGCCGTCGCCGGCAAGCAGCCAGGAAATCGATCGGTCGATTCTGGGCAGTGCGATTCTGGCTGGCGATTTTTGCTTCAGCCGGGCAGCCGGGCTGGCCGTACGTACGAACAGCGCAACCGTGGTGGATGTATTTGCGCAGGCATTGCAGCGTGTGAGCGAAGGACATCTCCGTCACTCGTTTACCCCGGCGGCGCGACCGTACGATGAAAACCGTGAGTTGTTTGCTTCAGGCATCAGCGCCGCCGGGGCCCTTGCTGGCTATACACCGGCCGCGCTGGGCGTCGCTTTGGCGATCGGCGTCCAAGTGGCAGATGCCCTGCGCGATGCCGACCCCACCCTGCTCCACCTGCCGGCGCATGGCGCAGACGTGCTGGCGCCGGCGCAACGCGCGCGTTGGCAGGCGCTCTTCGCTTGGCTGCTAGCGCGCTGAGCCAGCGTTGTCTGCCGTCGCGCCCTTGCCTCCGCGCTTCCTCAGCCGAAACTAAACCTGGACAAATCTTTGACGTCTAGCGGGCCTGGCTACCGCTGCTGTGACAGTTGCCGACGCCGAAGTTCGCCTTCTGGGCGGCCCTGCATTCGGTTTATGGTTGGTCGCGCCGCTGCCTGGGGGCGCCATCGTCAGACGCCGCCAACAAAGTCAAACAAAACGCCAACAATTTTTCAATGTGAGATTAATGTGCGTGTTGTATGCTTGGTTCCAATACCGCTGTGCAGCGGTCTTGACGCTGACCCAGCACAGACCGGTACATTAGAAAACTCTAATAGTTTGGGGGCTAGACAAACTTGAATACCTGTGGTTAAATAAACGTAGAGGTTTTGTACTGGATTGTACGGGTTTTTGTAGGTCTCGTAGTGATTATCTGGTTTTTTGTCTATGAATTGTCGATAATAGCGGCGTAATCACCAACATGACACGCAAGTGTCGTTGGTAGACAACGAGTTGCAAGTGGCTCCTGGACAAAGAAAGGCGAGTGAAGGGATGAAATCCAATATGCGTGAACTCCAAAATGTTACGTTCGGCGCCCCTGCGACCGCTACTGTATTTTCCTCGGCCAGTGGGCAGCGTTTTGGCGGTGTGCGCCAGACTTTGACGGCGCTGCGTGATGAGGACCCTGCGTTCGGGAAGATCATCAGCACGCAGCGGTTTGATCGTGGCCAAACGGTGGCGACTCCTGAAGATTTGTCGGCGCGCATGTTTGTGCTGATGAGCGGCAAAGTAAATATGATCTGCACCAATAACGAAGGCCGCCGTCTTGTGATTGCGACACTAGAGTCGGGTGCTATTTTTGGTGAGGGTGCGCTGGACAGTAGCGGCGATGCCAATGTATTTGCTGAGGCAGTCGATGATGTGGCCGTCTGGGTGATTCCGGCTGGTGAAGCGCGCAACATGACCATGCAATACCCAATCTTGGGTTGGGGATTGCTGCAGACGTATGGATTGCGCTTATTTCAGGTTGAAAATAGTCTTGAAGATGTTGCCTACAAAAAACTACCGGAGCGCTTGGCGACGCTGTTGGTTGAATTGGACGAAGATCAGAGCGGCGTCATCAAGGGCGTGAGTCACCAGGCCCTGGCCGATCGGCTGGGCACCTATCGGGAGACCGTGAGTGCCATCCTGCGCGACTTCAAGCGCCAAGGAGTCGTGGAACTGGGCTATCGCCGGATCAAACTGGTCGATACAGAGGTGTTGAAGGAGATCGGCGGCGTTTGGGATTGGTAGGAATAGATGGTTAAGCTGTTGCCTTGGCTTTTCTGTGGTAGAGATCGGAGGCTTTGTTTGCGATCTCTACCACACCATGTAGCCTGATTCCTGCTCCCGACTAGCCAGTTTGCCAAAACAGGCTAGCCAATTTGCATAAATAGGGTGGAAAGTCAGTTGACTTGCCCTGCTTCTACTGGTATAATAGTTTCTGGATCAAGCTTTGTAGCTTAATGATTCGGCTGACCCTCAAGCGCGTATTCCCAAGCCAAGCTGTTTGCCTTTCAAAAACTGCCCGCAAGGAACTGTTTGCACCATTCCCACTGGTTGGTAGCCTCAGCGTTCACACACCGTTTGTTTTATCGTAACGGATCTTCACGTTGAAGGCCGCACACGTAGAGGTGACATGATCAGGGTGATCGAGCCAATGGCTGGTTTGCTGTCACAAGGCCATCGGGGAAAGCCTCAGTCAATTATAAACACTTGAACGAACATGGGTGTATTCGCCCATGCGATACCGAATGCAAGGAAGAACGATATGCTGAATACGACCCTTCTCCCACTAGAGCAGATGACGATTTCCCAACTCGAGGAACTGAATCTCGACGATTTGCGCGATATGGCGCGCGCGACGGAGATTACCGGCTACACGCGGCTCAAAAAGTATGACCTGGTGATGCGTCTGCTGCGCGCGAATGCGGAGAAGCAGGGCTACATTTTTGGCGGTGGTATCTTGGAGATTGTCCAGGATAATATTGGCTTTTTGCGCAGCGATCATCTGCTCCCCGGCCCCGAAGATGTGTACGTCAGCCAGAGCCAGATTCGTCGCTTTGGCCTGCGCACCGGCGATTTGGTGATTGGTCAGGTGCGCCCCCCCAAGGATACCGAGAAATACCACGGTCTGCTCAAGGTCGAAGCAGTCAACGGCCTGGATCCTGAAGAGGCTAAAAAACGGCCTAACTTCGAAAAGCAAACGCCGATTTTCCCGAACGAGCAGTTGTTATTGGAAACGCGGCCTAATGTGATTTCGACGCGTATGATCGACCTGCTCTCGCCGATTGGGCGTGGCCAGCGCGGTCTCATCGTCAGCCCTCCCAAGGCCGGCAAGACGACCGTACTCAAGCGCATTGCCAACGGCATCTCGACCAATTACAAAGATATCCATCTGATGGTGGTGCTGATCGGCGAGCGCCCCGAAGAAGTCACGGATATGGACCGTTCGGTGGAAGCCGAAGTCGTGAGCAGCACCTTTGACGAGCCCGTGCAGAATCATGTCCGTGTCGCTGAAATGGCGTTGGAACGGGCCAAACGCCTGGTGGAGAGCAAACGCGACGTTGTCATTCTCCTCGACAGCGTGACGCGTCTGGCACGTGCCTACAACCTGACCGTACCGCCCTCGGGCCGCACACTCTCGGGTGGTATGGACCCCGCCGCGCTCTACCCCCCCAAGCATTTCTTTGGGGCCGCACGTAATATTGAAGAAGGCGGCAGCCTCACCATCGTCGCCACCTGCTTGGTCGACACCGGCAGCCGTATGGACGACGTCATCTACGAGGAGTTCAAGGGCACCGGCAACATGGAGTTGCACCTCAGCCGCAAGCTGGCCGAACGCCGCATCTTCCCCGCCTTTGACATCGAGCGCAGCGGCACACGCCCCGAGGAAAAACTATTGGACGCCGAGACGCTTTCCAAGGTCTATACACTGCGCCGTATGATCGATGCGATGGGTGGCGGCAGCGAAGCCATCCTGCCCATTATCGAACGCATGAGCCGTACCCGCGACAATCGGGAGTTCCTTGAGACGCTGACCAAACGCTAGTTGCAACAACTTCGGCCTACGCAAACCCTACGGAATTTAGACGATCCCTGCACAATTGGCAGGGATCGTCGTTTTTAGGGGTGGTTTTCGTCATTATCGTATTGGCAAAGCGGGGCTGGCGTGCTAGAATCGTTCAATGGTACGACTTAGAACACCCTGTATTGTACTGTGCTTCTGGAACGGCAGACAAACCAGACCAGGTACTGCCCCCGGACCAGATCGACGGAGATGCAGCGGATATGATCACTGAGACAAGTCCTGACTACGGTCATTTAGCCGGCTCAGGACGCGAGCGGTCGGGCAGAACGAACTTTGTTCCCACGACCAACGTTCCTCAGCAGTCCCCCCCTTCTATGGAAGCCGAACGACTCACCACCGGTGAGTTAGACAAAGCGCTACTCCAGCGACAGTCGACGCTGGCCGCATGGCCGGGGTATGCCGGCCTGCAATCACGCGGTGTACCCCTTGCTGCACCGGATGCATTGACCCGGGTGCTTCATCAGGTGCAGTTCCAGGTGCAGCACACGCTATCTGACCAGGTGACACCGCTGCGTTTGGCGGGCCACCTTTCTGTGCTGGTCATTGCGGCAGTTGTCCTGGTGCTTAGCCAGATCACCATTCCCGAATGGGAGCTTTCGCTGGAACCGACACCGGTGGCGGCGACCGCATCGGGAGCCTTTGGCTCGCTGTCGGCAGGAGCGCATGCCAAGGTCGGCTTTTTTGACACCCCTTCGCTGACGACGATACCGGTGCTGACCATTCTGGATAAGAAGGTCCAAACTGTTGCGCCACGCCAGGACATTACGTACTACACGGTCAAGGCTGGCGACACGGTATTGGCGATCGCCGACAAGTACAACCTGCAGCCGGAAACCATCATGTGGTCCAATAGTAATATTGAGCAGAACCCGGACCGCCTGAGCATCGGTGATGAGTTGCGCATCCTGCCTTTGGATGGTGTGTTGCACGTCGTCAAGCCAGGCGAGACCTTGTCTGACTTGGCCGATGAGTATGCGGTCGAGATGCAGTCCATCGTGGGGTATGCTGGCAATGCACTTGAAAATGCATCCGCATCACTCCCGGTTGGTAAAGAGTTGGTTGTTCCGGGTGGCGCCCGTGCCTTTGCCGTGGCGGCTGCTGATACTTCTTCGGGTGCGTATTGGGTCGACACGCCCTCCAATGCGCCCAAGGGTTCCGGCAACTTCAGCTGGCCGACCCCTGGCTATGTGAGCCAGGGCTACTGGGGGGGCCATCCCGCCGTCGACATCGCCGGCTGGGTCGGTTCACCGGTTACCGCGTCCGACGGTGGGTACGTCGTGCTGGCGGGCGGTGGGTGGAATGGCGGCTACGGCAACCATATTATCATCGACCATGGCAATGGCTTTTCGACGCTCTATGCGCATTTGAACAGTATCTTTGTTAGCCCAGGCATGACCGTGAGCAAGGGTCAGGAGCTAGGCTCGATGGGGAATACGGGCAACAGCACTGGCCCGCACCTCCACTTTGAGGTGCGCTACGGGGGTGTGCCGTACAACCCGGCGAGTTACCTCAAGTAAAGCGACAGAATAAAAAGGCTCCGGTCGATGACCGAGCCTTTTTTGTTTCGAAGGGTTTCCCTTATTCGTGAATACCACCCTCGGTCAGCCCACGCGGGTCCAGAATGCGGTCGATTTCCTCACCCGTCAACGTTGTTTCTTCCAACGCGACATCCTTGAGCAAGCGCCCCTCCGCATAGGCGCGCTTGGCGATCTTGGCGCCCTTCTCGTAACCGATGACCGGGTTGAGCGCGGTCACAAGGATCGGGTTGCGCCCTACCAGGTCGGCAATGCGCGCCTCGTTGACGGTGAAGCCAGCGATCGCCTGGTCGGCGAGCACGCGGCTGGCATTGGCGAGGAGTTCAATGCTCTGCAGCAGGTTGTAGGCGATGACCGGCAACATCACGTTCAGTTGGAAGTTGCCAGCCTGGCCGCCGATGGTGACGGTCACGTGGTTGCCCATCACCTGCGCACAGACCATCGTCATGGCTTCCGGGATGACCGGGTTGATCTTGCCGGGCATGATGCTGCTGCCGGGCTGCAAGGCCGGCAGCGCAATCTCGCTAAAACCGGCGATCGGGCCGCTATTCATCCAGCGCAGGTCGTTCGAGATCTTCATCAGGCTGGTGGCGAGGGTGTTGAGTTGGCCGCTCATCTCGACGGCGGCATCCTGTGTGCTGAGCGACTCGAAATAATTGGCGCTGGTCACGAAGGGTAGCTCGGTCATTTCGGCCAACTTGGCGGCAATGCGGCGGCCAAACTCGGGATGCGCGTTGATGCCGGTGCCGACGGCGGTACCGCCTTGCGCCAACTCGGCCAGCCGCGGCAGCGACGATTCGATACGTTCGCTGCCATGCGCGACCTGGCTGGCCCACCCGCCCAGGATCTGGCTCATACGCACCGGCATGGCATCCATCAGGTGTGTGCGGCCGGTCGTGATGACGTGGTCGACGGCAGCGGCTTTGTCCACCAGCGTCTGGTGCAGGTGGTGCAGGGCCGGCAGCAGGTCGCCGGCAATCGCCAGGTAGGCGCCGACGTGAATCGCCGTGGGGATCACGTCGTTGCTACTCTGGCTCATGTTGATGTGGTCGTTCTGGTGCACTTTGCTGCCCAAGTACTTGGTGGCCAGCACCGCCAGCACTTCATTGGCGTTCATGTTGGTGCTGGTGCCCGAGCCGGTCTGGAAGATGTCCAGCACAAAGTGGTCGTCATGCAAGCCGACGGTAACCTCATGCGCAGCCTTGCCGATGGCCGCAGCCATGTCGGGCTTCATCAGGCCGAGATCTTCGTTCGCCGCCGCGGCCGCGCCTTTGATCAGCCCGAGCGCGCGGATGAAGGTGCGTGGAAAGCGCAGGTCACTGATCGGGAAGTTGTCGACGGCGCGTTGGGTCTGTGCCCCATACAGCGCGTTGACCGGGACCTTGACTTCGCCCATGCTGTCGCGCTCGGTGCGGTAGGTTTGTTCCGCCATGGTGGGATGCTCCTTAGCTCAATTTGAATTTCGATCGATTGCGTACTTTTTCAATTCGCGAGACGACAAAGCGTCTCGAAACTTGCCGGAGACGGGGAGAACACTGGCTCGGATTGTAGCACCCCGTACAGTAGAATCGAAAAATGGCACCGTCAGACAATGCCCATCTCTATGTGATTTGACACACGTGTGTGGCTTGTCTACAATCCTTAGGCAAAAGTTCATCACCGTACCACAGACAGATGGGTAGGCGACGATGGCAGAGCGTATTTTGGTAGTCGAGGATGATCGGCGGATTCGAGATTTGTTGCGGCGTGGCCTGATCTTTGAAGGGTATGTCGTCGACACCGCCGAAGATGGCGAGAATGCCCTGCGCACGGCGCGCGAGCATGCGCCGGACGCTGTGATCCTCGACATCATGTTGCCGGGCTTGGATGGCCTCGAGGTCTGTCGTCGACTGCGCAGTGCGTCTAACGTGCCAATCCTGATGTTGACCGCGCGCGACACCGTGCCCGACCGTATTACCGGGTTGGACGCCGGCGCCGACGACTATATGGTCAAACCCTTTGCCTTTGATGAATTGTTGGCGCGTCTGCGCGCCCTCTTTCGCCGCCACAAAATGGAGAATGCCCCTGAAGTCTACCGGTATGCGGATCTGGAACTCAGCCCGCGCATGCGCCAGGTCTTTCGCGACAGCCAGCCGGTTGATTTGACCGCCAAGGAGTTTGACCTGTTGGAGCTTTTCATGCGCCATGCCGGCCAGGTGTTGACGCGTGAGATGATCTACGAGCACATTTGGGATTACGACTTTGGCGGCGAAAGCAACATCATCGAAGTGTATGTGCGCTATTTGCGCACGAAACTGGAGGCCAACGGCAAGCCGCGCCTGATCCAGACCGTGCGCGGCGTCGGCTACGCGCTGCGCGAGAGCTAGCACCGGCGGCGCATGCCGCATTCACCATGACGATTCGTCTTCGCCTTACCCTGTGGTACACGGCGCTGTTGGGCGCCACGCTCATCCTGTTTAGCGTGATTGTCTATGCGGCATTGGCGGCCACCTTGCGCATGCAGCTTGAGCAAAGTGCCACCAGCCAGGCCGCTGACGTGGCCAACGCCCTTACCCAACAGCTCCGCTATGATGCCTTGATCATCCGCAACAATCCTACCGGCATCCTCTTTCCAGAAGTGGAGCTATTTGCCAACTCGGTGGGTGTGCAGGTGACGGGGCTGGACGGCGTTGTCTTGAAGCGTAGCGCAAATCTGGGCCAGATCAAGTTGCCGGAGGATGACAAGGCCTTGGCGGCTGTGCGTGCCGGCAACAACTATTTGGATTATACATCGGCCAACACCGGCCCCAGTTTTCTGGTCTATAGCATGCCGCTGCGCGTGAACGACACCGTGCTCGGCGCCGTTCAGGTCATCCAGCCAGTGGCCACCGCCACCACTGCGTTGAACCAGGTGAGCCGGTACCTGGTGCTGGGCACCGCCATCAGCTTGATTCTGGCGGCGATTGTCGGCGCCTTCCTGGCCCGGCGGGCGCTGGCGCCGATTGACACCATCACCAATACGGCGGATGCGATCACGCGCACGCGCGACCTGGGCAAGCGCATTCAGATTGCCGACAATGCCAGTGAGGTGGGGCGATTGGCCGCCACCTTTAACGACATGCTCGACCGCATCCAGCAGTTGTTCCAGACGCAGGAGCGGTTGATCGGCGACGTGAGCCATGAGTTGCGCACGCCGCTGACCACTGTGCAGGGCAATATCGATCTGCTGCAGCGCATGGCGGGCGCGGCAGTTGCCGAGAGCAGCCCGCGTGCGCGTGAGATCAACGTGCTGCTCAACGAAACGCTGACCGAAGTGCAGGTCGAGACTGAACGCATGGGCGATATGATCAGCGACCTGTTGCTGCTGGCCCAAGCCGATAGCGGGGCGCTGCAATTGCAACTGGGGCCGGTCGAGATTGACACCTTGATCCTCGATGTCTATCGCCAGGCACGCCGGCTGGCCGAGCACTACAAAGGCCCTGGTGGGCTCGATGTACGCCTGGGCAGCGAAGACCAGGCGATCGTGCGTGGCGATCGCGACAAATTGCGCCAGGTCGTGCTGAACCTGGCGGAAAACGCCATCAAATACACGCCGGCAGGTGGTACGGTCACCCTCGGGTTGGAGCATGCCGACGGCTGGGTGAAGGTGGTCGTACAGGACACCGGCATCGGCATCAGCGAGGAACAGCAACAGTTGATTTTCGATCGCTTCTATCGCACCGACAAAGCACGCAGCCGCGAACTGGGCGGCAGCGGCCTCGGCCTCAGCATCGCCCAAAGCATCGCCCAGGCGCATCGCGGCAAGATCACCGTCACCAGCAAACTTGGTGAAGGCAGCACCTTTGTGTTGTGGCTGCCGGAGTGGGTGAACGAGTGAGGGGGCGTGACGCACAATGGGCTGGATAGTGGGCGCTTGTCAGGGGCCTTAGCGCCGTAAGCGGCTGGCTGCTGCGATGAGCAGCAGGATCGCCGCCGTGGCCACGAGTACGCTGCACCACGCGGCGATTTGCAGGCTGAGCAACATGGGGATGGGCAGCAGCGCCGGCGCCCCCATGCTCAACAGCGCGGCCAGCATGCCGCTCACGCCGGCGGCCCACAACGTGTGGATCACGGGGCGCCAGCGTACACTGGCTAACGCATAGCGCGCTTCGATCAGTACGATGAGCATCGTGCTGATCCACCCCAACAACAGGTCGTGTAGATAGAAAATGCGTAAATGGCCTGTGGCGTACTCACGCCAGAGGCCAGGGATCAGCAACGCAAAGGCCGCGCCGATGACCACCGCCAGCGCGGCAAACGCCAGCCAGGCAATCAGCGGCCCGCGGCGCGGCAAGCGCCCGATTTGCACCAGATGAACGGCCAGCAGGGCGGCGGCGCCCACGTTGGCCAGGGCAACCAGCCAGAAGATGTACTCTGGCACGACGGCCGGCGACATGCCCAGCACAAAAGTTGGCGCCAATAACAATGCCAGGCTCATGGTGGGGAGCCAGCGCGGCAGCGGCGCCGTCTCACTCGCCTGTGACCAAAGCACGCCGAGCAGGGCCAAGTTGAACCAGCCCACGGCAAAGAGGTCGAGAAACTGATGGAGAAACATCTGTTGCAGAAAGGGGTTCTCGGCGTGCGTGAAGACCATGCCCACCAGCCCCACGGCACCCAGCGATGCCAGCAACATGAGCATAATCGCCCAGTCCCACAACTGGACAGGCAGCGGGCGCACCGGCATGCGCCAGGTTGCCTTGACGTAGAGACCCACAAAGAAGAACCAGGTGAGGCCGTTGAAGGTTGACACCATCGCCCCAAGCGGTAGGTGCGCCGATCCGATAGTAGTCAATCCGTACCCATTCTGCCAGAAGGCCGGATAGCTCAGGAGGGCCATGAGGGCAGTCAGCGTCATTTGCCAGGGCACGGCCGGCGGCAGCGGCCGGCCGGTATAGCGTGGCAACGCGCACCAGATCAAAGCCATCAACGCCAGCGTCACCCAGCCGAAGTACATGAGGTGGCTGTGGGCGTGGCGCACGGCGGCGAAGTTCTGCGCCCAGGTGGGCATACCGTAGAGCATGCCGAAGCGCAACAAGACACCGGTAATGGCGGCCAGCGCCAGGGCAAAGATCGCCACCACCAAGTAGGGGACGAAGGTTCGTTCGCGCGCCATAGGTCACGATTCTTTCTGTGCCGTTCCAATCCGAAACTACCGCCAGCTTTCATGATACTGGCGGTAGTTTGAATTGGCGAGGACTTTCGTCACTTGCTGCGCAAAGTCATCATGGCGCTCCCTTGTCGACAAATGGGAGGAAGAAGAATTTGGGCGGCTGCGTGGCGGCGCCGATGATCTCGGGCGGGCTCTTGAGGTCGTCCCACAGCGTGCCCAAGGTCGTTCCGTCGGCGCCGCCTTGTGTGCGCAGAAAGTCTACGTATTCCTTGGACGCCGTCTGGTAGTAGAGGATCGCCACCACCGCCACGGCTTCTGGCGGCAGCGCATAGACCGTCTCGTCCCAATATTGACCGTCGGCATAGACCGCCCCCACGGGGCGCAGGCCAGGCTTGTCGTAGGCGGCCTGCGTGTAGCCGCGCGGCGGGATGCGGTTGTCCTTGACCACCGTGTTGTTGAGCACAAAATGGAAGGAGGGGCCGGCCGGTTTGCCCAGCACGGTGGCCAGTTCCGGCGTGATGCCCTGCTGCACCTCGTAGACCTTGAGCGCCGCGTCCGGTTTCAACACGCCCGTGGCCGCATCATAGGCGCCCGATGTGAAAACGGCCTGGCCCGCACCGTCGTAGGCCTGCACGCTGAGCCACATGCGCCGCCCTTCGGCATAGCCCGTGGGCAGCTTGTGCCCTGATTCGTTGGTAACGCGCACGATCGCCTGCTTGCCGGCGCCCTCGCCGGCGAGGGTTACCGTGACGGTGGCGGCACGCTGCAGCATGCGCTGCGCACGGTCGATGGTAGCGTCGAGCAGGGTGCTGTCGCCCACGGCATTCAAGCGCCAGCGGCTGTCCTGCAGCAACTGCGGCGCCCAGGTGTTACCGCCCACCAGCGCATGTTCGGGCAGACAGCCGTTGGTGGTGCAATCGCGCACGACGTCGCCGATGGCCGGGCTGCCGATGCGCCGCGGCATATGGCAATCCTGGCAGGTGCGCACGACCCCATCCGGCTTGCTGCCGGCGAACTGCGGTGCGTGGACGCCGGCCACCGTGGCATAGGTGCTGTTGAGCCATTCGTCATAGGTGCGCTCGATGGGGAAAAGGTCGCCCTTGGCCACGGAGGGGGCTGGCTGCCCGCTGGGGTTGGGCCAGTATTGGTTGCGCGCCGGGTCCCAGGAGAGCGTCGGGTTGTCCAGGCTGTGGCACGAACCACAGACGCGCGCTTCGGTCACCGGGTTGACGCCCTGGCCCAGGAAGTCCGTGCGCCAGGTCGCGCGGGGATGGGGCGGGTTGGGGGTGATGGCAAAGGGACCGCGGCGGTTGTCCAGTGGGTCGAGGATGATCATGGCAGTGCTGACGTTGTCGATGGGCACGGTCGGCGAAATAGCGGCGCGCAGGACGGCGTCACGCACGGCGGCTTGGTCGGTGGTGGCAGTGGGCACGGGGTCGACCATGCGGTGGCAGGTTTCGCAGGCGACGCCGGCGCCGATCTCGCTGGGCTGCAGGGCGGAGCCATCGGCTGGGTGGGAATGGCCGGCGAACCACCCTTTGGGCGTGTGGCAGCGCAGACAGAACTCGCCGGAACCGGGTGCGTCGGTGTTGGCGGCGGCCAGTGCGGCCCAGAACAGCGGGTCACGGCCGGCCTGGCTCATCATGCTGCCGCGCCAGGCATCGTAGATCGGCGCGGTGTGGCAACCCTGGCATTGGGCGGGGTCGACGATGGCGTCGACAAGCTGGCCGGGTTGGGTGCCGGGTAGCACGAAGTCGGGATTGGCACCGGTGGCCGGCGTCACAGTGACCACGCTGCTCAGCGTCAGGGGGACTGGCCCGCCCGTCACCTGGGCGCTGTTGACGAGTCGCCCGCTGGCGTTGGGTCCCACGATGGCCTGGTAGTCGATCGTGACAGCCTGTCCGGCCTGCACGGCGCCGCTCCAGGTGAGCCGGGGCACTTGCGTGTCGCTGATCGTGCCCGCCGAAGCGGTGAGCGAACCGGGTACATAGGTCAGCCCCACCGGTAGCACATCGGTCATGGCCACGGCGCCGTTGACCGCGCCGCCACCGTTTTCGATGCGCACGCTGTAGAGCACGAGGCCGCCGGGCTGGACGTTGGCGGGGCTGGCGCTTTTCTTGGAATTGGAGAGGTCGGGGGCCGGATTGAGGGTGGTGGTAAGGCGCAGGAGGGCGCCGCCGAAATTGACGACGTACAACTCGCCGGCTTCATCTTCACCAAATGAGGCAATACTGAGATTGGTCTCCAACTCCGGTGCGGGCGTCGTCCACCCCGTCGCCGTCTTTTTGAGGCTGAGGATGCGCCCCGAGCCGAAGTCGCCGTAGAAGTAGAAACCGCGCAGCGCCGCATAGGTTGAGCCACGGTAGACATAGCCCCCAGTGATCGAGTTGCCGACGGACCGGTCATATTCGGCGATGGGGTCGGTCAGCGGCGGCGCACAAGGAGGAGAAGCGTTGTAAGCATGCAGCGCTTCGCGGCAGCGCCAGCCGAAGTTGATGCCGCCGGGCTGGCCGCTGGCGTGGAAACTGACCTCCTCGTACCAGTTTTGGCCGACATCGCCGATGTAGAGGTCGCCGGTGGTGCGATCAAAGCTCCATCGCCACGGGTTGCGCAGGCCATAGTCCCAGATTTCGCCTTTGGCGTCCGCCGTGCCCACAAAGGGATTGGTGGCGGGGATGGTGTAGGCGCCGGATGCACCCACCTGGATGCGCAGCAGTTTGCCAAGCAACGTGCCCAGGTTTTGCGCCTGGTTTTGTGGATCGTCGCTGTCGCCGCCGTCGCCCAGCCCGATGTAGAGATAGCCGTCCGGCCCGAAGGCGATCAGCCCGCCGTTATGATTGGTGTAGGGTTGATTACGGATCAAGACGCGTTCTTCGCTGGCAGGGTTGGCCACATTGGTATTGGTGGTGACGCGGAAGCGGGCGATGACCGTATCATAGCCTTCGTTTTTGGTGGCGTCGATGGGTTCGGGCAGCGCCAGATTGTTCTTGTGGTTGTAGTAGACATAGAAAACGCCGGTGGCGGCATAGTCGGGGGGAAAGGCAAGGCTGAGCAGACCGGCCTCGCCCGAATTGGCGACCCGGTCGGTGATATTCAGAAAGGGGGTGGCCAGTACCTGGCCATTCTGGACGATTTTGATGATGCCGCCCTTTTCCACCACAAAGAGGCGTCCGCTGCCATCGCCGGCGTGAGTGACGAAGACGGGTGACGAGAGGCCGTCGACAAAGGGCGCCAGCACGAGGGCGTTGGCGTCGCCGGCGGCGGAGGTGGTGAGTGTCGTTG
>Ga0105047_10010428_pt1 | contig 15188 bp, 17 predicted proteins | sample MAT04_FD_78384 | JGI IMG/M metagenome (GOLD analysis project Ga0105047, IMG submission 78384) | Freshwater microbial communities from Lake Fryxell liftoff mats and glacier meltwater in Antarctica - MAT-04 (megahit assembly) | ecosystem: Environmental > Aquatic > Freshwater > Ice > Liftoff... | reverse complement strand
CCGCTCCACGCGGTCGTGCGCGACGTCTGGGCGGCCCTGGCGCTCGGGGTGGCCTGGCTGGAGCGGGGAGCGCGCATGGACGCCCCTCCCTCGGCGACCGCGCCACTGGGGCGCCCTGACGTGCCCACGGGCGGAGGTGGGCCGTGAGGGAGCTCGACGTGCTGACCGTCAAGGAGGCCGCGGCGATCGCCCGGGTCAGCCCTGCCACGATCCGGCGCTGGTGCCGGCTCGGACATCTTCACGCGTTCCAGGTCGGGCGGGCTCCGCCATTCGCATCTCGGCCAACGAGTTTCGAGCGCTGGTCGCTCGGCTGGCGGAGGACTCGGGATGAGGCTGCTGCGCGTCGCGGAGGTCGCAGACGAGCTCGCGGTCGCGCCCACGACGGTGTACGCGCTCATCCGGAGCGGCGACCTGACGCATGTCCGTATCGGCCGCGCCATACGGGTACCAGTGGACCACCTGCTCGGGTGGATTCAGAGAGAAAGTGTCGGACATGCATCAGGAGCGACGGAGGACCAGGGCGGACGGGGAGGGATCCTTGTACCGCCGGACGCGTCTGGGTCCGGACGGGAGGCCCTACACCCGGTGGGTGGCGCAGATATCAGCCTCGGCGGCCGCGACGGGCGCCGGATCGTGCGGAAGGTCTGCGAGACCAAGGCCGAGGCGAAGGACGCGCTCGCCGAGCTCCTGCGGCCCGCGCCGCCGACACCACCCCAGCAGCTGCAGCCGCTTGGCAGCTACCTCCGACGCTGGCTCGCTGAGTCCGCGGCCCCGTCGTTCATCCCCAACACGCTGCGCGGCTACGAGGACGCCCTCGCGCACCTCGAGCCGATCGCCGAGGTCGCGCTCGGCGAGCTCCAGCCCGAGGACATCGAACGGGCCCTGGCGGGGATGACCACGCGGCGGCCGCACGCGAAGAAGCAGGAGCCGGCCTCGCCGAAGACCGTCCGGAACGTGCAGATCTTCCTGCGCCGGGCGCTCGGACAGGCCGAGCAGCGCGGGCACGTGCCGCGCAACGTGGCGCGCATGGTGCCACTACGCCGGGTCCCCCGCCATCATGTCGAGGCGCTCACGCCGGAGCGCGCCAGGGCGATCCTCGCCGCGGTCGACGGTGACCGTTACGAGGCTGCGTATGCCCTCGCGCTCTGCGGCCTGCGCGCCTCGGAGATCCTCGGCCTGGCATGGGGAGACCTGGACCGGGCGCGGACGGTCGCGACCGTCCGGTACCAGCTGTCGGGGTCAGGCCCGAAGGCCAAGCGTGTGCAGCTCAAGACCGCCGCGTCCGAGAAGCCGGTGCCGCTCCCCTCGTTCGTCACCTCTCGTCTCCTCGCCCATCACGCCGCCCAGCTACGCGAGCGGGCCGCCGCTGGGGTGCCCACCGAGGAGGGGCTGGTGTTCGTGACGCCGCGCGGGCTGCCGGTGTCCCAGTCCTGGCTGACGAAGCACTTCCAGGGCTTGCTCACTGCGACCGGCCTGCCGACGATGCGCCTGCACGACCTGCGCCACGGTGCCGCGACCCTGCTGGTCGGCGCCGGCGTCCATCCGCGGGTCGCACAGCAGCTGCTGCGGCACGCCTCGTCCAAGACGACCACCGAGATCTACAGCCACGTCACCGCTGCGCAGGAGCGCCAAGCGGCGGAGGTGCTGCAGGTGGCGATCGGGACTTGAGACCGGGGTCAGTCCTCCTCGTTATCCTCGAAGTCCGGCCAAGCCGCGATGTCGACACCGTGGTTCTCGGGCGACGCGAGTGTCCACCAATGCGGCGCGTGCGAACCATCCGCCAGGCGTCCGCCAGCTTCGAGTGCCGCCGCGACCCTTGCTTCGGCCTGATCGGCAGGCACGCTGACGTCGATGTGGGTCCGGCCACGCCCCGGCTTGGGAGGGCGGAGGCCCTGGAACGACACGTGCGGGTTCCGCCGATGCCGATCGACGACGTCTTCGTTCGGTCCAAGGCTCCGGTACCCGAGGGCTGCGGCCCAGAACGGACCGACGTCGCTACCTGCATCCTGGGCCACCGCGATGCCGACGACCTGGACCTGGGACGGGTCCGGCTCGATTCGCAACTTCCGAGCTTCTGCCGAGATCTGGCGTGCCAGCTCGACATCACGTTGGCTCAGAGCTCCGTACTCCCCTGAGGCGGTCCGGACCGTGACTCCCTCGGGTCGCACATCCACGTCGGGGAACTGGCCCACGACCTCCGCGACTTGGGCGATCGCGGCCACGAAGCTGGCTGCTTCCGCGAACGAACCGACGGGGAAGTAGGCGTGCGCGCCAGAGAATAGGACCCGCCAGTCCTCGACTCCGACGGCGTCGTGGAATGCCCGAGCAGTCGTTCGCTTCTCGCTCATGGGTCAATGCTACGCGTTCGGCGACCACGTCAGCGATCGGGCGCCCTTGTGCCGCGTGGACTCGCCGTGGCCGGGCCAGTGCCGTCTCATCGGCGTACCAGGTGGTGGACCCTGCTACCGTCCCGGCTGACCGGGGTGCGAGCCCGCGCGAGGGCGCAGGTCTCTCTCGTCGGTGGTGATGGCGACCCCGCGCCTAACCACGGCCATCGTAAGAGTACCTCGACGCTCGGATCCGCTCCGTCGCGGCCATGCGGCCACGATACCCGGCCGTCGAGGTGATGTCGCTCGCGTTTCCCGGGCGTGTCACGGACCCTGTAAGCCACGACAAACCACGGCACGCCACGGGTCTGCATGGAGGGATTCACGAAGGGAAGTGGCTCCGGCGCGAGGATTCGAACCTCGGACCAAGCGGTTAACAGCCCTGCGGGTTGTAGCGGATTCACGCGTGAACTCGCACTTCTGGCGACCCTGGCGTGTCACCGGGCGTGTCACCGGGCGTTGATCCGAGCCAGTGGCACACTCCTGCTACGGCAGGACGAAGCGAGCGCCCTGGGTTCGTAGCATCTCCCGTGGGGCAATGGCGGTGACTCCGAGCGCGTCGCATGCATCCGGAATCTTGATGCGACCTGTCTTCTGAGGCTCCCGTGTCTCGTTCGTGACCACGGTGAATTGGAGCGCCCGACCTGCAGCGACGAGCATCGAGTCGGCCACGGCTTGGAACTCCGCCTTGGCAGCCGGTAGATAGTGGGCATGCCCTTGAGCCCAAGCGGCCGTGGCTGTCATGTGCGTGACCCAGTCTGGTGCGGGAGGAAGGAACATCCCGGTTCGCCCTGCGATCCACTGTGACAGCACGTCGCCGCCGGCAACAAGCTCCTGCCTGACGGCATCGATACTGAACACCAGCCCCCGAGCGTGGGCACGGTCGAGCCAGTCCCAGAAGCCGGGACAGAGGTCGAAGGCGTAGTCGCCGCGTCGTGCCTGGATGAAGACATTGGCGTCAAGCAGGTACATCGGGTACTAGAGCCCCTGCCGCCGAGCGAACGTGTCGAATGTTGCCTGACTCTGGAATCCGAGCAACCGGAACGCCTCGCGATACAGGGTCTGGCCCTCGACCGTGTCCCGGATAATCGCCTCCAGGAAGCGCTTGCTCGTCCGTATAGGCGTCGTCAGGTAGAAGTCCCCGCCACTCCCGCCAATCGCCGCTGCTGCGCGCACGCGCTCGTTCTCGTAGGCATCTCGAAACTCCGCCCAACGCAGGTACCCGGCGTCGTGCAGGCGTCGGAGCACCACAAGGGAGCTCACCTTGTAGCGGCGCGTCAACTGGTCGAGCTGGTTCCGGAGTTCCAGGCCCGGGCGGTAGGCATCTCGGAGGTCACGCAGCGGCACGAGCAGCTCTGCCGCGACCGCGTTGCACCACCGCTCGGTCGGCAGAGCTGGGTCCTCGTCGAGCTCCACACTCGATACGGCGGAGCCACCAAGCCATACGTGGGCTGCTTCGTGCGCGAGCGTGAACGACTGGGCGCTCTTACTGTCCGCGGCGTTCACGAAGATCACAGGCGCCACGACGTCCGCGAGAGTGAACCCGCGGAAGTCCTCCGGGTCGAGCGCTCGATGTGTATTGCCGCCGACGATTCCGCTGATCATCACCAGAATCCCGATACGCTCCAGGCTCTCGGCCAGTCCGAGGACGGCGTCGCTCCACGTGCGATACCCGCGGCGGTCCATGCCGAAGTCCGCCCGCTGACGGATGTCGGCGGCGACACGCTCGGCAGCTGTTGCCGTCGTCACCGACCCAACGAAGTCGAGCGCCTCGTGGCCCTGGGCGATGGCGTAGTCGCGATACCAGTCCTGTCGGCGCTGGCAGAGGTACACCGAGTCCAGCAGATTGGCTGAGGGTCGGGGCGGTTCGTCCCCGACAGTGCGGAGGTCGGCGATCGGCAGACGCTCCTCCGGGGGCTCGTCGAGGAGGAGGTAGCCGAAAGGAGTCCTCGTCGCGGTCGCGAAGTCCTGCAGCTGCCGGAAAGTAGGCTCCTTCGTGCCCGCCTCCCACGCCGGGAGATTGGGGAAGCGCTCCCTCACGTCCGGTTCAGGACGCCCGGAACGGTCGATCGCCCACCGCAGAAGGGCGCGCTTGACGGGCACGCGCGTTGCCGTCATGGGCCTCCTCCTCTGCTTCGTTGATCTCAGCGCCCATAGTCTGAACGGTCCGACAAGACCTTGATGGCTGAAGGCCGCCGGACGCGGCGCGACAGCTGTCGGATGGTGTGGCAAAGGCGGACAACGGCATCCATCCGCGTCACGACCCGTAGACATCGGCCCCGAGGCGCGGCTATACCCTCGGGAGTGCAGCGACCGACGACCCCCCTCACCACGCGCCGAGCCGGGCCGATGCCCCTCGCCCGCCCGGCGCCCATGCCTCGGTGACGCCCGACGGGCTGCTCCTGCTCGCGGCCTACGGGACCGCGTGCTACGTCCTCGGCCTCATCACCGGCGCCCGGGTCATCCCATGGCTGGTCGACCGCGGCTGGTTCCCGGTCCGGTCCCATCTCGATGGCCGCGATGACCGATGAGCGCCGTCCGCCATCCGACTACCGCTGGGCCCGCCAGGTGGCGGCGCTGCTGCTCATCGGGGTGGTCGTGGTGATCCTCGTGCTGGACGTCCTGGTCGACGACTACGACGTCAGCACCGCGGTCCTCGTACCGCTGCTGCTGACGATCGCCGGGCTCCTGTCGGTCGACCTGCCGAGGCTGAAGCCGTGACCCGGTTCGTCGACCAGCCCATCCCCTATCCCGCGGCGAAGGACTACGGCGCCCGCGACCGATGGCCGACGCTCGCCGTGGTCTGGCACATGGCGGAGGGTCGGGACGTCGCCCAGTACCTGAGCCGGGACCCCCTCCGGGGCGTCGCGGTGCAGTACACCGTGGAACAGGAGACGTCGCGCTGGAAGGACGGCGAGGTCGTCCGCTGCCTCCCCGAGGACCGCATCAGCGGGTCGATCAACCCCCGGACGATCCGCCGTGGCGACGATCCCGGCGGCTACTTCGGCGCGTCCCACGCCAAGGCGGCGCTCGGGTCGTACTGGCCGGAGACGAGCCCCAACTGCGTGGTCATCAGCGTCGAGGTCGCCGGACGTGCGGCTGACGGCCCGACCGAGGCGCAGGTGCGCTCGATGGTCGCGCTGTGGGACGAGCTGAAGCGGAGGTATCCGAAGGCGTCCCGCTCGGCCACCGGGACTTCCAGGACGTCAAGGCATGTCCGGGACGGACGCCCGCCATGAAGGAGGCGTTCGCGGCGATGGGCGGCCACGGCACGAGCCACACGGAGGTGCACGAGATGTCCAGCCGGGACTACCAGAGCGGACGGGTCTGCAGCGTCCGGGACGGCTCGAAGCTCTACGACCACCCGGGTGGCCTCGCCATCGGGACGGTCGACCCGCCGCTCGAACGCGACTACCTCGGCACCGACCGGAGCGGCGACTACGCGCTCGTCAGCTCCGAGCTTGACGGGAAGAGCAGGACCGCGTGGGTCCGGGCGAAGGCCGTCTCGGACATCCGGCCGGCGCCGGTCCCCTCCCCCGACTGCTCGGGCGCGGTCACGGCGGAGCGCGTGCGCATCGCGACCGCCGTGCTCGCAGTCATCAGGAACTGAGCGGCAACGGTGGATCGTTTCCTGCACTACACCACGCAGAAGGAGCCTGCCCTCACGGCGAGCTTCCTGGCCGCCGTCCTGCTCGCGATCGCCGCGCGGTACTTGAACCTCACCGACGACGACCTAGTCATCCTGGGGCCGATCGCGCTGATCATCGCGGGCGTCGTCATTCGCGCCGGCGTGTTCGCCCCTGCCACGGTCGAGCGGCTTCTGGACGGCGAGCACGAACCCGGCTCGTGAGCGCTCACCCGTGCCCTGGCTGCCCGCGTCACGTCGCGTCCGGGGCGCTGCGTGGGGTGCGGGGGAGCGACCACGACCCAGCGCGGGTATGGCGCGGCGTGGCGTCTGCGGCGAGCACGGCAGCTGCTGCGTCACCCGCTGTGCCAGTGGGTGGTGACGCTCCCCTCGTTCACGTGCCGCCTGCGCGCCACCGACGTCGACCATATCGTGCCCAAGGTCCACAGCGGCACGGACCACGCCTCGAACCTTCAGTCGTTGTGCGCCGCCCACCATCGGGACAAGACCGCGACGGTGGATCGCCGGTGGGGGCCCCCGGAAGACAGGGTCAGGCGCGGTTCGCCGTCAGCGCACCGCCACGAAGGTGACGAAGGTGATCGGCGACCCACCTGCGACCCCGGTGATCTCCCAGCAGCCGCGCGTCGGGAAGTCGACGCCGCTCGCCTGGAAGCCGCTCGACCCGTAGCCGTCCGGCACGGACGCCCGCAGCGCAGGAGCATCGCCGTCGAGCCGTCGCCCGGTGATGGACAGGTCGCCCGGCGTGACGCGCCACCAGCCGAGCTTCCAGCCGATCGTGCCGTCGGCAGCGACCATCCTCGGGTCCGCCAGGATCACGCCGTCCCGGCCGAGGCCGCCGACCCAGAGGTCCCCGTTCCCGAACGCGGCGGCCGAACCGAAGAGCCGATCCCCGAAGCTCTCCGGCGCCGGGAGCGACTGGGTGACGGGGCACTCGGCGAGACCCTGGATCGCATCCCGGTCGACCACCGCCAGGCGGATGGCCTCCGGGTAGCCCGGCGGCAGCGAGGGCGACGGCCAACCGACGCGGTTCGGGAAGAGTTCGAGGGACCAACCGCCGGCCGGCAGAACGATCGTCCCCTCGAACCGGTCGATCTCCACTCGTCGCAGCTCGACCGGGATGTCGGCCAAGCCCTCTGCCCGGGCGACCAAGAGGTTGTCCATGGTCGGCATCGCGGTCCCGAAGGAGCGGGCCCACTCATCGTCGCGACCCGGCACCGTCCACTCGGCGTCCGCCCAGGTCTGGACGAAGACGGTGACTGGCTCACCGGCCCACGGATCGCGTGGCGAGACCTCGACGGTGAGGTACGGGGTCCAAGCGCTCGCGCCAGTGGACACAATGAGCAGACCGATCGTCGTCATCGCGACCACGACCAACCTGGTGATCCGTCCGGTCATCGATCAGGCACCTCCGGCGCTCCATCGCCCTCGTGGACGGTCAACGATACAGGACCGTGTTCCTCTGACCGGTGGGGTACCCACGTCGTCGAGCCGGGACCCCGCCATGACGCCGCCGGTAGCGGGCGCGCGGACGAATTTGCCATTTTTCCCGGTGGGACCTCGCTAGCCGCTCTGACCGAGGATGTACGCGGCGGCTGCGTCCGGGTGGAAGTAGATCGCGTGCCCCACGCCCTCGATGACGTCGGGCACGCCACCCCGCACCGCGGCCAGGTGGGTCGCGATGAGCCGGAACACGGCCAAGGTGTCGGTGCTAGGCGAGAAGCGCACGTCGACCGGGGCCGACGCGAGCGACGGCTCATGGACGAGTTCGGCGGTCAGGATCGGGAGGTCGTCGCGCAGGAGGGCCTCGGCGTTGCCCTCCTCACGCCGCGCGTACCACTCCTTGCCCGCCGGTGGCACGAGGAAGTCGTGGGGCTCGGGCGACTCCGCGGGCGTCGTGGCTCGCGCGAACGTCCCATACGCCCCGGCCCAGTCCCCAGGGTGGCGCCGCAGATGTCCCTCGACCGCAGCCTCCGCGAGCTGCCGGAGGTCCTCCCCGCCCGGGACGCACCGCAGGTACCCGGGCTCGTGGACGAGGGCGCGCCGCACGAGCGCCGGGTGGCGGAGGGCCAACTGCACCGCGACGATGCCGCCCGAGCTGCCACCGAAGACGGTCACGTCCCGGAGGCCGAGCGCGCGAAGCAACCCTTCCGCGTCATCTGCGTGCTGCGCGGAACCGCCACCCGGCCAGGCATCCCTGTCGCTCCGGAGCGTCCCGCGGCGATCGTAGGTCACGACCGTGCGACCCGAGAGGAGCTCGGCGACGGGTCGCCACCCCTCCGCGTCCTCGGCACCACCGGGGATGAGGAGGATGGCCGGTCCGGCACCCCGGACCTCCGCGTACAGGGTCGTCCCGTTGACGCGGTAGCGCCCGATCCGCGGCGAGGGCGCACCGGGCACCGCGTCCGGGTTGGTACGGGGGTCTGGCTCGGTCACGGGCCCAGTCTACTGACGGGCCATCCACGCGAGGCGCGCGCCGTGGGAGCGGCAGGGCCACGGAGGCGGGCGATGACCGCGCTCTGGCCCACCGGACACCACCGGACGCGGAAGGCCCCCGGACTCGCGCCCGGGAGCCAGGGAGTGGTGGCGAAGGTCGCTGGCAGGCGAAGGTGCCGCTCGACTATTCTCCTGGCTGCCGGTACCCGACCGACGGCGCGCGGCGGAGGGCGTCGAGCGTCTCCTCGACCGTGAGCAGCAGCGTCGTCTCGAACTTCGACAGCGCCCCGCCGCCGGTGATGGCGATCGCGACCGCGGCCATGGACACGCTGTCGGGGGCTTCCATGACGCTGTAGCCGTCGTACTCGCCCATGGCGTACCAGAAGCCATGCAGTTTCCCGCCGACCGACTCGATGTACTTGCGCGCGGCCTCGCGGCGGTCCTCGGGGTTGGATGCCAATCTGGCCCAGGTCTCCGGTGTGTAGCTGAACCGCGTCAGGTAGAGCGCCATGGCCGATCCTCCGTGGTGGCCGCGACCTCGATGGCCAGCAGCCGCTCCAGGAACGCGGTGTGGCCGAGCTCCTCGGTGCGGGCCTGGTCGAGGACCCCGGGCAACGCCTCCGCGGCGGCGGAGAGACGCAGCGTCGCGAGGTGACCCCGGAGCTGCTGGTAGAGCGACGCGTCGCTCACCGCAGCACGTCGATGAGCTCGGCGTAGCGGGCGAGATCCACGGTGACCTCGCGGGGCTCGTGGCCCCGGAGGCGTGCCGCGGCGGCGAGGGCGGCGGGACCTGGTGGACGGTCGCCCTTGCGGTCACAGGGACCGGCGCTCGTGAACCCCGTGAGGATGGCGCTCTCCAGGGCCGCCCGGTGCGCCGCGGTCCGCACGGTCTCGCCCGATCCGGCGTGGCGCAGGTCATGGACGCCGAGCAGCGCACCCGACGGCGCCATGAGCTCGATGGTCGTGCTGCCCAGGCGGTGGCGCAGCATGACGATGATGCCGGCGAGTCCCGGCGGCACGGAGCAGGCGTTGCCCCGGAAGGCGACCGTGGCGTTGGAGCCCACCAGCTTCGGGACCTCCAGCGTCGCGGGATAGGGCGCCGGCGGCAGCGCCAGCAGCGGCTCCGCGTCGGCGATGACGCCCACGGTGGCGTGTCCCCGCGGACGATCATCGGCGACCGTCGCGCAGAACCGGTCGAGGTCCGCCTGGGCCTCCTCGATGGACGACGCGGTCAGGGTCCTCCACCACCGTCCGCACAGATAGCGGACGGCGGCACGACGCCAGGGGCCCGAGGTCGCAGAGGATCACCGAGTCTGGGGCCTGGTGTTCGTGACGCCGCGCGGCCTGCCGGTGTCGAACTCGTTCCTGACCAAGCACTTCCAGTCGCTGCTCGAGGCGGCGGGCCTGCCCCGGATGCGCCTCCACGACCTCCGACATGGCGCTGCGACCTTGCTGGTCGGCGCGGGTGTCCATCCCGCGGGTGGCGCAACAGCTGCTCCGCCACGCCTCGTCGAAGACGACCACCGAGATTCACAGCCACATCACCGCGGCGCAGGAGCGCCAGGCGGCGGACGTGCGACAGGCTGCGCTGGCGGGCTGAGGACGGCGGTCCCGCACCCTGACGCTATGCTGTTCGACGAGGGAGCGTCCACCGCACCGCCCGCAGGGGGATTCCAGGATGTCTCAACGGTGGCGTGTCGCGCGCGCGGCGGCCCTCTGCCTCAGCGTGGTGTCGGCACCGCTGCCGGTCGTGGCGGCGACGCCTTCCATCGCGGACCTCGAGATCCACATCGGCGGCTACGGGCCCCAGTGGGGCATGTTCGGCGACGACGTGGACGCCCACACGGGCGAGGGAGGGAGCGGGACGGCCGACCGCGGGAGCTGGACGGTCGAACCGGACCGTGACGGCGATCGGCTCCTGCTCCAGGTCACGATGACCCCGCCCGCGGTGAACCCGATCCTCGGCTCCGGACCGGCATCGCTGGTGACTGGCGTCGGTGTGGAGTACGGGAAGCGGAACGGCGGCGACATCGGCTACGGCAGGCGGCTCGGCTTCACCTGGACCCCCGTGGACGCTTGCACGGGTGATCCGTGCACCTTCACGACGGAGGTGGCCGTGCCGCTTCGCCCGGCGCAGCGCTTCATCGCCTCGACGCGTGACATCGAGTCTCCGGTGGTCGTCATCGGCCTCACGCTCGTGCGCACGTTCGGCGAAGGCGAGTGGCTGCAGACATCGGCGACCCAGGACACCGTGGATGGTCGGCGCTCCGTACCGCTGGCGAAGCTGACCGCGATCGATGGCTGGATCCCGCGCGCGCCCGTGGTGCCTTCGGGGGAGGCACACATCTGGGGGCTTCGCGAGGGGCCGAACCTGGGCATCGACGAACTGACGGGCTTGCTCGGCACGGCGGAGGAGGCGTCGGCACCCGTCCCGACCGTCACGTTCAGACTCGACCTCCGGGCGACCGGGTGCGGCGCACACCAGGCGGTCGAGCTGATCGACCGCTGGGGCACGCTCCCCCTGACCGGCTCCATCGCCACGGTCGGGTCCGCGGGCACGCTCGTCGAGGTGACCGATCGGACCTCGTGGTCGCTGCGCGTGGGCGGCACATCGGTGGGCGAGGTGGACGCCGCGGGAGAGGATCGCATCCTCGCCGCGACCGTCCAGTGCCAGCCCGACGCCGACGGTGACACGAGCATCGAGGGCGACGTCTCGGCGGAGGCGGCGCAAGCTCCCCTGCCGACGGCCCCGGCGGCGATCGCCTGGCTCGTGGCCCGGGAGTCGTCCCGCCGCGACCGACCGGTCACCCCGTCCCTGCCCGCCGCGGTGCCCGAGGGCTTCATCGTCATCGAGCGGACGTACGATCGCGGCTGGACCCTCGAGGGCTCCGTGGACGGGCTGCGCTGGCGGGCGATCCCCGATGCCCGGCTCCCGGCACCCCTCCGGAGCGACCGACTCACGGGGCCGCAGATCGCCGCAAGGGACGGGCGGCTCGTACTGGCGGGGATCGTCGCCGATGGCCAGGGTGGTGACCGGTTCACGGCGTGGAGCAGCCCGGACGCGCGCATGTGGACCCCGGCCGCCGTCACGGCCGCAGCCGGGCGGCCACCCGCGACCTCCCTTGCGCTGCGGTCCCTCGTCGCCTCCGATCAACGATGGTTCGCGCTCGCGGACGGGGACGGAGCGACCGGCGGATTCGCCTGGTCGAGCTCCGATGGACGGACGTGGACCGCCGTCATACCGAAGACCCCTGTGGGTACGTCACTCGTGGCGGTCGCCGCGGGTCCGTCACGGCTGCTGGGTGTCGCACGTCCTGGCGATCCCACGCTGCCCGACCTGCTGGTCGCCTTCCTGGACGGTCGCCGCTGGACGGCACTGGCGGCGCTGCCAGTCGGTCGGGCCGCAGCGGTGTCCATCGGCGAGACGGCCACTGGGAGCGTCATCGTGGCGTTCGGGCGGTCGCCCATCGCGCCCATCGAGGTCTGGGCCTCGGGCGACGATGGCGCTTCCTGGACAAAGACGCTCGATGGCTCCGTCAGCCTGCGGCTCCATGGGCTGACGGTTCGCGACGAGACCGCGGTCGTGGCCGGCTCGATCCGCTACGGGGAGCGCGGCCTCGAGGGTGAGCCCTGGGCCGCCGTCAGCCAGGACGGCGGCACGACGTGGCGAGCCGAGATCCCGGTCAACGGCTTCGGTGACGGTCGCTGCACCACGGTCGTCGCTGTCGGAGCCGCGGCCGCCATCCTGACCGTCAGCCAGTGCAGCGGCAACCCGATTCCCCGGTGGCGAGCCGGCTTGGCCGCCGGTCCGCGCGATCAGCAGGGTGCGCGGAGTTGGGACACGGCGACTTCAGCGGAAACGCTGGGCGTGTCACCGGGCGTGTCACGGGCCTCGTAAGCCACGACAAACCACAGCACTCCACGGGTCTCCATGGAGGGATTCACGAAAGGAAGTGGCTCCGGCGCGAGGATTCGAACCTCGGACCAAGCGGTTAACAGCCGCCCGCTCTACCACTGAGCTACGCCGGAACGAAGGACCGGTCCCGCAGGACCAGGTCGCACGACGCCATCGCGGCGCCGAGTCGTGAGGATAGCAAATCCGCGCTGGGCCGGTCAGGGCCGGGTCGAGTGCCCGATCAGGGCGGGGCCTCGCCCGGCAGGAGCCACTGGCCGGGCAACAGGTCCGCCATGCGTGTCTTGCGCAGAACGCCGTGGTCCACGTAGATGACGGTCATGTCCGGGCCGTAGAAGCTGAGCACCTCGCGGCAGACGCCGCAGGGCGACGTGACCGCGGGCTCGTCCTCGGGCAGCATCATGATCACGCTTGCGACCGCCGCGAAGTCCCGCTCCCCCGCGGACAGCGCGGTGCCGATGGTCACCTCCTCCGCGCAGATGTTGATGCGCCGCGACCCCACGTGGACACCCGTGTAGACGCGCCCGTCACGCGTCCGCAACGCCGCCCCCACGTGGTGCCGACCGACCGCGAAGTTGCGCCGCAGGACATCCGAGGCAGCCGCGATGAGCGCCTCATCGGCGGGCTCGATCGGCAGGTCCAGCATCAGCCGCCCGCACCCGATGCGAGGCCCGGCCGCGACCCGATGGAGTACACGCACCGGGCCGCACCGCGGAACGTGCAGGACGGCACGGTCAGCTCGATCAGCGCGCCCGCCACGACATCCATCTCGCCGTTGTCCCAGTTCATGGGGATATCGCAGATGTGGGACGGTGCGCCCAGCAGGCGCAGCGGCACCGCGTAGCGCGCGCAGGCGGGCATGATCGTCGTGTAGCGGTCGGGGCCATCATCGATCAGCTCATGGTCGGCGAGGCCGTTCTCGTCCGCGATCTGGTCGCTGACGTGGCCCCACTGCTGGGCCGTGGCGCCCTTCGGCGCGATGCCCGCCTCCATGAACGTCACGCCCATCTCGCGCCCCAGCCGGCGGTACGCGCGGACCGCGAGCGACTCCCCGTCCGGTCCCCAGCCGTCCATCAACGCCACCAGCACGGCGTACGTCCGCACCAACGGGTTGAGCCACGCCTGCTGATCGGGCGTTACGGGGCCCATCGTGACCGCGGGGCGCCGGTCGGCCGGGTCCACGGGTAAGCCATCGAGGTCGAACCGCCAGCGCACCGGGCCGCCATCCGCGATCGGGTCGGATTCCGCGGTCATCGACAGCGCCGGGTTGACGACCGACAGCATCCCGTCGATCCACACCCACAGGATCGGGTCCGTCTGCGCTGGCGAGGGCAGGAAGCCATAGAGCTCGACGTAGGGGTCGACGGTCGCCTCCACCCACGCGGTCGCGGCGTCGCCGCGGACGCTGATGCCGCTGTAGCCGTCGTTTCGGAGCACGTGGCCGCAGAACGTGGCCCACTCCAGGGCCGTCGCGTTCATGGGCACGACCCGGTCGTTGACCAGGTGCGTGGCAGACGCCTGCCCGATCCGCCACTGGGCGTCACGCAGCGCGGACTCCCCTGCCCCACCGTACGCGTCCAGGGTGGCCGCCACCAATGTTGGCAGGCCGATGTAGGGGTTGTTCCATACGGGCAGCTTGATGGCCACGACTACGCCTCCAGGCCGTTGCGCCGGCCGCGGCGCTTCATCGACAGGTACGACGAGATGGTGAGCGCCACGATGGCCAGGATGTACGGGAACGTCTGGACGAGCGACGGCGAGATGCCCATGCCCTCCAGCTGGATGCGCAGGCCCAGCGCGTCGGCGAACCCGAACAGGAGTGCCGCGAACATCGTCAGGATCGGGTCGAGCTGTCCGAAGATCGCCGCCACGAACGCGGTGAAGCCGCGGCCCTGGGTCATGTTCTCCGTGAACTCCGAGGAGTAGCCGAGCGCGAGGTGCGCCCCGTCCAGGCCACACAGCAGACCGCTCCACGCGACCGCCTGGTAGCGCACCCGATCGACCTTGATGCCCGCGGTGCGCGCGGCGTCCGGCTGCTCCCCCACCGACCGGAGCCGCAGCCCGGACGGCATCCGGTAGAGCGCCACCCACGTCACGAGCACGAGCACGAACGTCAGGTAGACGAGGGGCGTGTGGCCGGACAGGGTGTCGCCCACGTACGGGATCCCGTCCAGGACGGGGATCTGGATCTTGGGCAAGGGGACCATGTCGGTCGGCCGGAACACGCCCTGCACGTCGAAGATGGTCTTGAGCAGGAAGCCCGTCAGGCCCAGCGCCAGCAGGTTGATGGCGATGCCCGCCACGATGTGGTCGGCCTTGAAGCGCAGGATCGAGACCGCGAACACCATGCTCATCGCCAGGCCCCCCAGGAGGCCGCCGATGATGCCGAACCAGGTCGAGGAGATGCCCAGCTGGGCCCCCAGGCCGACCGTCGCCTCCGTGACCACGATGCCGAAGAAGGAGCCGACCAGCATCTGGCCCTCGAGCGCGATGTTGAACACGCCCGCCCGCAGGCACAGCAGGCCGCCGAGCGCCGCGAGCATGATGGGGATGGAGACCCGGATGGACGCGGCGAGGATGTCCAGGTCGAACAGGTTGAGGATGTCCATGTCCGCGCCCTACGCCGGCATGTCGATGCCCGCGCGGGAGGTCAGCTCGTCGCTGGCCGCGCCCGAGGTGGGCGTGGAACGGCGGTTCATGCGGCTGCGCAGCCAACCGAATGAGAGCTGTGCGCTGACCGCGAGCACGATGATCGCCTGCACGATCTGGACCACGGTGCGGGGCGTGTCCGCGAACCGCTCCATGTTGT
>Ga0105047_10010425_pt1 | contig 15189 bp, 12 predicted proteins | sample MAT04_FD_78384 | JGI IMG/M metagenome (GOLD analysis project Ga0105047, IMG submission 78384) | Freshwater microbial communities from Lake Fryxell liftoff mats and glacier meltwater in Antarctica - MAT-04 (megahit assembly) | ecosystem: Environmental > Aquatic > Freshwater > Ice > Liftoff... | reverse complement strand
CTCGCCGCCGGCCTTTTCCACCGCCGCCACGACCTCCTTCGAGTCGTACCCTTTGTCGCCGATCACAACCTCGAACGGCACCCTTTCGATTAGCGGGATCGCCTGGCCCACGTCCGACGCCTGGCCCTCTGCCAGGATCAGCCGGGCCGGCAGTCCCAGCCCGCTCACCGCGCCGTGGATCTTGGTGCCGAACCCACCCCGACTCCGTCCCAAAGCCTGATCTTCCTGGCCTCCGGTGCCGTCCGCTTTTTTTCCTTTAGTGGCCCAGCGGTCGAAGCGCCGCCAAGCCGAATTCCACTTCTCGAAGTGTTCGGGCCAGTCGCGCCAAGGCGCCCCGGTGCGGCCGATCCAGAGGACGGCGTCGAAGAACAATCGGTTGTTGGCAGCGAGCCCCGGGTTGTCCCGGACGGCCGGGGAGTAGGTGTTCGATGCGGGCCCAATCGGCGTCGGAGATCGCGTGGCGGGGAAGCATGGAAAGCCATCCGGGACTGGTGCGGAAGGCCGGCTATTACCAAGAACCCCCACCACTTGTCCACACGGCCTAGGGTTTTTGCAATCTGTGATACTCGACTACCGCGGTACCAAAAACACCCCGGTCGCGCGGTCGGCGGGGCTGCGGGTCGGGTCGCGCAGCGCGACCAAGAAAGACACGGGCAAGCTCGCGACGCCCCCGAGCCAGAAGAGAGTCCGCAGCGTCACGCGGTCGGGCCACTCCCACTGGATGAATAGCGATGCGGCCAACAGCGCGGTCATCGGGAGCCAAATCAAGATTTCCCGCAGTGCGCAGCGGAACCGGCCGGCGGGTCGGCCGTCGCGGCCGACGAGGGCGATGCCAGAGAACCAATAGCCGAGGCCGCCACGGAACAGGAGCGCGAACGCGGGCCAAACCGCGAAAGGCCACATCACCAGCAGGATGAAAAAGGTCAGCAAGAATCGCCACCCCATATTTCGGAAGCCGTCGTCGTCGTCGTCCGCCGTCCGGGCGAGTTGAATTTGCGAATCGACCAGTCCCGGGGGGATCGACTCAGCGGAGAAGCGATTGATGTTCGATTCCGACCAGAGCGCGAGGACGGATCGCTCCGGGCCGTTCAAACGACGGCGGAATTTCGCCGCTTCGACTTCCCTCCGCTCGGCGTGCGAGCGGAGGGTACGCTCGGTCTCTGGGAAACCTTCCGGTGAGAGCGCCGATTCCAATCGGTAGCGCCGTTCGGAATCGGCCGGTTCAACGTCGCGGACGCGCTCCAAGAACACGTTCCGACGGTCTTCGGTATCCAAAGCGTCGAGAAGCCGAATCGGCGCGCGACCTGTTTGATTGATCGTGAAGCCGTCGAAGAGGTTGAAGAAACCGGTCAGCAACATCAGCACCAAGCCGGTGCTCAGCAGGATCCCTTGCAGGGTCATGTGGGCGACACGGCTCCCGGCGGTGACGCACGGCGGCAGGCTCTGGTTCGCGGCGAGGTCGTCCCGTAACTCCCCGAGCGACTCGTACTGGTCATCGAACAGCCGATCCGTGATCGCCGAGGCGTGCCCCGGCAGCGGCGCCCGGATGCGCCCGTGCCCCGTGCGCGCCGTTCCTTCCAACATCAGCGCCGTGACTTGTTTCGCGAAACCCAGCGGCGTGAACGCCCCCCCCGGATAGCGGGACTTCGTTTCCCCCGCGGCCACGGCTTGGCCCGTCGGCATCGGGAAATCGAGGAGTTGTAGTCGGCCCCCCGGCTCGACCCAAATTTGTTCCGGGGAGAGCACGTCCGGGGAACTGCCGTCCTCGCGGCCGTCGTTCAGTTCGCCCACCAGTTGTTCGAGGATCGGCAACGCCTCGGCCCACGCCAGTGGCTTCGCTGGCGAGACCACGTCGGACAAAGGATGCCCGGCCGGGGCGACGAAGGCGACCCACGCACGCTCCCCGCCGCCCCAGTCCACGGTGCCGTGGCCAACGCTGCGTAGGCGCGTCGGCCGGACGATCGGTTCGTCGAATAACGAATCGTCGCCGACACCCGGCGGTTCGACGCGGAGGACGACCCGCCGGCCGAGCGACGGATCCTCGCCAATCCACACTTCGCCGCCGTCGCCGATCTCGCAGATTTTGCCCCGGATGGCGAACCCGCCGAGGGTTTCGGGCAACGGCGCCAGCGACTTCATGATCCGGTCGAGGGGGTTGGGGTACGGACTGACGAGCTTCTTGCGTTTGGACAGCCGCGGGAGTTGGACCGTCCGCGTGCGCGAGGCGAAGTCGTGGACGCCGCGGTAGCCGCAGGCGGTGCGGCGCAATTGCAGGCCGAGGAGGAGCAGCCCGCTGAGGAACGTGAACCCGCTCAAGATCGCGGTGGCGAGGTCGCCGAGGGCTAGGGACATCAACCCCGGGAACAGGAACATCCAGAACCAAAGGGCTTTGTAAACGATGGTTCGCAGTCCCGCCGCAAGGAGACCCGGCGGTCCAGTTTTACCGACCTTGACCACTCGGAGTTTCAGGAGTCGCTTGCCGTGGGTTGCCCCAGATAAACCCTCGAACAAAGCGTAATATAGGAATGAAACGGTCAGCGAAACGATGACCGTTTCAATAGGTTGTTCCGCAATCGCCGCCCAATCGTCGAGTGTTTGCCGCAGGATTTCCAGCGGCACCAGGACGAGTTGCACCAAGGCGTAGTCAATGATGTAAGCTAAAAAGAGCGCCCGCGGACGGGCCGGCACTTGCCGCTCCGGCAGTAGCCCCAAGAGCGATTCGCGCAGTTCTTCGAGCGATTGAAACCGCCGTTCCCGGTCGCGTTCCAACCCCTTCAAAATGAGCCGGTCAAGTTCGACCGTCGCCAGCGGGCACTGGATCCGCACCGACGGAGGGGCTTCGGAAATCGCCTTGGCGAGCGCCGCCGTCAGGCTCTCGTGTTGGTGCGGGGCCCGCCCGGTGAGCAGGTAGTACAGCGTCGCGGCGACGGCGTAGACGTCGGAATCGTAGCCGACCGGCTCCCCGCGGATCTGCTCCGGCGATGCGAAGAGGACCGTGCCCAGAAATGCCCCGGAGTGCGTGAGGTGCTGTTCCGGGGCGTTCGCCCCGAGCGATTTCGACAACCCGAAGTCGCCGACCTTCACGCGGTCGTCTTCGGTCAGAAAGCAGTTCGACGGCTTCACATCGCGGTGGATCACCCCGAGGCGGTGGGCTTCGATCAAGCCGTCGATCACGTCGAGCGTCCGGACGATTGCCTCGGGTACAGGCAGCGGGCCGCGGTCGTCGACCAAATCCTTCAGCGTCCGCCCCGGCATCAACTCCATGATGATGTACGGCCGGCCGGAATCGGTATCGGCGCGCAGCACAAAGACGCAACGCGGGTGGGCGATCTGACTGGCCAGCCGGCCTTCCTGCCGGAAGCGTTCGACCGACACCGGGTTCGCCGCCAGCCGCCGCGACAGCAGTTTCACCGCGACGCGCTGGCCGGAAGAATCAGCCTCCGCTTCGTAGACGCTCCCCATTCCGCCGGAGCCGATGAACTTCAGCAATCGGTAGCCGCCGATGGTACTCGGGGCCATTTCGGCGATGGGCGCGGTCGCCACCGCGCCGCCGTCGAGAGAACGCGTGAGCATATACGGGGCTTCGACCGCCGCCGGCTCGTAGCCCATGGTCTCTTCGCCGGTGTTCGCGGAATCGCGGAGTTTTTGGCCGCAGAACATACAGAAGAGCGGCGGCTCGGCCGAATCGGCGGAGTCTTGGAGAACGCGGGAACAGCGGGGGCAAAGCAAAGGCATACGGAGTCCGGCGCGGGCGGGTCTCTGGTCGTTCGCTGATCGAAGGGAAATCTTAGGGAAAGGCCCGGGAAAGCCTACGCGGCACGGGCCTGCTCCGTGGTGACCAGTTGGAAACTGGCCACCACGGCAGAAATAACCTTGATCGCGCGGTTTCCCGTCATGGCGGGCACTCTGCGCCCTAGAATTCGATGGTATCGAAAAGTCGGCTGGCCAGCGGGGCTGCTCTCGTCCAAAATGCCTTGACCGCCCCCCGATATCCGAGATGACCGCACTATGCCGCCTACCTTGGAACCAGACGAACCCCCCGAAGACCTCCCCATCCGGCGGGGGGTCGCGGTCGCCGGGCCCCCGGCCGTCATCCGCAGCGGCCGGGATGCCATCAGCACCGAAGTCGCGCTGACGGTCTTCCGCCAAATGATCCGCACGCGGGCGCTCGAGGAGCGCAGCATCAAAATGTCCAAGTCCGGCGAGGCCTACTTCTGGATCGGCGGCCCCGGCGAAGAAGCCCTCAACGTCTGCCTCGGCTTGCAAATCCAGAAGGGCCGTGGACCCGCCCACGATTACCTCCACCTCCACTACCGCAGTTCCGGCATCCTCCTCGGTATGGGCATGCCGATGCTCGACCACATCCGCCAACTGGCCATGACCGCTCTCGATTCCCACAGCCGCGGCCGTAACTTCGTCGGCCACTATGCCATCCCGGAATGGAACGTCGTACCCGTCACCAGCGTCATCGAAGTCCAGTGCGTCATGGCTCCCGGCACGGCACTCGCCCAGAAGCGCTACGGCGGCGAAGGGCTGAGCTTGGTCGTCAGCGGCGACGCCGGCACGGCCGAAGGGGATTTCGAAAGCTGCCTGCTCTGGAGCAGCCGGCCGGGGAACGAGCTGCCGGTGCTGGTGGTGGTGGCGAACAACCGCTACGGCATTTCGACGACCCACGAGACGCAGCACGCGGTGAAGGAGATCGCGACGCGCGGCCAGCCCTACGGCATCCGCCACGAAACTGTCCGCGACGGCAACGACCCCGTGACGATGTGGAACGCCGTCGACCGGGCCATGCGCTACGTCCGCCGCGAGCGCAAGCCGTTCATCTTGGAAGCGATGGTCAGCCGGCTGCACGGGCACAGCAGCAGCAGCGGCGCCCAGCGGAACTGGGAAGAAGCCGACTGCGTGTCGCTCTTCGAGCAGAAGTTGCTCGACAGCGGTGCCATCGATTCTGATACGGTACAGACTCTGAAAGACGAAGCCAAGCAAGAAGCGGACGCGGCCGCCGTGGCGGTCGCCGGCGAACCGAGGCCGACCCGGGCCGACGTCTACCGGGACACCTACGCGCCGTCGGACCACGATGCGGTCTACCCGGAGGATTACACGGGTTTGCCACAGCGGCGGTGAACCAAGGAGTTTGACATGAATTCGATCCTCGTGATTCACCCCCTACAAATACGACGGGATTTGGGTCTTCGACGACGTTCGTGTCGGTCTTGTCCAAGAACCTTTCGTATCCGGGGCAGACACCGTCATCGATCGAATGGTCGAGCACATTCCGAATGCAACGGACGGGGTAACGCTCTTATTCTCGGCGAATCCCTTTCCGAGTGCGCAATACCAGTTCTCACGGTTGCGCGAAGAATCCGGTGGTAATTGGTACCATAGCCCGACGTTCAATCTCGATGGCTGGCTTTGCCCGGCTTTGCTCAAGTATTTCGACGCCGCTCCCGATCGGATCTTCGTTCAAGCGAAAGCCAAGTGAATCTGAAGGGGATCACAAATGGCCTCGACATTCCAATCACTCGGCTTGGACAAACTGAGCCAAAACAAAAAGATCGCCCTCGTCGACGACCTGTGGGACGATCTCGGTTACCCGGAGGAGCCGACCCATACTTTGAGCGAGGCCCAGTTGAACGAACTCCAACGACCCATGGCGGAAGCCGCCGCGGGCAACATCGCTTGGATTCCCCTTGAAGACGTGCGAACTGATATCGAGCGCCGCTACGGGGCATAGTCATGCCCCGTGAGATTGTTCCCCGAAGCCAATCGAGAATTTCACAATTCGATCGTGTGGTACGAGAACCGGCGGAGCGGTCGGCGTTCGTTTTTCCAGAGCGGTTTTGAAAGTGCTCGACAAACTCTCTATCGCGCCGCTGCGTTGGCCGGAGGTTTTGCCAGGTGTGTTTCAAGCGCCGGTACCGCGGTGGCGGTTCGTGGTCATCTATCGAATCGACGGCGTCGAGGTTTTCGCCATCTTTCACATGTTGCGCGATCCGAAAGAATGGATGGATCGAGTCTGATGCCATTCAACCACCGCCGGTAGTCCCCTCCATGGCCAATACCCTCTGCCCGAATTGCCAACGCGCGGGCGAGGTGCCCGACTTCCTCGCCAAGATGGCGGTGAATTGCATATCGTGTGGGGCCCGTGTGACGATCCTCGTGGTGGAAGCCGTCGCGGCCAAGGTCATTCCGCCGGCCGCGTCGATGGACTTGTCCCGGAATACGCTGGCGAATCCTGATGGCGACCGACAACTGCTTGGGGCCGCTGGGCTACGCCATGTATTTCGCGGCCTTGGCGTTGCCTCTGATCGATGGGCTCGCCGTGTTCAGCGAGAATCACCGCTGTCTGCACGACCGACTGGCCGGTACCATCGTGGTCGCCGCCATTCCGCCAACGATCCGCGAGCAAGATTAGGCGAGCGGCCGAATCAGGCCTTCCGCAAGTGGGCGAACTTCTCCCGAAATTTGGCGACCTTCGGCCCCGTTACGAAGGCGCAATACGGTTGCATCGGGTTCTGGCGGTAATAGCCTTGGTGATACCCCTCGGCCGGGTAGAACTCCGGAATCGGGGCGACTTCCGTTACGATCGGACTGGGGAAGATCCCCGCCGTGTTCAGTTCCGCAATCGTCTCTCGGGCGGTGCGCTCCTGCTCCGGGGAGTGGAAGAAAATCACCGAACGATACTGCGGGCCGACGTCGTTCCCTTGCCGGTTCGGCGTCGTCGGGTCGTGCGTGGCGAAATGGATATTCAAGAGGTCGCGGTAAGAAATGACCGCCGGATCGAACTCGATCCGAACCACCTCCGCGTGCCCGGTTTTCTTCCCGCACACGGCTTCGTAGGTCGGATGCGCGACGTGCCCGCCGGCATACCCAGACACGACCGACGACACCCCTTGAGCCCCTTCGAAGACGGCCTCGGTACACCAGAAACAACCGCCGCCAAATGTGGCGAGTGAGGAATTCGACGCCATGTTCCTGCCCTCGGGATCTGTTTTCCCAACACCTAATTCTAGGCGGGGAACAGCCAATCCAGCAACTCGTCGCCGTGGGCGTAATCGCCGACGATGATGTCGGCCCCGAGTTCGATCAGCATCGTGCGCTTCATGTCGTTGAGGCCGGGCACGCCGACTTCGGCGCTGGCGACGCCGATCATGGTGCCGCCAGCGCGCTTGATTTCGACCGTCTCGGAATAGCCGTCGCCGAAGCCGAGGAGCGCGGCGCCGGGGAGGTTGAGTTCCTTCAAGAAGCCTTCGATGACGGTGCGCTTGCTGAAGTCCGGGGTGTTGTCGGCAGGGCCGTGGATGCGCTCGCCGAAGAACACGGCGACGCCGAGGATCTCGCACTCGCGCTTCACGAATTCGACGTCGGTGCCGCTGGCCAGCAGCAGCGTCACGCCGCGCCGACGCAAGTTCTCGAGCAAAGAGAGCGTGCCGCGCACGGTCCACGCGGCGGGGTGGTCGGCGCCGCCGGTGATTCGCTCCTGCCGCGCGGCCGAGAGCGAGATCAACCCCTTCAAAAAGACCGCCAGCATCGCCTCCGGATCGGGGGATTTTCCGGTGCGCTCGCGGATGATGTCCGCGAGGCGGCGCATCTGGTGGATCGACGGCTTGCCGCTGAGTAGCAGCATTTCGCGTTCGAGGAACTCGAGAGAAGTGGCGTCACCGAGATGTTCGAGGCCGATCTCGGCCATGAGCCGGGACCACCCCTCGCGTAGCAAGGAGACGGTGCCGTCGAAATCGAAGACGGCGGCGCGAAAGCGGCCGCGGGGAATGTCGGAGCGGACGAGTTCGATGGAATCGGGGAGCACGGGTCATCCGGTGGGTTCGGGATGACCCTCAGACTACGACTCCCGGCCCGCGGGTGTTACTTCTTCTTGGCGATGGTCGCGGTCACGGAGAGCACGTTGACGTCTTTGTCGCACTTCACGGCGACGGTGGCTCCGACTTTGTCCTTCAGCAGTTCGAGGCCTTCTTTGCCCGTGGCTTCGATGGTTTTGTCACCGTCTTTGATGGTGAAGGTGGTGGTCGCGGTGATGCTGAGTTCGCGGTCGACTTTTTCTTCCTTGACGATCTGATTGATGACGAGGAGATTCTTGGACGGATCGGTCGATTTCACGGTGCCCTTGACCATTTGTGCCTTTTGGGCTTTTTGCGATTTGGCGGGGTCGGCGGCCGCGGCGAAACCGACGAGGCCGAGGGCGAAGGCGGCGCATAGGAGCGAACGAAGCATGTGGACTCCGGGAGGTGCCGGCCAAACTCGGCCGGTAGTCATCTGACCCGGGCGAACGGGGAAAGTTTCTCCGCGTATCAGTATTCTTTGAGCGTTCCCGGACTACTCGATCTCTCCCGAGGGTCGCATTGGTTCTTCGACACTTCCGAGAAAATTCAGAAACTCGATCAAACGGTCAAAGGCCGCCGACGGAATCACGGTGTCGGGAGGACGGGATTCGGGTCGGCGACCGTGGTCGCACGCCCTTCACTGGCATAGTTATGCGCTTGAATCATCGTTTTGGATCGTCACACTTCACCGACTCCTCGGTCATGCGATCCCCTCCTCGGTCACCCAGGCGAGGGTGCGCTCCATTGCCTGCACCGTCCGCGTCACGTCGGCGGCGGAGTGGGCCAGGCAGGTCATCCCGGCGGTGCCCCAGAAATCGACCCCTTGCAGGAGCATCCCCTGCCGGAGGGCGTGCGAGAGCTTGGCGCTTTTCGGGCCGTCGAGCTTGTTCAAATCGCCGCCGAAGGGGATATAGCCATCGTTGTCCCCCCATGTCATTCCGGGTCGCTCGCCGGTGGAGTTCGGGATCACCCGCACCATGCTGAACTCGCCGTAAGCGATCCACGGTAGTTTGTTCACCTCGAACATTGCGTTGAATTCGTTCCGCAGGTTCCGACCCGCTTCATTGGCCAATCGGCTCGGTTCGCCAGTGCGGATTTGCTTCAGACAGGCGACCCCGGCCGAGGCCGAGAGCGGGTTGGCGTTGTAAGTGCCGGGGTGCCGCATCTTCGGCCGGCCGGGACGCGGCTCGAGGAAGTTGAGGATTTCAGCCTTGCCCGTGAGGCAACCACCCGGGAGCCCCCCCGCGAGGATTTTCGCCAGCGCCGTGAGGTCGGGCGTGACGCCGTAGACTTGCTGCGCACCGCCGCAGGCGACGCGGAATCCGGTGATGACTTCGTCGAAGATGAGCACCTTGTTCCGCCGCGTGCAGATTTCCCGCAGCCCCTCCAGAAACTCGCCGTGGATTGGCACGGCACCCCAGTGGCCACCGGTCGGCTCCAGAATTACCGCGCCGATTTGGTCGTCCTTCTTCAGCGCCGCTTCGACGAGGTTCAAGTTGTTCGGCGGCACTGCCACGCAAACGGAAGCGATCTCCTCGGGCACTCCGGCGACGGCATTCGACTCGTACGGGAAATCGGCTCCGACGGTGACGACGTCGTGCCAGCCGTGGAAGTGGCCTTGGAATTTCAGGAACTTCGGCCGGGCGGTGAACAAACGCGCTAGCCGCAAGGCCATCATCGTCGCTTCGGTGCCGCTGCCGGTGAAGCGGACGCGTTCGGCCGAGGGGATCAACTCCATCACGAGCTTCCCCCACTCGATTTCGAGTTCGTGGCACGACCCGGGGTGCGTCCCCTTCGCCATCTGTTCCTGCACGGCCTTCACCACGACTTCCGGCGAGTGGCCGAGGATGTGCGAACCGTGGCCGACGAAGTAGTCGATGAGTTCGTGGCCGTCGAGGTCGTACTTCTTGCTGCCGAGGGCGCGATCGATGTAGATGGGGAAGGGTTCCATCATCCGCGTGTCGTGCGTGACGCCGCAGGGGAAGATGCCCTGGGCTTCCTCGAAGCGGGCACGCGATGTAGGGAACGCCGCGGCGTAGCGTTCGGCGAGCGTGGGCATGGAGTACCTCCGTCGGAATCGACTGGGCTAGTTTAGGAATCCCTCGGTGCACTCGGCAGCGAGTAGGTTCGCAATTGATTCCGCGGAGAGTACCCCCACCCCTGAGGGGAACAATGGACGAATTGGACGAAACGGAATCGCTGCTGATGTGACCTGAATCTTCAGCAACTGACGAGTATTCCGACTCCTGCTGTGCTACAATCGGTTTTTATGTCAAAAACGCTTCTTCGGACACGTATTTCAAGAGTCCTCATTCGATCCCGGCGCCGAAGCCGGCGGCGATTGTGGCCCCCGCCGTTTGCGGCGCCCCGAGGTGTGGGCCGCGGGCCGGTTGGCCACCGTGGGCCTTCACCTGCTTGCCGGTTTCTTGAACCATCGCGGCATAGCTCGCGGGGACATCTTCGAAATCCCCGGCGTCGATTTCGTCGTAGCGGCACTGGTAGCCGGGGAGCTTGAAGCGTTCGCGCTCGTCGGCGAAGGCTTTCACTACGGCTGATTGCACCAGTTCCCGCGACGCCGCGTGGATCGGGTGGGCGATGTCGGCGTGCAGCTTGGCCCGGCCGTCGTGATCGCGGATGGCGCGGGTCTCGTCGAGTCGACCGCCGCACTGGTTGCAGAAGCGCGAGCGGAGATGGTTCTTACATGAGCAGCCTGTGCAGCGGTCCGTGAGCTTGCGACTCGGCATGGCCACGAAAAGCCCGCGGGTCCCTTCGATAATCTTCAGGTCGCGGACGACGAAGGCGTTGTCGAAGGTGACGCTGCAGAACGCCATGAGGCGTTCGCTGTTTTGCTCGCACAGTTTAATTCGGACTTCGGTGATCGTCATCGGGGCACTCCGTTGCGGATGGGTGGACTCTCGGGCGGTGTTCAAAGGCCAGCCGACATCCTCAAGGAGTCGGTATTCGGGACCAGCGTTCGGACGACGAACATCCGGCAGTGGGGCACGCGGGCCACCAGCATGGGTTCCGCCAAGCGGGCGATCCGCAGGGCATCCGGCCGATCCCGCGCGATGGCGAAGACGCACGAACCGCTCCCGGAGAGCAGCGCGCTCAGCGGGCTTTGGGCCAAGAGTGCGTCGTATACCCAGTTCGCCAGCGGTTGCAAGGCGAAGGCGGGCGGTTGCAGGCGGTTGTGCGTCAAGCGGCCGACGGCCACCGCGTCCCCGGCCGACAATGCGGTGCGGAGGGCCTCGCCGGGGGTGGGCGTTTCCGGGAGGCGTGCGTTGCGATACACCTCGGCCGTGCTTAGCCCGAAGGGGGGTTTGACGATGACGAGGTCGAGCGGTTTCGCGGCGGAAATCGATTCCACAATCTCCCCGCGGCCGGTACACCACGTCGGCCCGGCGTGCAGAAACGCCGCGACGTCGGACCCGATCTTCGCGGCGACAGGGGCGAGTTCTTCGATCGGTCGATTCAAATTCCAGACGGCGTTGAGCGCCAACAACGTCGAAGCGGCATCGGACGAACCGCCGCCCAAGCCCGCATCGTGCGGGATGCGTTTGGTCAGGTGGATCGACGCGCCCTCGGTCACACCGAAGGCCGCGCGCAGAGCTTCGGCCGCCTTCCAGACGAGGTTCTCCGGCCCCGTCGGAATACCGGGGGCCTCGCAAATCAGAGCGAGTTCGCCATCGTCGCGGGGCTGAATTTCGAGGGTGTCGTACAGGTCGATGGGGGCGAGAAGGGTCTGGAGTTCGTGGTAGCCGTCGGGCCGCTTGGCGAGCAGTTCGAGGAAGAGGTTGACTTTCGCCGGCGCGGCGATGACCCGTCCCCGAGAACCAGCGGGCCAACCGGCGCGGGGAATCATGGTGGCCATCCGTGGCTGAAGATCAAGAAGATTTGCGGAAGCTAACCGGGAACGGGGCGCCGGTCAAGCGAGAACGGGGAATATTGTCGGAAAACAGACGCTGCACGCATCCTTCGGCTAAGATGATGCGCGTTCGGCATGGCACGCGCTCGAAAGCCAGTGGGGCACCGAAGGTGTCCACGTCGAACTCTTCATTCTCAATCGTTTTCCCCGTGTGGTGGGCCGCCCGTGATGCGCCTCCGATTGCTTTGCTTTCTGGGATTCGCCGCGGTCGTTGGGTGCGGCTCCCCGCCGCCGAAGGTCGAGCTGCCGGAGCCACCGACCGTGACGGTAGCGCACCCCGTCAAAAAGAAGCTGCAACCTTGGCGGGAGTTCAACGGTCGCGCCGAGGCGGTGAACGTCGTGGACGTCGTGCCCGAGGTCACGGGGGAAATCCTGAAGGTTCACTTCCGGGACAAAGAAGGCGGATTGGTTCAAGCCGGGGAATTGCTCTACACGATCAACCCGTTGCCGTACCAAGCGGCGGTCGATCGCGCCGTCGCTGAGATCAAGAATTGGGAAACCCAATTGGCCACCGCGCAGAACGATCTCAAGCGGATCGAGGACTCGGGGGCCGCGGCGAGTAAAACGGAGCTCGACAAAGCCAAGGCCAGCGTCGGCATCGCCGCCGGCAACCTCGGGGTCTCGAAGGCCGATTTGGCGAAAGCACAGTTCAACCTCGACAAAACGACCATCCGTGCCGCGGTCGCGGGGCGCATCGGAAAAACCGACAAGACGGAAGGGAACGTCGTCGGCCCGACCACGCCGCACCTCGTTCGCATCACATCGGTCTCCCCGATCTACGCCCTCTGGGACGTCGACGAACAGACATCGCTCTTCTTTCGCAAGATGATCTACATCGACAAAACGATCCCGAATCCACGCGACGTGCCGCTAAAGTGCTGGATCAAATTGAAGACAGACAAAGAGTACACCCGCGAAGGGGTAATCAATTTCGTCGATCCCGAGGTGAGCCGGGCGAGTGCCAGCCGACCGCTGCGCGGGACCTTCGCGAACGCCGACGGTTTCATCACTCCCGGCGACACAGTGCGAGTGCGGATCGACGCCGGTCCGGAAGTTGAGGGGATCGTCGTGCCCGAAGTCGCGGTCTTCAGCCAGCAGGCTAAGAAGTTCGTTTACGTTCTCAATACCAACGACGAGGCTCTGCCGCGGGAAGTACAACTCGGCGACCTCCGCGACGGCCAGCAAGCCGTGACGGGCGTGACCCCGGAGGATCGGGTCGTCGTCAACGGATTGCTCCGGATTCGCCCCGGCATTAAGGTCAAGCCCGTGATGGACCCTTCGGCCGCGAAGTGATCGCCCCTGTCATTCCCCGAGACTTCCCGCCATGATCCCGCGTTTCTTCATCGACCGGCCGATCGCCGCGTTCGTCATTTCGTTCGCGATGGTTCTGCTCGGGGTGCTCTCGCTCACGAGCATGCCGATCGCGCAGTACCCGGACGTCGTGCCGCCGCAAGTAGTCGTAACGGCGGTCTACCCGGGGGCGAACGCTAAGGTCGTCTCGGAGACGGTAGCCGCGCCGCTCGAACTCGAGATCAACGGCGTCGAGAACATGCTCTACATGGAATCGCAGTGTACCAACAACGGGGCGATGCGCTTGACGGTCACTTTCAAGCACGGCACGAACCCGGATCAAGCGCAGGTGCTCGTGCAGAACCGCGTCGCCGTGGCGACCCCGAAACTCCCCGAAGATGTCCGCCGCGTCGGCATCGTGACTAAGAAGCAATCGTCCGCGATCCTGCTCGTTGTGAGCCTCTATTCGGAGAACGGCCCCGACGGAAAGCCGTTGATGGATCAACTCGAAGTCAGCAACTACGCCACATTGAACGTCAAAGATGAACTCGCCCGGATCGACGGCGTCGGCGACGTGGGGATGTTCGGCCAGCGCGAGTATTCGATGCGCATCTGGCTCGACCCCACTAAGATGGCCGACCGGCAGCTCGCCCCGGCGGAGGTGCTCGCCCAGATCCGCACCCAAAATCAACAAGTCGCGGCGGGGACCATTGGCCAACCCCCGGCCCCTGTAGGCCAAGCCTTCCAGTACACGATCAACACCCACGGCCGACTGCGCGACGAAGACGCGTTCCGCAACATCGTCTTGAAGGTCGGCGACAATGAAGAGATCACGCGGTTGAGGGACGTCGGCCGGGTCGAACTCGGGGCGCGGTCCTACGAAAGTTCCTCCGCCCTCGATGGCAAAGCCTCCGCGGGCATGCCGATCTTCCAGTTGCCGGGGGCGAACGCCGTCGATACCGCGCAACGGGTCGAAGAGAAAATGAAGGAACTGGAATCGAGGTTCCGGCCTGGCTCGGGGCTGAAGTACGCCATCGTGTTCAACCCGACGACCTATGTAAAGTCGTCGGTGCGCGAAGTGCTCACAACCCTGCTCGAAGCATTCGTGTTCGTCTTCGTCGTCGTGCTGATCTTCCTCCAAAGTTGGCGGGCGTCGATCATCCCGATGATCGCGGTGCCCGTCTCGCTCATCGGCACGCTGACTTTCATGGCGGCCCTCGGGTTCAGCATCAACAACCTCACGCTCTTCGGCATGGTGCTCGCCATCGGCATCGTCGTGGACGACGCCATCGTCGTCGTGGAAGCGGTGGAAGCGGAATTGGCCAAAGGAGTTTCCCCCGTGGAGGCGACACGCAAAGCGATGGACGAAGTCTCCGGGGCGATCATTGGGGTGTCGGTCGTCTTGGCGGCGGTGTTCATCCCGGCCGCGTTCCTCCCCGGCCTCACTGGCCAGTTTTTTAAACAGTTCGCCGTGACCATCGCGGTCTCCACGATCTTGTCACTCATCAATTCGTTGACGCTGACCCCGGCGTTGTGCGCGTTGTTCCTGCGGCCGACGCACGGCGAGCACGCCAAACGCGATCCGGTCGACTGGGTGCTGCACGCCCTGCTCGGCTGGTGGTTCTTCCGCGCCTTCAACTGGGTCTTCGACCGCACCACCCGCGCTTACGCATGGGGTGTCGGCCGGGCCGCCCGGCTCGGGTTGGTCGTGCTGTTGGTCTACGGTGGCTTGCTCGCGTTGACGGGCTGGGCTTTCTCGCTGATGCCGGGCGGGTTTATCCCGCAGCAAGATCAGGGCTACCTCATCGTCAACGTGTCGCTGCCCGAAGGGGCGTCCGTCGAGCGGACCGAGAAAGTCGTGAAGGCCGCGACCGAAATATGCCTCGGGAAGGAGAACCCGGACGGGACGCGCACGGGTGGCATCGAGGGGATCGGCCACGTCACGGCGGTGACGGGCTACTCCATTTTCGCCCAGGCGAACTTGTCGAATGCCGGCGGGATTTATCTGTCGCTCACACCGTTCGACCAGCGTAAGGGTCGCACGGCCGACAAGATCCTCGCGGAACTCAACGCCAAACTCGCGGCGATTCAAGAGGGGAGCGCGACCGCATTCGGGGCGCCGCCGATTTTGGG
>Ga0105047_10010424_pt1 | contig 15190 bp, 12 predicted proteins | sample MAT04_FD_78384 | JGI IMG/M metagenome (GOLD analysis project Ga0105047, IMG submission 78384) | Freshwater microbial communities from Lake Fryxell liftoff mats and glacier meltwater in Antarctica - MAT-04 (megahit assembly) | ecosystem: Environmental > Aquatic > Freshwater > Ice > Liftoff... | reverse complement strand
TGCTGGCCGAGTTCGGCATCGGCGAGCGGGTGAAGCGCCGGAAGCTGTCGTCGCAGTTCACCGACGCGCATGCGATGCTGCTGAACGCCACGCTACTGCCGCGGCTATGGCAGGACGAGATCGGCCAGCACGAGGTCTACCACACGCATCTGTGGCCCACGCACCTGGTCGACCTGCACCCGATGGTCTGGTATCCGCACGAGCCGCTGCGGCTGGCGCATGACCTGCGCCACGAGGTGCGGGGCGCCGGCACGGGCGAGACCGAGGCGCATCTTTACCCCAAGCTGACTTACGACCGGCTGGCGGATGACCTGTTCACCCCCTATCTGCGGGCGATCGACAGCGCCGACCAGAGCACGACGGTCGAGCGGATCGTCGCCAATAGCCGATACACCGCCGGCTATCTGCAGGACGTGTATGGCTGGGAAGTGCCGGATGTCGTCTATCCCGGGGCCGAGATCAGCCGCTTGCAGGGCCTGCCGCGCGATCCCAACCTGTTCGTCACGGTGAGCCAGCTGTGGGCGCACAAGCGGACGCGGCTGCTGATCGAGGCACTGTCGCACACCGAGGCGGCGCAACTGATGGTCATCGGTTCGGGCCCGGATTTGCCGTGGCTGGAAAAGATGGCCGAGCGGCTGGGCGTGGCGGACCGGGTGTTCTTCCTGTCGGGCCTGCGCAATGCCGAGATGGAGTTGATCCTGGCGCGGGCCTGCGCCCTGCTGTTCGCGCCCATTCGCGAACCGTTCGGGATCGTGGTGCTCGAGGCGATGGCGGCCGGACTGCCGGTAATCGCAGCCGACGAAGGCGGTTATGTCGAGGTGTGCACGCCAGAGAGCGCCTTCCTCGTGCCGCCGCATCCGGCGGCGTTCGCCGAAAAGATGGGACTGCTGCAGGCCGACGCGGCGCTGCGCCAGCGCATGGGCGAGGCGGGGCGAGAGATCGCCGCCCGCTACAGCTGGGACCGCACCGCCAACGAGCTCGAGGCGATGCTGATCGAGACCGCATCGCCGGCAGAGGTGGCGGGCGAAGGAGCCCTAGCCGGTCCGACGAGGCCACTGGTGGGGGCGCAATACTACATGTGGTTCGGCGAGGGGTATGGAGCGGCGCACTGGAACGATAGCGCGGTGGCCGGCTATGTCTCGGATTCGCCGCAGCTCGGCTATTACGGCTCGGCCCGGGGCGGCACTATCGATGCTCACCTCAGGCTGCTCGATGACATCGGCGTCGATTTTCTGGTGCTCAACCTGCACATGGACGAGATCGGCCTCAATCAGATCGAGTGGGGCAGCCTGGGGCTGATCTTCGACCGCGCTGCAGCGCTTGGCTCGAAGGTGCGGCTGGCCGTGCAGTTCGCCCCATACACCGACGATTTCGGGTTCATCGCGCGGGTCGCGACCCAGGTGATGGAGCGTTTCGCCGGGCGCCCCGAATACCTGCGGCTCGATGGCAAGCCGGCGCTGTTCTGGTTCTGGTCGGGCGCGCTCGATGGCCACCCCGGGCTCGAGGAGTTGCGAGGGGCGACCGCGGGCTTTGCCAATATCGCAACCTCGCTGCGCCTGCCCGCGGCAGGTGGCGAGGCGCGGCTCACCGGCAAGTTGTTCGAGGGTTTCGCGCCTTTTTCGCCGCTGGAGCTTGCCGCGCCGGACAAGCGCGAGGCGGTGTGGTCGCTGGCCTACAGGGCGGCGATGGAGGCCGGCATGCGCCGCAAGGTCGCGACCGTATCGCCCGGCTACGACGATAGCGGCTTGCTGGACCGGCGGCGGCTCGGGAACCCCTATCGGGTGGTCGAGCGGAACGATGGCGAAACTTTCAGGCAGAGCCTCGCCTGGGTCGAGGGGCTCAGTCCCCGCCCCGACATCGTGCTGGTGTCGACGTTCAACGAATTCCACGAGAACACCCATATCGAGCCGAGCGTCCGGCTGGGCTCGACCTATGCCGACATGACGCGCGAGTTCACCCGGCGGCTACGGGCCAATGAGGCAAACGATGGTTGAGCAGCCCATGCATGTGCTGGTCCCGGACCGCGGACTGGTGTTCGACGCCGAGGCGCGGCTGTGCGCTGCAGTTCGCGGCACGCAGACGCCGGACCTGCGCATTCTGGTCGACATCTATTCGCTCGATCATCCGGTGCATCCCGAAGGCCACCTGGGCTGGTGGCAGTTTGCCCCCGCCGATGCCCCCGGCGAGCTGGAGTTCACGCTGTCCCGCACCGCCGACGGCATTGGCGTCCGGCTCAACGGGCTCGATCCGATCGACAGCTGGATCAACCCGGAGGTAGGGGACACCCGCCTCGTCATCCATGTGGTGCTGCGCTCGAACGCCACCAACGCGCTGCTGTGGGACGAGCAGGTGCCGGCATTCGCGAGCGCCGACGAACTGGCGGCGTTCAGGCAGACGTTCGACCGGAACTGGGCGACGCCGCGCTTTGCCATCGCGCCCTATGTGTTCGAGAGCCAAAGCACGGTGCACCTGGTGTCGGCGGACGTGTTTCAGCGCGACGCGGTGGGCAACCTGGCGCTGGATGTGCTGCGGCTGCTGCGGCAGAACAACATTCCGGCGCGGCTGTTCGCGACCAATGCGGACCTTGCCGTCACCGACCTGGCCGAGCCGCGAGTGACGCTGGCGGCGCAGGTGCGTCCGCAGGACCGTATCCTCTATTTCTGTTCGACGGACGATCCGCAGTTGGAGGAACTGGCGGAACTGGATTGCCACAAGACCGCGTATTTCCACGGGATCACGGACCCAGCGAAGCTGCGCGTGTTCGATCCCGAACTGGCGGCGGTGGCGGGCCGTGGCATAGGCCGTCTGCCGCTGCTCAAGCGCTTCGACCAGCTCGCGGCGAACTCAGGGGCATCGGCAGCGGTGCTTTCGACCGCAATCGGGGTGCCGGTGGACGAAGTGTCGATCATCCCGCCCTTGCTGCTACCGGCGGCGGACCGCCCTGCCCCGGGCATCGCCACTGTAGTGGACCCGGGGACGCGCAGCGCCGACCTGCTGACCGTGGGGCAACTGACGCCGCACAAGAAGCTCGAGGATGTGCTGCGGTTCTTCGGTGCGTATCTGCGGCTGTTTCCCGAGGCGCGGTGCCATATCGTGGGCCGGCAGCGCAACCCGGCCTATATCGACTACCTGCGCTGGGTCGAGGCGACCGAACTGTCCCTGCCCCCGGGCAGAGTGATCTGGCACGGCAGCGTTCCCGACGCGGAACTGCAAAACCTCTACGGTTCGGCCGCCGCGCTGGTGTCGATGAGCGAGGATGAGGGCTTCTGCCTGCCGCTGTTCGAGGCGATGGGGGCTGGCCTGCCGGTGCTGGCGCATGGCGTTCCGGCGGTGCGCGAGACACTGGGACGGGCGGGGCTGTCGTTCGGAGCCAAGCAGTTCGACCACCTGGCGCAAGCCCTGGCATCGGTGCTCGGCGACACCGAGCGGCTAGCGGCGCTGGTCGAACGACAGTTGCGGCGGCACGCCGAACTCCGGCAGCAGATGAGCGGGCTGGCTTTCCTCGACCTGGTGCAGCCCGACTGGGACGCGGGGCGCTGAAGCATTTCACCGTTTCGTTGAAACGGCGAACGGCTCCAGGTCTTTGAATGTCGCGTTTCCGAACCGCAGAACCGTCACCACTTCTGCTGGAAACGCTCTAGATTATCGGGGTCACCGGCACCGGTGCATCTGGATGCAACAGGCCTTCAGACTTCAGGTCGGCCCAGAGCTCGGGCGGGATCGCCTCGCGGTATTGGGCGAGGTTCTGCTCGAGGTCGGAGGGGATCGAGAAGCCGGGAATGATGGCGGCCACGAGGTCGTTACCGAGCGGGAAGCTGAGCGCGGCGCGGACGAGCGGCGTGCCGTAGCGGGCGCACACGGCTTCGATGCCACGCACCTTGGCGAGGATGGCGTCGGTGGCCGGGCGGTAGTCGTAGGTCGGGTTGGGCGTAGCCGAGCCGAGCGCGAGGATGCCCGAATGCAGCGGGGCGCCATCGACGATCACCACGCCCTCCTTGCGGCAGCGCGGGAAGAAGGTGTCGATGACCTCCTGGTCGAGCAGCGTATAGCGGTTGGCGAGCAGGAAGACGTCCCACTGGCCGTGGTTCATCAGCTCGTCGAGGATCTGCCACTCATTGACGCCGGCGCCGATGGCCTTCACCGCCCCCGAGTCCCGCAGTTCGGTGATGGCGCGAATGCCGCCGCCGTCGAGGGCCTGTGTCAGCGTCTCGTCGAAACGCGTGCCCTGGCTGAAACGGCCGAGGTCGTGCAGATAGAGGATGTCGATGCGTTCGAGGCCGAGGCGCTGGATGGAGTGCTCGAAGCTGCGCATGATGCCGTCGTAGGTGAAATCGAACTCGTAGCGGAACGGCATGGCGCGGGCGTCGTCATAGCGCTCCATGGCGTGGGCGCGGTCGGGGACGAGCAGGCGGCCGACCTTGGTCGAGAGCACATAGTCGTCGCGCGGCTTGTCGCGCAGGAAGTCGCCCATGCGGCGCTCGGCGAGACCGGCGCCGTACATCGGGGCGACGTCGAAGTAGCGGATGCCGGCGGCCCAGGCCGTATCCAGCAGCTTGCGCGTTTCGGTGTCGGAGGGGGCCTTGCGGATATCGCCGATGGGGGCGCCACCGAAGCCGATGCGGGTGAGTTCGACGCCGGTCTTGCCGACCGGGCGCTTTTCGATCACCGCGCCGCCCATAGCAGCCCCCGGGTCAGGATGGTCTTGATCTTGTCGTTGTCGAGCTCGGCGGGCTTGTGGCCGAGCGCAGTGTAGAAGACGCGGGCGCGTCCGTAGACGGTCTTGAAGACGACGGGCATCTGCACATTGGCCTTCCAGCTGGCGTGCTCGCCGGAAAAAGTGGTGGTGGCGAGGACGTCGACGCTGGGGTCGACATGCATGTAGTACTGCTCGGAGCGGTGCGGGAAGCTGCCGATGTCGGCCATGATGGGGTCGTGGAAGTTCTTCGTGTCGACCCGATAGTCGATGATGTCGCCGGGGTGGGTGGCGAAGGTGCAGGCCGCCATGAAGCGGAAGCGCGCATTGCCCTGAAACGTCGTTGCGAGCCCGTGGTGGAAGGCCGCAAGGCCGGTGCCCGCCTCGATGCCGGCGCAGAAGCGGATGGTGGTGTCGCGGTCGAGATCGCCGCCGGTGATCTGCGGCACGACGAGGTCGTAGTCGGCGGAGTTGCCGAGCGCCTGATAGTCGGGTGTGACGGTAACGTCGAAGCCTTCGGAGCTCAGGATATCGCGGACGATGTTGGCGCCGGCTTCGGGCTCATGCAGCTCGAGGCCGCCCCAGACGACCAGGGCACTCTTCATGGTGGTTCCTCCCAATGGCATTGATGCCGCTGATTTTGTTCAGACATGAACAAATCAGGATGGCGATGGCAAGTGCTTCGGAAGGAGTAGACAGGCGGTTGCCGTCGCGGCGACGTGATGGCCAGCCATCCGTCAAACTGCGTATGATGCATACAGATACTTTGCGACTATTGGAGGTTTCTTGATTCGGTCGATTTTGACTGGTGCAGCCGTGCTGGCGATGCTGGGGGGCGCCTCACTCGCCCAGGAGCGGTGCGATCCCTGGGTGCCGCCGGCACCGATCGAGCCAGCCAAGCCTGCGGGCCCAGCCAAGCCAGCGGATCCGACCGCGCCCGTGGCCAAGCCCAAGCCGCCGCAGGCGGAGTTCTGGGTGATTGCCGGCGGGACCCTCGGTGCCGAGATCACACTGCTCGGCGATAGCCTGACATCGCCGCATTTCGGGCAGACGGTGTCGGCGCTGCTGGGCGAGCGGCAGTACAAGATTTACGCCATCGGCGGCACGTCGGCGCAAATGCTGTCGGGCTTGTTCGAGACCGTGACGGTGCCAAACGACGCCGTCGGGATCATCTGGATCGGACGAAACAACAATCCGGCGGACGTGAAGCTGGTGCTCAAGAGCATAGCGAGCGCCGCGTCGCATATTCCGAGCGGCAAGTACCTCATCCTCGACGTGCTCACGGGCCGAAACGCGGATGAGCAGCCGGGCGGCGGGCGGCGGGTGAATACCGACGCACTAAACGAGGCCATCCGGGCAAAATATGGCGACCGCGTCATCTCGGTGCGCCCGCTGGTGACCTGCGGCGACTTCTCAGACTACATCCATCTGTTCAATTCCGGGCAAGACAAGATCGCCAAAGCGGTGGCCGACCAGATCTGGACCCGCCGCTGGTAAGATTGCGCTGCCGGCGGCTCGCAGCCGGTGACCGATACTGGCACCGAAGTGCAAAGGCGGGCGCCGGGCGGCTGCGATCAGCTCATGCCGGGGCCTGGAAGCGTTCGTCGAAGGCGTAGCCGGCGCCGCGGACCGTGCGGATGGGGTCGGCGTCGCGGTGGCGGTTGATGGCCTTGCGGAGGCGACCGACATGGACGTCGACGGTGCGCTCGTCGACATAAACGTCATTGCCCCAGACGCCGTCGAGGAGTTGCTCGCGCGAGTAGACCCGGCCGGGGTGGCGCATCAGGTATTCGAGCAGGCGGTATTCGGTCGGCCCCAGGTGAACCTCGCGGCCGCCGCGCCGGACGCGGTGGCTGGTGCGGTCAAGTTCGAGGTCGCCGGCCTTCAGCACCGCGGTGACGAGCTGCGGGCTCGAGCGGCGGAGCAGCGCATTGATGCGGGCCAGCAGCTCGGGGATGGAGAAGGGCTTGACGACATAGTCGTCGGCGCCGGTGGCGAGGCCACGGACGCGCTCTTCTTCTTCGCCGCGCGCGGTGATCATGATGATGGGGGTGCGGGCGGTTTCCTCGCGGGCTCGCCAGCGGCGGCAGAGCTCGATGCCGCTCAGGCCCGGCAGCATCCAGTCGAGCAGTATCAGGTCGGGTACGCCGTCGCGAATGCGCTCGACCGCCTCGTCGCCCGAAGTGGCGGTGGCAACCCGGAAGCCCTCGGCCTCCAGGTTGTAGCGCAGCAGGACGGCGAGATCGGCTTCGTCTTCGACGATGAGGATGGTGGCGCTCATGTCAGCTCAATTCCTAGCGCGGCGAGCCAGACCCCTAGCGGGGCTGACGCTGCTGTTCGTCGGCGCCCAAATGGAGGCCGGTTTCGAGGTAATACGCCGCTTCTGCGATGTTGGTGGCGTGGTCACCGACGCGTTCGAGGCTCTTGGCGCAGAACAGCAGGTGCGTGCACTGCGTGATGTTGCGCGGATCTTCCATCATGTAGGTGAGGAGTTCGCGGAACAGCGAGTTGTAGATGGCGTCGACTTCGTCGTCGTGGTTGCAGACCTCGATCGCGGCCTTGGAGTCGCGGGTGAGGTAGGCATCGAGCGCGGCCTGCATCTGACGGGCCACGAGGTCCTTCATGTGCTTGACGCCGTTGTAGAACTTCGGCGCGAGGCCGAGGTTTTCGAGCTGCATGGCGCGCTTGGCCAGCTGCTTGGCCATGTCGCCGGTGCGCTCGAGGTCGTTGGCGACCTGGATGGCGGTGACGACCATGCGCAGATCGGCGGCCATCGGCTGGCGGCGGGCGATGATCGACACGGCGGCATCGTTGATGCGCTGCTGCATCTCGTCGATCTTCTTGTCGAACTGGCGGACGTCCTGCGCCTGGCTGTGATCCAGCTTGAGCAGCGCCATGGCGCCTTCAGTGATCGCCTGCTCGACCATGCCGCCCATCTCGGAGATGGACTTGTTGAGGTTGGTGAGTTCGTCCTCGTAAGAGGTGACGATGTGCTCGTTCAGCGTCGAGGGCATGCTTCGGCTCCTTGTCCCAGATCAGCCGATGCGGCCGGTGATGTAGTCCTGGGTCTGCTTGTTCCTGGGATTTGTGAAGATGTCCTCGGTCTTGCCTTCCTCGATCAGCTTGCCGAGGTGGAAGAATGCCGTCTTCTGGCTGACGCGGGCGGCCTGCTGCATCGAGTGGGTGACGATGACGATGGTGAAGTTCTCGCGCAACTCGTCGATCAGTTCCTCGATCACCGCGGTGGCGATCGGGTCGAGGGCCGAGCACGGCTCGTCCATCAGCAGCACTTCGGGCTTGGTGGCGATGGCACGGGCGATGCAGAGGCGCTGCTGCTGGCCGCCGGACAGGCCGGTGCCGGGCTCGTTGAGGCGATCCTTCACCTCGTTCCACAGGCCGGCGCGGCGCAGGGAGGAGTGCACCAGTTCATCCATCTCGGCCTTGCTCTTGGTGATGCCGTGGATGCGCGGGCCGTACGCGACGTTCTCGAAGATCGACTTGGGGAACGGGTTGGGCTTCTGGAACACCATGCCGACGCGGGCGCGCAGTTCCACCACGTCGATCGACGGATCGTAGATATCGTCGGTGTCGAGGCTGATCTTGCCGATGACGCGACAGCCATCGATGGTGTCGTTCATGCGGTTGAGCGAGCGCAGGAAGGTCGACTTGCCGCAGCCGGAGGGGCCGATCAGCGAGGTCACCTGATTGGCGACGATCTTGAGGTCGACGTCGAACAACGCCTGCTTTTCACCATAGAACACACCGACCTTGTCGCCGGTCATCTTTGGCGGAGCGTTCGGGATCGGGTTGCTGCTGGTGGCGGAAACGGATTCAAGGGACATAGCGGTCATCCAGTGTTCAGGGCTTACCAGCGGCGCTCGAAGCGGCGACGTAGCACGATGGCGAGAATATTCATGAGGGCGAGGAAGACGAGCAGCACCATGACGGCGCCCGAGGTGCGCTCGACGAAGGCGCGCTCGGCCTCGTTGGTCCACATGAAGATCTGGACCGGCAGGGCGGTAGCGGGTTCAAGCGGCGTCGAGGGGTAGTTGGCGACGAAGGCGACCATGCCGATGAGCAGCAGCGGGGCGGTTTCGCCGAGGGCTCGGGCGAGGCCGATAATGGTACCGGTCAGGATGCCCGGAGTCGCCAGCGGCAGCACATGGTCGAACACCATCTGCGTCCTCGACGCGCCAATGCCCAGCGCGGCAGAGCGGATCGAGGGCGGTACGGAACGGAGAGCGGCGCGTGTGGCGATGATGATGGTGGGGAGCGTCATCAGGGTGAGGACGAGGCCACCGACCAGCGGCGCCGAACGTGGCATGCCGAAGAAGTTGATGAACACGGCAAGGCCGAGCAGACCGAAGACGATCGATGGCACCGCCGCGAGATTGTTGATGTTCACCTCGATGAAATCGGTGAAGGGGTTCTTTTTGGCGAACTCCTCCAGGTAGATCGAGGCGGCCACGCCGATCGGCAACGCGAGAACGAGCACGATCAGCATCATGTAGGCCGAGCCGATCAGAGCCACGCCGAGGCCGGCGGTTTCGGGGCGGGACGAAGCGCCGAACGACAGCAGCCCCCAGTTGAAGGGCGTCGAAATGGCCCCCTGCTGCTTGAGCTGTTCGAGCCACCTCAGTTGCTGATCGGAAACCTTGCGGTTCTGTTCGGCGACGCGCAGGTCGATCTGCCCCTTGTTGGCGCTGTCGAGGTCAGCGGCGGCGAGCAGGGTGACCGGTCGGGTCGTGCCGATCACATTGGGGTCGGCCGTGACAATTTCCCGGAGGATGCTGCGCGAACCGTCGGAGACGAACGCCTGGATTTCGCGCATCGCGGCGCGGTCGGCAAGATCGACACCCAACGCCTTTGCAACCGCATTGCGGGCCAGCACGGGGTAGTTGGCAGAGACGAGCACACGAGGATTGGTGGCCCGCTCATTGTCCTTGTCGATCAACTCGGCGCTGAACTCGACCGGAACGGTGATCGAGGTCTGGACGAAGGCCGTGTAGCCCTTAGAGACAATCGAGAAGAGCAGGATCGCCAGGAAGGCAACGCCAATCGTGATGGCGGCGATGCCGTAGAACCGGAACAGCGCTTCGTCGCGGTGGCGCTTCTTGAGGCCGAAATCGCGGCGCGAGGCGGTAGCCTGTGACTGCATGGCAGTGGACGTCATGGCAGCGTCGGTCATTCATACTGCTCCCGATACTTGCGCACGATATAGAGCGCGTAGATGTTCATACCCAGCGTCAGGACGAACAGGGTGAGGCCGAGGGCGAAGGCCACCAGCGTCTGCGGCGAGTTGAACTCGAGGTCGCCGGTCAACTGGTTGACGATCTTCACGGTGATGGTGGTCATCGCCTCGAAGGGGTTGATGGTGAGGCGGGCGGCGACACCGGCGGCGAGCACAACGATCATGGTTTCGCCGATGGCGCGCGAGGCAGTGAGCAGCAGCGCACCGACGATGCCGGGCAGCGCCGCTGGCAGGATCACCCTGCGGATGGTTTCCGACCGCGTGGCGCCCAGAGCCAGCGAACCGTCGCGCATGGCGCCGGGCACGGCGGTGATCACGTCGTCGGACAGCGAAGAGACGACCGGGATCAGCATGACGCCCATCACGATGCCTGCGGTGAAGACCGACTGCGACTGGATGAAGGCGAAGTTGCCGCCGGTCAGCGCCATCGAGAGATCGCGAAAGAATGGCCCGAGGGTCACTACGGCGAAGATGCCGTAGACGATGGTGGGGATACCGGCGAGCAGTTCCAGCAGCGGCTTGACGACCGAGCGCACCCGGCGGGAGGCGTATTCGCCCATGTAGATGGCGGCCATCAGACCGACCGGCACGGCGAAAAGCATCGAGACAAGCGCGATGTAGAGGGTGCCCGCGAGCAGCGGAATGAGGCCGAACTGCCCTTCGGAGCCGCCCGAGCCGGCGGCGGCGAAGCGCGGATCCCAGACGGTGCCGAAGAAGAAGTTGATCGGGTTCACTTCGGAGAAGAAGTGGATGGTTTCGCCCAGCATGGAAAGAACGATGCCGACCGTGGTGAGGATGGCAATGCTCGATGCACCGATCAGGCCCCAGAGCACGACGCGCTCAACCTGGTTGCGCGCCCTGAGGCGCAGCTTGATGCGCGAGTGAGCGAACGACGCACCGGCCAGCGCGAAGATCAGCGCGAGACCCTGGCCGATCAGCCGGTAGAGATCGCCGTCCGAAGCGGTGCGCGCGGCCAGCGGCAGCATGTAGTCTTCGCCGCTGTCGGCGAGCACCATGCCTGCGGCAGACGCCCGCTCGCGGAGCTCGGCATAGGTAGCCGGGAGCTTGTCGGGGGAAACCAGGTCCAGCCGGATCAGCACTTCGGTGACATTGTGCACGATACCCGAGGACAGGCTGGCTGAAGCGGGATCGGGAATGTGGGTCGCCACTTCCGCCGTCACGCGGCTTTCGAGCAGCACGCCAGAGGCGATCGACCAGACCAGCAGGAAGAGCAGCGCCGGAATGGTTGCCAGGATGAAGGCGAGCCAGCCGTGATAGGCGGGAAGTGAGTGTGGAATTTCGGTCGCCGAGGCCCGGTTTACACCGTCGGCCTGCGCCCTCGCTCGCTGCGCGGCAAAAAAGTACGCTACCGCACCAATGCCAAGGATGATCGCTACTACCCAGCCGACCGACATCATCGCCTCATTAATTCGGGGAACACCGCCTTGCCCAAGGCGGGGATGGCGCGGACCCGAAGGCCCGCGCCAGTCGGATTACATTGCGGTGCCGGCTTCGAACTTGGCGCGGTACTCGTCGCGCTCTGCGTCGGGAGCAGGAACCAGGCCATAGGTGGCGAGCGCCGAGTCAGGGCCGATCATGTCGTCGGACAGGAAGAACTCGACGTATTCCTTGAGGCCCGGGATGACGCCGATGTGTGCCTTCTTGACGTAGAAGAACAGCGGGCGGGAGACCGGGTAGTCACCCTTCGAGATGGTCTCGACGGTGGGAACGATGCCGCCGATGGTGGCGACCTTCAGCTTGTCGGCGTTGTTTTCGTAGAAGGCGAGACCGAACACACCGACGCCGGTCTTGTTCTGGTCGATGCGAGCCAGGGTCTCGGTGTAGTCACCGTCGATGTCCACGGCCTTGCCGTCCTTGCGGACCGCAACGCAGGTCTTGCCAACGTCGGCTTCGGCAACGCCAGCGGCGGCCAGAGCGTCCTTGTCACAGCCGATGGCCAGCAGCTTGGTCTCGAAGACTTCGCGGGTGCCGTGCTTTTCGCCCGGGATGTAGGCAGCGATATCCCACTCGGGGAACGCGGCGTTGACTTCCGACCACTTGGTGTAGGGGTTGGCGACGAGCTTGCCGTCAACGACCACCTGGGCGGCGAGAGCCTTGTAGATGTCTACCGGCTGAATGGCGAAATCCGGGCCGTTGAGGTCGGTCGCGAAGACGATACCGTCGTAGCCGATCTTGACTTCCTGCACGTCGGTGACGCCGGCGGTCTTGCAGCTCGCGAGTTCTTTTTCGTTCATCGGGCGCGAGGAGTTCGCGATGTCGATCTTGTCTTCGCCAACGCCTTCACAGAACTGCTTGATGCCAGCGCCCGAACCGCCCGACTCGACGACGGGGGTCTTGAAGTCCGGGAAAGCCTCGCCGAACGACTCGGCGACGATCTTGGCGTAGGGGAGGACGGTCGACGAACCGGCGACCTGGACCTGGTCACGCGCAACGGCAACGCCGGCGCCGGCAAGCGCGATAACCGCAGCGCTCGCAAAAACAGCAATCTTCATGATGTTCCCTTTCGGAAGGAATGGGCCTGACGCCCCGTTTGGCACTTCCGGGTCACTCCGGGCGCCTTGAACGGTGGCAACCTATGGCGCATGGCCAAAGGTTTTATGACAGTGGCATTACGGTTGTGTGACAGGTTAACACCCTGTCATTGCTCAGGAAATTGCATAACAAACGAAACAGAGCGGTGAACTACGCGGACTCTGTCATTTTCTGAGAAGCACTTCCACGCGGGTGCCCTGCCCCGGCTGGCTCTTTATCGACATCAGGCCGTGGTGCCGGGTGAGGATGTGCTTGACGATGGCGAGGCCGAGGCCGGTGCCCTTCTTCTTGCGGCTCGACTCCGCATCGACGCGGTAGAATCGCTCGGTCAGGCGCGGAACGTGCTCGGGGGCGACGCCGGGGCCGTGGTCGGTGACGGTGAGCTGGTAGGCAAAGCCCTGACGGGTGGCGGGGGCGAGCACCACCTCGATGTCGCCGCCCTCGGCGCCGTACTTGATGGCGTTGTCCATGAGGTTCTCGAACACCTCGTAGAGTTCGTCGCGGTCGCCGGAGATGGTGATCGGCTCGTTCGGCACGGTGAGCGCCAGCTTGCTGCCGGAATCGGCGGCGAGCTTCTGCAGGCCCTCGGCGACCTCGCGTACGAGGGTGTTGAGCTCGACGGGCGCAGTGGGGCGGACGTGCTGGCGCATCTCGATGCGGGAGAGCGACAGCAGGTCTTCGATCAGCTTGGCCATGCGGGCGGCCTGGCCGCGCATCAGGCCGAGGAAGCGCTCGCGGGCCTCCTTGTCGTTGGCGGCCGGGCCGAGCAGCGTATCGATGAAGCCGACCAGCGAGGTGAGCGGGGTGCGCAGCTCGTGGGAAGCGTTGGCGATGAAATCGGAGCGCAGGGATTCGAGCCGCTTGCCCTCGGTGAGGTTCTGCATGGTGATGACGAGAACGCCGTCGTTGTCGGCATCGCCGGGGGCGAGCGGGGCGACGGTGACCTTGTGCCAGGTGTCGGTTGGCACGGTCTGGTGCAGTTCGATCGACTCGGGGGCGTTCGAGCCGCGCACCGCCTCGATGGCGGCAAGCAGGCCGGGGAAGCGCAGGGTGAAGGCGAGCGGCGAGCCCAGCACCACGGCGGAGAACTGCTGGCGGGCCGCGGCATTGAGATGCACCACGGTGCTGCGGCGATCGAGCACTATGCAGGGCTCGGGCAGCGCATCGGCGAACAGGCGTACGGCATCGCCGAACGCCGGATCGCTGGAGCGGGCGGCAGCGCTCGCACCGGCGGACTGCTCCCCGGTTTCGGGCACGATGGCGGAGAGGCCAAGCACGACGGCGAAAGCCAGGATATCGATCCACGGATCGACAAGCTGCAGTCCGGCCAACGTCATGAAGACGAGGCCGACCGAAAGCAGGAACAGCAGGCGGCCGTAGAGGCGCGCCCGGACCACCTGAGCCCAATCGGCGGCAGCACTGCCACCGTTCCGCTGTGCTTCGTCGGCCATACAGGGCTCCTCGGCCCGCAAGTTCATCGGCAAGCAGCCGTGATTCGACGCAGGCTTGCCAGAACTGCGTTGTTCATATCACGCTCGTGACGCCGTTGTGACAATCGGGTGGAGTGTGAAGTTTAATGAGTGACGCAATTACAGGTTTCGACCTCGACGATCCGGTGTTGCCGCGTGCCATCAAGAAAAAGGCGCTCGGTTCGGGTGGGTTTCCGTACGACGAGAAAATGGACGGCGACGCCTACGAGGCGGAGATGCTGGCGGCGCAGCGGCAACTGGCGCTGCTGCAGGCCGATCAGCAGAAGACCGGCAAGCGCATCGTGATCGTGTTCGAGGGGCGCGACGCGGCGGGCAAGGGCGGCGCGATCGCGCGATATCTCGAGAACCTCAACCCGCGCTGGAACATGGACGTGGCGCTGCCCAAGCCGTCGGACCGGGAGAAGACGCAGTGGTATTTCCAGCGCTATGTCGACTGGCTGCCGGCGGCGGGCGAGCAGGTGCTGTTCGACCGGTCCTGGTACAACCGCGCCGGGGTGGAAGCGGTGATGGGGTTCTGCACGCCCGAGGAGACGACGCAGTTCCTCAAGGCGGTGCCGGGGTTCGAGCGCACGTTGGTGGATGACGGCATCCACCTGTTCAAGTTCTGGCTGCAGGTCGGGCAGGAAATGCAGATCAAGCGGTTCCATGACCGGCGGCATGATCCGCTGAAGGTGTGGAAGCTGTCGCCGATCGACTTCGAGGCGCTGCACAAGTTCGACGACTACACCCGCGCGCGCAACCGGATGCTGGAGGCCAGTCATACCCAGGAGGCGCCGTGGTGGATCGTGCTCAACAACGACAAGAAGCGCGGCCAGCTGGCGGTGCTGCGCTCGGTGCTGCACGGGCTGGAGTACGAGGGCAAGGACAAGAAGGCGATCGGGGAGATCGACGACAAGATCCTGATGGGGCCGGACCGGTTCCTGAAATCGCACGGGGAGATGTGAGCGAGCGTTGCTCCCCTCCAGCAGAGGCGCTCGTGCCGACGTCGAGTTTGGACCGCCCCCTCCACCGCCTTCGGCGGTCCCCCTCCCCCGCTAAAGCGGTGGAGGACCACCACACGCCCCCGCGCTTTAGCCGACCCGGCGCACTGTCTCGGCTGAACCTAATTCCAATAGGGATTTCAGGTGGTTGGTGACTATGTCGCGGAACGGCGCCGAGGTCGGGAGGTCTGTGCCAAAAACTTCGGTGACGGTGAGGAGGCTG
>Ga0105047_10010422_pt1 | contig 15190 bp, 11 predicted proteins | sample MAT04_FD_78384 | JGI IMG/M metagenome (GOLD analysis project Ga0105047, IMG submission 78384) | Freshwater microbial communities from Lake Fryxell liftoff mats and glacier meltwater in Antarctica - MAT-04 (megahit assembly) | ecosystem: Environmental > Aquatic > Freshwater > Ice > Liftoff... | reverse complement strand
TCAGCCACGATCATGCCGTCCTGATCCTGAACTACAGGCTGAACACCGTGGAATGAGCCATAGAGAGCCGGACGGGCCAGATCATTCATACCGGCATCGATCATGATGAAATTTTTATCGTCGCGCTGCTTTGTATATAGACACTTGGCAGCAAGAATACCGGCGTTGCCCACAATGTTGCGACCCGGTTCAAAAATCAGGTGCATGCCCAGATCCTTGGTGGCGGCCACAATTTCCTGACCGTAATCAACAGGAAGTGGCGGTGCCTCATCGTTGTACTGAATACCCAGACCGCCGCCGCAGTCAAAGTATTTCAGGTCAATGCCCTGGCTGCGCAGCTTGGCGATCATTACTTTCAGCTTTTCAATGGAATCCACGAAAGGATTGACCTTGGTCAACTGGGAACCGATGTGCATATCAATACCGATCACATCAATGCCCGGCAAAGTGGCCGCTCTGGCATATTCCAGCATGGCTGTATCGATTGTGATACCGAACTTGGCGTTTTTCAGACCGGTCGTAATATATGGATGAGTACCAGGGTCCACATCAGGATTGACGCGGATCGAGATACCAGCTTTCTTACCCATGCGCACAGCAATTTCATTCAGACGTGTAAGCTCTTGCTCGGACTCCACATTGAACATCAAAATGCCGGTATTCAGGGCATACTCAATCTCATCGTCCTTTTTGCCAACGCCCGAGTAGACTACTTTTTTCGGATCAACACCCGCCTTAACAGCACGATAAAGTTCACCACCGGAAACGATATCCACACCGCCACCCAGGTTGATGAATGTTTTGAGTACAGACTGGGTAGAGTTTGCTTTGACCGAATAGCAAATGGTGTGCGGCATTGCAGCAAATGCATTATCAAAAGCCTTGAAATGCCGCTCCAGAGTGGCATGGGAATAGATATAAACCGGTGAACCGACCTTTGAAACGATCTCTTTTATTGCAACATCTTCTGCGAAAAGCTCAATACCTTTGTACTGAAAGTGATTCATAACGCCCTCTCTACAATAGATTAACCTGGATAAATTTTATAAGTAAAAGTGTTTATTTTTATCACAGATAGGGTGGAATGTCAAAAATATACAGAGAATTCAGACCGGCTATACAATCGTCAACGGGCCTGCCGGGCCAGGCCGGAAGCCCGACAGATCCATACTAGAATGTATTAACTCTGTGTATAAATGCCAGCAACAGTCCATAATGATGATGGTCGAAATTCATGGAGATCCTGGGCAGATGGGCCAGATCAGGTTCATCGGTCTCTTCCGGGAACATTCCACAGCAGAGTATGCGATCTCCGTTAGTAATCAGCTCAGGAAATTCCATCTCCAGTGTGGCAATCTGTTCTGAAGTCAAGGCCTTGTTCAGGCGAATGATCAGGCGTTGGTCAACAAAGCGCATGGAATGATAGACACGATAGAAACTTTCAATCGCCTCTGCCGCTTCATTTTCATCTTTGGTAATTGTAAAAATTGAAAAATCTTCACCGGAAATAAATCCTTTAACCAACAGACTCTCCCTGACAAAACGGAAAAAGTTTTCCCAATAGCCTTCCTGATCATCAATCAGAATCAGCGGCTTTGGAGCCGTCTTGCCGGTCTGGATCAAGGTAAAGACCTCCATTGCCTCATCCAGAGTTCCAAATCCACCCGGGAATACCGCCACGGCATCGGCCTCTTTAACAAAAGCCACCTTACGGTTGAAAAAATATTTATATGTTATCAGACGCGGATTGCGATACATGATCGGGTTTGGGTTCTGCTCAAATGGAAGCTTGATATTTACAGCAAAGGAGTTTTCACTGCCGGCACCTTCATTACCTGCATGCATGATTCCCGGACCGCCACCGGTGATGATCATATACCCCCTTTCAGCCAGCATCCGACTGAAGCGGACACACTTGAGATACATCTCATCGTCAGGAGCGGTTCTTGCCGATCCAAAAATGGTAACTTTTTTCTTGTCCCGATAAGGGGCAAAAACCTTGGCAGTAAAACGCATCTCCCGCAGGGTCGTGTTTATCAGCTTCAGATCGGCCAGATAGTCGGTTTCCTGACCTATCAGCAGCGAAGAAAGAATCATTTCGCGGATAATGTCAGGCTGTTTGATCCCGCCTGCCACCTCAAACATCTTGGTAATCAGCTGATTTACTTCCTTATTGGGACTGGAAAAACTGATTTTCATTGTCTAATTACCCCCATATCTGCAGACAGAAAATGCAACTGCCAATAGTGACAGTAAAAAACGCCATTCGGCCCGCTGGAATGAACAAACTGATATTACTGTTGCAATTACAGCAAGCTAACACACGTTACAGCACAATAAAAGCCTGAAAACCGAGAAAACAACAGCTTGCAATCAATCTGGACGTATAGTAATATCCGCTATCCAGCTGCCTTAGCGGCTTTTTTTTACAAAAAAATGATCAAGGAGTCACCCGCCCATGCTGGACTTCATACGCAAAAAGAAGGAATCAGTAATTGTAAAAGTAGTTTTTGTTGTCATCATTCTTTCCTTTATCGGCACAGTATTCCTGGTCTCTGACAAGGTAGGTAGCGGTTCCTCCGATTATGCAGCCAAGGTGAACGGCAAGAAAATTTCCTTCGATGAATACCGTAATGCTTATGAAAATATCAGAAACAATTACATGCAACTATACGGGCAGACTATGCCTGCTGAATTGGAAAAGATGCTGGGGCTAAAAAAAGTTGCTCTGGACAGCCTGATCGGAAACAGGCTGACTTTGGCCGAAGCCAAAAAAATGGGAATCAAAGTCACCAAAGAAGAAATTTCAACCGCCATCGCTGGCTTGCCTTATTTCCAGAAAGATGGAAAATTCAGCTTTGACCTTTATCAGCAGATCCTCAAAAGTCAGCGCATAACAGCAAATGATTTTGAAGAGAGCCAGAAGATGGAGTTGACCATAAGAAAGGCACGCAACTCTGTTACTGAAAACGTCAAGATCAGTGACGAAGATGCACTCAGTCAGTACCGCAAGGACAACGATAAGATCGAACTTGAATATGCAGCCTATGGTCCTTCCGATGTAATCGGCGAGATAAAGCCGACCGAAGCCGAACTGAATGATTATCTGCAGAAGAACCCCAATGACTTCAAAACAGCTGAAAAAGTTTCCATCTCCTACATCATTCTGGATCCGGCTACACAGGCCTCTAAAGCAACTCTTTCAGAAGATGAAATCCAGTCCTTCTACCAGAAGAACATTGACCGCTGGCAGGGTAAGAACGGCATCCTGCCTCTTAATGAAGTTAGAGAGAAGGTCAAGGCAGAAGCACTAAAGCAGAAAGTTGCAAAACAGGCTTATGAACTGGCTGCCGATACTCTTTTCAAAAACATAAAATCCGGCGACCTGAAACTGATTGCCGGCCAACTGAACCTAAAAATCAGTGACACTGCCCTTTTTACAGCCAATGCCGCTCCACAGGCCCTGACTGGCGAGACTGCAGTAATCAAAAAAGCTTTTGAACTTAAGCAGGGCGAGATGGGTGGTCCGGTTGAAACCGCCAGGGGCATTTATATCCTGAAGGCAAAAGAGCGCACCGCCTCTGTTGTTCCGGCACTGAAAGATATCAAGTCTGAAGTTGAGCAAAGGGTAAAAGCGGCCAAAGCTGTAGAACTGGCAAAAACAAAGGCCGAGGAAGCAGCCAAGGCTTTTGCGGCAAAAACTTCCGTCAAGAGCCTGACCAGCAGCAGCTTCGGATTCAACGCCAAGGGAGATGTCCCTGCCATTGGAATTTCACCTGAAATGATGGAAGCGGCATTCAAACTCTCGACAGCTGCACCTGCTGCTTCCAGCGCTTACAAAGTCGGCAACCGCTGGTTCTCCATCAAACTAAAGTCACGCAGCGAATCACCACGTGCCGAATTTGAAAAAAACAAAGAACAGATCAAACAAAAAATGCTGCCTAAAAAACAGGAAGACACTCTGACCAGCTGGATCAAGGGGCTGCGTGACAAAGCCAAAATAGAAATCAATCAAGCTCTTTTAGCTGAAAAATAGGAGAAACACATGTCAAACCCACTCGTTCTGCAAACCGACTTTCCAGGGCTCAATTTGGTTGCGCGCGGAAAAGTCCGCGACATATATGATCTTGGTGAAACCCTGCTGCTTGTAACATCTGACCGCATATCAGCTTTTGATGTGATCATGAATGAACCAATTCCGGACAAAGGTTTTGTTCTGACCCAGATCGCAGCGTTCTGGTTTAAGCAGATGGAAGACATTGTCAAAAACCATATCATTTCCATTGATATTGCTGATTTTCCTGCTGAATGCCAGCCATATGCCGACCTGTTGAGAGGGCGTTCAATGATGGTTAAAAAGGCCAAACCGCTGGCGGCAGAATGTATTGTTCGCGGCTACGTTTCCGGCTCAGGCTGGAAGGACTATCAGAACAGCGGTTCAATCTGCGGCATCAAGCTGCCTGAAGGACTGAAGGAATCTGATCGCCTTGAAGAGCCGATCTTCACCCCATCTACAAAAGCTGAACAGGGTGAGCACGACGAAAACATTTCATTCGACAAAATGGTCGAGATCTGTGGCCGTGAACTGGCTGAGCAAGCCCGTGATTACACCATAAAAATTTATAAACGCGCTCGGGAACTGGCTGACACAAAAGGGATTATCATTGCAGATACCAAATTCGAGTTTGGCGTATTCGAAGGGGAACTGATCATCATCGATGAGTGCCTGACACCGGATTCCAGCCGCTTCTGGCTGAAAGACCAATACCAGCCCGGTGGTCAGCAACCAAGCTTTGACAAACAGTTTTTACGTGATTATCTGGAAACCCTTGACTGGGGTAAATGTGCGCCGGCACCTCCACTGCCGGCAGAGGTCGTGAAAAAAACAGCTGATAAATACAGGGAAGCGCTTTTCCGCATTGCCGGAATAAGTATCTGAAATACTGCCGCATTTAAAAGGCGGGCCAAATGGTCTGCCTTTTTTTATTTTCTGACTGGATTTTTTTTCAATCTGCGCTAAAATTATTTAAATAAATTAATTTCATAGCGATACAAAGCAAATTTGGTCAGGAGGACTCATTAGATGAAAATCGACGATGTCAAGGAAATAGCCAAACAACACAACATCAAAGTCGGAAAAATGAAAAAGGCAGAGTTGATCAGAGCTATTCAGGAATCGGAAAAAAATGATCCCTGTTTTGAAACTGGGCAGAAAGATATCTGCGAACAGGATCAATGTCTTTGGCGCGGAGATTGTACCTGATCTGCATAAATTGAAATTGATATGCTGAGGGGGCGTTTTTCAAAAGCGCCCCTTTATTATTTTGTGTGCCCCTGCAGTTTTATGAAGTCACCAAACTCCTTATCCGCTTTGGAGATGTGATTTATTATCCACTTGAACAGAAGGGCATTTGTATCAATAATATGATGTAAAGCCACTCCCTCAACACGAGCCCCCTCCTGCATCCTCCTCAAATCTTCAATAAATTTTCCATGCTGCTTGCAGTGTTCTTTATAACCAGGATAATCATGTAATAGATGCATTTTTTCTTCATCATGAAAGTGGAATTGTACGTAGTCCGCAAGAAATTCGAGCAGTTCATTCAGCCTGGCAATACCTTCTCCAGATTCACAGGCACTCAGAAACAGGTCAAATCGCCTGAATAGCTCCTGATGCTGGGTATCTATCTCTTCAACCCCGATATTGAGCGAATCTCTCCATTTAATTCCCACTGACGACCTCCTTCTTAGCACTTTTGCTGCCAGCTTTCTCTTTTGTTCTTGCTGAGCTCTTGTCACCCGACTTTTTAAGCATCTCCCCCATTTTTGCCAGACGTTCGTCAACTAGATGGTAAAGCGTACCTTTAGGGAACTTATCGTTTCGACCTCTTGCGCCGGCTTTCATACCGGTCAGGATCTCTATCCCCTCTTCAATGTTTTCAATGCTCCAAATGTGAAAGGTTCCGGCAGTAACGGCAGCAACCACTTCGTCATTCAACATAAGATGCCGCTCATTTGATTTGGGTATCAGAACCCCCTGTTTTCCGGTTAGTCCCTTGGACTTGCAGACCGCAAAGAAACCTTCTATTTTATAGTTTACCCCACCGATGGGCTGAATCATGCCACGCTGGTTAACACTGCCGGTAACTGCAATTCCCTGATTGATCGGAATTCCTGACAAAGCTGACAACATGGCATAAAGCTCGGTTGATGAAGCACTGTCGCCGTCTATACCGTTGTAGGACTGCTCAAAACAGATCGAGGCCGACAGCGACAAGGGGCGGTTAACAGCAAAAATACCGCCAAGATAGCCGGTCAGGATCATGACTCCTTTATCATGGATCGGGCCGGAGAGATTTACTTCCCGCTCTATATTTACCATTCCGGCCCGACCCGTATAAACACTGGCCGTAATACGCGAAGGACGTCCAAAAACATGATCTCCCAGATCCATTACTGACAGACCGTTGATCTGGCCGACTACAGCGCCGGAGGTATCGACCATGATAGTACCATCGTCATACAGCTCCTGCAGTCGCTCTTCGATGCGATTAAAACGGAATAGCTTTTCCTCGGCGGCACGCATTACGTCATTGGCCCGAACAACCGTATGCCCATCACTTTGAGCCCAATAACTGGCTTCACGGATAAAATCGGCAATCTCCATGAACTGTGATGAAAAACGCTGCTGATCCTCCACCATGCGGGCTGTATATTCCAGCAACCGGGCGATACCACTTCGATCAAAGTGCAACAGGTTCTCACAGCGGCAGTGCGTTGCCACAAACAACGCATAGTCACGCATGATCTGTGGTGAACGCTCTATCCGGTTGTCAAATTCGGCCTTTACTTTGAAGTACTTGCGATATTCAGGGTCCTGATAGAAAAGCAGGTAATAGATCCACGGAGTGCCGATCAGTACTATTTTAGCCTGCAGCTGAACCGTTTCCGGTTTGAGTGATACCATGGTCATGAAGCGATATTGCTCCAGCACATCTTCAATCCGGATTTCCCCGGTTCTAATGCAGCGTTTCAAGGCATCCCAGACAAAGGGGTTGATCAGCACCTCACGGGCGTCAAGCACCAGATATCCGCCATTGGCCCGATGCAGGGCTCCGGAACGGATCATGGTAAAATCAGTCACCGCCACCCCACCATACTGCATGACATGCTCAATACGACCAAAAAGATTATTGTAGGTTGGGTTGGGCTCGAACACAATCGGAGCACCCTCACTTTTGCTATTATCCACCAGCACATTGACTTCATAACGTCCAAAAGTCGGCTCTTCACGGGGCATCTTGATACCCGGGATCTGTGGTTGTGCCGTCTGCGGTTTAAAATCCTCCAGGTTATTCAGTATGTCTTCCTTAACCGCATCCAGATAAAACAAAACCTTTTCCAACCCTTGATACTTGTCCCTGAGCGGATCAAAACGGTGTCCCAGACAGGAGAGTCCCAGTTCCCGATCAGCCATGGCAAGCGCATCTTTGGTAAGCTTTTCATTATCCCGAACCTGGCGCAACACATCATTGAGCAAGTCGGTCAGCCTCTTGCCGGACTGGTCGAGCTTGTCACGTTTTTTATCAGTCAGCACGGCATACTCTTCCTGAGTATAACTGCGCCCGTCTTTCAATGGCACCATCACCAGACCGGAAACGGTCCTCTGCAGTGCAAAACCGCTTTTCACCGCATCTTTTTCCAACACCTGAAAAAGCTGGTTGTTCTTCGCCTGATAACCGTCCAGAATTTCGGTGCGACGTGCTTCGTATTCAGGACTTTCCAAGGCCTTGGGGATATCTTTTTTAAAAGCATCCACCAGCTCTTTCATATCCGCAGCCAGCTCACTGCCCCGACCCGACGGAAGAGACAAAGAGACAGCCGAATCCTGGTCTTTGAAATTGTTTACATAAACCCAGTCATTGGGGCTGGGCTCATTTTTAGCGCGCTTTTTAAGGATATTTTTAATTGTTGAATTACGACTGCTTCCCGGCTCCCCGGCAATGTAAAGATTGAAACCGGTTTCTCCCATGCCCAGTGCAAATTCTATGGAGCGTAGAGCCCGCTTCTGTCCAATGGCATAATCCAGATCAGGCAGTTCACTGGTGGTTTCAAAATCGAAATCTGAGGGGTTACAGGTCCAGCGCAGTTTTTCTGTAGCAATGCGATATCGGTTATGTGGCATGAATAACTCCTTAGTAAGTTAGAAGTTATTTTTTGCGCTTTTCTGGCAGAAAATAACTTCGTTAACGCACTTATCCTGCTTATCAGGGCTTGGACTTAAGAAACCCTATTGTGAAAAAAACAGAGTTATTGTCAAGCAGAAACGGCCTTTATCTGTGTTGTAACAAAATCTTCTGCTGCAGCAACGGCATTTCTGACCGCTTGATCATCAGGAAACCCTGACAAAATACTGTTGATAAAGTTACCTTCCAGCAGCAGACGATAGGAAGTTTTGAAATTCAGGTTATATACCCAGGAAATCAGCAGCAGTTTAAAATCATTGATGCAGTTGACCGTATCCAGGTTAACTATTCGTCGTTCAATAAGAGCAGACAGACACACCTTCGATACACCGGCCTTTTCAGGAAATCCCAGCAACGCCGCAGAAGCACGTTCCTTCACTGGGGCATTAAAATGATCCACAAACACACGCCAGATATCCAGTTTATCCGCATCCCTGATCAGCCGCAGAAAAATATCAGTATCAGACTTCAGCCTGGACGGAATTTCCAGCAAATTATGAAAACGGACCGCCTCTTCGATCAACAGGCATACCCGAGGTGACTGACCAGCAAGTAAGGCGTGTTCACGGATAACCTCAATGGCCAGACGGGCATGATTGTCCGAATCCCGGTCACGAAAGGTTTGCCAACGCCGATACTGCGGGAAGCGCCCCACATCATGCAGCAGGGCCACCGCCTGGGCAATGTGAATATCTTCCACCTGCAACCCCTCGCCGACGGCAAGTGTTCCCATTACCTGGAAAACCTTATGGGTATGTTCAATCTTGAGTAGAATGTTCCTGTCCGCTTCTGATTCGGTTGTATAAAAATCTTTGACGTAACTGCTAAACCAGCTTTGCAGCGCGTCCAGATCCTGCTGATTCATTTGTGTTCCTTAGCAACTAATTGAAATTACCTGCATAATACTGTAGTCTGTTTCGATGTCAATCACTTCAAAAGAGGGTGCCGATGCCTTTCCAAGACTCTGTAAACACAAATATTGATTATGCGGCATTACGCAGCGCGGAACTCCGTGAACTAATAACCTACTACAACCGTTTATACTATGAAAACTCGCCGCCTAAGTCTGAAATAAGTGATTTCGAATACGACCGGCTCTTTCAGGAACTACAGCAGCTGGAATCGGTTTTTCCTGAGCTTCAAACACCGGACAGCCCTACACAATTAGTCGGTGGCTCTGTATCCAGCGGATTTAATAAAGTCCGACATGCTGTTCCAATGTTGTCTATTGAAAATAAATCTGCCACAAAAATGCTCTCAGAAATCAGGAGTATTATAAAGGAATTAAAAGACGATACACTGCCGATTGATGTTGTAGCTGAACCTAAAATTGATGGTCTTTCTTGTTCAATAAGATACGAAAATCATCAATTGGTAAGAGCAGCAACTAGAGGCGATGGCCTGGAAGGCGAAGACATCACAGAAAACGTACGTTCAATTAGCGAGATCCCAAAAACACTTCCTCCCGATGCACCTGAAACAATTGAAATTCGCGGTGAAGTATATATGTCAAATTCTGATTTTGAACTTTTTGCCTCAGCACAAAAACAGCTGGGGGGAAAAACTCCTGAAAATCCTCGTAATGCTGCTGCAGGAAGCCTTCGCCAACTTGACCCGGCAGTAACAGCATCACGTCCACTTAGATTTTTTGCTTATGCCTGGGGGGAAACTTCCTCTCCGTTTGCCGATAGTCAGTGGGAGGCCTTACAAACATTTCGACAATGGGGATTCAAGGTCTGCGACGATATCAGGCTGTTGCATTCTGAAGATGGACTAAATTCGTATTACGAGGATATGCTGGAGAAGCGTAGTATACTTAATTTTGCAATCGATGGAATAGTATACAAGCTCGACAGCCTGCTACTCCAGGATCAGGTTGGGCAAACCAATCGTGCTCCACGCTGGGCAGCTGCACAGAAGTTCCCACCTGAAAAACGAGAAACAATACTTCAAAACATTGTCATTTCAGTTGGTAGAAGCGGTGCACTAACACCGGTTGCAGAGCTGCTACCAGTACGATTGCTTGGCACAACTGTTTCAAATGCGACACTTCATAATCAAGATGAAGTGGAGTGCAAAGACTTTAGAATTGGCGATACTGTGATTGTACAACGAGCCGGTGATGTTATTCCACAAGTTGTCTCTGTTGTATTAGAAAAACGACCACATCATTGTGAACCTTTTATTTTCCCTTCAAACTGCCCGGCTTGTGGCAGTAAAGCTATCAGAGAAACAAGAGAAGCTGTCTGGAAATGTACAGGTGGTTTGACATGTCCGGCACAGTCGTTTGAAAGACTCAAACATTTCGTTTCTCGAGATGCCTTCAATATAGAAGGACTAGGTGAAAAGAATATTGAACTTTTTTACAACAAAGGATTATTGGTATCTCCAGTCGATATATTCCGACTGGAAGAATTACTATCACCGCCATCACTTTGGCAACAAATGCCATCCAATCATTTGCCGCTACAAGAATGGGATGGCTGGGGTGAACTTTCTGCCAGTAATCTGTTTAAAGCCATACGAGCTAAACGGAAAATCCCACTTGTCAGGCTTATCTATGCACTTGGAATCCCACAAGTTGGTGAGGTCACAGCAAAATTGCTTGCAGAAAACTATGCCCGTTTTGATAACTGGACAGATTCAATGATGAAGGCTGTGGATATAAAATCTGAACCGTACGCTAATTTATCGACAATAGATGGCATAGGGCCCGGTGTTATAAAAGAGATTTTGGACTTCTTTGCAGAACCCCATAACATTCATGTTCTTGACTCGCTAAAAGCATATCTTTCTATTGGAGATTTTACAAAAGCTATACAAACGATGTCATCCATATCCGGAAAGACAATCGTCTTTACGGGTGAACTTGAGAAACGCAGTCGCAAAGCAGCCAAAATTGAGGCTGAAAAGTTAGGTGCGAAAGTAGCCAGTGCTGTGTCCTCAAAAACAGATTTTGTAGTTGTAGGAGACCAGGCAGGGCCAAAAAAAATAGAAACAATCCAAAAACTGGGTATTAAAGTTTTAAATGAAACCGAGTGGGAGCAATTAATCAATGGCGAGTAATGGACTAGAAAATGTTTCTTTAGGGAGAGCAGAAAGAACTCCACACTTAATTGCAAACTTCATTGAAGGATTCGCTGACGGCTGGAAAATGGCTCTCAAAGAAAGCTTCAAGATGGAATTGGATATAAAATTTACTGAAAGAAAGAAAAACAAAATCTCTTACTTCGAATGGACCCAGGGACCATATTTTTGTTTTTCAGAAGGACAAGTTTTCTTTGATTCTAAGGAAGGATATACCTGCTGGCTAAACTCCTTGAACAAAATCAACTTGGCCTGTCAGATAGTTGCAGCGAAACCAAATATGCATTTTAAAACCATCAATGACGAAACAAATAAAAATGAACATTGGGTAATAGACGGCAGCGTTCAATTTGTCCTTTTAAAACCCAATGAAGAACGGACAAAACTCATTCCATATGTTTGCTACAATCTTTCACAAAATGATTTTGTATATTTTTTAAAAACAGGAAAGCTTTGAGAGAGTGGGAACAATGACCTTCCAGATAACCTACAGATTCTGTCAGCACTTTTTGAAAAAGAATGACCGAACAATAGACCAAATGATTCAAGCGGCAAGATCTGGTAAACAAAATATTGTTGAAGGGAGCAAGGCATCAATAACTTCAAAAGAAATGGAAATCAAGCTGACCAATGTGGCACGGGCCAATCTGGAAGAACTACTGGAAGATTATCGTGATTTTCTGAGGGTGCGTGACCTGCCCATCTGGGAAAAACAGAGCCGCGAAGCAGCTTATGCACGTAAACTTGGAATGAAAACGCCACTATCCTTCTAAATTTTTAGGGAGTTTACTGAGACACGTACTGCTGAGGTAGTGGCAAACATTGCCATTTGCCTGATCCACCAAGCAAACTATATGCTGGACCGACAGCTAAAATCTTTGGAAAAGACCTTTCTGCAGGAAGGGGGGCTGCGTGAGCGAATGACAAAAGCCCGTTTACAGGTCCGAGAGCAGCAGCGAAACAAACTCTAGCCAATTAAACTCCTTCCTGGTTGACCATCAAACCCACTCATCAATTGCTTCACACAACGTTTTCTTAATTCTATCCAGCTTATCTGCTTCAATTATCTTATGCCCGAATATATCACGCACATAGAATACGTCGGCTACCTGGTCGACTTTGGTGGATATTTTAGATACTCCGATATACAGCCCCAACGTTGTCAAAGTACTTGTGATCAGGTAAAGCAAACCGATCTTGTCATGGGTATAAATATCAATGACCGTATAACTCTCTGACACTTCATTATCTATCTCGATATTGGTCGGGAAGCGCGGTGTGGAGCGCATGGTCAGAATTGAAGGTCTTTGTCGTTTTTCAACCATGGCTGCCACATCAGCCTTTCCATGAAGTACAAGCCGCATATCATCCTGCACCTTCTGCCACCGTTTTTCATCATTGATCAGCTGCCCTGAAGGCGCATTCACCTGCAGTACATCAAGCACCTTTGAATTTCTGCTGGTATTGATCTGCGCACCAAGTATGTTTACTCCGTTAGCCGCCATTACCCCGGTAATACGGGAAAACAGACCTGGCATGTCCACAGTGCAGATGGTGAATTCAGAATAGCCGGGCTTTTCCTGGTGGACAACCTGCATGACGATATCATCATGGTCCTGGCTAATCAGCATGCGTATATATTCCGACAGCATGGCAATATTTCCGGATAGAAGCAGGCGAACCGGCATGGCTTTGAGTTCTGCCTGAACGGTTGCCACCGGAAATTCGCTTCCCAGAAAATCTGCAACATTACGAATAACCTTCTTGACCCTTTCGCTGCTGGCCTCAAGATGAAAATCACCGCGCTCCAGAATACTGAAGGCCTTTTCATACAATTCCTGAAACAGCAGAGACTTCCAGTTTGACCAAACATCCGCCCCTACCGCCCTTACATCAGCCACAGTCAACAGGTAAAGCATCATCAGATTTTCACTTGTACCCATCTGACGGGCAAACTGTATAACCATTTTTTCATCATTCAAATCACGGCGCTGGGCAATGTGGGCAAACAACAGATGTTGACGAACCAGAAACTCCAGACGCTCGGCACATTCCTTGGTAAGCCCCATGCGTCGGGCTATCGTAGGAATCATAACTGCACCCTTTTCGGAATGGTTGCCGCCACATCCCTTACCGATATCATGCAGCAGAACCGCCAGAACAAACAGTTCCGGCTTACCGATCTGAGAGGCAATTTCAGTGGGGAACCAGAGAGATTCCTTGTACTCTCCGCTGATAAGCTTTTCCGCCTGTTCAACAGCGAAGAGTGAATGAATATCTACCGTATAGATATGGTAAATATCGTGCTGGACCTTGCAGTAGATATGTTCCATTTCTGGAATGAAGTGGTTTAAAAACTCCAGGTGATGCATCATCCTAAGGGTTTTTGTTACACCTTTAGGTGCCCGCAATATGTTCATAAACGAGTTATTGACGTCGCGATTACGGCGGAATTTATCGTTTACCAGATGCAGGTTTTTGCGGATCAGCCCCATGACTCTTACATCCAGCTCAACCCCGTGTTTCTGGGCCAACTCAAATATTTTCATCAGCAGGGTCGGATCTTTCTGGACAACCGACTCATCAGGTACGACCAGCTCCCCTTTCAAAACGAAGCACCCTTCTCCAACCTGTCGTCTGATAAAATAACCAAGCACCTTCATGGAACCTTCATCACGCCAGACGCAGCGTGAAACAAGATTAGATACCAGATATTCAACTTTTATGGCGTGCCGGTAATAATCACGCATAAAATCCTCTACCGCCAACACCTGGTCAGAATCTTCGTATCCCAAAAAAGCGGCCAAATGCACCTGGGCATCAAAAGTAAGCTGCTCGTTTTTCCGGCCTGTAAAGTAGTGCAATTCATTTCTGACCTGCCAGAGATAATCAAGAGCCGAGTTGTAGGACTCAAGCTCTTCCTCGGATACGACCCCCTTTACTATCAGTTCATTGGATCTGGTGAACTTGAATTTTACCCGGGCGACCCACATGGCGGTCTGAAGATCTCTCAGCCCCCCTTCCCCTTCTTTCAGGTTCGGTTCGAGCAGATAAACTGTTGATCCATATTTTTCACGCCTGGCCGTCATGTCAGCCAGTTTTTGTTTAATAAACTTATCACTGGACCTGGTCAGTATTTTTGTAAACAATACATTATTAAGTTGATCAAACAGTTCCTGACTACCATTCAAATAGCGCAGATCCAACAATGCTGTTTTGACAGTACCATCCGCATCTGCCATTTCAATACAGTCAGCAATTACACGCACCGAGTAACCAACATCAAGACGCATGTCCCATAAAAAATAAAGCAGCTTCTGGGCAATGTCCTCAACCTGTGAAACAGGCAGACTACCATCATGCAGGAACATTATATCTATATCGGAAAACGGATTCAGTTCACATCGCCCATACCCTCCTACCGCGGCCAGGCACACATGCCGTTTTCTGGTACCGTTACTATCAATATCGTCCAGAATACAGTCAAACAACTTGTTTATAAGGACATCCATCATATTGCAAAGCAGATGTGTAACCTCACTGCCTGATGCCCCGCAGTTGTGAAGTTCACGAATAATATTTCGATAATGACTGAGAAAATCCTTGCTTCCGGAAAGATACAGTGGTCTTTTATCATGGAAACAGTTTGAAGTTGTGTCATCAGCTTTCTCTAGACAAGCCGGAAAAAATTGATTTACATTGAATTGCATTATGCCTCCACTACCAGCAAAAAAATGAATAGTTCCAATTCCAAATCAAAGATGAAACCAAGTCGGCGAGGATTGAGGCGACGAAGGCGTACATACAGTACGTGGAGGAGCCGAAGACGAGCCAACGAAGGTAGCGCTTTGATTCGG
>Ga0105047_10010420_pt1 | contig 15193 bp, 10 predicted proteins | sample MAT04_FD_78384 | JGI IMG/M metagenome (GOLD analysis project Ga0105047, IMG submission 78384) | Freshwater microbial communities from Lake Fryxell liftoff mats and glacier meltwater in Antarctica - MAT-04 (megahit assembly) | ecosystem: Environmental > Aquatic > Freshwater > Ice > Liftoff... | reverse complement strand
GCAGAAGTTGCAAACGCCATCGAAAAGTATGATAGGTTGAGCGGTCATTTTTTTTTATGAATTTTTTTATTACACGAATTGAAAACTAATAACGAATTAAACGGCTTAAACGTTTTCAAACCTTAAATGATTACACCACAAAATTAAGGCAATTAAAGCAACAGCTTTTTTTGATTGCTAAAACAAGCGATACTTTTTCCCGGGTGTTTTGCTGATGATGTTATTCATTGCATCTTCCAGCAACCCATATTGAAATTGAAAACCTTTTTGTGCAATTTTGGTTGGCAGTACCCACCGGCTTTTTAATACCAGTTCTGGTTCTGTACCGATCAATTTGGCACCAATTTTCAGCATCCATGTAAATGCCGGCAGTGCAAATTTTGTGTTGGTTACCTTTCGCAGTGTTTGCATAAAGGTTTTATTATTTACCGGGTTTGGGCTGCAACAATTGAAAGTACCTTCTAATTCAGTGTGTTCGGCCATCCAGCCGATCATCCTGCAAGTATCTTCCACATGCACCCAGCTATACATCTGTTTGCCATTACCCTGTTGCCCTCCCAGGCCAAATTTTAGTAAATTAAAATAGGGTATCATTGCTCCGCCTGCCCCTAAAGTGATGGCCATACGCAGTGCTACTTTCCGGGTAAAGGGGGTTCGTTGATCATAAAAAGTTTTTTCCCAAAGCTGGCAAACCTGTACGGAAAAATCATCAGCAAAATCAGTAAAATATTCATCTCTGGGGGTATCCGTTGCATGGGGATAGATGGTTGCAGAAGCTGCATTGATCCACAACTCCGGCGGATGAACTGCCTGCTGAATAGCCAGCCCGATTGCTTTGGTGCTGCTGGTTCTGCTGTCAAAAATTTGCTGTTTGTTTTTTTTGGTGTAAAGGCAGTTAACGGTTTTGCCGGCCAGGTTGATCACGATATCTGCCTGGTTAAATTCTTTCATCCATTCACCGGGGTTTATCCCATCCCATTTTACAAACCGGATATTTTCTTTTACGGCGGCGCTGATATTATTTTCGCCAAAAGCATTTGTCTTCTCTTTGGGCAACTGGCGGGTGAGGACGATGATCGTGTTATCCATACCGAAGTGGTTGCAGATTTCCTGCCCGATAAAACCGGTGCCGCCGGCAAGTATTATCTTTTTGTGTTTCATAAAACTTTTTTTAGAATGCCCATTACTGTTTAACCTGGTTGCCGATGTATTGATTTACCAGTCTTTCTTTCAGTTGTTTTTCATTCACGGCTTTTTTGCGCAGGTTGAAGAAAATATACAGGTTGAAAAAATGCATTCCACCCAGTATCAGGATGATAAGTCCAACCTTGATGCTGAGTTCTTCTATTACCTGCTGCACATTCACAATATTATTGGATACCTGTAAAGAATATACCGTATAACCAAGGTTGATCAGGTAGAATCCGACCAGTAACAGGTTGTTTACACTGTCTGCCAGTTCCTTGTTTCCATGAAAAATATCTATTAAAAATACTTTACCATTTTTAAATAAGGTCCGTGCCACCCAAATGGTAAGGCTGATGGTAATGGCAAGGTAAAAACTGTAGGTGATGATAATGTAGTTCATACTAATTTATTTTAATTGGTTGAAAGATGAGAAAAATTATAAATGCTGCACTTGCTATGTTTACAAAAATGATTGCAGGATGGTTTTGAAATAAGTTAATAAATTTCATCCTCCTGTTGTATTCCTGTACTGCAAACAAGCTAACAGTACCCAGGTAAAAACTATTTTGCTGGCTGTTACAGGCAGCGCAGAGTGGGCAACTGCCGTCGTAGATGATAATTTTTGTATTCATGATGGTTGGTTTTATTTTAGTAAAGCCAAAGGCCGTTGCATTTTTACATGTATTTCCCGGATACAAAGCCAGGTGTAAAATATGGCCATGAATGGTGCAAGCAAAGCCATCAGGTAAAAGAATAACCAAAATGCGCTGAACCCAGTTGCAATAATTAAGATAAACGCACCAAGCATAATTGCTGCAGTGCAGTGATACAGGTATCGGGTTCCTCCCTTTTTTACAAACCAGCCATTTACAGCGTGTACCAGCATACTGATAACCTGCCATCCGCCTACTGTAAAATAACCCGTTATGAATGACTTATCCTGTTGAACCAATTCTGCTATTGTAAACCATGTCATCAGTGCAATACTGACCAGGTAATCGATTATTTTAAATCTTTTCATAACTGTATATTTTAAACTTTCAGAAAATTGTGAAAGTTTAGTTTTAAATAAAAGCCGCATTGCGGCTGTTGCTTCCTGGCAGGGAAGGCTATTTAAACATTTTCATCAAACCCCCTAAAAACCAGTTCTCATCTGCTTTAATCATCACATCCAGTGTTTTGTCTGCCTGCAGGCCTAATTTTTTTATATTGCTCACCGTATCCACAAACTGTTTTACTTCTTTGTCTTTCTTATCGCCTTCAATCTTTTCCAACTGGCTCAGCAGTTTCAGCATTGGGTCCAGTTCCCTTTTTTTCCGTTCTTTAATGATCTGTGTGGCTACTTTCCAGATATCTTTTTCAGCAGTAAAATATTCCCTGCGTTCGCCGGGCAGTATCACCCTGTCTACCAAACCCCAGGTAATAAGTTCCCTTATATTCATGTTTACATTGCCCCGGCTGATATCCAGTTGTTCCATCAGGTCATCCTGTGTCAGCGGATCGGGGCTTACCATCAGCAGGGCATGTATCTGCGCCATGGTTCGGTTGATTCCCCAGTAGGTTCCGAATGCTCCCCAACTGCTGATAAATTGTTGTTTTGCTTCTGCTAATTTCATGATGTATTAAATTCTCCCCAAAGGTAGAACAGTTTTTGAACTTTCAAAATATTTTGAAAGATAATTTTTCCCCAGTCAGCTATTTCATCAGAACGGGATGACCTTAATTTATTAGTTTCGCACTTAAAAAATTATGGATAAATTATCTCCCAAAAAGTACATACAAACCAAAGCCAGGAACCTGCCCGTTTATAAATGCCTTGTTACTGAATTATGGGAGGAAACTAAAATGGCCAATGTAGTGGTGATGCGGCGGCATGTTACGGGCAACGTTACGGGTGGCTTTTATTTGATTGACCTGATGTGCCTCGGCGTAAAAGACACTCGCTATTATTTCAATATACCGGAAACTGAAGCCAACGAAATGTTTGATATTCCGGAAAACAAGTTAACAGAAATAGATTACCAACTGGCGCATAATATCATTTATGCCGGCCATGATTTTGCAATGGAATTTGACATCCCGCCCCACAAGGACTTTGCCCTCACAAAGATGATACTGGAAGAAGATAATGACGAAGTACCGCTGGTAGATATACCTACAGGAGATTATGACGGTAAGCCACACCTGGTGATAAACCCACTGGGCGAGGGCACGTGGGCATTGCAAAAATTAAAGGAAAATGCCGGAGAAGGAAACTATTATTATAGTGATTCATCCAGCGGTTATTTAGGCGGGGATGATTTTGATGATGAACGTGATTTCGATGATGACGATGATGAAAAAGATGAGGTAGCTAAGATAGCATTAGAGCAGATCCCACGTGGAGCTGTATCAGCTTATGTTGCTAAAATGATAAAAATGGAGGATTTGTTTGATGAAAAAAACTTAAAAGAAAGGGAAGTGGATGAAGCCATAACGCTTTTATTGGAGGGAGCAATCAGGCTTTGTGAAACGGCGCCGGAGTTAAATATTATGTCAAATGAAGCAGTGTATGATACCGAAGCATACAATACGCTTGATACGGACAATGATCAGCTTAACAGTACTGCCGGCCCGATTTTTATAGATGAGCTGGATGAAGACGGCGATATTGAAAAAGTCATCTCCGGGTTAGCTTCTGTTAAAGGAAGCCTGTTAAGTGAACCTGCGGAAGCACTGATGGAAAAGTATCCCGGGAATCTTTTTCTGTTAACGGAATTGTATTCACTGGCGGGTTTTGAGGGTAACATTGATTTGCAAAACAGTATCAGCCGAAAATTAGAAAGCATCAGTGGACAGTATCCCTATGCTGCCTTATATGTGGCGTTGAATAATAAAATTAACGAACAGCCTTTGGGAGAGCATTATGAGAAAATTATGCAGGCGGCCAGCATCCGGGAAGCTTTTCCCGAATACACTTCTTTTGGCCTGGATGAGCACTTTTGCTTTTGGGTATTAAAAATATGGTATGCTGCAAAACAAAATGATGTGGCGGCCTGTATTTTTTATTACAAATTAGTGAGGGAATGTGGTATTCGTGATTATCTGCTCGTAAGGGCACAAACTGCTTTGGGTGATCTTTTAAACAGGATGCTTTCGGAAAAATACTAATAATTTAGGATTGCTTTATTTTATGCTGTGGCTGGTGTTCCCCTCGGCTACTTTTTGATGATATAAGAAATTCTTCAAAATAATTTTAGACGGATACTAATAATTTTGTTTAACCAAGTAGAACGTTTCTAAATTAGCCTGATCTTAAATTTTCCATCTGTAACAGTTACCCCCCTGCCATCTCCGCGGAAACCTGTTCCGTTGAAAGTACCGGTAACAAGTTTGGTGCTGTGGTTATAATCAATGATCGTTAGCCGGAATGACTGGCCGGCCTGGCTGGTTAATATATACGGGGCGTTGGTATGATAATAATAGAAAACCGCATTGGAAGCGGTAATATGCTGGATGTCCCTGTCTAATGCATTTGGGGCCAGGGAAACGGTAAAGATGAGGCCGGTATCTGTTCCGCAGGTGGCCGGACCGAAGAAAGTAAATGTATTTCTTTCGAGGCTGAGCATAATAGCCGTATCTACTTCGCCGCATAAAAGGGAATGGCCCGTTTTAAAACTCCATGACCACGCAGGTAAGGTAGCAGGATCTGTGCAGGAAAGGCAGTTGGGCAACTCGCCGGGATCAAGATGGATGCTGTCAGCCGGTAGGGAAGAATCACCCGGTTGTATGGTTGCAGCCGGCGGAACTGCACCTCCTTCGTAGCTGTATTCTTTTTCACAGCCAGCCAGGTACAGCATCAGCAATAACAGGAAGCACAGGCCATATTTTTTTGCTGTTGGGTGCATTGGTTATGAAAGCATTTTCAGCACTTATTTGAAGTGGATTTTAAAGTTACGATTGTTCTTAGATCTTTTTGAGAAGCAGCCCGCCTTATTTATTTTGATGAATAGCCCGCTTCAAACCAATCCACGCCTGCCAATGGCCCATAAAATGATTCGGTTATCATTATCCTGTTGCACAGGTTGAAGAGGAATTTCAACCCATACACTTCAATTAGTACAATTCCGCTATTGCAATAATCTCAGCGCTTTAATATTAATGCTATCATTATTTATACAGGTACCCATCGCTCTATAAAGACAGATGTTTGATTGTGCCAGCCTTCTGTGTAAACCCTGCACTGGCAACGCACACCATTCAACAGCGTTGACAAAAAATAAAAAAGGCGCTGAAACATCAGCGCCATAAAATAAAATATTTTAGCAAGTATTTACACCAGCATGGTAACCGGGTTCTCCAGAAACTTCTTCACTGTTTGCAGGAATGCAGCGCCCACTGCACCATCTACACTGCGGTGGTCGCAACTGAGGGTTACTTTCATTATGTTGGCAACGCCAAAACCGTCACCCTTTTTTACCACTGTTTCTTTAATGGCACCTACTGCTAAAATAGCGCTGTCAGGCGGATTGATGATTGCAGTGAACTGTTCAATATCCATCATACCAAGGTTGGATATGGTGAATGTGTTACCGGTAAATTCAGCAGGCTGTAATTTTTTATCTTTTGCCTTGCCGTACAATTGTTTGGCATCGGCAGCAATTTGTGATAATGATTTCTGGTCGGCAAAACGGATTACCGGAACAATCAATCCTTCTGGTAACGCCAACGCAGAGCCGATATGAATGTGGTGGTTCTGGCGGATGAATTCTCCCCCGTCCGAACCGGCACGGGCGGGCATCCAACTGCTGTTCACAGCCGGGTGCAGGCGAAGCGCCATGGCACATGCTTTTATCACCATATCATTAAAAGAGATTTTTACCGGGCTCATCTCATTCATGGCTACCCTTGCAGGAACGGCATTGTCCATGTTGATTTCCATCGTGAGGTAAAAATGCGGTGCAGTGAACTTGCTCTCACCCAGCCGGCGGGCAATCACCTTGCGCATTTGTGTTAACGCTACATCCGTGTGTCCCTCCTGTCCAACAGCAGTGAAGGCAGGTGCTGATGCAACCGGGGTGTTCGCTGCCGGAGCTGCAGCAGAAGTTGCCGGTGCAGTTGCCGGTACATAACCGTCCACATCTTTTTTAGTGATGCGGCCATTATCACCACTGCCATTTACTTTGGTAAGGTCAATGCCCTTATCAGCAGCTAATTTTTTTGCTAATGGGGAAGCTTTAATTCGTTGGTCTGAAGAAGATGCGGTTTGAGGTTCGGGGTTTGATGTTTGAAGTTGCTCCGCTGCTGCCGGAGCTGAAGTGGTCTGTGGTGCGTTGTCTGTGACCGCTCCTGCATTTGCACCTGATTTTTCAGCCGCTACATAAGCACTTACATCGGTGCCGGGTTTTCCAACAATGGCAATGATCTCATTTATTTTGGCGGCATTACCTGCTTCTACGCCAATATATAATAATGTACCCGCTTCATATCCCACTACTTCCATGGTTGCTTTATCTGTTTCCACATCTGCCAGCACATCATCGCTCTTTACGGTATCGCCTACTTTTTTATTCCAGCTTACTATCTTCCCTTCCGTCATGGTATCGCTTAGCAAGGGCATCCTTATTTCTTTGGCGCCTCCCGGTAATGGTACCGCAGCGGCGGCAGGTGCATTGGCTGCAGGTGCGGCAGTTGCGGGTGCAGCGGCAGTAGCTTCTTTATCTTTAACAGGAGCTGCAGTTGCTGCTGCTCCACCTTCGCCATCCAGTAATCCTTTATAGTCTTCTCCATCCTTGCCTACGATGGCAATGATCTGGTTTATTTTTGCTGCCTCTCCAGCCGGAACGCCAATGTAAAGCAGGGTTCCATCCACATAGCCATTCACTTCCATAGTGGCTTTATCTGTTTCCACATCTGCCAGCACATCGTCGGCTTTTACTTTATCGCCTACTTTTTTGTTCCATGCTATTATCTTCCCTTCGGTCATGGTATCGCTCAGTAGCGGCATTCTGATCACTTCTGCCATAATAGATATTTTCTAAGTATTTTATATTGAGGGTCGAAATTAATGCAAAAAAAGCAAAAGAACATATACAAACAACAGGGGGAAGGGTTATTTTGTTTTTTGAAGGTTTTTTAGGTGCCGGGAGTTTTTATTTGCAGGCCGGGCGGAGGAATAGCGATGTTACTTCATTGGCGTCGCACTCTTGTACAGTATATCTTTATGGTACTTTCTAAAAATCTAATCTCAATAAATATTCATTTTGATTCAGTTTTTATCCCTTTTAGCAAGAATAGGTGTTGCTGTAACATGCCGCTCCTGCGGGAGCTTCGTATTTTACTCCAGTTCCAGTTTCAGCCGTTCCTTCAACTCTTTAACCAATGGGTACTCCTCTGTCATTTTAAGGTATCGCTGTTTGGGTCCTAAGATTACTTCTTCGGATTTATCTTCCTGCTCCTTTTCTACGACCGTTACCTGGTATACCAGTGCCCGGTTGTTGAAATAAGTTTGCAGGTGTTCTATCAGCCCGGCCCTTTCTGTTTCTACAAAAGCCTTCTGAATCTCACTTTCGGTGCTGATCTCGATGCAGTTGTTGTCAATTACTTTTAGCGCTGCATGTTTAAAATTGGTAACCGCTGAGTGGTTGTTCCTTGCCTTCAGCTTTTCAATAAACTGTGCCCACACCTGTTGCAGTTCTGTTGCGGTAATTTCTTTAACCGCTGTAAAACCATTCTTATTTTTTTCGGTGATCTGCTCCCGGAGTTTTTGCAAAGAAGCCAGGCCTGTGCGTTGTTCCGGGTTCGCCGTTTGCGGGGGATTTGGGGTTTGGGGTTGACGGTTGGAGGTTTCAATTTTCACGGACGGTTCTTCAATGATGAGCTTTGCCCCTTCGGCTTGTTTTACTTTAGCAGCCGGTTGATTGCCTGTCACCGATAAGTCATCATGCTTCACCCTGTATATAGGCAATGCCCTGAAAGCAACCGCCTTTGAACCCTCAACTATTTTTTTTTTACTGATAGCACCTTCGGTATTCACCAGTTCCAGCGCCTGCTGCAGGTAACTTAATTTGATGATGGTGAGTTCTACATGCAACCTTTTGTTGCGGCTCTGTTTGTAATTAAGTTCTGCTTCATTTAAAATATTCAATGCGCTAATGATGTAAGCCGCAGGAACTTTTTGTGCTTTCTGCAGGTACTTTTGTTTAAAATCTTCTGCCACTTCCAGCAACATGGCCACTTTTGCATCGCTGCTCACCAGCAGGTTGCGTAAAAATTCTGCAAATCCATTGATCACTGTGTCTCCTTCAAAACCTTTGCGGTTTATTTCATCATACATCAGCAAAGCACTGCTCAGGTCCTGCTCCAGCAAATAATCCAGCAACCTGAAATAATAATCTTCGTCGAGGATGTTCAGGTGCTCCAGTGTGTTGGCATAGGTAACTTCGCCATTGGTAAAGCTCACGATCTTATCCAAAATGCTCAGTGAATCCCTCATGCAGCCTTCGCTTTTTTGAGCAATAATGTGCAGGGCAGCTTTCTCTGCGGTGATTGCTTCCTTGTCACAAATTTCCTGCAGGTGTTCTACCGTATCGTTGTTGGTGATGCGTTTAAAATCAAATATCTGGCAACGGCTTAATATCGTTGGTAATATCTTATGCTTTTCAGTGGTAGCCAAAATAAAAATAGCATACGGTGGCGGCTCTTCCAGCGTTTTTAAAAATGCATTGAAGGCAGAAGAACTCAACATGTGTACCTCATCCACAATATATACTTTGTATTTGCCGGCCTGTGGTGCAAACCGTACCTGCTCTACCAAACTGCGGATATCATCTACCGAGTTGTTACTGGCAGCATCTAATTCATGAATATTTAAAGAAGTGCCTGCATCAAAAGAAATACAACTGTTGCAGGTATTGCAGGCTTCGCCTTCTTTTGTTTGGTTTTCGCAGTTGATGGTTTTGGCTAATATCCTGGCACAGGTAGTTTTACCCACACCCCTTGGCCCGCAAAACAAAAAGGCATGTGCCAGTTGGTTATTCTTAATGGCGTTTTTAAGTGTAGTGGTGATATGCGATTGGCCGACAACCGTACTAAAATTCTGCGGCCGGTATTTTCTTGCTGATACGATGAATTTGTCCATATTCCCCCATCCCCTAAAGGAGTGTATTTTGTTTTAAAATAATGAGAATGCAATTTAAGAAAGACTTTACTCTTTTAACGAAATGGTATTTTTAGGGTCCATTTTAAATGGTAGCAAGCCACAAATCTAAAACTGTTGCAGTAGTTGTTAATGGCATTGAGGTTTAAGTTAAAATTCCTCATTAGGGGATAGGGCAAAAGCGACATCCGATAACTCGGAATTGAAATGCACCCTATTTTTTGTTGCTTACCGGGGGCATAGTAATTTCACCCAATTGCGATTTTCCATTCACGCTTTCCATCGCATTAACCTGTCATTGAGCACAGGAGGCTGACCAGGTATAATATTAACTCAAAAATGGATGGCGCTTGAATTCCTTTGTCCGGTCGAAAAGATACCGGTAGGTCACCAGGTTTTTGCTCCGGTAGGTATCGCCAAAACTTTCGGCCACATTCATCATTTTGGGATTAAAGTCACCGATCCACTGCATTTCATAAGCCGTATACGGTTTGGAAGGCACCTGGATTATTTTAGAACATTCTCCAATAAGGTAAGCATCCACGCCTTTTCCCTGCCATTCGGGCACCACGCCAAATACAAGGCCGCAGAATTTTTTGGATGGCCTGAATTTTTGGAGATAGAAGAAATACAATTTTTGCAGCAGGCCAAATTTCCCGTTCATATATTTAAAATACTGGTTCAGGTCGGGCAGGTTTAAAAACGTGCCGATGGGTTCTTCCTGGTAGTAGGCAAAATAAATGATGCGTTCATCAATCACCGGTTTCATCTTTTTAAACATCAGCATCACCTGCTCTTTAGTTAATTGCTTCAGGCCACCATGGCCAGCCCAGGCTCTGTTGTACACGGTAGTAAAATCCATTGCAAATTTATCCAACTGATTTTTGTCAATCAATTTTGAACTGATGCCGGGAGTGGCTGCCAGGTGCTGATGGCGTTCATGAATTTTTGCTGACAGTGGCTTCTCTGGGTCTATCGCAAAACACACCTGGTTGAAAAATAAGCGAAACCCGTAATTTTCAAATAACTCAATATAATAGCGGGGGTTGTAATTCATGCAGTACAGGGGTTCGCTAAATCCGGCTGTTACCAATCCCCACCATTTGTCTCTTTCCCCAAAGTTGATGGGGCCGTCCATTGCTTCCATACCATGCTGTAACAGCCAGTGTTTCGCATTATCAAACAGTAAATCAGCCGCTTCCTGGTTGTTGATGCATTCAAAAAACCCCAGGCCCCCAACCGGCACATCATCGCCTTTATTTTTATATTTTTTATTAATAAATGCGGCAATGCGTCCAATCAGTTGCCCGTCATCATCTTTTAAATTCCAACGCACCACTTCACCAAAACGAAAGGCTTTATTTTTTTCTTTATTGAATACTTCATCAATATCCCTGTCCAGCGGACGGATCCATTTGGGGTCGTTTTTATATAAGTTCACGGACACCTGTAAAAATTCTTTTGCAGCAGCGGCATCATTTACCGGTATTAGTTGCATAGCGTATTTTGAGAGAGCAAATGTAGGAGGAATGGAATTATTAAGCTGGAAGTTTCTTCTTCACCATCGCAGCCTGTCTGTGTTTAGAAAATAGTTAACAATGCGCTGCTTCTGATAGCGCTGTGTTTAGCAAGCCTGGCACTCCGTTCCCATTTGGGCATGCCAGCCCTGCTCCGTAAAAATTGAATGCGCTGTTGCTTTCAATTAACTGTGTTCCCTGTTCAGCAACTCATGCAACTGCTCCAAAGCTTTTATAAGTGTTTTTGCTTTGGCCTGTTTGGACAGGCTGGCTGCTGTTATCAGTAAATTCAGGTGTTCCAGTCCATTGCTCAATTTGGCCCTGGCACCGGCTTTAATCCAGTATTTCTTTGCTACTGCTGCAATGTCTGCCGGTTGTATGTTGCCGGGCTGCAGGCACAGCTTTGTGAGCAGCACATTGGCATCATTCAGGGCATCCCAAAATTCATAATCTCTTTCCTGGTCAATATCTGCCGCAAGTATTTTGTCTAAAGAACCAATGGCAGACTTTACTGTGGGTAATTTGTACCTGTTAACAGAATTTTTGCCCCAGTCTGCTTTTCCTTTTTTATCAACCAGTAATAATATGCTTTCCAATTGCAGCCAGTTGCAGAGCGGGTCAATTATACCACTGTCATTTTTCCTTGCAATATCATAGGCCTGTTTGTATTCACTGGTGGTATTTTTTAAAGCATTTATTTTTTCAGTTTCCGTTGTAGATTTCGTAAACAAAATTTTATTGGCCATGCCAAGCAGCAAATGCCGCTGGGAAGTATCACCAATTTTAAGCAGGTACGAAAAATTATCAATGATTGCCTGTATGTCTGCTGCTGTTTTATCAGGGATATTTCCTGACACCTTAATATGGAGGCTGTATAAGTTTTCGAGCGAATTGACAGTATAGTCTGCCTGTTCAAATTTCAGCATGTCACTAATTTTGGCAATGGCGATATCCTGTTTATTCAGCGCCATCCATATTTTGGCTTCCATTTCTGAAATAGCACCATTTCTGATGGCTGATTTATCTATTGCTTTACTGATGGCTTTCAGTTCATCCACCAATGGATCCATGTCATGGTCGTGCCTGCCTCCCATTACCCGATTGTACAAAGTGGTAAGGTCCACTTCCGCTTCCATGGGCAATATATAACTGTAGTATTTAGTTTTTGCACTGGAAATCGAAGTGAATTTATAGAACTGATCGCCATAACACTGGTATGCACCCCAGGTATTGTTGCCTGGGTATTTTTCAAAACATTCACTCCTTGCATCCTGTACGGCATCACCAAAGCTGGCGCCGCCAAACATTCGATTGTAAAAAGTTTCTGAAAACAACAGGGCAGCATTGTCATCCACCGCCCAGCCTGCTGCAATTACCGCTTCTACGCCCATCTCAATCAACTGTACACCCAGGTTGGCAGCCAGCTTGTAATGCTGCTGGGATAGCGCTTCTGCTGCACCATCCATTTTACCCAGATAGCAGCAGTTTACAAACACAAATTCCGGTACCAGGCTCATCTGGTTAATCTCTTTGGTTGTTAAAAAAATCCCCTTGCCGATCACCATGCCGCCTTCTGAAGGAATAATTTTTTTACAATCGGGGTCTATCTTTTCTGCATTAAAAAAACCATGTCCTGCAAGGTGTATCATTTTATATTCTTCCTGGAACAGGGCCTGCAAATTATCTGCGAAGCCTTTGTTAATAACCGAGGTTACTTTAAATCCATTGTTGCTGATAATATCAGTAACCTTCATTGCTTCCTCGGCTGCGCCGGGTAATTGTTGTACAAAACCTTCCAGCTCCGGGTCGCCGATTACCAATGCATTGTTGGCATACGAACGTTTTATTTGGGTACGATAATCAGAAGTGGCCAGTTGGCGTATCATGCCGGCATTTACACACAGCGGCTTGCTTTGTGTGGCGCTGTCCTGCAGCAATTCCCATGGAAATGCTGCAGCGTATTTATCGAGTTTCCACAGGATATTATACTGGTTTCTTACTGCATCTTTAAAATCATTCGGCACCAGCAACTCAAATACTGTTTTGGCCAATTGTGGATTCCACGTATCGTCAGCAGATATTTTATCGATAAAATGCTGGATGATCACCGGGTTGCTGTTGAGGTTGCGTACTTCTTCCCTGGCAGAGCCGGTGGAAGCGGAAAATTTAAGGCAGTAGGCAGGGCTTGTTTCCACCGCAACAGATACCCGTTGCCACCAATCCTGCTGGTAATCCAGCGGTACCCTTTTTCTTATTCCGGGCAGTCTTTTTATTTTGTTGTAAGGCAGCACAATATTCAGGTGCTGATCGGCTTCTAGTTTTTTTAAGGTGTAAAATGCCTGCAGGCTGCGGTCTTCATACAACTCAACAAATTCCACTGTTTCTATTTTTCTTAACGAAGCATTGTTTAATCCTTCAATACTGCTGTTGGCTTTTTTTATACCAACTAAAATAGATTTGAGCGAGCTTTCAATACTGAGGCCACCATAACCACACCCTACTATCAAAGCTGAAATGCCTACACCTGAATGAAAAACATTGTTGAATTCTTCTTTATTCAACGCTTCAAAATCCCTCAGCTCCAGTAGGTATTTACTAACGGCCTGTGTTACACTCAGCTCCAGTTTATAGCCATTTAGTTCTCCTAGTTCACCCAGGCCCACTATTACGGCTCCTTTAGGTGTTGCGGTGTAAGACAGGAATATTTCATTGGTGCCTACATTGCCCGGGTACAGCCCCAATGCATGTTTTTCCCTGAGCATTCCATTAAAGCAAGTATCCAGTACACGCTCTGCACTCATGATACCATCTTTGAAAAAATGGCCTGTGAGCAGCGGGAATTGAGAACAGGCGAGGTCGCCATTGCTCATGGTTATTTTTAACGGTGTATCAGTGGTAATTTCTTTTTCGGTTTTCCTTACGCCCATTGCAACCTGTTCAATATTGGCTGCATCAACCGGAACGATCTCGTATTTGGGATTATCAACCAACTGGCTGCCACCTCTTGTCAGCGGTGGTGTTTTACTTAGTTTGGCGGTAATGCCGGTTTCCAGTAATTCTGAAAAGGCATTGAACAGGTTCGGTTCATTGGCCAGCTCGCCATGTTCTGTAGTGCAATAGTACACTGCATTCCGTTGAACCAGTTCTTCCGGTATGCCACTAGCCCAGGTTACACTACCATCCCCTTCTGCAGTACTTTTAAACACCACACCATTGTTCCTTCCATCGGCTGCAATTTCATAAGTAGCGGTGGTGGACTCTGATTTTCCTGCGATGTAAATAATATTTTTATAGTCGATGTTGTTTTTGTTGTTGAGGATGTGGTCCCTGAAACTGGTGTAAGCTTTTATCACATCATCTCCGGGAGGGGTGCCAATATTTTGCGAATTGTTTAAGAGGTCGTGCCATGTTTTTGTTTTTGCAAAATCATAGGGGGTACTGCTCAGCGGTAGTAAATGATAAAGACCGGGACATTGGGAAAATATCTCCAGCAATTCCTTCTTGCCATGCTTTAAATCAAGCTTGCTTAGCTTGCTGATGTTGCCGCCCCTACCACTTAATGTTTCCGGTATTAAAAAAGAACCGCCCAATGGCACACCAAGCAACAGTGCTTTAAAACCGGGTGTACTGTTAAGCTTCGGCCATTGCGATCCCTGCAACAGGATAAATTCCCTGAACAGTACACCGCCCATGCTGTGGGCAATAACATGAACCGGTTGTTTTTTTGTTAATAATATTTTGATGCAGTCATCTAATTTTTTTGCTTCATCCGTCAATGATTTTCTCCAGTCGTATGCAAAGGGCAGCACATCATATTTACCTCCTAAATATTTAGCCAGTTTGCGGTAGCTGCTGCCCATCAGGGATGGTGCGGAAATATTGGCTGCATTGATGTCTAACTTTACCAAATCACCCTTTACAAAACTCCAGAAGTCAACCCACACTTTATTATCGTCGCGGTACAGGTTGCTACCCATAATGCCCGGCAGAATAACAGCGATCGGTTTTGTACCGGTTATCCTGTCAAGGTCCATTTTTACTTCCGCCGAAATGAATGGTAAGGCCGCATTCCTGTTGGCATCAGATATATCAGCTTCCTGCAACGTTTTAAAACCGCTTATCATGTCGGTAGTGGCACTCAATGCCCTTACCATCGCTTCCTGTGAATCTTTGCTGCGGAAATAATGGATATGATCTGTTCCTTTTGCATCATCCAGGAAAAACCAAATATCTTTTTTTCGGGGGGTGCCAAAATACATCGACCAGGTATCTACCACCATATCATTTTTACGACGGAAGTAGAGTTTGGTTAAAATTACCAACAATGCTTTTAATTCAAAATGCAGGGTGC
>Ga0105047_10010418_pt1 | contig 15195 bp, 13 predicted proteins | sample MAT04_FD_78384 | JGI IMG/M metagenome (GOLD analysis project Ga0105047, IMG submission 78384) | Freshwater microbial communities from Lake Fryxell liftoff mats and glacier meltwater in Antarctica - MAT-04 (megahit assembly) | ecosystem: Environmental > Aquatic > Freshwater > Ice > Liftoff... | reverse complement strand
GTTTCCCTATTGGTGTAATGCCAATGGACTCAGGGAACCGGAATCCCACGACTTCAGTCGTGGGAGGATGTCAACAACGCGATCGATTGCGGCGCGCAGATTTCTAGTATATACTAAGATATGAAAGAAAATGTTACCATCCTGGACGCTCGGCCGCTCGGCCGCACCCCCGGCTGAAGCCAGGGGCCTCCTCGCTTTCCAAATTCGGTGAGGAACTATTTAAATTGATGACTTTTCCGTGGGAGGAGAACTCTTCCGCAAATTGGGGCAAAAGTTGGGGGGGACCGAAAAAGAAAAATGTTTGTCCACGCGTGTTCCCACTCACCCGTTTTTGGTCACTCGTCCAAAAAGAAATCCGATGATCTGTGAAACAAACACTTGTCGCTACCCCTAACGCACGTTGGAACCATTTTGTTTCGGTAGCGTTGTTGACGAGAATAATGCCGGTGGGAAACGATTTTTTCTCCAACTCGTCCAAAAATTTGTTAACTGCTTTCGCGACCAACCCTCCAGAATATGGGGGGTTCATCCAAACGGTTGACGCATCCCAATTTTTGGTGAACGCATCATCTTCTTCTGTATAGAAACGAGCGGCTTTTACTATCTGGTTTGCTGCTGGTGATGAGAATGGGTCAAGGTCGATAGTTTTTAACACTTTTCGTACGGATGAAACATATTTGTTTGGAGTATACCAGTCGTTTGGTTTACGGGTGCCGGGGGTACTACCAACGTATCCGAGATGTTTTGCGTTCGCAACATTTTGTTCAACGTTTTTCACACGAATTGTTATCGGCGTAACATTATGTTCGCCATCCTTCAACAGCTCTAACACTTCTTCCTCCTTGCTATTTCAATGCAACGGTAGGATGGTCTTGTGGCCTGCAACCATAAGATGTATGGGTCGTTAGAACATTACTGTACAATGTTGACTTATGTTAGGAATATTTGTGAAGAATCGTCAAACTTCTGGAACTCCCGAAGGGGGACAGTTTAAAGCGTCTCGAGCAGGTATGTTGGCGCCAACTAGTCTTCCCAAACGAGTTCAACCTGTTGAACGGGTTGAACATCCTTCCAAAACTGTTCCTCAAACAGTTTCCCCAAACGTTTCAAATAGTGGGGGGATGTTGACCACGTGGGCGTCCAAAAGTGTTGAAATTGATTCTAATGTTTCTCGAGAATGGCCGCAAGCGAATGAGGTTAGCAAAGTGGTTGCTTCTACGGTAGCGGTTCGGGAGGGTGCGAATACTGCTACCACGATTGCGCAAACGTTGGGAGTGGTGGAACGACAAGGATCATATTATGCTGTGGCGGCTGAAAGTTTGGGTTTGTTGGACAAAATTCCTGGGACAAGTCCAGCAGCGTGGGAGGTGAGCGCTTTTGGAGAAACTGTGGCAGGTTTGGATGGTGACCCTGTGGAACAAGCTGCGGTTGTGGCTGAAACGGTTAACGCTCATCCTAGCGTTCGCGCGTACAACGTTTTGGGGGACGACGCTTTACGTGAACGAGCGGAAGCTGACGGGTTGTCTCCGGAGACCGCTGAAAGGCGGGCCGCAACAGCAAAAGCTTGGTCACAATGGGCCGCGAATGTGGATCATACTGTCCTTACCACGGAGATGGCTTCCGCGGCACGGTTGGCACCAGCAGCCGCGGAACGTGCCCGACAGGACGCTGCCACACGGCAAGCGAGAATTGTTGTGCAGCCAACAGCTAAAATTTGTTCAGAATGTTTCACCGAAAAATCTCTCACCGGGTTTTGTGGAAACGGTTGTGACGACTAACAATGTTCGCCTAGTGTTTAGGAACGGTTGGAGAGACGTTAGGAAGATCCGGCGAAGTAGGTGGCAACTTGTGTTTCGGTTAACCCGTGTGTTTCAACCAACCCTAACCCAATTTTGTTTATGTATGCGGGGGCAGGTTTGTTGGGGAACACTTCCCAATCTTCTTGAAAAACGGTGGGTATAGGTTTCCCTGCTTCCTTTTTATTGTGTTCCTGTACTCGTGTTTCTCGAGAATGTTCTCGGGCGAGTGTGCCCACAACGACACCTTCAGGTGAAACGCTCAACCTACCGCTACGTGCTTGGCGGGTGCTGTAAGGGGACGTGAAAGTGAATACGGGACACCCGTTGTGGTCGCCTACGTGAACCAGGGCGCCATATACGCCACGGCCGGTTAGTTTGCTTTCGCGGATGGTGGTTGTGGTGTCTACCCTGGTCTTACCAACGGGAGACCAGTTTTCTTGTGCGATCACGTCGTCGAACTGTTCTCCGGTAATTTGGTATGCTCTACCCAAACTTTTTCCGGACACGCCCGGGTCGAGGAAAGCTACCCCGCCGGTCCACGCTCGCGATTCCCCTGCATAAAAAATAGTTCCGTTTAAAGCTACAGGAATATCGTCTTTGGGAAGAGTTTTGTCCCGAGATCCTTCATAAGTGCGGTTAGCGCCTTCTGGTTTTCCTCCCGCAATGTATGCGTGGAACCGGTCTGCGAACAAGTTGGAACCGTATGATGCATAATAAATTTTGTCCACCCTCCCGTCTGGACCGTACGAGTACTGGTTTGCCTGGCTACCCGGTTGCCCTAACTCTACAATCCCAGGAACGTTGGCAACCATTTTTTGTTGTGCCACTCGTGCGGGCAACCGGTGTAACGCGTCCGCCAAATGCGGGTCAACGTCAGGGGTTGCAACAAGAGTTTGGGGACTGGTTTTTGACAGCTGATTGTACGTGTCTTCAAGACTTCCACGCGTTAACGCGTAATCTGGTAGGTTCACGTTTTCGGCTAGAAGGTCTTCCAAATTTTGTTCAACTGTTTGGGGGGAAACGTTGTACACGTCCACGAGAATGTTGGTAGCTGTTGTTATCGGGTTTTGAATGGTTTTTAGTTGTAGGAACCGAGAATATGTTTGTTGTGGTTTTCCCGTGTCGGCGAACGTTTTTGAATATTCCTTAGCGTACACTGGTATCGGGGTAACGGGGGACGCGGCCGTCGGTGGATTTTCTCCCACACCCCCAACCGAACCGCGAAACAGCCCTTTCTTGTCTTGAACATATCTACGTTTCTTCAACTTCACCGGAACCGCACCTCAACCCTACAAATGTTAGAGTGTTAAACCATTGTTACACAACTGTTCTAACACTCTAACATTTTTTCGGACGGATGTACGGTTGGGTGGGGGTTGGTGGGTTACGGTTATCGTTTGACTTTAAACCGTTTCGTGGTTACTTTTCCAACATTGAAATGGTTGGCAGATTTGACTTGCACCCCATATTTGCCTGGTTTCAGTTTTAAAGTTTTAGATTTTTTTGTAACCTTTTCCCACGGCTTAAAATTGGTTTGGTCATTGCGTTGGCTGATGCGGAACCACCATATGGTTGCGTTCATGCCTCGTGTCCAAGAAATTGTTACCTTTTTACCCTTTTGGGTAATCTTTTTGAACTCAACTTTTCCGAGATTACGAAGGTCATCAGGGTTATTGGGGTTGTCGGGTGCGGGTTCGAGCCCAGGTCCGGGATTAGGCTGCGGGACGCCGGGGAATCCGCCAGCGTCGGGGATGGGGTCGCCAGGCTTGGGGTAGGGGAACGGTTCTTTAGCGGGGTTCTTATACCCAAGAGCCGTCGAAGGTTGTACCAACCCGTATCCGAAAGAATTATCTCTCCCAAACACTCCCAAATCTTGAGCAGTATCAGTCAACGTCGACATGTTCGTTTGAGCGCTTAACCCAGGTTTATGTTGTTCTAAAAGTGCTGCAACACCAGCGACAACAGGTGCTGCCATACTGGTTCCACTCATATAAGCGTATTGTCCGTCTTTGAAAGTTGATGCGATTTGGACACCAGGGGCAGCAATATCTATATAACTATTTTGGTTGGAGAATAATGCTTGCGAATCATTTTGGTCTGTTGCCGCAACGGCTAATGTTTCGGACCAAACCGCTGGCCATACTTTGGGGCTCTCACCTTCGCGATTATCAGGATCGCGATAGTTACCTCCAGCGGCAACAACAAGAACACCCTGCCTGTATGCATATAGGATGGCATCATATAATACTGGGTCGCCCGTTTGCGAGCCCAGACTAAGATTGATAATGTCGACACCGTTTTGTACTCCATAGACGATGGCTGTTGAAATGTTTGAATTGTATGCTTCACCGCTTGTTTCAAAAACTTTTAGTGGCATAATTTTGGCGTTGGGGGCAACACCCGCTACCCCAATACTGTTGTTGGTGGTGGCAGCAATGATACCGGCAACGTGTGTGCCGTGCCCGTGCGTATCGCTCATGGGTGCTGGTGCGCTGGTAAAATCTTGCCCTGGGATTAGGTTTGCGACAAGGTCTGGGTGTGTTGTGTCAACACCCGTGTCAACTACCCCCACGACCACTCCATCTCCTGTTGCGGTGTTCCACGCGGTTTCCAGTCCCAATTTTGGGAAATGCCATTGGACAGCGTTTTCTGGATCGTTTGTGGCAAAAGGGGTAGCGTGTTGTTTGTCTGTCAAAAGAGTGGAAACGTGGTCTGTGCTCACTGATGTTGTAGTAGGGTCAGATTCTAACCTTTTTAGAACGTTTTGAGCTTCGTTTCGCCCGTCGACCGGAACTGTTTTTACGTGCGCTAACCCGTTTTCGTCTATTTGGAATGCTGTAATATGGTTCGTGGTGGCAAGATCTTTTTTGGTAACTTGTGCCAAGTCTTGTTCAACAGGAATTTTTTGTAGGGGCGCCGGAATTGTGGTTGGCGCGGGGGTTGCCACCTGGTCTCCGCCCTTCGCCCCTGTGGACTCTTTCGTTGGTTCAGCACTTTGTGCTGCCGACATTGGGAGGCAGAGTGCTGCGGATACCGCAACACTTGTCAGAATGGGATAAAGTCGAGACACAGCAGGTTCCCCTTTTGGTAGATTCCATAATACTATCGGCAAGTGTTACGACAGTTTACCACAAATATTTTCTGTGGGCTGTAAACGTCTCTGTTTTCTTTGGTTTAATGTGAAGGAGTGACCCTACTGCCCGCCCGTTCAACTGTGTGCAAAATATTTTGCCACTCGTCCCGCCGCACAAAGCGCCCACAACGCGCCTTTAAGCGCCGACACTCGGGGCTTGCGTATTCACACCAAGAACGCTGGGTACCGCCGCAAAAGCGCCTTTACGGGCGTTATAGGGATACTGTGTGGAGCGTCGCGCCTTGTTAGGAACATCCATACCCTGCCAATTTTTTTAATCCAGCCTTATCGCCAGATTGTGGAAGCCGCGGCCCCAAAGTTTTGTCAAACATAATTTGTCGTCTATCACTCACGTGGCCTAACCCCAACGCGTGCCCAGCCTCGTGAACATACACACGGGTAGGACGAGTTCCCCTCGGGGAAAGGTCGGCAGCACGAAGCGTAATCGCAGCCGTACGAACCTGCCCTGTTTGTGTTGGAGAAAGATTCTTATCAAAAACAGGTGTGTCAGTTCCACCCACACCCAACGCATCAGATAAATCAGAGTTACGATAAGACGGCGACCCACCAAACGGTTGCGCATACGTGATCCCGATCGTACCAAGGTTAATGCCCGTAATCTTCCGGCTAAACCCACCATCACCAGTTTGAATCGGATGAGACGCCACACCTTCAAACTTAAACGTGTACAAACCGTCACTAGCTTTACTCCAAGAATTAAACGTTTTACGCCAACGCGCACGCTCCACCCGAAGTTTCAAACCCATTTCTTTAGCAAACGTAAAATCTATCGTATACCCAATAGTTCCCGAACACCATCTGGCAGGAACTTTCACTCCTTGAACCCATCGTTCATCTTTCAAAAAAGCGTAGGGAGCGTCAGGTGATGCTCCACTCTCACTATCAGAAACCGTTTGCGAAGGTTGTGCCAAAACCTCTTCCAACACACGGTTCCCATTAACAGACGAGCCATCTCCAAAATCAGCAGCCAAATTTTTGGCCAACCCTAACACAGGGTTAGGTTCATTTTTTTCTAACACACCAGGGTTAGCCACAGCAAGCCCAATAACAGTTACGAGAGAAACAACTATCATACCAGCAGCAACGTTCCCAACGTTCATAGGTTTACGAACCTTACGATGTTCAACTACTGGTTTAAACCCAGTGTCCTGAAACGGTTGGGGAACATCTCCCCCATCAACAAAACTTTCCGAAACAGCATCAACGCGCGGTGGAAACATTTTGAGAACGTCTTCAAACCGTTTCGGACGTTGAGGTGTACCAGTTTTCACGTTATGGTCAACGTTGGGAAGGTTGTTCGCCAAAATCCAGGAGGGCGCATCAATGTTAACAATTTTTTCGTCAACAACTTTATCGTTTTCTTCTACCACAATCCCGCTCCAAAACGTTTAACATTTTACACCCTCACACCTCACCATATCGGCTACCCAACTTTCCGAACAACAATTTTTATTTTCAGCTTCATCCGAACGGTTAAGCAAGCGTAGCGGCTTAACCGTTGAGTACCAAAAAATTTAACTAAAATTCAAAACTCTACCAAAATCCGATTTTCGGACAGTTTTCGTCAAATTTTCGAGTTAATCCTTAATCTTGCAGACTAAGCCAAAGATAAAGGAAAGCTTAAGACATAGGAAGAGAGTAGAGAGGGAGAGAGAGAGACTTCTTCGTGACTCACGCGTGACTCACACGTGACTAACGGTAGTGTCACACTGTGACACACACGTGACACACATTTTTGGCCCTTACAAAACCCTCCTAAACACCTCCCTTTTAACGTGGTTTGGGCCACTTTAAATCAACCCAAATAGCTGCCAACACTATGGCTAACCCAGACACAAGAAAAGCATTGTTGGACGTCGCAAGCGAGGGTGTTAGGATGCCCGATTCGGACTCGCTGCAGCGTCCAACAACAGTTTAACGTAATCTCTGACCATCCCAAACCAGCACAAACAACCGCCGATATTGTGAACGAAACGTTATGTGAAAGGCGTTATTGTGGCTAAAATGTGGAACAACCCGCCTGGCTGGCCAACCCCTCCCGACGGGTGGCTTCCCCCCGAAGGTTGGACGCCACCACCAGGAGCACACCCGCCTCCCCACGGCTGGCAACTCATCGTTGACCTTCCCGACCCTCCTGCCAAACCTTTAGAAAACTCGTTAAAAAAACTTTCACAACCATTGGTTGAACAGTTACCAAAACTGCCGTTCAACCCCAAAAAAGCATCCAAAAACACGCCTTACGGACTTCATAATGCGACACCTTCTACGAAACGTTCCACAACAACCAGCCCACACGTTTACATCGATTCCTCCCAACCCGTCCAACCCCCGACCCCACGTTTGAAACAAAACCTACCCGGCCACCCTGTCCCAACAGCACCCAACCCCGAACCTTTGACAACCCCGTTAACCGTTCCCCCACAACAACCTTCTAAAAATATTCTTAACCCAACCAAACACGAACCCCGACCCAAACTTGCAGTATCCAACCGATACCTTTGGATCATCACAATATACCCAACATTTTGGTCGATAACACTTTTGTTCTTAGCCGTAATCCTCCCTGCTGACATAACAATTATTGGAATGTTGATCGCAATGTTCGTCGGCTGGATAATCATTGTAACTATTGCTCGGGAAGATTGCAAAATAGTTTCAAACGTTGAAGGTTCTTACAAACCACCGTCCTGGTGTTGGGCAATATTCCCACCCCTATCCCCCCTATATATTGCTTTGCGTCGCCAACATACGGGCGAAGATCATGTTCCAACCGTTGTTAGCATTATTCTCCCCCTGATCATGGTTGCCCTTACCACTATTTTCGTTCTCACAGCGGATGGGTGGCAAATTTTTTCACCCTAGTTCGCCGAGGAACCGGACGAACGGTCTTTCAGGGCGCGAACAGTCGATGTTACCTGCCGGACTCGAACATTTTGTGGCGACTGCGGGTGAAACGGGGCGGGGTTCGCCTTCGCCCCCTAACCGGTTGACTGCGGCCGCGGCAAGGTTTCGTCCAATGCTGACCGCCACATTTGCTAGGGACGAAACACCTTGTACGCAGGGTCACCAGTGTGCGCCCTGCCCACAATCAACGTTCAACACTGTACCCGTAACAGCCGTCAAATCAACTGCGAGCATTTTAAACGCTGCGCCCACCTCTGGGAGAGAAGCCGTACGACCCAGAAAAGTAGTGGCACGCAAAACCTCGAAATGATCCTCATCGCCGGACCAAAGCCGTGCAGTACGAGGAGTAACTACAGTACCAGGAGAAAGAACATTAACTCGCACACCATGCGGGCCTTCCTGCGCGGCAAGATTCTGCGCGAGAGACACAAGACCAGCTTTGGAAGCAGAGTAGCTTGCCAAACCCAGCGCACGCGTACCGTTAATACTACCAGTCATAGTGTAAGAAGCATCCCCACTCTGCTCCCGCAAAAGCGGTAACGCATATCGTGCAATGTGCAGGCAGGACAAGAGGTTGCGGTTGACCGTGTTCTTGATAGTTTCAACTGAAACTTTTGTTATATCGTTGTTGTTGGCAACCTCGCCAGCGAACGCTCCACCAACCGTGGTAACCACGTGGGTAACCGAGGACAGTTCGGAGAACACGGCTGCCACATCGTCCAAACGTGTTGCGTCAGCAACAATATGCCGGTAATCTACATTGGGAATTGTTGCCATTTCTGACGACAAGTTACCAGCATTAACAGATTCGTCGAACGTATTCAAATCCACGCCAACCACGCTAAACCCTGCATTCTGAAATTCCGCAACCGCGTGAACGCCAATTGCGCCAGCAGCGCCAAAAACAACTACACTATTCACAAATTTCCTTTAGTTGGAAGATTTATCGGCGGAACGAATATCCTAATACTAGTTGAAGCCGATTAAATGAACGGTAAGATAGTTGTGTGGTTATCGAATATTGGGATGTGGTCAAACATTATGTCGCAAAACGTTGATGGGGAAGGTTTTGCTGTTGGGGTTGAACGGTACGGTGGGTTTGGTGATGTGCGCGGCCACCAATTTTTTTGGACACGTACTGGGGAAAGCGATTGGTTGGAAGCTGTTTTTGCTGAATCGGGCGCTGTTCTAAAATATCCTGATAACGAAACAGGGTGGATCGATTTTGTAACATGGAGTTATGTTTTGGGTGGCGTTTTTGGGAAACTCTGAGATTGAACTTTAACGAAGATCGTTTTTCTGTGTAATCTTTAGGTGCGGTTGGCATGATGAAACTTGTTGCCCGTGTTGGCCAGAGTTTGGGTAACGTTTGGGAACACGGGTAACTGGGTAAACCGTGGGAAAGAATCTTTGGGGATGTGATCTGGTGACCGGTTTACTGATCGTTATACTAATACTAGTATTGTCAACCGTTTTTGGGCTTTGGCGTCGGCACGTGGACGGTAAAGTTCGGAAAGTTGAGAATACCACGCTCTTACGAACTTTGGAAACAGGGGAAACCGTTTCTAATAATGTTTCTGAAACATTGTTAGGTGAGTCGTTGGGAAGCCAAGCAACTTTTGTCCAATTTTCTTCCAAAATTTGTGGGACGTGCCATCAAACTAGGGCAACAATTTTGGACGTGATAGGGGGAATGCCGGGCGTTAAACTTGTTGAAATTAGTGTTGAAACCGGCTTAGGTTTGTGGGATACTCGTTTCAACATTCGGCGGACCCCAACGGTCTTAATTTTGGACGTTGGGGGCGTGGTACGTGTTCGTGCTGTTGGTGGTATGCGGAAAGAAGACGTGTTTAACGGGTTAACAATGGTTCTCTCATCAAACGGTGTGGCGAACGATTAAACGTTGTCTGCGGCGCTACCTAATGTGACTGTTACTGGAGGTTTTCCTTTAACGTCAACAGTGACCGTATCGCCGGGGTTGTGTGCGCGAACCGCAACAACTAGGTCGACGTTGTCGCGGATGAGGGTATCGTTGATGCGTGTAACAACGTCTCCCACTAGGAGTCCTGAAACGGCTGCCGCGCCACCTTTTTCTACAGTTTCAAGTTGTGCTCCGTTATCTGTGTTCGAAAATTTTACGCTCACACCTATGGCGGGAACAGTGCTTTTCCCAGTTTGGATGATTTCGTCGGCGACGCGTTTAACCTGGTTGATGGGGATGGCGAATCCTAAACCAATGGAACCTGCTTGTGCTCCGGGTGAAGATGTGACAGTTGCGATAGCAGAGTTAACTCCGATAACGTTTCCTTTTTCGTTGATGAGTGGGCCTCCCGAGTTCCCAGGGTTGATTGCGGCATCTGTTTGGACGGCAGAAATGTAGGAAGGTTTGTTGCCCGCGTTGTTGTTGCCGGTGGTAACTGGTCGGGCGAGGGACGAGATGATGCCACTAGTTACGGTTCCGTTCAACCCGAGGGGGCTGCCGATGGCGACCACAGGGTCACCAACAAAAGTTCGATCTGAATTCCCTAAACTAGCTGGTGGAGAGAGGTTTGTTTTCTCAACTTTGACTACCGCAATGTCGTAAGACGTGCTTTTGCCTACCATTTTGGCGTTCACAGTTTTACCGTTCTGGAAGGTAACTTCTATTCGCCCGTTTTGCGCACCGTCTACCACATGGTTGTTGGTAACAATATGCCCGTCCTCACGATAGATGAAACCGCTTCCCGTTGATTCGCCTTGTTGTGTAGAAATTTTGAACGACACTACAGATGGAAGTATGCTGGTTGCGATGTTGCGAATATTTGACGTGGTAGAAGTTGCCAAATTTTCGTCGTGAAGGTTAGGTGTTTCCAAATTTTCGGTAAGTGGGATGGTTGGAGCCTGGTCTGGAAGAATAAGATTGGTACCTACGCTCGCCAGTGTTCCCGCTAAAAGTCCTGCAACAATACTTGTAGTAATAGTTTTTGTACGAGAAAAATTAGTGTTAGAACGTTCAGGGTAGGAAAAGTTTTTAGACTCTACAAGGTTATCGGCGGGTGGGGGAATCTGAAATGTTGGCTGTGGGGGAGAGCCGCCTGTAGGTGGCGGCCAGGACAGGTTGGTGGGGCGTGTGGGAGACATCCGAAAACCTTCTTACGTGCTCTACTTGGGTTACTCTACAAAGTTATCGGCGGGCCCTGGTGATAACCTTGTAGAGCAACCCAAATTAACATAACGCGTACATTGGATGGCGCATACCCGATAAGTAGTGTGGTTGTTTAATGAACGTATTTGCCTGAAACTGGGTCCAGTTCTGCTAAACGAACCGTACTCCACGATTCAAACCATTTTTTATGTTCTCCGCGTAACAAATTGTAACCCAAATACGGGAAGATGGCACGCGCGGTAACCATATTAGCTGCCACATAAAATACGTGTTGTTTTTCCACATAATTGTCGTCTACCACGAAAACCACACCCAAGTTTAGCTCTCGCATACGACGGGCAAGACGAATCCCAACACGTTCACGAAAATTATCTGATAAATCTGTCGGCGACACGAACCTTAAAGGTAGGACAAAATTAAACCGTTTTTGGTTCGCATCCTGTAACCCTAAACTAGGTTCAATAAAGCATCCTAGTTCTCCAACTGTTTCGGCAACAAGTTTTTTAACCTCTCGAGCGATAAGTCGAACTTTAACACGATGACGACGAGAACTCGCATTCTTCAAAACAATAGCGCGTTCGTCAACAAATTTTTTCTCCAACTGAAAATTGTGCACAGCTTCTTCGCCACCGTTTAGTATTCTTAGCGAAGTAATCTCATCATTGTCCCAAGTTAACATCATTTTAGTTAAATTGTTGACACCTTCCATATCGTCCCATTCGGCTTCGGCAGCCCAAAAACGAATTTCAGCCGAAATTTCATCGTAAATCTCATCGTCAACACCAACCTGTCGAACCTGCCAAGTGACCTGAGGTTTCGACTTCCAAGCATCGCGGTTAATGTTAGCTATCAGATATGGTGTGTATGGTATGGTTGGGTTTGATGTGGGCGCAAACCAGCCGTAAGAACCTTCCAACGTTAAGTCCATCCAGCGAGGGAAATCTGCTTTCTGGAACCCATTTTTACCAAAATCTTCCCAACGGTATGGGGAAACTTCGTGGGGAACAAACGTTATGGGAGGTGGACAAAACCCTATTCGAGCGTTTTCGTCAAACCACCAGCACAAACGCCATAACGACCATTGCCCAAACTTGTATGCAGGTAATGTGATGGAAGTGGAAGTGAACTGTGGCTCAAAAGTGTCAGGGTTCCGTTCGAACCATCCCAAATCTAAAAGCGGGTTAGAATCGGGAACTAACACACCATATTTATTTGTCGGGCTCGGCTGAAGATATAACCGGGTGGACGGCCAAGGATCGTTAACAAGTTCGCTCACGATTCGCAGCCTCCTCCAACATTTTCACATTCCCCCCAAAATATCGGCTGACACGAAAAGTCGTTAAAATGCAACCCACGTTCAGCCAAACTTGTAGACAGGTGCGGAGTTCGAACTGTTGGTGAAAATATTTAAGAGTTTGATTGTGCTTGTACAAATTTGTTATCAGCCGGAACTCCATCTTGCTGAGGATCGCATTTTCGGGAAACAATTCTTCCCGCCAACGCGTCAAATCGTGCACTCATATATGTGTAACGGTTTCTAAACCCACCACTCTCATCGTTACGATACCGTGTATAAACCGTACCGTTCTCCGAATATTGTTGCACATCTTTCCCACTCCTCACCCTAGCGTCTCCTCCGAAAGTACCAACATCAACTTTCACCCCCACAACACGTCCCCCCGCCTCGACTCGCACACCAGCACCCAACACACTATCGTCAACAATGCCCGAAATGTTGGCACCGTTAATAGTAGAGTTAAATATTTCGGCAGGCTGTTCTATTTTAGAGTTGGTCACAGTTGATCTAGAAATCTTTCCACGGATATGAGAGTTTGTAACAGTTGACCCGGTTACACTACTGTTGGACTCTAAGAAACATTGTGACAATGAACTGGATGCCACTTTTGCACCTTTTTGAGCATACGTTTCGACACATCGGGTTCCCTCCAAATTCACATCTCCCCCCGCAATAGTGTCAAATTCAGACAACTCACGGTTTCGTGTTTCAAGTATGGTTCGTTCCACTGCCGATGCATTATATTTTACAGCACGGTCACCTGCCAACATAGTTTCAGAGAGCTGTGCTTCAAAATTGTCGTCCAACTTTTGTAACTGTTTGATGGGAGCATCCGCTTCCATATACGCACGTTTTTGGAATAACAATACTTCTAACCCGGTTTTCCCTTCAAACAATGCGGTTTGTTGCAAAAGTTCCAACTTTTCTACCACTTGGCGTGGTATTCCAGGAGTGTTAATAAGGTTTTGAACCACGGTTCCCCCCGCAGGGGTTGCCGCATAAACTGTTGCCTGCTCAAACCCTCCCCTTTCCCCCAGATTGCCAGCGAACTGGTTTCCAACCCATTGTTCATAAGCGGGAAACGTTTCTTTTTCAACCTGGGTTATAGCCTTCTTCTTATCAAAAACTGGTAAAAGTTTAGTCGTGTCCAACAAGGGCGCTTGTGGCATAGATGGAACTATGGTTGGGGCTACCAGTATGGGTTCTGACACTATGACACGTTGCGGGCATTGCGTATACCGTTCGTGCCCCGAACCCCTGTTCCTACCACAATACGGACAAACAACATCGTTTCCTAACCCTAACCCAAGATTTGCGTTCAAATCTAACAGGACAGGCGTGGAAAGGGTACCACCTTTCCGTGCGGACATAGCAAAATCTTTGCTTGGAGATCCAACCATTGTTAAATATGTAACCATCGCTCGAACGGTAACGTCTTTATCTCTGGCAAATCGTGCTAGCGCGTTCAAAGGACATTTGGGGTGAGCAGCAACGGCAGCCCGAACTTTAGGATGTTTGCTTCGCGAAAGTACGCTTAAGAGTCGAATATTCGTTTCCGAATTAATATGTGGCAAAACAGTTTCTGCGGACGCGTTTGGATGCGTAACAATATTTTTAACAATTTCAGCACCATTTTTGCGTAAACTTAAAGTTGTAAGAATTGTTGCGGGCGTCTCCGGATTTTGAACAACCTCACTAACGGTTTTCCCATAATTTTGCCACACGAGTGTTGGTTCATTTTCAAGGGTTTGAAATTTTTGGTAGGCAGCAGTAACAGTAGTGCTCTTCGACTCTTTTGGTTTGAGAGGGCTTTCTACTACTTGTGCTCTCGCGGTTGGAATGGGGGCGGGTTCCCGTCCACACGTTACAATGTTATGGTCTCCCTTAACCACTTGTCTGCAGTTCCCACATCTTCTTGCCACAATATTCCTCCTCCTAACCTATCCAAAGTCGTGAACCTACCTGTCTAAAGATTCTAACAGAAGAGACATTAGTTGGTATGTTCACGAGTTAAACCCCTGCCTGTGTCATCTGTCGACACTATACCTCAGCTCACAACATATTGTTCCGGATTGCTCTCAACCCGAACAAACTTATCCTCATCCTCCTCCTCTGGCGTGTACCAGTCGGAAACAACTTTTCCGGTTAACGCGTCAAATCGTGCACTCGTATACGTGTAACGGTTCCTAAATTTTCCACTCTCATTGTTACGATACCGTGTATAAACCGTACCGTTCTCCGCAAATTGTTGTACATCTTTTGGTCCTCTCACCCTAGCATCTCCTCCAAAAGTACCAACATCAACTTTTATCCCCACAACACTACTCTCCGATCCAACTCGAACGCCAGCACCCAACGTACAATCGTCAACACTTCCTTCAACATTACTACCATTAATGACAGAGTTGGAAACTTTTGCTTTAGACCTAATGCTAGCGTTAGAAATGATAGAATTTGAAATTTCAGCGTAAGGCGTGATTTTAGAGTCGAGTATGGTAGAATTTAAAACAGATCCTAGGACGATGGAACCATTAACGGTAGAATTTGAAACCGACCCGAATCTCCTAATAGAGCTACCACCAATAATACTGTTTGAAATTTTAGCTCCTTTTCTAACTTCAGAGTCGAGTATGGTAGATTTCGACACCTTTGCGTACTGTTCGATATAGGATTCGGAGCAAACACTATCCTCAACAAGAGCGCCTCTCCCAACAACAGTGTTCTGGTTGTGGTGTGCCTGTAAAACAGTTTCGACAGCAGCTTTTTGGTCAGCCAACTGTTCCCCCAAAATTTTGTCCAACTGCTCATACTGTTCGATGGGAGCGTCCGCCAGCATATACGCACGTTTTTGGAATAACAATACTTCTAACTCGGTTTTCCCTTCAAACAATGCGGT
>Ga0105047_10010416_pt1 | contig 15197 bp, 13 predicted proteins | sample MAT04_FD_78384 | JGI IMG/M metagenome (GOLD analysis project Ga0105047, IMG submission 78384) | Freshwater microbial communities from Lake Fryxell liftoff mats and glacier meltwater in Antarctica - MAT-04 (megahit assembly) | ecosystem: Environmental > Aquatic > Freshwater > Ice > Liftoff... | reverse complement strand
TCCGGAGGCGCTCCTCGGCGCGTTGGTGGAGTTCGTCCGGCGAGAGGGCGGTAAAGGCAGTAGGGTTCATGAGGTTGGTTGGGTTGAAAGAAGCCGGCCTGCCGCGGCGAGGCATCCCGCGCGGCGCTGCCCGGAGGTGACGCAGTGCAGTGGTGCCTCTTCCGGAAAGCCCTGCTCATTTCTCCCCACTTTCCGCTGCCGGCCCGGGCATGGCCGACGCTTGATCAGGAGACACCTATGAATACGAACCTCCTCCCCATGCCGGACCCTTCCTCGCATCGCGACCTGGCGCGTCTCGAACTTTTCATCAACGTCTTCGTGCGCAAGCCCGGCCGCACGCCCCGCCGCCGCACCACTCACCGGCGCTGAGGCCTGGAGCGGCCCCCTCGTCGGCGGCCACTCGGTCCGGGCCGTCGCGGCGGATGCGACGTCCTGTGGAGAGCGGGCGGTCATGGCGTGGCCAGCGCGTCGCGCAGGGTGGTGAGGAGTTTTTCGGCGCGGTAGGGTTTGGTCAGAAAGGCACGGGCCCCGGCTTCCTTGAAGGTCGCGATGCGGCCTTCGTCTCCCCGCCCGGAGGTGGCGATGATCCGCACCTTCGGATCGAGGTGCATCAGCGCGCGGGTCAGCGAGAGGCCGTCGAAATGCGGCATCACCGCATCGGTCAGCACCACCTGGATCTCGTGGCGATGCATGGCATAGAGCGCCACGGCTTCGGTGCCATCGGCGGCGGTCAGGACCTCGTAGCCGGCCTCGCGCAGGATCAGCGACGTGACCGTGCGAATCCCTTCTTCGTCATCGACAATCAGCACCAGCTTGCCGTGGCCGGCGGGTGGCGCAGTTTCCGCCGGTGGTGTGACCTCCGCCGCGGCACCGGGCACGGCGGGCAGGAAGACCTGGAAGGTGGTGCCGCGGCCGGGCTCGCTCTCGACGTGCACCACGCCGCCGTGGCTCTGGACGATGCCCAGCACCGTCGAGAGGCCGAGGCCGGTGCCTTTGCCCACTTCCTTGGTGGTGAAAAACGGATCGAAAATCCGGTCGATGACCTCTTGCGGGATGCCGCTGCCGGTGTCGCTCACCTTCAGCAGCACGTAACTGCCGGCGTGCGTGCCGGGCACCATGCTGGAGTAGTTTTCATCGACCTCGAGGTTCTCGCCCGAGAGCGCGAGCGTGCCGCCGTCGGGCATGGCGTCGCGGGCGTTGATGGCGAGATTGAGCAGCACCTGGTGGAGCTGCGTGGGGTCGCCCATGAGCGGCCAGAGGTCCGGCGCGAAACGCGGGACAATGTTGATCGACTTGGGAAAAGTCTCCCGCGCGATGCCGGCCATCTCCTTGATCAAATGCGTGACATCGAGCCGCAGCCGCTTCCCCTCTGCGCCGCGCGCGAAGGTGAGCACCTGCTTGACGATCTCCGCGCCCCGCTCGGCGCTGGCCTCGATCGTGGCCACGATCTTCTCCCTCATCTCCGCGGGCTGCTCCTTGCGGAGGAAAGGAGCGGCCATCAGGATCGGCGCGAGGATGTTGTTCAGGTCGTGCGCCACGCCGCTGGCCAGGGTGCCGAGGCTCTCCAGCCGCTGCGCGCGGAGGTAGTGCTTCTCCAGCGCCAGCCTTTCGGTGATGTCCTGCTTGATGGCGATGAAGTGAGTGATCCGGCCCGCCGGGTCTTTGAGCGGGGTGAGCGTCATCTCCTCGTCGTACCGGGCGCCGTCCTTGCGCTGGTTGCGCACCTGCCCGCGCCAGACCCGGCCGGCGAGGATGGTCTGCCACATGTCGTCGTAAAACTCGCGCGGATGTTCGCCAGACTTGAGGAGGTGCAGGTTCTGTCCGATGGCCTCCGCGCGCGGGTAGCCGGTGAGCGCGGTGAAAGCGTCGTTGACCCAGAGGATCGTGCCTTGCACGTCGGAGATGACGATGGCATTGGCCGCGGCATTGAGCGCGGCGCTTTGCAGGAGACGCTCCGCCTCCGCCCGCTGGCGTTCGGTGATGTCGTGGAAGTGGCACTGGATGATCCGATGCCGATCCACGACGTAGGCGCTGCTGGTGAGCTCCGCCGTGCGCACCCGGCCATCGCGGGTTTTCAGGGAGAGGCCTTTATTAATGACGGCGTGCTTTTTCGCGAAGTCGGCAAAGGCCGCCGCGGAATCCGCGAGGCCCGCGAAACTCTCGATCTCCCAGAGGTGTTTGCCCTGCAGCTCGGCCAATTCGTAGCCGAGCATGGCCTGCAGAAATGGATTGGCATCCACGATCCGGCCCGAGTGGCCATTGAGGACGAGGATGCCCTCCAGGGCGGCGGCAAAGAGCTGCCGGTAGCGCCGCTCGGAGAGCTTCATCGCTCCATCCGACTGGTGCTCCATGCGCCGCACCTGCACCTCGGCCAGTTCGCGCGCCACCGATGGCACGAGCCGCTTGAGGTTGCCCTTCATCACGTAATCCTTGGCGCCCGATTTCATCGCCTCCACCGCGACCTCCTCGCCGATCGTGCCCGAGACGTAGATGAAGGGGATGTCCAGCCCGCGCGCCTTCCAGAGATCCATGGCTTTGGCCCCGTTGAAGTGCGGCATGGAGAAATCGGAAAGGATCAAATCCCACGGCCCCTGAGCCAGGGCGGCTTCCATCGCGGGGGCGGTATCCACCCGCTCGGCGTCCACGTCATAGCCCCCGCCCTTCAATTCACGGACCAGCAACCGCGCGTCGTCCTCCGAATCCTCGACCAGTAAAACGTTCAGCGGCGTTTTCATAATTTTGGCACTGCCACGGGCGGCGGTTCGTTGAGCAGCAGCCAGTAGATGCCGATCTGCCTGACGACTTCGAGGAACTGCTCGAAATTTACCGGCTTGCGCATGTAGCTGTTCGTGTGGAGATCGTAACTCTGGAAAATGTCGCGTTCTTCCTTCGAGGAAGTGAGCACCACCACCAGGAGCAGCCGGGTCCGTTCGTCCGCCCGAATCCGCCGCAGGACTTCGATCCCATCCACCCTGGGCAGCTTCAGGTCGAGCAGCATTACCGCCGGCAGCTCACTCACGTCGCGTCCTGCGTAAGCGCCCGTGCCGAACAGATAGTCGAGCGCCTCGACGCCGTCGGTGGCGACGATGATCGGATTGAGGATCTTGCTTTGCTTAAACGCCCGTAACGTCAGCGTCACGTCGTCGGGGTTATCTTCGACGAGGAGGATGGGTCTATTCATGGTCAGGGGTGGGGGCGGGCAGCCCGGGGAGAGTGAAAAAGAACGTCGCGCCCTGGCCCGCCGCGGCCTCCGCCCAGATGCGGCCGCCGTGGCGGTGGAGGACGCGCTGCACGGTGGCGAGGCCGATGCCGGTCCCGGGAAATTCCGTGGCGTCGTGCAGTCGCTGGAAAGCGCCAAACAGTTTGCCGGCGTAAGCCATGTCGAAGCCGGCCCCATTGTCGCGGACAAAATGCGTGCGCTCACCCTCGTGCTCCATCACCCCGACTTCGATGCGGGCCTGCGGCTGTTTGCCCGTGAATTTCCACGCGTTGGCGAGCAGGTTTTGCAAGGCCACCCGCAGGAGCGCGGGATCGGCCTGCACGGTCAGCCCATCCGCGATCACCCACTCGACGCGCCGCGCGGGCTCCTCCTGCTCCAGTGCCGCGGCGATGCGGCGGGCCAGCATGGAAAGATCGACCGCCCCGACCTGCATCTCGGTGCGCGTCACCCGCGAGAGCTTGAGCATGTCGTCGATGAGATGCCCCATGTGCTGGCTGGCCGCGCGCACCCGCCGCAAGCTATCCTGCGCCTCCTCGTCCAGCTTGCCGGCGTAGTCTTCGAGCAGGATGCGGCTGAAGCCGTCGATGCTCCGCAACGGCGCGCGCAGATCGTGCGAGACGGAATAGCTGAAGGCTTCCAGCTCCTTGTTCGCCACTTCGAGCTGCGCGGTGCGCTCCACCACGCGCTTTTCCAATTCCGAGTGAAGCTGCCGCAAATTTTCCTCAGCCGCAAAGCGCTCGGTGATATCGCGGATGTTGCACTGGATCACGGCGTGGCCGCCCTCGTCGTAGAGATTCGCGACCACCTCGACCTGCTGGCGCCGCCCGCTTTTGCTTTCCAGCGGCAGGTCCTGGTAACGGACGCAGTGCTCGCGCTGCAAAACTTGGAACATCGCCTGGCTGGCCGCTTCATCCTCGAGCAGCCCGATTTCAAACAGCTCCCGTCCGACGAGTTCCTCGCGCGGGTACTCGATGAGTTGCATGATAAACGGATTCGCGTCGGTGATCTTTCTGGTCGCCGGGTCGAGGAGCAGGACGCCGTCGTGCGCGGCTTCAAAAAGCCGCCGATACCGCATTTCCGTAATCCGCAGCTTCTCCTCGACCCGCTTCCGCTCGGTGATGTCGCGGCTGATGCGGGAGAGGCCAAAGATTTTTCCGTCTGCATCGGCGATGGGGGAGAGCGTCGTGGAAACGAGAATCCTGGTTCCGTCCTGGCAAACGCGCTCGGCGTCATAATTTCCCACCCGCTCACCGCGACCGATCCGCGCCAGCATCTCGTTCTCTTCGGCCAGGCTCTCCGGCGGAAAAAGCCGCGTCAGCGACTGGCCGACGATCTCGGCGGCGGCATAACCGAACATCCTTTCCGCGCCCGGATTCCAACTGGTGACGGTGCCATCGAGGGCCTTGCTGATGATGGCGTCTTCGGAAGAATTGACGATGTCGGCGAGGCGGATTTCGGATTCGGCGCGCGACTTCTCGGCCTGCGCCCGCTCGGTGGTCTCCCGCTGGAGGCTTCGGTTGGTTTCCTCCACCGTTTGCTGCGAGGCGGCGAGCTCCCCCATCATTCCGCGCAGGCTGGCTTCTCTCTCCCGGTGCTCGCGGATGTTCGTCGCGATGAGGCAGGCGATGGCGTTGCCATCCCCGCGCAGCGGGGCGGCGGCGAGGCGCACGGGGAGGGACTTTTCACCCGCCGCCTGGAGGAGCAGCTCGGCCGCGCAACGCTCGGTTCGGGCCTGGCCGAGAACGGATTCAAAAGCGGCGCGGTCGGCTGCCAGCACGAAGTCGCGGAAGTTCGCGCCGACGATCCGGTCGGGCCGCGTCCCGACCATTTCGGCGAAGCTGCGGTTCGCGTAAAGGATGGTCGCGTCGGCCGCGATGGTGACCGCGCCTTCGCTCATCTCCTCGACGAGGTTGCGATACGGTTCCTGCGCGCCGGTCAGCGTGAAGAGCCGGTCGCCCCCGGGGCCGGCGACGATCAGCGCATCGATGTCGCCGCTGCGCATGGCGTGGAGATTTTCCCGGGCTTCCTCGAGCAGGGCGTGCAGCTCGGGAAGCTGCGCCGCGAGCGCTTCCAGCTCGGCGCGCGTCTTATTCGGGAGGTCCATCGGTGAGTTCGGGTTCGAGGTCGAGGGCGAGCAGGACGCGCTTCTGGTCGGAGAGATCGCCGATCAACCGCCGCCGGGGCAGCGGCAGGCGTTTGATCAGCGTGGGCGCGGCGAGGATGTCGTCGTCCTTCGCCCGGCCTTCCTCCTGCGAAAGATTGATCACGGTGAGAAGGTAGCGCCCGGCCAGGTGGTTCTCGCACAGCGTCTTGATGTTCGTGATGGCACGGCTCGATTTTTCCGTGAGGCCGGCAACGTAAAGGCGCAGGACGTAATGATCGGTGCGCGGCTGGGCGAGCAACTCCTCGAACTGGGCGGCGATCTCAGACATGGGGCGGACCTCCGATCGGGCGCGCACCGAGTCCCACGAGGAGGCGGATGCCTATGGAGGATTTCGGGAAGGCGGATTTTTTGGCCGGGAGTTTGGTTTTCATGGGGACGGTCAGAATTTGCTCTCGAACTCGACCAGCCGGGTGAGCGCCTCGGCGAACTCGGCGAAGGCTTCGCGCGGGAGCATGATCGTGTCGCGCCGCCCGCCCATCTCCTCGGTGAGTTTGAGGAAACGACCGCGGGCGTTTTCCTTGAGGTCGAGGAAGAAACTCTTGCGGTCGATGGCGATCTTCTCGCTGGCGATCGGCGGGGTATTGGGGCGGGAGTCGTTCATCAGGGATGGATGGTGGTTTGGGATTTTTGGGGGAAACGGCGCGGCGCGATTGCCGTCGGCGCGGAGGTGGAGAAGTGAAACGGGTGGATGGCGCATCGGCGCCGTCGGAAGCCCGCGCGGGAGCGTCGCGTGCGCCCGAACGTCGCCAGCCGCTTGATCGTGATGGGCGGGAGCGGTTCCTCGCCAAAATGAAGGCCCGCGGCATCCTCGTATGCCTGCGGACACGAGAGCAGAGCGCGGATCTCGCTCGCGACCGCCACGGCGAGGCTGGAGAGACGATCGAGTTTCATAAGGGATTCGTCAGGAGGCCGGCGTGATGGTCACTCGTGTCCGCCGGCCCGATGCCTGCGCCGACTTCCATGCCGAGCAGGCAGACGTCGTCTTCAAATTCATCGGTCGCGGAAAAGGCGTGGACTTCCTCGAAGAGCTCATCGAAAAGCTGTTCGGCGGGCAGCCCGACCCGGCGGTGCACCGCCTCGACCAGCCGCTCCTGGCCGAATTGCTCCTCATCTGTCCCTTCCACCTCGAAGATGCCATCGGTGAAGAGCAGGACGAGATCGTGCGGCGCGAGGACGCGGCGGCCCGTGGGATAGTGCGCCTCGGGCACGACGCCGAGCGCCGGGCCGTGGGTCCGCCCGCGCACCCCGAGCCGCTCAATCGCCCCCGATTCGGCGCGCACGAGGAAGGGGCTCGGATGGCCGGCGTTGGCGTATTGAATTTCCCCGCTGACCGTGTCGGCGGTGAGATAAAAGGCGGAGGCGAACATCGGCGCGCCGGCCTGCCGCAGGATGGGAACGAGGGCGCGGTTGATGCCGTCCAGGACCTCGCCCGGATCGGGCTGCGTGCGCGCGAGTTCGCCGAAGATCCCGCGGATGACGGCGGTGACGAGCGCGGCCCGCACGCCGTGGCCCATCACGTCGCAGATGAAGAGGCCGGCCTTGGTGTCGGATAATTCGCGCACATCGAAGAAATCGCCGCTCACCGTGCCCTTGGGCGCAAAGCGCTGATGAAACTGGAGCGCGCTCTCCGCGGCCGGCGTGCCCCGCGGGAGACTTGGGAAACTGCGCGGGAGCAGGGCGAGATTCGTCTCGCGCGCCAGGCGCAAGTCTTCCTCGAGCTCGGCGTTCTTTTTGCGCAGCGTCTCGTCGCTGCGCTCCAGCGCGCGGGAGAGCATCAGGAGATCATGGTGCGCGTCGAGGAGCTGCGCGGTGACTTTGTTGCCATGGCTTTGCCTGCCTTCCGCCGCCCGCGCTTTCCGGGCCCGGGTTTCCACCTCGCCGAGCACCTCGAGGAGGGTGGCGTTGATCATGGCCAGCGGCGCCGGTTTGCGCAGAAAACGCACCGCGCCGAGATCGGTGGCGAGTGCTTCGCTGGCGGCGGAAATGAGGGTGCCGGAATAGATGATGACCGGCACATCGTTCAGGCGCGCATCGCTGCGAATCTTGTGGCAGAGCTGATAGCCATCGACCGCGGGCATCATCAGATCGGAGATGACGGCGTCGATCGGCTCCGCGGCCAGGATCGTCAGCGCCTGCTCGCCATCCGCCGCGGTGAGCGCCAGATGGCCCTCGCTGATGAAGAGTTCGGCGAGCAGTTCGCGGTTCAGCTCATTGTCATCCACGACGAGAATCTTCAGCCGCCGGCGGTGGAGCGGGTCGCGGCCGCGGGCCGACGCGGCGTCGAAGAGAAACGGCGCGATCTCCCTTCCGAGCGAGCTGGCGTCGATCGACTTGACGATGCACCCGTCGCAGCCCGCCGCGGCCGCCTCCTCGGGGCCGTGTTTCGCCGTGGAAGCGACCCAGGCCACGACGGGCAGAGCGCGGGTCGCGGCATCGGCCTTGAGATGCATGCCCAGCGTCATCCCATCCATGCCGCGCAAGGCGGTGCCCATGAGGATCAGGTCGGGCCGTTGATCCATGAGCTGATAGACCGCCTGCGCGGCGTCGGGCGCGGTCCGCACGGCGTAACCTTCGTTTTCGAGGATGAGCACGGCGTGCTTCAAATAGCGGGACTGATTTTCGACGATGAGGATGCGCGGACGCGCCGGGGGGTGTCCGTTGGCGGGCAGGAGGGTGGCGCTCATCGGGTTGGTTCCTCGGGTCGGATGGTCGCCGGTTTCATTGTCCGTTGCGTACGCCCGCTCCGGTGCAGACCTCCATGCCGAGGAGGCAGACGTCATCGGTGAATTTCCGGCTGAGCGAGAAATCGCGGATGTGCGCGACGAGGTCGTCGAGCAGATGCGGCGGCGTCATCTTGATCCGCTTGCGGATGTCATTGGGCAGACGATCCCGGCCGTAGGGTTCCGAGAAGGGGCCCTCGATCTCGTAGATGCTTTTGGTGAAAAGGATGATCCGATCGCCGGGATCCAGCCGCCAGACCGAGGCCGGGTACTGCGCGCTGTCGGAAAGCCCGAGGGCCGCACCGAGCGGCGCGGAGGCCAGCGAACGGACCTGGCGGGAACTCGGCCGGATGAAGAAAGGCGCGGGGTGACCGGCATTGGCATAGCGCACCTCGCCACGCTCGATATTCACCACCATGTAAAACGCCGTCACCGGGACCCGCGAAGCAGTGCGGTGGAAGATGGCGTGCAGGGCGCGGTTCAATTCACCGAGAAAGCGCCCCGGGTCCGCGGCGCCGGCAGGCATTTTCTCCACCAAGCCGCGCACGGTGGCGGAGACGAGCGCCGCTGCGATGCGGTGCCCCAGTACATCGCAAATGAAGACGCCCACCCCGGCGGCGGAAATCTCCTGCACCGAAAAGAAGTTTGCTCCGAGCATTTCCGCCGGCTGGCTGTGGAAGGCGAAGCGCAGCGCGGCCTCCTGCGGTGCCGCGGTGGCCGGGAATGACCAGGGTTGGAGCGGCAGGCGGGCGCGCTGGATTTCGCCCGCGAACTTCAGCTCTGCCTCGACTTCCGCGTCGCGCCGCGCGAGCTCTGCGGCATGCTCCCGCTGGAGTTCCTGGAAGGCGTGCCGTTCCAGCGCATAGCCCAGCGCACGGACCAGGGCGCGAGTGCCGATTTCGGTCTTGAGCAGGTAATCCTGCGCGCCGCGCCGCACGGCCTTCCGGGCCACCTCCTCGTCGTCCACCCCGCTGAGAATCACGATCGGAATCCCGGGCGCCGCCTGCTGCATGGCGTCGAGGGTGTCGAGGCCCGCGGAATCCGGCAGCCCGAGATCGAGCAGGATGAGATCGGCGGGATGGCCGGCCAAATCCCGGACGGCCTCGGCGACGGAACCGGCGCTGCGCAAGAGGAGATCTTCCTCGAGGCCGAGGACGGCGTGGAGGACGGCGGTTAAGTCGGGGTTGTCTTCGATCAGCAAAAGCTGGACGGAGGCGGCGGGCGCGGCCGCTTTCGGCGAGCGCCGGGCGACATTCTGGGTGGGTTCCATGATCTTCATTTTTTGGGGGGTGTTAATCGGCGGCGGGGTGGAGCGAGGGGAACGTCCCATCGTGGGCGAGGCCGGATGGGAAAAGCCGGGAAGGCGGCTGGGCGGCGTAGTCGGCGATGGCGTTGAGCAACTCGGGAAGGTCGTTGTCCTTGCCGAAGAATCGGTCGGCACCCAGCGCGAGGCAGTGGCGGGCGAGCACCGGCGAGGCGTGGAGGGTGAGCACGAAGATGAGCGGGCGGGCCTCGTCGAAGGGAATGGCCTTGAGCACCGCGAGACCGCTGGTGCTGGGCATCTCGATATCGAGCACGAGGAGATCGGGCCGCATTTTGCGCACGCGGCAGAGGGCGTCCTCGGTATTGAAGGCGCGCCCGGCCAGTTCTGCGCCGGGGATCAGCCCGAGACCGAGCCCGAGGTAGCGCTGCACCACTCGCGAGTCATCCGCGATGAGGACTCGAAAGGGCCGGGCTGCCGTCGCGCGGGGTGGATTGCCCAAGTGGTTTTTCATGGCCCCAAGGGTGGCGCCGATCGCGGGGAACCGCCTGTCGCCGCGGGTCGTCAACTCCACGTAGCCGAATCGCTACACGCGATCCGGTCGGGCCGTCACTCGATCAGCCGATGCTGGATGCAATACTGCGCCAGCGCCGCATTGGAGCGGACGCCCAACTTTTCGAGCACCCGCTGGCGGTAGGTGCTGATCGTGCTGACGCTCAGGGACAACTGCGCGCCAATCGCCTTCAACGCCAATCCGCGCGCGAGTTCGAGCAGGACTTGGAGTTCCCGATCGGAGAGCCGTTCGTGCGGCATCTGATCCGCCCCGGCGAGCACGCCGGCCAGCCGTTCGGCGAGGGCACCGCTGAGGTAGCGCCCGCCGGCCAGCACCTTTTCCACCGCGCGGGTGAGGTCTTCGAGCAGGGTGTCCTTGGTCACGTAGCCGGAGGCGCCGCTCTTCAGCACGCGCAGGGCGAATTGCTCCTCGGCGTGCATGCTCAGGACGAGCACGGGCATCCTGGGCTGGGCATCTTTCAAGTCACGGATCACGTCGAGCCCGCTGCGGCCGGGCATGGTAATGTCGAGGAGCACGACACTCCACGGCTCCTTCCAAACCAGCTCCTGCGCTTGCTGCGCGGTCGCTGCTTCCCCAAAGACCGCCGCCGGCCAGGCCTCCGCGAGGAGCTGCCGCACGCCCCTGCGGACGATGGCGTGATCATCGGCGAGGAGGATTTTCAAGGGGCTGGCGGGCCTCATGGGGCAGCGGGTGGTGGGGCCAGGGGAATGCGCGCGACGGCGGTGGTGCCGCGCCCCGCGCACCCTTCGATCTCGATGCTGCCGCCGGCCGCCAGCGCGCGCTCGCGCATCCCGAGCAGGCCGAGGCTTTTCGCGCCGGTCTGCTCCGCGACGCTGATGCCGCGGCCGTTGTCGACCACCTGGACTTCGAGCGTCTCCTCCCCGTACCGCAGCGCGATGCGCACTTCATTCGCGCCGGAATGCCGCGCCACATTGGTCAGCAGCTCCTGCACGAGGCGATAGACCGTGGCCTGACGCGGGGCATCGAGCGGCGGAAACTCGGCCGGCGCCTCCAGCGTGCAGGTGATCCCGGAGTGCGTCTGGAAATCCGCGGCGAGCGTGCCGAGGGCCAGGCCGAGGCCGAGGTGATCGAGCATCGGCGGCCGGAGTTCGAGGCACAGGTGCCGTAGGCTGCGGATCGAGGCCTCGATCAACTCGACGGCTTCGCGCGCCTCGAACGACGGTGGTTCGTCCGGGTGCGCTTCGAGCCGCTTTTGCATCGCGCGGACGTGGAGCTTCAGGATGGTCAGCGTCTGGCCGAGCTCGTCGTGCAGTTCGCGCGCGATGTGGGCGGCCTGCTCTTCGCGGATGACTTCGAGGTGCCGGGCCAGAGCGCGCATTTCCTCGCTCGTGCGCCTCAGCTCCGCTTCGGCCTGCTGGCGTTCCGTCACGTCGCGCAGGATGGCGGTGTAAAACTTTTCGCCGCCGACCTCAACCTGCGAGATCGACGCCTCGACGGGAAACTCCTGCCCATCCGCGCGCACGCCCCAGACCGCGCCGAGCGCGCCCATGCGGCGGCTGCTCGCGCCGGTGGAGCCGAAGGCCCGCACCTCCTCCGCGTGCCGTGCGCCGAAGCGGGCGGGGATCAACCGGGCGAGCGGCTGGCCGAGAATCTGCGCCGCAGGCCAGCCGAACATCGCCTCCGCGGCGGGATTCACGCGGACGATGGTCTGCGCCGCATCGACGGTGACGATGGCGTCCATCGCCGCATCGATCAGCCCCGCGAGCCGCGCCTGCTCGTCGCGCAGCGCCGCTTCCGCGTGCCTGATTTCATCCACATCCGTATTGGTGCCGAACCATTGCACAATCTGCCCCGTGGCGTCGCGAAGGGGAATCCCCCGGGTCAGGAAGAGGCGGAAGCGCCCATCCGCGCCGCGCAGGGGAAGTTCCATTTCAAACGGCTTTCCGAGGGCGATCGATTCGGTCCATCGCGCCACCACCTCGGGCAGCCGCGCGGGATCGTGGACGCTCTGCCAGCCCCAGCCTTCCATTTGCTCCGGGGTGGTGCCGGTGTAGTCGTACCAGCGCTGGTTGTACCAGATGATGAAGCCATCGGCGCGGCCCATCCAGGCGAGCTGGAAAATGGAATTGACCATCGTGCGGAAACGCTCCTCGCTGTCGCGCAGCCGCTTTTCCGATATTTTTCGCTCGGTGATGTCCACATGCATGACCACGGCACCCGCCTTCGCGCCCGCGGAGACCGGCGTGGCCATGACGCGGAACCAGCGCTGCTCCTCCGGGGAGTGGCAGGGATATTCGAGGGCGAAGCTGGGCTGCTGGCCGGTCAGCACCGCGCGCAGACCCGCGGCCACCGCGCGGGCTTCCTCCGAACAATCGCCCGTCGCGGCGTCGCACACCTCGAGGTAATTGCGACCGATGAAAAAGTCGGTGCCTTGCAAGGCATTGGCCACGGCGAACGCTCCCCAGCTTTCATTGACCGCCACGATGCGGCCAAGCGGATCGAGCAGCGCGATCTGCGCGGGCAGCGCATTGAGGATGGCATTCGTGGCCTCGGCGGCCTGGCGTTGCGCGTGTTCGCTGGCCCGCAGCGATTCATTCTTCTGGGCCAGCGCGGCGGTCCGTTCCTGCACGCGCGTTTCGAGGTGATCGTGCGCCTCCTGCAAGGCCAGTGTCGCCCGGCGGCTCCCGGCAAAATCCCGCCGGATGAGCACCTGCGCCACGGCCACAAAGACCAGCGCCAGCCCGCTGCCGCCGAGGATCGTCGCCTGCGCCATCCGCGTCGTCTGCTCCGCGCGCCCCTCCCGAGCCCGCAGCAATTGCCGCTCATTGTCTGTGCCCTCGGCAATGAGCGCCCGCACGCGGTCCTGGAGCTGAGGACCCCGACCGGTCGCGAGGGCGGCCCGCGCCGCAGCGAAGCCATCCGCGCGCCGGATCGCGACGACCTCCTGCAAGGCCGCGATGCGCTCGGTGACCAATGGCGCGAGGACCTCGATCCGGCGCTGCTGCCCCGCGTCGTCCCCGGTGAGCGTGCGCAGGCGGCGCATCGCGTCCGCCGTCTGCTCGCGATCCGCGCGGGAGATCTCCAAATCGCTCTCTTCGCCCGTGATGAGGTATCGGCGCTGGGCACTCTCGGCCGCGGAAATGGTGGCCAGGAGCCGGTCGTGTTCCGCGATCACCTGGTCGGTATGGCGGACCCACGCGGCGCTTTCGCGGAGCTGGTGGACGCTGCGGAAAGCCACGATCCCGATCCCGCCGAGGCAGACGAGCGCGCAGGCAAAGGCCAGATGGATGATTCGTTCGGGAACCGGTGCGGACCTTCCCTCGCGCGATGACGCCGCGCCTCCCCCGGGCGTCGCCGGTGGGGCCAAGACCGGCCCCGCGGTGGATGCTGCTGGCGTCTCCGTCCTATGTTGGGTGCTGTCATCCATCAATGACCTGCGTGCATCCATATAACCGTCGCGGAGAGAAAGATAGTGGCGAATCCCCAACCTTGAGGTGCCGACGCAAATCGGCCGTCAGTGGCCAGGCGCGACGCCGACCTGCGCTCAGGGGTGCGCAAGGCGAAGGAAGCGCATCACCTGGCGAAAAATGGTATCCGGATTTTTGTGGCGCGCGCGAGTGTCGGGCATTTGCCCGAGACCCGGTCATCCCCTTGAAATACCCGCTGGATTTTTTCCCGTCCGCAAACGACATCTTCGCCACATGAAATCCCTCTCCCTGCTCCTCGCCACCATGGTCATCGCTTTCAGCCTGCCGGCGTGCGCCACGGCGAAGAAAAAAGATCAATGCTGCGGTGCTTCGTGCGACGCTCCCGGCGCCAAATCCCCGACGCAGTCGCATTCCCACAACAAGAAAAAGGCTTCCTGAGCCTGCTCGGCGCAAAAGATTCCGGCACCCGCGGCGGGCGGGTCCATCGTTCGGTGGCGGGCGGGCCCGGTGGGGGCGGCGCCACTTCCGCGATGCGGTTGGAATGTTCGGCGCAAACTCGGGAACGCGTTCCCATCGGAAGCGCCGGTGAACCGCACTATTTCGTAATCGCCGGGGGAATCGGCTTGGGCTCTTCCGGAGGCGCCGCGACCGGCGACGGCCGGCTCGCCGGGTCCGGCGTGGCAGATGGCTTGGCGAGCGGTTTCGATTTCGCAGGGGCCATCCCTTGCGGCGCAGTTTTGGTCGGAGCGCCGGTTCGGAAAAGCTGGCTGGCCGCCCTGCCCGCTCCGGTCATTCTTTCGCTGAGCCGCAATTTCTCCTGGGCCAGAGGCAGCATCTGCTGGGCAAAATTTTTGATGTCGGCATCGCTCGACTGCGCCGCGATTTCATAAGCGCTGACGAATTGCCGGCTGGCGACGATGATTTTGTCCATTACCGCCTTGTCGAAATCCGACCCGGCAAGTTTATCCAACTCGGCACCGGTCGCCTTCTGCGCGGCGGTCGGCTCGGTGGAAACCGTCCAGCCCTTGAGCGCGGCCAGCCGGGTGATCTCTTTGTTTTCCTCCTCCTGCGTCGAGGCCAGCGAGCTCCCCACCGCCTTGATCTTGTCCGACTCCGCCCGGGTCTGAAGCAGGCCCACAAGGTAAGCCTGGTAACGCCCGGCATCGACGGCGTTGGTGAAAAACTGCAAGTCCTGCCCGCTCATCTCACTGGTGAAGAGCTTCGCCGGTTTCCCGCTCGTGAGCGCGGGATCGTCCGGCGCCGGCAGGACGATCATCGGCGATTTTGGCGGCAGCGTGCTCGGCTGGCCGGTGCGCTTTTTCGCCTTCTTCTCGGCGGCCAGAACCGGGCCAGCGAGGAGAAGGCCGATGGCGAACACCGCGAAAAAGGGACGTTTCATGGCGCTCTATTCCGCCAGCTTGCGAATCAGGATTTCGCCGACGATCTGCGGGTTGGCTTTTCCTTGAGAGAGTTTCATCACCTGCCCCTTGATGGAGTTAATCGCCTGCGCTTTGCCAGCTTTGTATTCCGCCACCGCTTTCGCGCTGTTGGCGATGGCCTGATCGCACAGCGCCTCGATCGCCCCGGTGTCGCTGACTTGCTTGAGGCCCTTCGCCTCGACGATCTCCGCCGCGCCCTTGCCCGTCTCGAACATCTCCGCGAAGACCGTCCTGCCCTGCGTGCCGCTGATCGTGCCGTCGTCGATAAGATTCACGAGTTCGTCGAGCGCCTGCGCGGAGATCGGACATTCGGCGATCGTTTCATCGACGGCGGTGAGCGCGCTGAGCAGGTCGTTAATGATCCAGTTCGCGACGTTCTTCGGCTTGCGCGCGCCTTTCGCGGCGGCGTCGAAGTATTCCGCGAGTTCCT
>Ga0105047_10010414_pt1 | contig 15199 bp, 11 predicted proteins | sample MAT04_FD_78384 | JGI IMG/M metagenome (GOLD analysis project Ga0105047, IMG submission 78384) | Freshwater microbial communities from Lake Fryxell liftoff mats and glacier meltwater in Antarctica - MAT-04 (megahit assembly) | ecosystem: Environmental > Aquatic > Freshwater > Ice > Liftoff... | reverse complement strand
TACCCGAGTTCTTTTGACAGATTTTTAGGTCAATTTCTTGATCAAGAAATTGCAGTGCGATATCCTCTTAAATCAATCGCAGGTAGTGGTGCATAAGTAAGACTTTTCGCATTCTCAATCAATCATGCCGAGAGGATTGGGTAGTGCCCTGAAGGAAAGGATCAGAGTAAGCTATGATTAGAGAGAAGTGTTTGCCATTAGTGGTATGACATTAGAAATTTATTCTTGCCCCAATTGTGGCTCAAAAGAAGTTAGTCGTAACGGTCAAACTCAGCATCGTAAACAAAACTACAAATAATGTCGAGAATGTGACCGTCAATTTCTTTTAAATCCGGCATGGAAAGCTATTACCAAGGAACAACAGGAGTTAATGTCACGGATGCTACTTGAACGTATTTCTCAGGCTGGGATTGCTCGGGTATTACAAATATCAGAAGATACAGTACAGCGCTACGTAAATGCCGCTTCTGTTGTTGAAAAGAAGCAAGTTGAGGTGAGTGCCAAGCCAAGGCGAGCGCCTGAATGTTCAGATGGATGAGCTATGGTCGTTTGTCGATAATAAAGGAAATCAGCAGTGGGTATGGCTTGCATTGGATGCCCAGACTAGGGAAATTGTTGGTGTACATATGGTCGAGCGTAGCGCGGTATCAGAAGAGTGCCTTATGGAATTCAATGCCACCAGTTTACCGTCAATGTGCAGTAATTTATACTGATCATTGGAGTGCCTATGATTTTGTATTGTAAGCGTAAACGTCATCATAGTGTAGACTTCGTGGTTATAAATGAGTAGAATGATATCCAAATGTGGTTGTATTAATGCGTGTGACTTCAATGTACAAGCGATCGCTTACTAATGTCCTAGTATCATGCGTATCGTCCAAACCAATTGCGCGGCTTATTGCCTGCTCATGGTTTGACTTTAGCGCGCTCGCCTGTTGCATTGCCCAAAGAGCAATGAACGCTCGTTGATCGCAATCTTTTCAAGTAGTAAGAACTGTAAATAATTTAATTGTCGAATCTAAAATTAATTATTGAGTTTTTAGCTAATTTTATAAATTTGGTGTATAATGAAAATGTGTTTACATAAGCAAACGGCTATCTCAAGATGGAACGAAGACTTACCCTAAATCAAACAATCATCAAGACTAATTTTTAACAATAGTTCTGACATTTTCGCTGAAACCCTTATTCTTTCGTTTAATCTTGGAAGTGTAAAACCCAGGTTTTTTAGTTTAGTCAATCAAAACTGTTCCGAACTATTGTTTTAAGTGTTGTAAAAGAAACTGCCTTGAAGGGGCAGAGGGTACCCTACCCCTTCAAGGCAGCAAATGCTGGATACAGTATCGGACATTCTTGAACTCACGGTGACTGTCTTACAGGAGAAGCTAAGGTGAACGCACTTACCACAGTTGAAATCGATCCAAAAAACATTCTGACGCTCAGCCAACTGGCGAACCTTGACCCTTCCGCCATCAAAGCCATCATGGAACAGCGGCTCAAGGATCTGAATTGGACAACTTACCAATTGGCTAAGGCTTACGGGGCTCTTAAAGAGGGACGTTCTGACATCAACCCTAGCCGCTATACTACTACTGTTACTCAAGTGTTAGAAAAACCAGAGACAGCCCGCTGGAACACGGTTTGCCTAGTTTTAGCAGCAATGGGCCTGTTGGTGCAGGTAGTATCTCTCAACCCGCAAATCTATTCGCTGACAAAGTAGATAGCCGTTACATCCGATTTCAAGCGTTTCAAAAACCATTAAGCTTTCCGTACTTACGACATAGACCCATAAGAAGACAGGTGGATGAAACTTTGCTACCTCCTGATTAAACCGCAGTTACTAAATATTTACAGGACTTACGCACACAAACAAGCAATTCTCTCATTGTCAGCCCTTCACTACGTTCAAGCGCGAAGCAATCCCAAACCCTTGCAACACCCGTCAAGCGTGCCTAAGTCTTGATTTATATAGGTAGTCTGGCTGTTGCCTGCTCCCTATAGTTTTTTAACTATCGTAACTAAGCAATTAATTATATCGTAGTTACGATATAGTAAGGTCTAGGTCAAAGCTTCAGTTAGGGTATCAAAAGTGAGGTTAGCTTGGTGGCAGATTCTACTTACATGGGTTTGGGGCTTCAGCCAGTTTTTAAAAGCCCAGCCCAAGCAGTCAATCGGGAGCAGCATGGATGAACAGCACATCTAATCAGCCTCCCCAGACGATCGCCCAGACAATCGACTGGCTCCACAATTGCGATCGCCGACCTGCGCTGCCGGAATGTCCCAAGGAATGCGAAAGGGACTGCGACGTTCAAAGGAGGCAAAGCGCCTGCTTGGATAAACCAGAAAGGAAAAGCAGTCAAACTCAGTTGGAAACCCTATCAAAACCAATTGCCAACTCAGGCAAACTTAGCGAAGTGGTTCGCCCACACCAATGGCATCGGTACTCTGGGCGGCGGCCTGAATGCACACGGCCACTACATCGCCTTTGTCGATCTAGATCGTAAAGAAAAAGTCTTCTCCTCGCCACAAGCTTTTGAGGCGCGCCTTGAACAGTGGTTCAACGACTACCCCCTCCTGAATGTCGCCCCTCGATTTCGCACCCCTTCGGGCGGATACCGAGTCATCCTCGCCTTCACAGAAGAACCAGATTGGACAGCCTTCAGCTTAGATCCAGGAGGTGCAAGAATCGGGGAACTGCTGGCAAGAAACGGGGGTCACACCCTGCTGCCCCCTACTGTCGGCGCAAACGGCATCCCGTACCACTGGGAGTATTTTGTCGCCTATCCGCCCGCCGTCGCCAAACCCGAAGACGTTGGCATTTACGCAACCCGCCACCAACACTCCCCTGCACCCACCAACCCTCGCCCCACAAACACTTACAGCCCCGGCGCAATTCGCCTAGAAGACCTCATCTCCCCCCGCGCTATTGAAATTCTGACCATCGGAGCCAAAATAGGCGATCGCTCCGACGCCCTGACCGCTCTTGCCTCCGAATGCTACGGCTGGGAAGAGTTCTGCCACCGCTACAGTATCTCCTACTCCGGCACCACAGAAATTTTAGCCGAGTACGCCTGGGGGCAAATGGAAGACAGCAGCCGAGATCCCTACAAATGGCAGCGCATCCTCAAAACCATCAGCCCCTCCGCTTGCCAAACCGCCGCCGAATATCGCAGCGGAGACTCTGAAAGTTGCTGGAAAAAGATTTACCGACTGGATCGAGAAACCTTCGAGGCTTCATGCCCCTCTCACATTAGAGACAGGATTTTAGGAGAATGGGGTATCGACAAGCGCCCCAAGGCATCACCGACCGCGAGCGAGCAACAGCTAAACTCTCAAAAATTAGAAGCAGATCGTATAGCGCCAGAGAGCAACCCGCCAAACAACGGTCAGGTTACAGATGATTCTTACCTGCCGGGTTCTGACAGCAAACAGAAAGAAAACCTGCTTCTCAAATATATTGACCAAATCCTAGAAGGGGAGAACAGTCCCTTATCAGAACGAAAAGCTGAGTGCGCCAAAATCGCTCAATCGCTGGAACTTGACCCCAAATACGTCGAACAAATCGTTTTAACCCGGCTACAAGAACGGCAGTTCGCAGAAGTCGAAAGCGAAAAAAGCCTGATTGAAGATTTAGTTATCAAGCGCAAGCAGAGTCTCGACTTGCACCAAATTTTACCGCCAGAAATTGCCTGCATCCTGGCACAAATCGCTGCTGCAATGCCCACCAGCGCCGAACACCTGATGACAGTAGGTTGTTGACATCCTCCCCACTGATAAATCAGGGGGATTCCAATCTACCCAAACAACGAAAGTTGTCGAGGGAACTGGTGGGTTGACGCTTCATTGTTCGATTCCACATTAACTGCGGTCTTACTCCGTCCTCCACGTCCGTTTATAGTCTCAGACAATCCACCTGCGACTTTTATATTAATCGCCGCGTTCTCGTCTCGGTCGTGAACTGCTCCACAAAACAGGCAAGTCCATTCCCGAACTGAAAGCTCCTTCTTTCCACCAATCTGTTTACAGCAAGAGCAGCGTTGGCTGGTTGGTTCCCAGCGACTAATAACTCTGAAATCTCTGCCGTACATTTCCGACTTAGCTTCCAGCATTGTCCGAAAACTTCGCCAGCCTAAATCGGAAATAGTACGAGACAATTTGCGGTTTTTCATCATACCGGAAACGTTGAGGTCTTCCAGAACTATCGTTTGGTTTTCGCGAATAATCCTGGTGCTCAATTTGTGTAAGAAGTCGTTACGGATATCGGAGATTCTGGCGTGAATTTTTGCGACTTTCCGACGCGCTAATTCCCTCCGTCTGCTTCCTTTCTTTTTTCTGGATAGTTTGCGCTGTGCCTTGTGAAGTTTCCTCAGATTTTTCTTGAGAGGTTTGGGAGCCTTCACTTTTTCGCCTGTACTCAGAGTAGCGAAGTCGGTGATACCAAGGTCGATGCCAACTGATTGCCCATTATCCGGTAGAGCTGTCGGGTTGACTTTGACTACGAAGCTGACAAAGTATCGATTTGCAGCATCTTTAATTACCGTGACCGAACTTGGCGGAGATGGTAATTCTCTTGACCAAATAACCTTGAGCTTCCCGATTTTGGTAAGGTAAACTTTTCCATTTTTAATCGAAAAGCCTCCAATTCTAAATCGTGCCGACTGCCTACTGTTGCGTTTCTTGAATTTGGGACGGCTAACTTTCCGACCTTTTCGCTTACCTTTGAATGAATCAAAGTAATTTTTCCAGGCTACCCCTAAATCAGCAATTGATTGCTGAAGAGGAATATTTGAAACTTCCGCTAGCCATTCTCGCTCTTCCGACTTCTTAGCTTGAGTAATGAATGTTTTTTGCAAGTCGACCTTACTCGGTAGTTTTTCGGATGAATTACATAATGCTAGTGAATCGTTCCATACAACACGACAGCAACCAAACAATTTAGCAAGATTGTGAACTTGCGGAGGAGTTGGATATATGCGGTACTTGTATCTTTGTTTCATAAAACTATTTTAGCATCAGAACAACCATTGAAATAAGTAGATATATTACGAATACAACTCCCTTGAACGGGACAGAAGGCAAGGCGGTTAAAACCGCTACCGACTTGTCCCCGTGTCTAAAGCCAGGGGCTTGCGTCTCGCTCTTTGGTCAACCTTCGGCTGCGCGATCGGCACGGCCGCTGAAGTTGTTGCTTGGTCTGGATTCAAACAAAAGTCCTGCGTGCTGTGGACGATCAGCACCGCCCGGTCGGGGAAGCTCAAAAGTCAAACTCAAGAAGTTATGGTCAACCCCATCCGGCTCTTGCAGCAGGATGCCAACACCGAATGTGGAAGCTCTCAGGCGGGGAACATTCCGACAAGCCTTTTGAGATTGAAATTCCTACCTTGATTGGGGCCGACATCATTCAAAAGGCGATCGCCACCAGCTACTTCTACATCAACCAGGCTGAAGTGCTTTACAAAGGGCAGCAGCAAGATGAGGACGATACAGTTCCGGTCATCCAGAAACTGATTCAGAAATCAGAAGAGTTGCGGGACACGGTTGCTGAAGGTTGGATCAGCACCCGCGAAGCATACCGCAACTGTCACGAACTCGTTGCAGGAGCTAAACTCCGCCAGATGTCGAACACCGACTTTACGGCTGCGGTCTTCAACCAAATGGTTTCGATGAACCTCGGTGAAACGAAAAAGGTCGGCAAGTCTTTCAAGTGGCGCATTGTAAGATAATTGTTGCTCGACCACGTTTTGGCGGTTATATCATTTCGGAAAATCCCTGCTACAAACACGAGCGTTGGGTTGATTCGCAAGTCAAAGCCAACAAAAAAGTTGCTACTGTTGCAAAACTTTTCGGAAATGGTATTAGTTGCAAGCCCGCAGAGCGATCGCGCGAACCAATTTGCAAGTGCATTCGAGGGTATTTGTGGCAACTTGCAAAAAATGCCATCCTCCGACAGCAGCGATTATTCCAAAGTCTTCCAGAGTAAGCGATTACGTTATCAATAATGACAGTTGTGACGATTCTCAACCGTCATTGACGATCGCTGACCCGCCTGGAGCGCTCTACACGGCGGGGCTGCTCGCACCGGAGTCAGAATCGTCAAAACCAGGTAGGACACCCCTCTTGCCTCATGTGGAGTGAACTCTTAAGCGAGAATTGTCAATCAGACTTACGCAAAACCTCTATATGTAAGGTGCGAAGTGATAGCATAACGCATCAAACCACCACATCTTGTGTGGCGGAGTGAGTCCTGGTCAAAAATTCTGTAAAAAATCACCAATCATTCTTAAAAGCTGAAACCTTTACAGAGAAAACAGTTCACTATAATCGTCTTGCACGTTGGGCGAAATTTGTAACTGTTGGCAGCCAGGGCTAAAGCTGAGCATTGAAACCTTCGTCTGTTGCCTCAAGAAAGAAGCTGTGTTGAGAGAAGAGCGGAAGACACTAAAGCCCTGTCGGTTGTGGGCGATCGCAATTATCACCGGATACCTAATTACCGCTACTTTAAAAATTGCGTTGACGATTTGACGATAGTTTGAAACTCCCGCAGAACAAGCTGTTCCCTCGTCAATAGCAGCTTCGACGATTGAAAATCGTCAATGACGATTCCTCAGCACATCCCAAGAGATTTACGAGCAGGTGAGCGTACTGGTAACAGCGGCAACCTACAAACTGCTAGTTCGCCAAGCTGGACTTGTCAAGCAATCGTCAGAATCGTAGAAAACTCGCAGAACACCAAACCAAAATTTGTGTTGACGATTTGACGATTCCATAAAACTCTTACCCCGTAAGCATTTCAATCGTCAGTAATAGCTTTGACGATTCTGAATCGTCATTGACGATTCATTGCTGACATTACTCGCGGGACTTACAAAAAACTGTATATATAGTGTTTTAGTACATTGAAGTGTACATTAAATACCATATATAGAGTAACTGCGTAAGTCCTGCTAATTCGCTTACATCAAGTTCATGTGATAGCAGTGGCAGTTCGCTTGTCCACCAGAGGTTGTCAAGCAATCGTCAGAATCGTCAAAAACTCGCAGTACATTCCCACAGCCCTTGCAGAGAAAGCGTTTATCGAGAATCGTCAAAAATAATGTCAATAATCGTCAATAAAAGCTAGAAGCTGAAAGCTTTATAAATAGAAGAGTTTAGGAGAATCGTCAAATCGTCAAAGAAAATTTCTTTTTTAATCACGCTCTGGTTCACAGTTTGATACTGAATCCCAACCTTTGTAGAAGCTGTGTTAGGAGAAGATCGGAAAATGCTGGGTGCAAGTTGGTTGTGGGCGATCGCGGCGAACCATCCGGCATCTAATTTACTGCTAATTTAAAAATTGCATTGACGATTTGACGATAGTTTGAAACTCTTACACATCAAGCAGTTCCCCCGTCAATAGCAGCTTTGACGATTGAAAATCGTCATTGACGATTCCCCAGCCACATCCCAATAAATTCACGTCACGATCGCCCGCAGACGCGCGGAGCGGCGGTGACAACAAGGACAATCCACTTCCCTACCAGCTTGATAGGGTGACGGGCGTCAAGCAATCGTCAGAATCGTCAATAACTTGCAGTACATCCCCAAAATCCATGCCAAAAAAGCGTTTGGGGAGAATCGTCAAAAACAATGTCAATAATCGTCAATAAAATTTAGAAGCTGAAAGCTTTACGAATAGGAAGGTTTAGAAGAATCGTCAAATCGTCAAAGAAAATTTATCCTAACTAACAGTTGGGGCACACGCGTATGCATCAAGTCCCTCTTTCCTTGTCCCCAAAAGCCAAGGCTATGTCGGATGCTGGTTCAAAACGCAAAGCGAGAAAGTTGGTTGCTCCCGAGTGCGTAGGCTCCATCCGGGGCGGAGCCATCGCGATTGTCTGCCGATACCAATTTTGCGAAAGCCTAAAAATAGCGTTGACGATTTGACGATTTGCTAAAACCTTTACCTCATAAGCGCTTCAATCGTCAATGACAGCATTGACAATTCAGAATCGTCAATGACGATTGTCAATCAGATGCCAGTGGCGACCGGATAATATCAGGCGGGAATCGTCAATAACGATCGCGAAGGAGCGATTAAGCAATCGTCAGAATCGTCAAAAACAGAGAGAGTATTCCCCAAACCCACAATTGGAGAGCATTTGGGGAGAATCGTCAAAAATACTGTCAAAAATCGTCAATGAAGGTTAGAAGTTGAAACCTTTACAAACAAGGAAGTTCAGGAGAATCGTCTTGCTCGTCAATAAATTTTGGTTCTAAGTAGTTTTGCCAGTCAAAACTAAAACTGAATATTTTTGGGGGGCGATCGGCAATTGCGTCCTAGTAAAGACGGAGGGAGCGATCGCGATCGCACCTAATTTGCTGATTTCATTATTAGTACGCTCACCGAAGGGGGGTGTAAAGTATCCCTTTTTTTGCACCCCTAATTCAGGTAATCTGGTCTGGAAAAGCAAATTATCGGGCCGACTATGGACTTAGAACACGCTACTAATTCCTTTGGAGAAATAGCTTCGACGCGTGACAAGCGTGGCAGAGCTGTTAGCTGCCAAGCGCTCTGTCAACACGCTTGCGTGCTGATCAGAAAGATTTGTACGATTTTTTTACGACAATGGCGAAGCAGGAACCGCACCCGGCCTTGGTGCGCGAGTTCCTGCTGCTGAACCGCTTCGCCGCTGTCGCGCTGGTTCTCAAGTATAAAGCCAAACTAATCGAGAAGGGACTTAAGGAAGCGACGATTAATCGGCGGCTGGCGGCTATCAAAAGTTTGGTGAATTTTGCTCGGAAGGTGGGCGAGTGCGAGTGGAGTTTAGTAGATGTTGAAGTAGAGAAGGTGGTTCCTTACCGGGATACTACAGGGTTTGGCCGAGTTGCTTCTGAGAATGTGGCGGCGATGCAGTCGGTGTTGTCCATTCCTGACCGGAGTACGCCCCAGGGAAAGCGCGACTATGCAGTTCTCCGGCTGCTGTGGGACAATGCGCTGCGCCGGGGGGAGATCAGCGGAGCCAATGTAGGAGACTTTGACCCGCTAGCCCGAACTCTGAACATTTATGGCAAAGGCAGGGGAACTCAAGCGCAGCTAATTGACTTGCACTGCGCGACGGCAGATGCGATTTCTGATTGGCTGAGCGTGCGGGGAGCTGGAATGCCCCTCGATCCTTTATTTATCGCTTTGACAAAGCGGGAATACGGGTTGAGGTTGAGCGGGTACGCTATTTACAAGCTTGTTTTCTCAACTTGCACGGCCCTGCGGGAATTCCTAAAAGAATCAGCCCGCACAGAATACGCCACGCGGCAATTACGACACTGTTAGATGCAAGCAACGGCAATACGCGAATGGCGCAGAAGTTGAGCCGCCATACCAGCTCGGACGTTCTCAATTGTTACGATGACAATCGGCAGAGCTTGCAGCGAGAAGCGTCGGGGCTCCTGGCTAGTTTGGTGCGCTAAGTTTAGATTTAATTGAGGAGCCGGATGGCGGTGAAGGGAACCAAATTGAAAGATGAAGTGCTGAATCTGCTGACCAAATTTTCGCCTCAGTTCAAAGTGCTTAAGTCGGTGGTGCATCAAAAGCAGGCGATCGCTTGAGCAATGTTAGCAAAAATAGCAGAGCAGCAGAACCTTAAACATAGGTTGCTAAAGTCCTGATCAATCACTCTTAACGGGCAGCATTATGGCATCGAAGTTCAAGGCTTAGTTTTCGATAATTTATCAGTTACAGGAATAACCCGCGAAGATTGGCTAAACGACTTTCAATCCATTAGCGGAGAATTCATTATTACAGAATTTGATAGTACAACTTTTAACCAAAATGAAGGTCAATCAAATGAGTCAACTCTCTGACATTCTAGCAGAATTAAAAAATCAACCCACGAAATATTTAAGGGAAACTTCCCTGCCTCACCTGTTCATGTTTTTAAATGGCTACAAAATAGCAAAGCGAGATTTACGCATCACAATCACTTCAGAAGAACAGGAGTTTTATCGAAACTTTCAACCTGGGATTCAGAAAAAATTAAAAGTCAAAACCGTTAACTCTTGGGCAAACATCATTCAACTTTTCTGCATCAATGATAGAGAAGCCTTCAATTACTTTTTTGAACTACTTGCAGAATTTAACCAAGGAGAAAAACCCTCAGAACCCCCCTCCCTCAACGAATATGCCTGAAAAAATCCTCAAGCTACACCCCCAATGACAGCAGACAACAATTTTTATCAGCTTTTAGATAAAATCAAGACTAGACCCGCCCTTTATCTTGGCAAGCGTTCTATCTTTAGTCTGCAAGGTTTTTTAGATGGTTACACTTTTGCCTACCGCCAACTCGCAATTCCTGTTACTGAACAGGAACAAGAATTTACAGAATTTCAAGACTGGATAGAAAAGCAATTTAACCAGCAATCTACCCGGTCTTGGGCGCGAATTATCTTTTTTTATTCAGAAGATGAATCCCAAGCCATTGATACATTTTTTCAGCTATTTGAAAATTTTTTACAGCGCGAATCCTCTGGGAGGCCGACACAATCTCTCGCCACCAGCCGCCCCTAAAATGGTAATAAAAAGCAGCTAAATTCAATGCTTGAAAACTTATCCGAAGAAGCGCTTGCCCAACTTCGTGAATTTGCCGAATCTTTGCACCAACAAGAAAAAAGCCCAGTATAGAACCCATTTGAGATATTGAGGGCGCTCGCTCGCTCGCTCGCAAGCAAGCAGTCGAGCGCCCCCAAAAGCTCTTTTTTGAGGTCGTTTCTATTTTGTCGAATCGCGGAATTGAACTGATTGCAGTCAATCCAGCTTATTCAAGTATTATCGGTTTGGCAAAATATTTAAGAATGTATGGCTTGGCTAGTGATGAATCGGCTGCAGGGGCTGATATTCATGACTTGAAAATGGGCGGAAGTCATTATGGAATTGAGTAGTTATATTACACAGCAGGCGAAACTGAAACGGTGTTGGCGGTTGATTTACTTGCTCTACACGCACCTCTACAAAACTAGGATTCCTTCGTAGAAGTTCAAAAATCTCACTCTTCAAATATCGCGGACAATACCCGACAATGTAGTGGTCTTCTGTATTTAAAGTCAAGGCTTTAGAATCATAATGATTTTGAAATTCGTGAGCTAACCACAACTTTTCCCCAGTCTCTAAGCGGTTAATTCGCTCAATTGCACAGGGTGGCAAATACCGCAGTCCGTGCAAGAAAAAGTGAAGGCGATACCGCCCTTCTGAATCTGGCTCAGGAATGGGGAAAACAGTTAGAGTATCTGTTTCTCGCCGCCCACCGCTGCGGGCTAACATGGCAATTGGATCGCTTTCATTTTGAGTCAGATTTAGCCAGTGAATAAAACTTGAGTAATCGGGGCGATTTTTCGGCATCAACCGATTAGCAAATACGGGAAATAAGTAGGTTGATGTATATACTTCACCTAAGCGCGGAAACGAGGGCAAGGGTTCAAAACCGCACTTCTGTTGAGCTTCTAAAACGCCTTGCGTGTAGGTAAATTGGTAGTTGGTTCCGTCAAATGTTAGCCTGCCAATGGGAAACCAGGAACGGCTGTTTGGATCTTGCCAAGCCAAAAAAAGCGTTGAGTGTGTTTTCACGGTAGCGTTTTCCTCAAGTTAAGCAGTCTGTGTTGATTGAATTCAAGAATCTTTTGGGCAAACTCGGCTGCAATCGGTGAGATCCGAGTGTTAGGAATTCGATTAAAAATATCTAGTAGATTCGCCTTTGAGATACTTTCAAGTTGCTCAAGCCATATATGCGCTGCATTCGGAAATCGACGTGCAGCGCAGTCAAATACATCAATTGTTTTGAGAGGCTTTTTATCATCAACGCTGCCATAAAACGCCGAGAAACATTTGTTAGCATAAGCCTCTACTGAGCGTTTTTGCCTTTGTCGATCCTCGAGGTCGCGCCCCAGACTGGAAGCATGATCGTAAGTGGGTGCTAAGTGTACTGTTTCAGATGTAGTGGACGCTATGTGTGCTGTTTCGGATGTAGTAAGCACTGCCTTATTTCGGACAACACCCCAGTTTTCGTGGTGGCGTGAGCCATTGCCAATCCACGCATCTAACAGAAGATAGCCGACAAATACTTCTACAGCTTTTTGGATGCCACTGGGCACTGTCCAACCAATGGGTAAGTTCACAGATTCATCAGAGATAATTCTCAACACTAGATCAATTGTATGTTGTGAGAGGTTGTAGGTTGCAAAGGTGGGGTAATTTGGAACGATGGGGGTAAGAAGTTCGTTACCGTGAACGAGGGTGCCACCGTTGGGTAAAAAGTAAGAAGAGACTACACCGCGATTACCCTCACTCGTGGCAGAAAGTTCATAATTAGCATGAGGAATTCCCAGTAATTCGCACAATTCGGAGGCCACTTTCTCTGCCCAATCTTCGCCTAAATCAAGTTTTGCTTGTTTGTACAGGCAGCGGCCGAGTTCTGGGTGTTCAAACCAAAACTTATACTTGCTTCCCATTGCCTCAGTCTTGGAGAGTTCGTAAGCTTGAGGGGTGACAATAATGATGGGAAATTCATCAGGCATAAATTGGAGAACCTATTTCTTTCGCCGCACTCGCAGTTCACAAATATAGCAACCGATGAACGTCGGTTAGAACACAAAGTCTGGTAGGGGTCATTCATGAACCGCTCATAGAAATCTGGACAAAGCTACCCTAGAGTAGACAAATCTAGACAGCTACGTTTGTAATCTTAGTCCAAAGGTCTAAAACTACTGGGATAAACGGCAATCCCACTATTCCCTTCATAAAGTTGGGAATTACTTTTCGAGCTATATTTAAACTTCCGTTGGTATCAGCATTAATCAATCTACCATTAGAAGTTTTGTATAAGCCACGTTTAACACGCTTGCCACTGAAAACGGGTTTGACATCTGACTTAGTTTTGTAAACAGGCAATGTATCACCATCTAAAGCACTAGCTTTTGACGTGTAACTTTCCTCAGTCACAATTACTTCAATTCCCGCTAATTGAGCTTTGTAGGTCAACAAACTAATAAGTTTCGCGTGTGGAATATTGGTAAATTCTTGATTGTTTTTTTTACCAATGTTGATATCTTGTTTCCATCCTTGGTTGTTGCCTATAACTAACTGGCCAAGATCATTTAATTGACACCAGTCAATAACTCTACGGCTAACAGTATGGAGATAGTTATCAATCCTTCTGTCACGCTTGCCGTTCAACATTTTTATTTGTCTCCCAGCTTCAATTGATTGTGATGCGGCAACTCTTTTATTGAAGAATTGATTAATACTTTTCAACGGTCTACCATTAATCAAAAGCGGTCTGAGATCGGGATGATTGGATGTTATAGCCATTAAATTGTTTAAACCAAGGTCTACACCAGCAACATATTTACCATCAGATTTTACTGCTTCTTCAACGGTGTAAACAACTTCAATAACGTAGTGGTCAAGCTTAGGAATAATCCTTACTTGGTCAACATTTTTAGCCTGAGTTGGGAATTCAATGGAGGTCTGAGACAGCTTAACAATACTTTTAGCTAAAGCCGGTTTTGATATTGCATCTATTGGATATATGACAACATTCCTACCACGCTCTTTATGCTTGTATCCAGGCATTTTAGGTTTTCCTAGATACTTCTCAGGATGCTTTGACCAATCTTTCAATGCTGCTAACCAACCTTTCCAAGCTTCTGATACTCTACGCACAACCTGCTTACTAACTTTAGTGGGCAGATACCGATAAGATTCTAAATTCTTGGTTTGATGATAGATATCAATTGAGTTGTAATACTTTTTGGTATCAAAAAAGTATTGTCTCTGCACATAATTAGCAGTGTTGTAAAGATGCTTGGACTGTAAAGCTAAATGGTCACACTCGTTCCAAAATTTATGCTGTCGGCTGATGACGTGTTTCTCTACTAATTGCATTTGACTCGACCACTCAAATGGTTTATATTGTCTAGTATACCAGATTAATTAGAAATTTGACAATATGTCTAGAATAAAATTTAAGCCAGATAACAAAGTGGCGTATGATAAGGTTCCCGTGCAGTTCAAAGTATTGCCTGGAGTTAGAGAAAAGCTTAAAGCCGTTCCTAACTGGCAAGAACGGCTTAGAGGAATTGTTGATGAATTGATTCAAGAAGTGGACAATCAGTAATATTTGTCTATATTTGGGTAGAAATTAGCTTACAGTTTCATACCCTACCTTGTCTATAGCAGTATGACGACTGCTATAGAACCCATTTGACATATTGTAGCGATCGGACACCAGCAGCCGATCGGATTGCAGCAACCTTACGCCTCCAAAAGCTCTTTTTTGAGGTCGTTCGCTTTAAACCCATAAAAACCGCCTCAAAGGCGTGTTCAGCCCAAGGAATTTAGAGCGTTTTTGGAGTTTTTCTAAAACAGAAGCCTACATTGTACCCGCAAGGCACAGTGTAGGTAGTTCATGTAGCTTTAATTTAAGATCCGCTTTATTTTTCCAATCCCTCACCCACCAATCCTTCCAGTTCAGCTAACAGCTTCTCTAGCTTCTTTTGCTTTTTGGGGTCATCCCAAACCTTAGACTTTTTAACTTTGCCATAAGCTGCATCTACGCGACTTTTAAGCGAGTGATTCGGTGCTGTCGCCTCCCCTGTATTTTGGGCTTTTAAATCGGCAATGCGCTGTTTGATTTTGGTCAGAGAGAGGTCGAGAGCGATCGCCTCCTCTAGTAATTGGGAGCGCTCTGAGCTATCCTTAACTCGGGCGAGCGCTCTGGCTTTGGTATACTCAATCCGTCCTTTCCGCAGCGCTCCCATCACATCATCTGGCAGGTTCAGCAAGGGGAGGCGATTGGTTCGGAAACTCTCTGGAGTGTACTTCCCGACGAGTACAAATATATCGCTTACTATTTGCCACTCCGAGCTGTGGATAACGTTATCCACAGATGCGCGTTCTGGGTGCGCGGCCGCTCCGAGCAAAGCAATAACTGACGAGGAGGTAGAGTTTAATTTCATTGCCAGCAATTGCAGAATCCCCTCGGTTTCCTCAATCGCATTCAAATCTTCTCGCTGCAAGTTCTCCAGCAGTGCAATTTGCAGAGCCTCTGTGTCTGTCAGTTCCCGAATCACAACAGGAATCTCAGTCAAGCCTAACGACGACGCGGCTCGATAGCGCCGTTCGGAACGGTTTGGCAACAAAGTCATCAAACCCTGCCGATAAAGCTCGTTCCTG
>Ga0105047_10010413_pt1 | contig 15202 bp, 13 predicted proteins | sample MAT04_FD_78384 | JGI IMG/M metagenome (GOLD analysis project Ga0105047, IMG submission 78384) | Freshwater microbial communities from Lake Fryxell liftoff mats and glacier meltwater in Antarctica - MAT-04 (megahit assembly) | ecosystem: Environmental > Aquatic > Freshwater > Ice > Liftoff... | reverse complement strand
GGTAGCGCTCTTCAAAAGCGGCGGTAATCCAGTCGAGGGTGGCGGGCGGCGGGGCTAATCCTTTCCCGTCGAGCCAGCCGTGCCGAAGTAACTTTAACTCCTCCACCCGCGCCCGAACGTCTAGCGTGTCTATCACAACTACTTGATCCACTGACTCGATCCCTTTGAGCCGCCGGTCACGGTCAAACCGACCACTGGCGTACACCCGTACTCGCAGCTTCTGGCCGGTTGCGTAGTTGTTGAATGCTTCCAAAATGGTGTCGAAGTGCGTTTCCGTGAGCCGGGCCCTGACCGTTGTGCCGTCCGGTCGCTCCAAGTTGAACCATTCGTCCTTTGCTTCCATGCCAGTGATTGTGCCGTGGAGTACAACATCGCCGGTATACTCCTTTACCGTGGAGGCAATCACCAGCCGGTGCCGAGTCTCTTGTGTGAGACGTGCCGGAGGGCCGGAGTCGGCATCCTCAAACTCTACTGCCTCGCCAGGCTCCAGACTTCGGCCGAAGCGGGCGAAGTATCCGAGCATTTGCGATGGGAGTTTGGTGATGGGCAAGCCCTGTTCGGCCTCCCGGATCGACCCAACGATGGCAGCCCGGGCGTCCTCGAAGTACGACTTCGCTGCTGGTGGAAAGAGGGTGGTGGCAGCAAAGAACAGGCTGATGACGGGGATCGCGCTCCCATCCTCCACGCCCGTCAGTTTAAGCGAGATACCATCGGTGAATCCGCGGGGAACCCGCTTGCGGTTCGGGTTATTAGATCGGAACTTCCACTTAGCGATATCCACGATCATCTGTTCGAGCACCGCGAAGTCGGCGAGAACGTGAAGAGGCACCACCCCCCCCTCGAACCGGGGACCGGTCAGTCTCGGCTTTAGAAACGGCTCGGCGTTCACGATTCGTATCCCACTTTGCGCGGAAAGGTCGCCACGCAGCATGCTGTACGTCTGTCTTATTCTATCGGTTCGCATGCGGAGTGTAACCCACACGCATGAGATGTCCTGGCAAGTCGAAGCCGGCCTGTGGGGATCGGTTCTGCCGCCGAACGACCAAGTTCAGCAGCGGGGCCGACTGGAGAGACTTCAAACCGCGAAAAGCCGTCGTGCCGGCCCCGTCTGCTGCAACGGCTGGTTCGCCATTAGGGGCTCGCGAGTGGCTGGAGTAGTGCCACGACGGCGGATAGAACCCGCGCGAACGCGGACGGAGTCAGGTCGCCGACTGAGCGGACCATTAACGCGCCGTGGGCGGTAAGCCGCTTCCCGGGGCGCGCGAAGCTGGCCACCAGCAACCCGCCGGATGCGAAGTCCGGGGCGTCCAGCGACACTGCTGCCGGATCTCCGTACGGGCTACTCGTGATTTGGGAGAGAACCCAATCCCTGCGGCCTGCGTCAGCCATGCAGACGGCCGGCCGGACTTTTGACTGCGATAGGTCCGAGAACGGAAACGGGACCGAGACTATTTCGCCGACTGTAGGTGTGACCACGCCGCGTCCTCCTCTTGCCGAGACCAGTCCACCGCAAGGGCTGCCTCCGCAAGCAGCGCGGCCTCGCCCGGCACTGCGGCTGGCTCTTCCAACACCGTCACTAGACTAGCGCCCGTCGAGGCCCGGTAACGTGGACCTCACCGAGCAATCGAACTCGACCTGCATCATCGACGACCGCCTCGACTGTCTGGATCATTGAGCACCTCTGCGAGCATTCTTACCGAGCTTCAGTCACCACGACTGGTTCGGCGCACCCCGTTCTCGTCGTAGCCGTAGAATCGCCACAACTGAATGACGTACCTCCCTCCACGATACTCGAATTCGTCCGTGCGGACGAGCGTTTTGCCGAACTCTTCGCGGAGCTGCGGAAAGTCCCGTTCGATGATGGTCCCGGCGTTCGTGAAATTCCAGTAATACTGTCGCAGGTCGCGCTGGCTGAGCGGTGCGGCCTGCACCGAACCTTCATCGGCGGGGTCGAGCGCGGGCAGAAGAACATCTCGCTTCTGAACCTGCGATTGATCGCCAGCAAGCTGCGAGTGAAGCTCTCGGCCCTGTTGCCCGAGGGGAAGCTGCCGGCGGAGTAAAGGTTGGTTCCAAGTCAGACGTGTGGCTTCAATTCCAATAACTCAGTCATTTCACGGCACCGATCCCACCCGCGAAGTCTGTAGGCAAAGATGCCCGGAATCCTTGACGCAAGCCGGGTTAACCGCCTTGCCCCGCGGTGAAGTCGGATCGCTGCATCGGCCAGATGTCACCGGCTGAAGCCGGGCAAGGCCATAGCCACACGGAAGCCGAGATTGCTGTGGCAGAAGTGCGGCGGATCGGCGTTGCGGACGCCGCTGCGGCAGTCGCCAGGGGCGTTGCTCCACCCGCCGCCGCGGACCGCGAAGCCGCGCTTCGGATCGCCATCGCCTGGGTCCGTGACGGGTTCCTTCGAGTACGGGCCGTACCGCGTCGAGCAGAATTCCCAGACATTGCCGATCATGTCGTTAAGGCCGAAGGGGTTCGCGCGATAGCTGCCGACGGGGGCGACAAAGGCATGACTGTCGTCCATCGGCATCGCAGCCCGCGGCCACTCGGGAAGGACGCGCTTCAGTGAGCGGTCGCCCACGTTTGCTACCTTCCCGGTCTTATCCTCCGCGTCACCCCACCAGTAACGTGCCGCCGAGCCGCCGCGGCAGGCCCACTCCCACTGCGCCTCCGTCGGCAATATGTAGTCGCCAAACGGGAGTTGCGAATTGTTGAGCCAGCGGCAGAAGGCGAGGGCGTCCGTGTGGCTGACGTGCACGACGGGGTGGTCGTCCTTCTGGACGTACGGGCCTGCGTAACCGGGATTCTTCCAGTTCGTGCCGGGCGTGTGCTTCCAGGTTCCCTTTGCGTCATGTGCGTTGCCGCCACCCGTCTTCTCGCCGTCGGTGACGTATTTCGTGGCCTCGACGAATTTACGGAACTGGCCGACGGTGACCTCGTGTCGGCTCAGGTCGAAGGGATTCGCGAGTGTCACTTCATGCCGGGGTCCCTCGGGATAGGCCGCCACGCGGCCAGGCTCGTCGTCGGGCGTTCCCATCAGGAACTTGCCCGGCGGGATGAGGACGAGCTTCAAGCCGAGGTCGTTCGTCGTCTCGGCAGGAAGGGCCGTGTACTCCGAATACGCCTGCTGATAGAGAGACGCAGCTGTCGCATCGAAGGGGAACTTCGGCTGCGTTGGAGCGATCTGCGGCTTGCCGCGGAAGGGCCGAACGGCGCCCTTCTTCTCTTTCAGCGGCGTCAGCAGGTCCGGCTTCGCGTGAAGTGCCATGACCTCGTCGATCGTCAGGGCACGGTCGAACAGGGCGAGTTCGTCCAGCAGACCGATGTAATTGATCGCGAAATAGATGCCCGCCTTGTCGATGTCCCAACCCATGGCGAGGGGTCGATCCTTCACCTCGCCGATGAGCTTGCCGTCGATGTACAAGGCCGTGGCGGCGTCCGGCTTGCCGGTGTCGAGGTTCTTCCAGGCCAGCACGACATGGTGCCAGTCGCCGGCTTTCCAGCCGATGCCTGGGACGCGGACCATCGGAGCTTTCGGGTCCGATTCTGGGATGGGCTTCCCGCCTTCGGGCACCATCGGAAACGCCCCGTGCCTCAGATCGCGCGGCTTGGCGTCGTTGAAGTCGAACCACAGGCCGCCATTGCCAGCCCCCTTCTGCGTGATCTGGATCGGGTCGCAGAACTTCGTCTTGAGCATCGCGTCCGGGTCGGTCTTGCACCAGACGGAAAGGCTGCCGGCCCAGCCATCTTTCTTGAAGGCGAGGTTGCCCTTTGCGGGGAAGTAGATCCGCCCGTTGTCCGGCAGCACGTCCACGGCTTCGAGCGCACCACCGGCGATGCCCTTCGCCTTGGCGATCGTAAAGACCTTGGCATCGATGTTGTCGTTGAAGGTGAACTCGCCCTTCTTTGCGGGATGGGTGAGGCGCGTGCCGGGCGTGAGGGCGCCGCGGCCGACGTCGCCCTTCACCGTTTCATCGAAGGAAGCATAGAAGGAGACCGCCGAGCGGATCGCCACGGCATCGGCGGCAGAGGCGGGAAGAGCGAGCGCGAGAGCGGCCAGCGTGAGCAGAGTGCGCGTCATCGGATTTCCTCGTTACAAGAGTGAGGCATCGAGCAGGACCAGTTCAGCGTGAGTGCAGGAAGCGCCGTGTCGTATGCGCAGTTCGCGGCCGTCGGCCGTTCGATCGTGGACGCCAGTGTTGCTTGATCGCTCAATGTCGCGATACGCGAGACACGAACTGCTGCCGCGGTCAGCGCCGTGAGAGACTTTCGCAAGTGCGAGGGATACACATGGTGGATACTGTCGCCACAGCGATCGCGACAGGGGGTGAATAAGAGTCAGACGCATTTAACCTGGACGGACAGGACAGGGCGACGCAACGGGAGCCCCTGTCCGGCCGGGCTGAGGCGGCTTTGAGCCTGAAACAACCATACACCTTTTGGGGCTTATAGAAACAAGCATACTTCTTGAATATTTCGTAACACTGCATCCGAAAACGAGCAGCGCACCGCCTGTTGCCACACTTCGGAAGGAAGGACCGAGGCCATGACCCGATTTCCCACAGGTGCCGCATCTCGAGTCGCCTCGCCTCGACGACCATAGCACCCCACCGCTCACCCGGGTGCCGTCCCGGGATCTCCGAACAAAGAGGGATTTCATGTTCAAACCGCAGATGGCCCTGCTGGTGACCGCCTTCGCGTGCAGCGGATTGCTGGCCGCGCCGCCGGTCCGCAAGTTCGACGACCCGGGTGCCCCACCGTTCAAGATGCTGAAGGAAGGCGAGAACCCCCCGCTCGATGCCTTTGACAACTTCGTCACCGGGCCGAAGTACGCTCCCGCGCCGGAACGCAAGAAGGCCGATGGCGTACCCGAGTGGAAGGTGGAGCAGTTCGTGATCGACTCGAAGGAGACCAAGCTCTTCAAGCCCGGCATTGCCCGCAAGGAGTTCGGGAAACTCGATCCGAGCAACCCCAAGACGTTGATCGTCGAGACGCACCCGATCGACTACAAGCGCGCGATTCTGGGCGATCAGATTGTCGAGGATGGTTCGCAAACCCGATGAGGGCATCTTGCTGGGGCTGGGGCCGTCGTGGACCACCATGAACGGTGCCTCGTCGCCCGGCTTGTTTTGCGCGGGAATGTAGACCGTGATCGCATTCCCCCCGTCATCGTCATTCACATCGCCAACGGCGGGGGAGACGCCCAGGGACACGAGCGGGGGTAGTTCGCTCGCTTCCGTGATCGCTTCCACTCCTACATCGCCATTCAGCAGAGCATCAGGATTGGCTCGTTCGACCTAGCCAAACAGATCCCGGAGCGGCTCGCCCGTGGTGATGGGCCGCGGGACCGCACCGTCTCGTTCCAGGCGAGCGTCGAGCGGAACGCCGAGGGCGTGGTAGATTGTCGCCCCAAGGTCCTGCGGGCGGACCGGCCGGTCTTTCACGTATGCCCCGTGCTTGTCGGACGCTCCGTACACCGCGCCACCGCGGATGCCACCGCCGGCGAGGATGGCCGAGAAGCAGTTCGGCCAGTGGACCCGTCCAGGCGGGCCGTTGGTCTGGATCTTGGGGGAACGGCCGAACTCCCCGACCACAACGACCAGAGTCCGTTCCAACAGGCCGCGTTCTTTAAGGTCGGTGATGAGCGCTGACAGCGCCTCGTCGAGTCGCGGCAAGCACCAACCCATTCCGTACGACCCATCTCCGAAAGCGTTGCCCATGCCCATGTGGCCACCGTGATGGTCCCAGCTGGATATGCCGGACGAACCAGCGCCGCCCTTTGGGGACGGCCCCACCCACCCGCTGACAGTCACGCAGCCTGCTCCACCTTCAACGAGCCGACGTGCCAGCAAGAGGTTCTGGCCGAGGGGGTGTCGGCCGTACTGGTCTCGGACCTTCACCGGCTCACGGTCGAGCTCGAACACCTGCCGCCCACCCGGACCCGTAACCAGTTCGACGGCGCGCCGGTGCAGTTCCCCCCACTCCTGTTCGAGCCGCACATGTGTGCCCTCACTCCTGGTCGCTTCCAGACTGCCCAGTAGCTGATGTCGTTCCCCCATGCGAACTGGGTCGGCCGGGGCGAACAGTTCGCCCAGCCCCCGGAAGTTCGGCATGGCCGGGTGGTTGTTCGGCGTGCCGACGAACATCGGAGCGTGCCTTAGACCGAGGAAGCCGCCTGTCCCGATAAAGGCCGAGATGAACACACTGGCTTTTCCGGGATTCAAGAGCCAGAAGTAGCTGGCGATGTCGCGGCGGTTCGGCCGGACGTGCGAGAGAACCGATCCGATGTATGGGGCGTCGTTCGGCGCACCCGCCTGGCCGGTCAGGCAATGGTGCATGGCGTCGAAGTGGTTGCTGATGTTGCCCACGTGCATCATGGACCGGATGACGGCGAATTGCCCGGCCAGCGGGGCCAGGCGGGTGTGAAGTTCGCTGAGTTGCAAGCCGGGAACGCTCGTGGCGATCGGTTTGTAAGGGCCGCGGATTCCTTCGGGGGCGTCGGGCTTAAGATCCCAGGTATCGAGGTGGCTGGGTCCGCCGCACAGCCAGACGAAGATGCAAGACTTCGGGGCCGCCCCGCGACCCAGGGGGCGTCCCTCATCGACCCGCGCGGTGACCGGTCCCGGAGCGGCCAGATTCAGGCCGCCGAGCGCTCCAACTTGTAGCATTTGGCGACGCGAGACCAGCGTATTCTTCATGTTGTCAAACTCCCGGCAGGAGTGGCAGTGCTGTGAGTGCTTCGATTCCCCGGCAGGTTACGGCATATGTGCTCGGAACGACGGACTCGTGAGAGATTCTCCGTCCGATGGCACCTGTCTGGAACGGGCGATGCGCGGGGCGTAAGCAAGGATGTTAAGTTTCCCAGGTCTTCCAGCTACCGTCAAGCAGGAATCCGAATGCGGCGGAAAAGGAGGACAGCGGCGTTGGCCGTTTTTCAGATGCGGTCGCTGATCGCGGGGTAGTTGGACTGTGACTTGAATCGCGATGGTCCGAATCGGTTTCGCAGTAGGGGATTCCCCATTCAACACCCGCTCGATGGCGGTCCTTCGACGGTGCTCCAATTCAGTCGGTTTGCCGGGTATCCTCGTGGCTTACGGGTGATCCAAGCGTGTGGAGTGTGCATTTCTTTTGCGATCAACAACAGCCGCCGGTTTGGTTACGCAGGGGGTATTAAGAAGAGTCCCTGACAGTCGGTCATCACTTCGTGGCGGCTGGCGGCCCTCGTAGAGCTGTTCGGCCCAGCGACGGTTGTGTGTCGGTTCGCCCGGCACCGAGCGTCTAATGAGGGGCCAACGACGAACCATCCCGGTGCAGCGTGCTGGTGTGTCAAGATGGGTAATCGGTGGCGTTTACGCCATCAGACGTTCCCCAAAGAACCGTCCGGGGGAGTGTTTTCTTTGGGGTCAGGAGGATATGAGAGCGGTTCGGCGTGCCTTTGGTCTCTGTCAACCTTAGCCACTGTGGTTGCGCCAGTAGTCGCCCTCTGTACCTTCTGGGTCGTGGGGCACCACGCACTTTGTAACCGGCAGCGAGGGCGGCTTGTCACCATTGCTCGCACCTGATGCACGCTTGCGGTCGAGTATGTACTGAGCGAATCGCCAATGAGGGCGTTTCCCGATCACGAGGCGCTCAAGCTGGCCGACCGTCATCCGCTCCAACTCTGTGGCGAGCAACTGCCGCCGCTGTAACTCATCTTGCGCGATCTTCAACTCCTCGGTCCACTGAACCACTAGGCTACGCAATTTTACCGACGGCAAGGCTCGCAACTCGGATTGCCATGTCGGTAGAAGTGGCCTGAATCCAGTTTCGGGCTTCCGCTTCTTTTTCTTCTTCGCCATGCGCTGCCCGCCAGAATCGGAACTGCCCCGCCGAACGACCAGCTCACCTGCCGCCCGGGGTCGACGACCACCGACAGAGCGACCAGGTGATGACAGAACCAACAAATGCCAGGCGGTCTGCTGCAGCAAATTGTTCGGCAGGAAGCCTGCCTCTCTGCTGCCGCCTCCGGTCCGCCCTGCGGAGGGCCACAATCAGGGCGTTCGGTGAAACGGTCTCGTGTCGAGACACCGGAGAAGGTACGCGCCGAACGAGATTCGGAAACGCGAAGCCACATCCACGTGCTCTCAGGCACCCTCATCCCCAAAAGAAGTTCCTGGGGCGGCGTCTGCGCGCCACAGTCAGGCGACACCCTCGCCCTGTCCGACGACGAGACCACTTATGACCACATCCCCACGCTGCCCGTGGTCCCAGAGCCACTCGCGCCACGCAAAGGACCGGGCGAGTAACTCCACATAACCATTCCGACCATCGATGACGTAATGCCGATAGCCCTGCTGGAAGTACTGGGGCAGTGTTGGCAGCCAAGCCGACTCTTGGGCGACATAGAAACCGGAGTTGGGGCAGAAGATTCGGCCGATTCGCGTGAGTTGCAGAAAGGGGGCCAACCGCCGCCGTCGCTCACGGGCTTCTTCCGCGTCCTTGCGGCGGATGCGTTCGATAGCGTCTTCTTCACGGATCTTCGGCGAAGGCGGAGGAACCGGCGTTCGCTCGGAGGCCATCGTGACTTGGCCGAGGCAAGTCATTCCAAGAAGGGATTCTCGCCGAGTGTCACTGAATGCAGGCCGATCCATCGCGATGGATGCATTCATAAGTGGTCCCCGGGCCGAATTGCGGGCCAACAACTGGCCCAGATGTGCTTGCCAGCCGCCCGCGTCACCGGCCCATTCACCAGGGCTGCACCGTTGTCCGATGAGGGTGGTGGCAGCGGAGGCGAACGAGGCCGGATCGTCGAGGTCGCGCCAGGCGATCCAAATGCTATGGCGAGCGCCGGCATCGTCTTCGACCTCGACGGCGAACCGGGTAGGTTCGTGAGCGGCTGGTTGCAAGGCGTGATTTCGCATGGGGGCTCCGATGTGGGGGAGTGGCCGAATGTGATGGGCGGCCGGGATGTGAAAGACGGGGAGCAGTCTACCGCATGTTGGCCATCAAATCGCTCCCAGTTCAGCTTCAACAGCGCAACCACCTTCGGGTGGCGCGCTGGCTGGCCCGGTTCCGGCGGCTTGGTTGTCGTGGTCGCGGTCATGGGATCTTCGATGTTGTGAAAAAGAGTTTGCTGGCAAATAATGGCTCAAGTGAATCAAAACGGACGACGAGAGAGTTGCGAAAGCTTTGAAAGGGTGTATCGAGTCGACGCTCTTCAGACTTGATCAAGGCCGGAAAGATCTGTTCTCGACGCGAATGTCCGGGAGTTCCCACCGAGCGATTGCACGCGAACCCAAAAGTTCACTGCATCGGTTGTCATGACTCTTGATTGATGCGGCGTTTTCTCAAAAGGGGTTTACCATGATCCCGTTGGGCACGAAGTGACGAGATTCGCGATGATCGATGCCGCGATGGACTGGAACGAACTGCTGCACCTCCGCGATCCTGCGGCGTTTGCGGCCGAGGTCACACGCTGGCTGGAGGCGAATCGCTCCCGGATCCCACTGGAGAAGGCCTGTCGGTTTGGCGGCTTCCCGAACCTGGAATCGGTCCGCATTCTTGGCGTCGAATCACTGGTCGACAACGCGGAGGCCTTGGAGTTGCGGGCGTCGCTGATCTTCGTCGAGAACCGCGGCGCTGGTTGTGCGAACGTGGTGGTCGAGCATTCCCATCTCGTGGATTTGAGTCTGCACTTCGAGAAGGCCACAGGCACGTCAACGATTCGAGTGATCGAGCCCGAACGGGCGGAGGAGTTTTGAGTGAGACGTGGCGGAATCAACGCGGAAAGCCGGGCGGAGTTTCCCCGTCCGGCTTTCATGATCCCTGATGAACCAGGTGTTACTTCGCGACGATTTCGCGAAGGCGTTTCACCGCACGCGACTTCAGCCTGGCGGCCTTGTTCGGGTGGATGTAGCCCTTGGTGGCGGCGCGATCGAGCGCGGCCTGGGCGTCCTTGAAGGACGTCTCGACCTTGGTCTTGTCGCCAGCGGCGATGTCGGTGTCCAGAGCCCGGCGCTTGAGCTTGAGGTTCTTCGTGACGGACTTGTTGAGCTTGCGGCGCTTTTCATTCTGCCGCAGCCGTTTCCAGGCGCTGTCTGTGTGAGGCATGGTCAGGATCTCGAAGAGTTATGGGTTCGTGTTCTGTGTCAGGTGTATTCGGGTTCAGCGCTGGCCGTGAGTGGCTTACGCGAGGTTGATCGCTCCGACCTTGAAGCGGACGAAGTTGACCGGTTCCAGTTCGGCCTTTTTCAAGGCCGCGCCGACCGACGTGTTCGGATACTTCGAGGCGTTCGCCATCGGCTGCTCGGTTAACACGATCTCGGAGAGCTTCGTCTTGAGCTTGCCCTCGGCGATCTTCTCCAGGATGTTCGCAGGCTTGCCCGCGTTCTTCGGATCGCCGGCGATGTCCGCCATCACGGCTTCCTTCTCCTTGGCCACCACGTCCGCGGGAACGTCCTCGACCTTCAGGAACGTCGGGTTCAGTGCCGCGATGTGAGCAGAAACGTCCCGAAGCAGTTCGTCGTGGCTGCCCTTGCCGTTCACCTGGATCAGCACGCCCACGGTGCCGTCGTGGTGAATGTACTGGCCGAAGAGGCCGCCCGAGAGACGTGTGAAGCGGTGGGGCTTCATGTTCTCGCGGATCAGGCCGATGACCTCGTTGATGCGATCCTGCATCGTGCCGGCGCCGTTGACAAACGGCTCGGAGACGAGGTCTTCGAGGGTCTTCGGATCCTGGCCGACGGTCTGGTCGGCGATGTCCGAGCAAAGAGCGATAAACGGATCGCTCTTTGCCGAGGGTGCGGACTCGCAGCGCACCTCGACGATGGCTCCGGCCTTGGCGCGCGTATCGATGGAGATGCCAATACGGCCCTCGGCGGTTTCGTTGCCTTCCCGCTTGGCCTGCATCTTCTTGTTGCGGCTTTGCAGAATCTCGATGGCCTTGTCCATATCCCCGCTGGACTCGACCAGGGCGCTCTTGCACTCGCCCATGGGCATGTCGGTCCGGTCGCGGAGCTGCTTGACAGCGGCCGGGCTAATCGCGCTCATGATTTCTCCGGAGAAGGTCTCAGTGATCAAATCGTATCGGCCAGGTCGAGTCTTCGAGATCCGACACTGTGAAGTCGTCTGTCTCGAAGACTCGACCCGACCGTCACGATCCTGAATCAAACGATCGTGGGGGCCGGGTTAAGGTTCACATCGGCCGCGGCGACCGGCTTGGCCGGCTGCGGACGGCTCTTGATCTGCGTCTGCTGTTCCGGCGGCAGGGAGGCGCGGCCTTCCTTCACCGCGGTCGACAGCTTGCCCAGGATCACTTCAATCGAACGGATCGAGTCATCGTTGCCCGGGATCGGCAGGTCTACCGGGTCCGGATCGCTATCCGTGTCGATCAGGGCCACCGTGGGAATCCCCATTCGCTTGGCTTCCTTCACCGCGATGTGCTCGCGGTTGGGGCCGACAATCACCAGTGCGTCCGGGAGCTTACGCATTTCGCGGATACCCATGAGGTTCCGGCGAATCTTGAGGAGTTCGCGGCTCAGGGTCGCGATCATCTTCTTCGAGTGCGTGCGGATGTCCGACGTATCGGGCGCCTTGGCAGGGTCTAGCTTGCCGGACTCGGTCATGAGGCTGGCGATGTACGAGTTGAGGTCCAGATCCTTGGAGTGCTTGCCCGCGGGCAGCCACATGGCTTCGAGCTCTTCGAGCCGCTTGAGCCGATTGCGAATGGTTCGGTAGTTAGTGAGCGTGCCGCCAAGCCAGCGTTCGCTGACGAAGGGCATGCCGCAGGACGAGGCTTCGCGTTCGACGATTTCCTTCGCCTGTCGCTTGGTGCCGACGAACATGACAAGTCCGCCGCGGCTGACCACCTGGGACAGATATCGATGGGCGCGCAGAAGGCCTCGAACAGTTTCACGCAGGTCGACAATGTGAATGAGGTTGCGCTTGCCGTAGATGTACGGCCGCATCTTCGGATTCCACTTGCTGGCGCGGTGTCCATAGTGAACGCCGGCATCGAGAAGTTCTTTGACGTCTACGAGAGCCACGAAGACTCCTTCCCCACCAGCATCCGGCAGATCGAACAATTCGATTGCATGACGAGGCAGATCTCCACGAGGAAATAAACGCCCCCAACCCGGTTTCTGGGGCGGAAGAAGGTAATATATCGCCTTCGCCGGATGGTGTCCAATCGGCTTGCAAGGTTTCCCGCGTTGGACAAGATCGGGCGCGACGCTAAACGACGCTCACGGAACCTCGTAGCTTTGTTGGGAACACGAAACAGCTCCTGAGGAGTCTCCCATGCCGAGGCCGAAGGTCTTCATCGCTCGACGAATCCCCGACGAAGGACTGAGCGCCATCGCGGCCGCCTGCGACGTGGAGGTGTGGGAGGATCGCCTGCCGCCCCCGGCTGCCGTGCTTTGCGAACGCATCCGCGACTGCGACGGCCTTGTATCGCTTCTCACGGATCGCATCGACGGCTCCGTGCTTGATGCGGCCCCGAAGTTGAAGGTCGTGAGCAACTTCGCCGTCGGGTACAACAACGTGGACGTCCCCGCTTGCACCGAGCGCGGCATCTGCGTCGGCAACACGCCCGGCGTGCTCACGGAGGCCACCGCGGATATCGCCGTCACGCTCTTGCTCGCCGCCACCCGACGCCTTGGCGAAAGCGCCGCGGATGCCAGGGCCGGCCGCTGGCTTACCTGGGAACCGCTCGGTTGGCTTGGCCAGGATCTCGGCGGGCGAACCCTTGGCATCGTCGGCATGGGACGCATCGGCCTCGCCACCGCGCGTCGACTTCACCATGGCTGGGGCATGCAAGTCCTTTATACCGCCCGCACTGACAAGCCCGAGGCCGACCGCGAACTGAAGGCGAAGCGAGTCGACTTCGACACGCTGCTTGCGCAGAGCGACTTTGTGAGTGTGCACGTCGACCTGAACGCGACGACGAAGGGCCTCTTCGGCAAGGAGCAGTTCGCGAAGATGAAGAAGACGGCGGTCTTCGTCAACACGGCCCGCGGCCCGCACGTCGATCAGGCCGCACTGGCGGAGGCCCTGCGTTCCGGGACGATCTTCGCGGCAGGCCTGGACGTCACCGAACCTGAACCGCTGCCGCCGGAGCACGAGCTTTACACTCTGCCGAACTGCGTGATCGCTCCGCACATCGCCAGTGCCACCGTGGACACCCGCAACGCCATGGCGAGGCTCTGTGCGAACAACTTGATCGCAGGCGTGCGAGGCGAAGCCCTGCCCCACTGGGTGAACGCGGACGTGGCTGCACAACGCAGGAAGTGACGCGCGTCGGCGCTCCGCGAGCTCATCGGACTTGCGAGGCGTGGTCTGTTATGCTGTCGAACTCTGTGTGGCCTTCCGACCGAGGAGTGGGTAATGGGTGAACCTCAGCGCGTTCCGGCACGGGCTTGGATCGTCACGGCCGCGGGCACATCGGTGAACCTGTGTCTTGGAATCCTCTATGCGTGGAGCGTGTGGAAATCGACGCTTCTCGCCACGCCGGCCCATCCCGCCGGCTCGCCGATGACCGGCCACGACGATGGCTGGCATTACCTCACGAACCTGCAGGCCACCGTCGCTTACTCGCTCTGTGGGCTGATGTTCGCCCTGTTCATGATCCCCGGCGGCCGGCTCCAGGATCGTTACGGGCCGCGGCTTGGGGCCACGCTCTCGGGGCTGTTTCTGGGAGCCGGTTGTATCATCGCCGGGCTCATGAAAAGCTACATGGGCCTGGTGATCGGCTTCGGCCTGCTCGGCGGCATCGGCATGGGCCTCGGTTACGCCGCCGCCACGCCGGCCGCCGTCCGCTGGTTCGGAGCCCAGCGCCGCGGCCTGATCGTCGGCATCGTCGTCGCGGGCTACGGCGGAGCCGCCATCTACATCTCGCCGCTGGCCAAATACCTCATCGCCCAGGAGGGCCTCACCGGCAGCTTCGTGACGCTCGGCGTGCTCTTCGCCGCCGTCATCGTGTTCGCGGCCCAGTTCCTGAAGATGCCTCCGCCCGGATACGCCCCTCCCGTGGTTGCACCCGCAACGCCTGTCGCCACTACCACCGCGGCCTCGCCACGGCAGGACTGGGCACCCCGAGATGTCCTGCGAACCTGGCAGTTCTATGCACTGTTGATCCTGATGTTCGGCTCCGCACAGTCCGGGATTCTCGTGATCGCGAACGCCGCTCCGATTCACAAGGAACTCGCCGTCGGTGTCACCAGTTTCCTCGCGAACGCCTGGCTGCTCGCTTCCTTCGGCGGGTTCGTGAACGCCAGTGGTCGAATCGGCACCGGTGTCTACTCGGACACCGTCGGCCGGGCGAACGCCTACGCGATCAACGGCCTGCTTTCCGTGGTCTGTCTCTTTTTGCTGCCGACGATCACGGCCAGTGGAAACCTGATACTGCTCTTCGTCGTCGTTGGCGTGATCTACTGGCAGTATGGCGGCACGCTCGCCCTTATCCCGGCCTGGACCGCGGACTTCTTCGGATCGAAAAACCTCGGCCTGAACTATGGCCTCGTCTTTCTCGGCTGGGGTTTCGCCTTCTTCGTTCCCCTGTTGGCCGGTGTGATCAAGGACGAGTTCGGCAGCCTTGATTATGCGTTCTACTTTTCGGGAACGCTGCTGCTCCTGGCGGTGGGCCTGAGCCGCCTGGTCAAGCGACCCACCGCGTAGCCCTGGAGCGGAGCGAGGGGATTTGTGAAGCGCTGAGAAGACTCCGCGTCGCGCTTATGTAGGGTGAAGTTACTTGGTGAAGAACGCGAGATTTCAGTCCTGCTCCACCATATCAGGTGATCTCGCTCGGCAACGCTTCGATGCAAGCGGCGAAGCATGCCTTCCTGCTTCGCCCAAGATAACAACAACTGTCCGAGAAATGAACGAGCCGACTCGTCGCACATCGATTGATTCCAGCGCGAATCCTCCCACCCTTTGGTGGAATCATGTCGAAAGCTGGAATCAATGCGTTCTCGAGTTTAACCTGATGACCGCACTCGATTTCCGAATCGAGTGATGACTGGAATCACGTCCGGTCCTCGACCAGAAAGCGTCCATGGTTCTGGTTCAGTTGACAGAGGTTGAAACGGAAGTCCCGACAATTGTTGATTCGCCAGCCCCAAGGACCAGCACATCAACAACTGTCGGATTCTACTCAGCCGCGGAGCGGCGACCGACGGTAGCCTGGGGTGAGGCTTTGCGAACCCCAGGACTCGAACTCTCG
>Ga0105047_10010411_pt1 | contig 15204 bp, 8 predicted proteins | sample MAT04_FD_78384 | JGI IMG/M metagenome (GOLD analysis project Ga0105047, IMG submission 78384) | Freshwater microbial communities from Lake Fryxell liftoff mats and glacier meltwater in Antarctica - MAT-04 (megahit assembly) | ecosystem: Environmental > Aquatic > Freshwater > Ice > Liftoff... | reverse complement strand
GTGTTTCCCTCGATGAAACCGTAGAGGATTTGCGTGCGATAGCCGCGCTTTTTGATGCCCCCGTGATCGCAGCGAAACCCGTGCTCACCGAAACGAATCCTTTATTCCGAAAAGAACCGCTGCTGGAAGCGCCCATTTTTGAAAAATATCACACGGAAACCGCCTTCCAACGCTATGTGCGCCGCCTGGAATCCCGCGATCTTTCGTTGACGACTTCCATGATCCCGCTGGGTTCCTGCACGATGAAACTCAATGCAGCCACGGAAATGCTGCCGGTCACCTGGCCGGAGGTGAACAGCCTGCATCCTTTCGTCCCGGTCGAGCAGGCAGCAGGTTACGCGGTGCTTTGTCGGCAGTTGGAAGACTGGCTTTCCGCGATCACAGGATTTGCGGCCATTTCTTTGCAGCCCAACGCCGGTTCCAATGGGGAATACGCCGGTCTGCTGGCAATTCGACGGTATCACCGTTCGCGAGGGGATCTGCATCGCGATGTGTGTTTGATTCCGACCAGCGCGCACGGTACCAATCCAGCCTCCGCGGTGATGTCGGGACTTCGTGTGGTGGCAGTCGCGTGCGACGCGGATGGCAATGTTGACCTCAGTGATTTGAAGGCGAAGCTGGCCGCGCATGAAGGTCGGGTCGCCGCCTTGATGGTCACCTACCCTTCCACGCACGGCGTTTTTGAGGATACGATCATCACGATTGCCGGGCTGGTTCACGCTGCGGGCGGCATGGTTTACATGGATGGCGCAAATTTAAACGCGCTCGTCGGGCTTTGCCGACCTGGCGAATTCGGCGTCGATGTTTGTCATCTCAACCTGCACAAGACCTTCTGTATTCCGCATGGCGGCGGCGGGCCGGGGGTCGGACCCATCGGGGTAGTCGAATGCCTGCGTCCGTTTTTGCCGGGCCACCCGCTTGAGCAGGGTTCCGGCGCGGTCACGGCGGCTCCAATTGGAAGCGCAAGCATTTTGGTGATCTCCTGGCTTTATATCCGGATGATGGGCGGGGAAGCGCTCACGCGTGCGACGAAACTGGCGATTCTCAGTGCAAACTACATCGCGGCCCGCTTGCGTCCGTTTTACAAAATCCTTTACACCGGCAAAACCGGATTGGTTGCCCACGAATGTATCCTGGATCTGCGGGAATGGAAATCCGCTGCCGGGATTGAGGTGGAGGATGTGGCGAAGCGATTGATGGATTACGGTTTTCATTCGCCCACCATGTCGTGGCCTGTGGCCGGCACATTGATGGTGGAACCCACCGAAAGCGAAGCCCTCGATGAATTGGACCGTTTCTGCGAAGCCATGATCCGGATTCACGGGGAGATGCAGGCGGTGCGAAACGGAGAAGCAGACAGCCACGACAACGTGTTAAAGAACGCGCCACACCCCCATTTGGCGGTTTGCGCCGATGATTGGGAACATCCTTATTCACGGGAAGCCGCCGCATACCCGGCGGATTGGCTGCGCGATTTCAAATTCTGGCCTGCAGTTGCACGCATTGATAATGTGCATGGCGATCGGAATCTGATGTGCCTGTGCCCGACAGTAGAAGAAATGGCCGAAGCCTAGAAACCCATCGGCAGATTATCCTACATCTTGTTACCGGTCACCGGAATCGGAAAAGTCTCCATTTTCACTTCTCATACGTAATTCAACCGATGAACGCCCCTGCTCCCGCACTCAAAGACACGCAAAACGAGCCCGACCATCGTCAGATCGCCATTGATCGTGTCGGCATCAAAAACCTGAAGTTTCCGCTGCAAGTGCGGGATAAGGCGCATGATATACAAAATACCGTGGCAACGCTGACGCTCACCGTGGATTTGCCGCATCATTTCAAGGGCACGCACATGAGTCGTTTTGTGGAGGCGCTGCATGAACAAGGAACCATCCTGCAGGTGGGAGGTATCCGTCCCTTGGTCGATGATTTGTTGAAGCGATTGGATTCAGAAAATGCGCACGTGGACATTGAATTCCCCTTCTTTCTGGAAAAACACGCACCGGCTTCGGGTGCGATGGGCTTGATGGATTATGTGGTTCGCTTTCAAGCCACCGGCAGCCGCGAAGCGCATGATTTCATACTGACGGTCGTGGTGCCTGTCACGACGCTCTGCCCCTGCTCAAAGGCGATCAGCGCGCATGGGGCGCATAATCAGCGCGGGCAAGTCACCCTTGCCGTGCGATTTACAAGGCCCATCTGGATTGAGGATCTCGTTCAATTGGTGGAATCCTGTGCCAGCAGCGAACTCTACAGCGTGTTAAAGCGACCCGATGAAAAAGAGGTCACCGAACGCGCCTACGAAAACCCCGTTTTCGTCGAAGATCTGGTGCGTAACATCGCGGGCAAAGCAAAGGAGCATCCGGAAATCACCTGGTTTCGCGTGGAAGCAGAAAATTTCGAGTCGATTCACAACCACAACGCCTACGCGCTGATTGAAAATCCGCGTTGATCAACGATTAAACGGAAAACCTGCTCCATCGTTGTAGTCGCCGACCTGAAAGCTTCCTTGGGTGACCGTTCCACTTCCAATCGTGTTTTGAATTGGTGCGCCGTTCAGCCTGATCGGACCATTTGAACCACCCCAGTTGCGGGTATTCGCGAAAAGCCGCAATTGATCCGCGGCGGACACGCCCACCACGTTGACCGCTGCGGTATTTGCCACCGTGATCGTATGCGCACGCATAACGACGTCCGGTGAGGTAACCGTCACGTTGCCCGTTCCATCGAAAAAAATCGTGCCACCGCCGCCGGCGCCGCCATAGAGCGTGACTTGCTGCTGGCCGGTCAATTGCGCACCGGCTTGGATACGCAGGACGCCATCGGTCCCGAGAGCACCGATTTTGACAATATTCGCAGCGAGGGCCGCCCCGTTCACAATGTCGATGGAGGGAGCCAGCACGGTGCCGTTGTGGGTGTCCGCACTCACTTCGATCGTGCCGCGGTCGGCGTTCACTGTATTGGATGCGATGGTGATCGTGCCAGCGGTTGCGCGAACCGTGATTCTGCCACCCGACGAGACGGGTGCGGCTGCGTCGAGCAAGGATTCCAATTGGGCGGTGTTCGAGATGGTGATGCTCCCGGTGCTGAGCGACTTAATATCAATTGCGCCGCCACGGGAAGATTGCGCCTGGGGAAAAGAACTCACCTCGTTGCGACTGACCAAAATTTGGCCATCGACCTGAATATTATTATTGGCTGTCAAGCGCACCGTCCCGCCGGCGCCTGACTGGGCATTCGCGGATCCGGGCGAGACATCAATAAGCGCGCCATTATCGACGTTAATATTCCCTGAACCACCGGCCCGGATAGCCGAGAAAACGAGCGTGCCGCCGCCTCCGGCCAGTCCGGTGGGATTATCGCCGCTTCGAGCGCTGGCGTTGTTGATCGCGCCGGTGGTGTTCCCAATGACTATGCTCTGTGCAGTCACGTTCACGGTTGGTGCAGCCAGTCCGGCCGTGCTGTCAAAATCGAAAGCCGGATTCGATACATCGCCGGTTGCTTCAATGTTGTTGGCAGTGATGTTGTAAGGACCCGTAGCACCGCTGTTCAAGGGACGAATAAATTGGGAAGTAATATCGCCGGTCACAGAAATCTGACCCGCCCGGAGAACATCCACATTCACATTGCCATTCACCACGGTGAGTGAACGCACAAACATTTGAAATGCGGTCACGGATCCGCCGGTCACCGTAATGTTGTTGAACGGCGTCGAACTCGACCCGATGGTGTTGGTGCCAACATTCAAGCCGCCAGTCCCAAGGGTCAGATTATACTGCTGGATTTGTGAGCCGCTAAAATCCACTCCCGCCCCGGCAAATGCACCATTCGCGGTCACATTGATGATTTGCGTTTTACCTGTGTCAAAAAGAAAATCGTTTAGAAACAGATTGCCGGCCAGGGTCGCGTTGATGGTATTTGCGCTCATGACTGAACCCGATGTCTGGAACAGCGAGGTCCCCACATTAAGGTTCAAAGTTTGCGCAAAAATCGGGTGCCCCAGACTCACGAATGTATTGCTCTTCAGGGTTAGTGTGTCATTGGCGGAAAGCAGCCCATTCACCGATATGCCATCCTGCGCAGAGGCATTGATGTTTCCTGCGGTAACTGGCGCGTTGATGGCAATCAGATTCCCCGCGAGCAAGTTCAATGTGGAACCTGCAGAACCGGCGATGCTGCCGTTGATTGCGAGATTTGCTCCAGTGGAATTGGAAACCGCCGGCGCACTACTGCGTGCATAAAGCGAGAGTGTCTGCGTGGAACCAAGGGTAACAGACCCCGTCGAGGCAATAGTCAACGGACCGTTTTGTGTAAAGAGACCCACTTGCGAAAGGCCCGTGTTTTCCAAATTCAAGGGTCCTGTCACACTCACGCTATTGATTCCCAGCAACACGAGCTGCACAGGCCCGCCCTCCGTCACCACTCTTGGCGTTCCCTGGATTTCCAAAGCTGTAAATTTAAAAGCCGCGTATGGATTACCAAATATGTTGAGCGAACTGAAGCCCAACGCGCCGTCATCGGGGTTCGGTGAATCAAAGAGTGCCGTCGGTGCAAAATCTCCTGGGTTCACCACGGTTCCCCGATTCGTGATGCCGTTGGTGATAATAAATGGATCGGTAATAATCGTGGTTCCCGCCGTGATGATGTAAGGATTCGGATCCGTGATGGTGGTAGGCAAACCGCCTTTGGACGGTGTGGGCGACCTTTGTGGCGATGGCAATGGGGTTGGGAACGGCACGATCCGCGAACTTTCTTCGCCGCGCTCTGTCGCCTGTCCGTAGCGCACGTCCAACAAAGCCAGCAATTCCTCATTGGCAAACAACGCACGCGTCCCTTTGCCGAGCAGCAGAACATTGGTATCCACCAGTTCGCCACTTCTCTTGCGTTCTTCCTGCTCTTCCACTGCTTCAGCGATCTGTGGTTCGTTTTTCGATTTCTCGAATCCCTTCATCAAACGCGAACTACGGATCAGATTCTTCAAATCAATATTCACGGGGTTCGGCAAGCGGGTGGCATCCGGCGGCAAGATAACCATTTGACCGGGCTGCACGAGCATCGACTCTCCTGCGCGTCCTCTCAAAAAGAGCCGCATGGTGCCTTCAATCACCACATATTTTGCGTATGCTCCAGGCATATTGGGATTGGTCTCGACCAACACGGTTGTGCCGGTGATCGCCGCCGTCACGGACGCCGTGCGGATCTGCGCACCCCCGGAATTTTTAGGCACTTGCAACAGCATGGTGCCACTGTTCAATTCCATGTCCCGCGTGCCACTGGTGAAGGTAAAATAGGTGTTTGCTCCCAGTCGCGTAAGGGTCTGATCGCCAAACAACAATTCAGCCCTCGATTGCACCCCGGTGCGGAGCGCCTGATTTCCGCGAATCACCTCGTTCACCTGAGCCGGCTTGGCAGCACCACTTCCAGTGACCACATCGACCGTGTTGAAAATGCGGGTGATCTCCGCTTGATTGAGTGGGGCGGCACTCGCCACCGCACTGAACGCCAACCATATAGCGAGACCAAAAAAGAAATGACGCTGTAATTTAACCACAGTAACTTGCTCGAACATAAGAACTCCTGACATTTTAGAGAACGTTGGTGGTGAACTCGATCCGCAGGCATAAAGCACCAGTCGCACGGATTTGGCAAGCCTGATGATAAGTTCATCACGTGCTATAAATTCTCGAATTCCAAATCGTCGACCTCACTGAGGTGGAGGCACCAGCTTCATAAACTCCTCCGAAGGCAAAGGTCGTCCTTCAATCATCACTCGCTTGCGCCGAACTTTACGCTGTCGCAAGCGTCGATGGCACGGGTTTCGGATTCGTTTCCTCAGCTTCCATCGTCCTTGTGCCTCCGTGGTTTTTCGCAATTAACATATAGATCGCGGGGAGAACGATCAGAGTAAAGATCGTCCCAATCGCCATTCCAGTGACCAAAGTAAGACCGATGCTGTTCCGTGCTCCCGCACCCGGCCCCGTTGCGATTACCAATGGGAAATGACCCACTACCGTGGCGACCGATGTCATGAGAATAGGACGCAGGCGAGTGACCGCAGAATCGACAATGGCGGCAAGTTTGCTAAACCCTTGCTCCTGCCGGGTGTTGGCGAATTCCACGAGGAGAATTCCATTTTTCGCCACCAGTCCGACAAGGGTAACCAATCCGACACGGCTATAAATATTCAAAGTCGTGAAGCCCATGAAACAAAAGAACAAGGCTCCCGTGAGTGCCAGAGGCACCGAACCGCCTAGAATGATAAAGGGATCGCGGAAGCTGTTGAATTGAGCGGCAAGCATAAGGTAGATCATAATCAAGGCCAGACCCAGCGTAGGCAGGAATTTTCCACCCTCCTGCCGCAGTTGTCGTGCAGCACCGGCATAATCAATCCGGTAGCCTTTCGGCAGAATCTCGGCTGCTTTCTTCTCCAGCGCCTGGAGCGCCATATCAAGAGTGACCCCCGGTGGGTAGGCCCCTTGAATTTTTGCGCTGTTCAGCTGCTGAAACCGGTTGAGTTGACGCGGTTGGGTGCTGGTTTCCACTGTTGCAAAGGTAGAAAGAGGGACCAGCACTCCGTTCGGTCCTGACACATGAAGATCGCCCAATTGATCGGTGTTTAACCGGGAGGAACGTTTCACCTGCGGAATGACTTTGTAGCTTCTTCCTAACATGGAAAAACGATTCACAAAATCACCTCCAAGGAAAGTCGCCAAGTCGGCTCCCACCAGGCTCAGGTTCAGCCCCATCGCATTCACTTTATCACGATCAAACACAATCGAGGATTGAGGTAGGTCATACTTCAAATCACTTTGCGCAAACATAAACACCCCGCTGCCAAATGCCGCGCCCACAAGCTGATCGGCAAATCCCACAATCGTGTCGGGCTCATCTGTGGAGGCGATCACGAATTCCAGAGGAAAATCTCCTGCCCCGGGCAACGGATCCGGTGTGGTTGCGATAACTTGCACACCCGGTATCGCAGCCAGCTTCTCGCTGGCCTCCAAAAGCAGGGTTTCTGTGCTTTTACCACGTTCGCTCCATGGCTTCGTTACCATACCGGAAAAGCCGAAAGTCGGCTGGGTAAGCTGAAAGGTGTTGGCAGTCTCTGGGAAATCTTTGAATACTTCATAGACTTTCTCAGTATAGAGCGTGGTCTGATCGATGGTGCTGTTGGGCGACGCCAATACGATGCCAAAAACAATGCCCTGGTCTTCCTTTGGCGCCAATTCGTCTAACGAAAACATGGCGAATGGAACGGCTAGGATCATAATAAATCCAGCAGCAGTCAGGGTAACCGCACGATTGCGCAAAGTCAGTTCCACCACTTTCCGATAAAGCACTTTTAGCTTTGCGAAACGTCTGTTTACCCAGGCCGCCATGCCACGTTGCGAAGCTCCTTGTTTTAACAAACGACTCGCCATCATCGGTGACAAGGTAACGGCCACGACGCCGGAAATCATCACAGCACCCGCAAGCGTGAAGGCAAACTCGCGGAACAAAGCTCCAGTTAATCCCCCCTGCAAACCAATCGGCGCATACACCGCCGCGAGGGTAATGGTCATAGCCACAATCGGAGAGAAAAGCTCCCGCGCGCTCAGGATGGCCGCATCAAATGGAGACATTCCTTCCTGCATGTGGCGCTCCACATTTTCCACGACCACGATTGCATCATCGACCACCAAACCCACCGCGAGCACGATGGCAAGAAGGGTAAGGAGATTAATGGTAAATCCCATGAGCAACATGAGAAATACGCCACCAATCAGCGAAATCGGAATCGCCACCACGGGCACGAGCACCGAACGGAAGGAACCTAGAAACAGAAAGATAACGATGACGACAATTACAAGGGTCTCAGCCAGCGTCTTGATGACTTCATGTAAGGCGTCGTTAATATAGGCCGTCGCATCATACGGAATCCCGGCACTCATTCCCGCGGGAAGTGCGGCTCGGATTTCCGGCATGGTATCGCGGACCGCTTTGATCACATCCAGCGCATTGGCCGTGGGAAGCACCCAGATTCCCATGAAGGTGGCCTGCTGCCCGTCAAAGCGCACATCTTCATCATAACTTTCCGCACCCAGACTAACATCCGCGATCTCCCCCAGCCGCACCACGGTGGCACTCTGTTCTTTTACCACCAGGTTCCGAAATTCCTCCACTGAACGCAGGTCCGTGTTGGCTACGAGATTCACGCTTACCATGGAGCCCTTCACGGCGCCGACCGCTGAAAGATAATTATTGGATCCCAGCGCAACCCGGACATCCGTCGGGCTGATTCCCAGTGAAGCCATCGCGTCTGGTTTCAACCATACGCGCATGGCGAAAGTGCGCGCACCCAGGATATCTGCTTTTTCCACTCCACTAATTGCCGAGAGCCGTGGTTGAACGACGCGTGTCAGATAATCCGTGATTTGGTTCTGGTCGAGTTTGTCCGAATAGAAACTCAGATACATCGACGCGAATTGGTTGTCCGAAGTCTCAATGTTGACCACCGGCGCCTCCGCCTCGGGCGGCAAATCATTGCGTACTTGCGCGATTTTGCTTTGCACTTGGGTCAGTGCCGCATTGGTGTCCTGATTTAGCTTAAGGAAAACAGTGATCCGGCTTAAACCCTGGCTGCTCGCGGACTCCATGAAATCAATACCATCCGTGCTCGCAATCACCCGCTCAAGTGGTGTCGTAACAAAGCCCCGCACCAAGTCCGCATTCGCTCCGATATAAGCAGTGGTAACCGATATTTTGGCAAGATCACTGCGTGGATACTGCCGCACATTGAGTGAACGAATCGACTGCAGTCCTGCCAAAAGAATGACGAGGCTCACGACCAGTGCGACCACCGGGCGTTTTATAAAAAGGTCGGTAAATCGGGATGTCGCTCCCGGCACCGGTGAATTTGCGTGGGTCATGTGTCAGGCACGTTGGGATTCAGTTCAGCACTGGGGGCCACGACATTTTCGATTCGCACAGCGACATTGGGAGAGAGCTTGAATACACCGGAGCTCACGACTTTTTCACCGGCTTGCAGTCCAGTTTGGATCGCGATCATGTCCCCGCGTGAAGCGCCAAGTTCGACAAAACGTTGTTCCACACCAAGAAATGGTTCGCCTCCCGTTTCCGGCTGGATTTCTTTGATCACAAAAACCGAATTCCCAAACGGGGCATAGCGAATCGATGATGCCGGCACAGCAAGAATTCCCTCTTCTGCCGGCAATTGCACTTTCACATCCACAAACATTCCCGGCTTTAGCTTCAGATCCGTATTGTCCACAGTCGCCTGAACCAGAATGTTGCGCGTCGATTCATTCACCCCGGATTCCAACGCAGTGATTTCCGCCTCTCTGCCTTCTGCCGGCAGGCCGGCGCCTGTGATGCGGATTTTGCGTCCGACAGGCACTTCATCCAATCCCTGTTGCGGCACGGAAAAACGAATGTAGAGCGGATGATAGGACTGTAGAGACACGATTGCGTCTCCGGCATTCAGATACTGTCCAATGTCCGCCTGCCGAATCCCTACCACACCGTCAAAAGGAGCGCGGATCGTTTTGCGGTCAATGCGCGCCTGCACTTCAGCCACCGCCGCCGCTGCCTGATTGTGCTCGGCTTCTGCGGTATCGAGTTCGGACTGGGCCGACGCCTGTTTTCTCACCAGATCACCGATGCGCTTCAGATTAACTTCGGACAGCCGCAGTCGCGCCTTGGCCGATTCACTATCCGCTTTTTCCTGGCGAGAATCCATCTCGACAAGCAGGTCGCCACTTTTAACGCTGCTGCCACTCTCAAAAGCGATACGCTCCACCACTCCAGGAAGATCGGCAGAGACAGTTACTCCGTTGATTGCCACCACCGAACCAATGGCAGCGCGCACCGGAGACCAAGTCTTGCTTTCTACATCATAAGTGGTGACCGCTTCCGGTGGTAATTTGAAATTCGCGCCTTCAGCCATTCCCGCCTTGATATCCAGCGTCTTGATAAACGCCAAAACAACGATACCCAAAAGAGCCAGCAACACCGTGATAATTAAATTTTTTATCATAGGAACTATACATTCGCGGTTTCATGGACCGCATCTGATTCACCTAAAATTCGTCCGCAGCGGGAGTGAGTGCTTTCCAGCAATTGGACAAGGCGTCGGAAATCCTCTGATTTAAGATCCTCGAACGCGGCGGAAATCTGCTCCATTACCGCAGGAAAAACTTCCCCCAGCACGTGCTGCCCACTCTCTGTGAGTCGAACCCGCACCGTACGCCGGTCCACAGCATCGGGCACGCGTTCCACAAATCCGTCACGCTCCAAACCATCGACGAGACCAGTGATAGTGGCGCGACTCACCTCGCACTCCATCGCAAGATGCGCAGGAGAATGCCCTTCGGAGCCAACCTCTTCACAAAGCGCCAAAAGACAAAAACGTCCGTGCCCCAGACCAAATTGCTGCAAAACCCGGTGCTCCAACCGCCCCAACAAATTCCCTGCATGCAGCACATGCAAATACGTTTCGACAACAACGGGATCCACTGAGGGATGTCTCTGCGACAAAGCGGTGAGGCGCTGGAGATTCGGCACCTCTCGCATCGAGAGCGGGTTTAAATTGGACAAAACGTCGGTCATTAGGCGGCTTATAGTTAATCACCTTAATTGCCCAGACCCCGAAGCATGTCAAGTGGGCTGGTGTAATTTCGCCCGTTTATTTTCAGCTGCCAGGACCGTCTGCTGAGGGGGCTCAGCCGAGCGTCAGCGTGTCTCCTTCACGCGCAAGATCGATGTCCAGATCAGACTGCATGGCTTGTGCTACCGTCCTTGCCGCCTCCAGTTTCTGGTCAAGCGTATCGTCATTGTGCGCCGGGTCGTGATGAAACAAACGAAGGCGTTTCACCCCTCCGGCCACGGCGGTTTCCACGACGTCATCCACACAACTGTGACCCCAGCCAACATGCGAAGGATATTCTTCGGCGAGATACTGCGAATCCATGATCAATAAATCCGCGCCGCGGATGAATTGCGCGATTTTCTCATCCTGCTCGCGTGCATGGTCAGCCAGTTCCGCCGCCTCTCCCGCCTGTTGGAATTGCGCCATCTTTAATATCGACTCTCGCGAATAAACCTCATGATCCGGCAGATAAACCACCGTCCCTGCAGGCGTGCGCAAACGATAGCCCATGGTGATCCCGGGATGATGGGCAAATGCAGCCTCTACTGCCACCCGCCCAATCTGAAACGATAACTCTTTCATTTCGCGGAACTCCAAATGACTGGGAATCTGGCGCAGGCTAACAGGAAAATAGGTGCTTTCCATTTGTCCCGAAAGGGTCCCTTCCAACCCACGTTTCGATCCTTCATAACCCAGAATTCGCAAATGATTTCCCGGTCGGTATGCGGGTGCGAAAAAAGGAAAGCCCTGTATATGATCCCAATGCGTATGGGTAATAAGCAGTGTTGCATCCAATTTCTGCCCGCCGAATTCTTCTTGCAGCCGCAACCCGAGCGGTCGGATACCGGTGCCTGCATCTAGGATCATCAATTCTCCTTCCGCGCGCAACTCAACACAGGACGTGTTTCCGCCGGTTCGCACGGTCTGCGGACCAGGTGCCGGGATCGAACCCCGCACCCCCCAAAAGCGCACGACCATTCCCGAATTCTCCGATGCGCGCTTGATCGCTTCCTCCAGTTGAACAGCAAAATCGTCCGGTGGCTCCATGTCAACGAGCACGATATCCGCTCCGGAATCCAGAGCGCGCGCGCGGTCTATGCCCGCGTCAGCGGAAGTTTTCGCGACGATGACCGGTTGAATGCGCCCCGGCAATTTTCGTCGGATGCGATAGAAAAAATCGAAATGCGCGCCGATTTCCGATCGCGTCACTGTGAGTAAAACCTGTGGCAAATGACCCTCGCACAACCGCCATGCTTCCTCCTCGCTGCGTGCCACGTGACAAACCCAGGCGCGAGGTTCCAGCCATCCCAGCCAATGCGGAGACATTTGTTCGTCGGGATCGAGAAGGACAGCAATTTGAGCCATGGCCGGGGATCATATCAGGATCACTTCAGAAAATCCACCCCGCAGAAACCATCCTCCAGGAAATTCAGCCATCCACGCGCATTTGCAAAGCTAAGCGCCAACTCATCGTGAGAAATCAAGTCAACTCGCCAGGAAAGACGGGGAAACAACCGGCCCAGCCAAGATCGTGATAAAAGAACGGTAAACGGCAGATAGAACCCTCTGTGCACCAAGATAATTGCTCGCAGCCAATCAACCCGTCAGGACGCCTCATCCTCTGACGGTGGTGCCCAAAGCTGAAGGGCGCCGGGCAAAACAGTGACCGTGGCCGGAGTCTCCCCCCAGCGTTCTCCATCCGCGTGCACTGGCACTGATTTCGCGGCGGTGATCTTGATCTCGCTCGCCCGGAAAGATTGCACATGCGAGGTATCGACATCCTGGCCTTGCAGCATGGCGACGAAGTGCGCGATGAGCTCTGTTTTCGTAAAATCGGAGTAGATGCTCACCGTCAGTCGCGAATCCGCAAGTTGGGCTTTGGGGGAAACATGCAAGCCGCTGCCATAATAACGCCCGTTTGCTGCGACGACGAAAAGCGGCTTGCAACGGAAGATGTTACTTTTGCGATCCTCTGCACTGAGTCGCTCGAGTTGTTCCGGCAAAATCGCTTCTTCCAGCGGGCAATCGAACGTGATTTCCATGTCCACGGGTTGAAATTCCGCCACCGTGCGCACCACGTCTAACAAGGCCAGCCAGTTCCCATCTTTCACCGCTTCGCCGGCTGGAAAAAGTTCCGCATCAAGTCCAGCCCCGAGGGCTTCGAAAAAGTAGCGTTCTCCATTTAACACGCCCACATCGATATCCCGACGATGGCGCGATGTGATGATCCAGCAGGCCTCAGCTAGATCGGTCGATATTCTCGCTGAACGCGCGATGTTATTGTAGGTGCCTAGAGGAATGATTCCGAGGGTCGTTTTGCTACCAACCAATTCGCGTGCCACCATACCCACCGTGCCGTCGCCACCGCCAACAATCACGCATTCTGCGCCATCCTGCACCGCCTTCTTTGCGATGGCGTCGGCGCCAAGGTCTTCCCTCGTGGAATGCACTTCGATCTCCACCCCACCCGCGTTCAACAACTCGGTGATCTCAGGGATTTTCTCGCTGTTTGGCGTCTTGTCTCCGCTCGTATCGTGGATAATCAGGACCGCTTTCATAATGAATGAGGGATTAGAGTAACGTGGTCGTCGCGTTGCGTGGGTCATTCTCCAGCCGAACGACTTCTATCGTTCCGCAAAGTCGTTTGGTAAGGTCCACCGGATCACCGACGCGCACTTCTGCCGGATTAATCTGGTAAGCCCACACATCAAATTGCCTGAGTGTCGCCTGTCCATACAAGGTGGTGAAGGCGCAATTCACAGCGTCGTAGCCGGATGAAATGCGGATGCGTCCGATGCGCGGTCGATTGTAGCGGGCGTCAAAGACCTGCCACCGTCCGCCTAGATAGACTTCGCAATAGGCATGAAAATCATTGGGTGCGCCGGGATCGATAAAACCGATATCAGGTAAAAATCCGCTGACGTAACGCGCCGGCAGATTGAAAGTGCGGCACAACGCGACCGCTGTATGTGCCAGATCGCGACACACGCCGTATCGTCGTTCGATGATTTCGTAAGCAGAAAGATTCGGGCTCCCGGAGAGCTTCCGATATTCAATGTTATCGTGCAGCCACTGGCAAATTCCCAACACACGTTCGAGCCCCTGCTCCAGATGACCAAAATGTTTCCACGCAAAATCGAGCAGTTTATCCGAGTCACAATACCGCGTCGGCAGCGTGTATCGCAACACGGACGCAGGGAGCAGGTATGGAGGCACGGGCATATCGAGCCAGGCGAAATCTTCGGTGAGACTCGGCACCATCACCACGGCATCATAACGAATCGTATTGGAGCCGGGCCGCAGAGTCAGGCGATAGACGATGTTTTCGTGGTCATCCTCAAATTCCGTTGCCGGCAATTCCGGCTCGAATTGCATGCTCTCCTGCCGGATCGATTGGTAGGAGTCCTGCCTCGGTTTAAAAACGACGAGCGCCGGCGTATCGGCGCTCGTTTCATAACGAATTTCGCAGCCCACTCGAACAGCGAGTTCGAGAGGCGGATTCGGAGCGGAAGTTTCCCTGTTCAATGCAATACTGGCATGCGAGGTTGGACGCAACGCTTCGAGTAGCATCACGTCATTGGGACTGGGTGACAATTGTAATTCTTAAATTTTATGAAAAATCCCGATTGGTCGGCAATTTCGGATCGAGCATGGCCGGATACGAAGGAGTTTCTTCGAACAATGGTCGAGATCAACAGCTTCACGACAAACGTCTTCGGCATCCAGCGCATGGGCGAATGCGTCGCCGCACAATTCAGCCCACTCGGCTTTGAGCCGCAGTTTGTGCCGCATCCCAACGCCATTTACGGTTCCCACCTCGTTTTAAAACGTCCCTTGATCGAGGACGCCCCCACCGACGCGCTTCTTGCGCAACTGGATACCGTGTTTCCAGAGTCAGAAGAAAAGGCGAACGACTTTGCCTGGCGCGAAGTCGACGATCGCATTCACGGACCTGGAACCAACGATATCAAAGGGGGTATCGCCATGATCTGGATGCTGCTTTCCACTTTAGAAGAGGAGTTTCCGGACTTGTTTCATTCCACAAACTGGGTCGTGCTATGTAATGCGTGCGAAGAAACCGACTCTTCAGATTTCGGACACGTCTGCTGTGGGCAGCTTCCGAAAAACACGTGCGCCTGCCTCATTTTCGAAGCGGACGGCTCGGATCTTCAGGATTTCGGGCTGGTCACCGCCCGCAACGGTCGGGCGACTTTTCGTGTGGAAGTGCATGGACGCGGTGCTCACGCGGGCGGCCAACATGCGCGGGGAGCCAACGCGATTTTACAACTCGGGCGCGTCGTGGAAAAACTCGAGTCCTTCACGGACTACAGCCTCGGAGTGACCATCAACGTTGGGTTCGCCCACGGCGGAACGGTGCTCAACCGCATCCCGGAACTCGCCATCGCAGAGCTCGAAATGCGAAGCTTTCAGCCGATGACATTCGACGTCGCAAAACGCCGGATTCTTGCTCTGAGCGGCCCCGGCGATCTGACCAGCCGCGATGCTGAAGCCATGGCCTGTCAGATTGACGTGAAGCAAATGGAGGAAACCCC
>Ga0105047_10010410_pt1 | contig 15204 bp, 14 predicted proteins | sample MAT04_FD_78384 | JGI IMG/M metagenome (GOLD analysis project Ga0105047, IMG submission 78384) | Freshwater microbial communities from Lake Fryxell liftoff mats and glacier meltwater in Antarctica - MAT-04 (megahit assembly) | ecosystem: Environmental > Aquatic > Freshwater > Ice > Liftoff... | reverse complement strand
GTTCAAGAAGAATGTGCCGTTTCATAATTACAACCAGATGTATAACCGCTGGTGGAAATTCTGCCAGGAAGGCGAACCTAATATTTGCTGGCCGGGTAAGGTCAAATACTTTGCCTTGAGTTCCGGCACGTCGGAAAGTTCGAGCAAACATATACCTGTCACGGATGATATGATCAAGTCTACCAAGAAAGCAGGTTTCAAGCAATTCTATTCCATGCAGAATTTCAATCTCCCACACGATGTATTTGGGAAGGGAATTCTAATGCTTGGAGGAACGACTTCCTTGTTTGAACGCGGCGATTATTATGAAGGCGATATGAGTGGCATCAGCGCGAAGAATATGCCGAAATGGTTATCCTTTCTGTTTTATAAACCAGGACAAAGTATTTCGAAACGTCCCCGTTGGGAAGACAGGATAAAGCTGATCGTTCGGAAAGCACCAAGTTGGAATGTTGCGACCGTCTGCGGTGTACCTGCCTGGGTGCAGATAGTTTTCGAAGAGATTATTAAATACCATAAGGTAAAAACAATTCATGATATATGGCCTAACTTGTCGCTGTATATTCATGGCGGCGTATCATTTGAACCTTACCGGGAGAACTTTAAAAATATTCTAGCTAAACCTATTACCTATATTGAGACCTATATGGCTTCGGAAGGCTCCTTTGGGTTTCAGGCAAGACCGGGAACTCCGGGTATTAAACTGATTCTGAACAATTCCATATTCTACGAATTTGTGCCATTCAACGAAAAGAATTTTACAGAAGACGGCGAGGTAAAACCAAATTCGGAAGCCTATCTTATCAATGAAGTAGTGGTGGATAAAGAATACGCAGTAATCCTTTCAACCTGTGCCGGTGCGTGGCGATATCTTATTGGTGATGTTATTAAGTTCACCTCAGTAAAGGATAGTGAGTTTGTGATCGTTGGGAGAACCAAACAATTCCTAAGTCTTTGTGGCGAACATCTGAGTGTCGACAATATGAATAAGGCCATTGACGAGGTACAGAAAAAACTAAATATAAAGATCAAGGAATTTACGGTAGCGGGGTTTGTACATGAAGGACATTTTGCACATAAATGGTATATCGGATGCGATGATGTCGTTGATAAGAAACTGGTCATTGACATGATCGACAAAACACTTTGTAAGATCAATGACGATTATGCCGTAGAACGTGAGTCTGCCCTAAAACATATTTTTATCGATATACTTCATCCTAATGTATTTATAGATTTTCTTCATGCGACGGGCAAATTCGGTGCCATGAATAAGTTTCCAAGAGTTATCAAACAAGCACAATTGAAGGAATGGGTTACGTTCATTGCTCCGAAGCTTGAACCAGTGAATAACTGAACAGGATAATCTTGCACTCCTTTCCCTTGATTTTACAAATAAAAAAAAGTGCCCATTTGGACACTTTTCCGATACTACTGTATTGTCTTGTCTTGCTATGCCATCTACTGGTGAGATTAATATTCATCTTCATTAAAGAAGAAATCTTCTTGAGTCGGGTAATCAGGCCAGATATCCTCAATGCCTTCATAACCTTCACCTTCATCATCCAACTCCTGCAGATTCTCGATCACTTCAATTGGCGAGCCCGAACGAATGGCGTAATCGATCAATTCGTCTTTCGTTGCCGGCCAAGGCGCTTCCTCAAGATGAGAAGCTAATTCTAAACTCCAAAACATATTTTATAATTTAATAAGGTTCAAAAATTTTGGGCAAATGTAAGATTTAATTTATAACTTCCAAATCTTTAAGTTTGCAATATGTTATCCACAAAAAACATCAAAAAAAGCTATGGTGACCTGGAGATTTTAAAAGATGTAAACATTACCATAGGTACTTCTGAAATCGTGAGTATTGTGGGTGCATCAGGTGCCGGAAAGAGCACACTGCTGCATATTCTGGGCACATTGGAGAAGCCAGACAGCGGTCAGCTTTTTATAGATGAGATAGATATTTTTAAATTATCACCTACAAAAATTGCTGATTTTAGAAATCAGAACATTGGCTTTGTTTTCCAGTTTCATCATCTCCTACCCGAATTCACTTCACTCGAAAATGTATGTATACCATCATGGATAGCGGGTGTTTCTAAGAAAGAGGCGACCCAAAAAGCAACGGCACTTTTGGAACATCTTCAATTGAAAGACAGGTTACATCATAAGCCTTCTGAATTAAGTGGTGGCGAGCAGCAAAGGGTTGCCATTGCAAGATCATTGATTAATAATCCATCGATTGTTCTCGCCGATGAACCTACAGGAAATTTGGATAGCCAAAACTCTGCGGCGATCTTTAACATGATCAATTCGCTGAGGAAGGAATTCAAGCAAACATTTATTTTAGTCACCCATAATGAAGAACTTGCATCCTTGTCTGACAGGACATTGAGAATGCTTGACGGAAATATTATCTAAATGAACATGCGCGTATCTTATTTGCCATACAGCAAGACAAATAGTTTTTCAAAACTTGTTGTTGATTTTGTCGGAGAATCTGAAAACCTGAAACCATTCATAGATGAATTTCCATCAAAAGAAGCGATTCTCAGGCAAATAGAACGAAAAAAAATGCAATCCATTGATCGTAAGTTATTACAGAAGGTTTTTCATTCACAATATGGGGCAGCGGATCTTCATCCAGGAGTAAAGACTCATATTGAGGCGCTTGCAGAGGAGAATACATTCACTATTTGCACAGCTCACCAACCGAATATTTTTACTGGTTATCTTTATTTTGTGTACAAGATCATTCATGCCATAAAACTGGCAGACGTATGTTCGGCGTTATTTCCGGCATTCAAATTTGTTCCTGTTTATTATATGGGAAGCGAGGATAATGATATTGATGAAATCGGAACCTTTCATTACAACAATAAGACATATACTTGGAATACCCAGCAAACAGGTGCTTGTGGACGGATGCATACGAAGGAATTAATGTCCATTGTACGTGAACTAAAAAAGACCTTCAACGAAGATCTTCCTGATGAGAAGCTGATGATAAATTTACTGGAGGAAGCATATAATGGCACCAATACACTTGCAGAAGCGACACGAATTCTTGTCAATTCATTGTTTGGAAAATATGGTTTATTGATTATTAATGCGGATGATATTCTATTAAAAGAAAAATTCAAACCAGTTATGTTGAATGAATTATTTCATCAAGACTCCGCAGAGATTGTTGAAGAAACGATCAGCCGTCTTTCTTCACAATACAAAGTGCAGGCGAATCCACGTGCTATTAATCTGTTTTACCTAAAAGCAGATCTTCGCGAACGAATCGAATTCAAGGATAATTCATGGCAGGTCGTTAACACTGATATTTCTTTTAATGAAGCAGAGATTGAAAAGGAGATTGAGCTTCATCCTGATCGTTTTTCTCCAAATGTAATTTTAAGACCCCTCTATCAGGAGAGTATCCTTCCGAATATTGCTTTTATAGGAGGAGGTGGCGAACTTGCCTACTGGCTTGAGCTTAAAGCTTTATTTGATGCACATAAGATTGTGTATCCTCTCCTCTTTCTTCGTAATTCTGTCTTGTGGATCAATGAAAAAACAGTGGCAGCGATGGAGAAACTTTCGATAAATATCGAATCAGCTTTTTTAGCGAAAGAAGAACTGTTTAAAAGACTCATCAATGAGCATGAAACGATGAAGGTACTTGGAAAACTTACTGATGAATTAGCAGTAGTTTACGAGGCTATTGTGGGGTTGGGAAATTCAGTGTCGCCAACATTGAAGCAAAGTATGGAAGCTCATACAGCCAAAGCAAAACGGGTCGAAGAGCGCATGTCTACTAAATTCAGGGCACAATTGAAAGGAAAGGAAGAGATTATTCTAAACAAGATAGAACAGATCAAAGAACAGATCGCGCCCAATGGCATCTTGCAGGAAAGACATGATAATTTCCTCAGTATCTATAAATTACTTGGTCTCGAAATGTTTGATATTCTGTATAAACATCAGCAGTCTTTTGGCATAGACTTCATGATCCTTGAGATTAAGGATGCCAATCAGAGGCTTTATATTTAATCCCACTTATAAATATCCTTAAGATACATCACTTGTCCTGTACTGTCAAGGGCGTTGGTCAGGTAAACAATATGAACATCAATGTTTCTCTCCACAGGAACAAAAATTGTCTTTCGTTTCTGAACGATTGAATCGATCATAGGAGCCGAATATTTCGTGCTGTCGCGTAATAAAAAAGCGGCAAATTCTTTTGGATGATGAACACGGATACATCCTGAGCTCAACGCCCGGTAGAACTTTGGAAAGTCTTCACGATGCGGTGTATCATGAAGATAAATTGACCATGGATTTGGGAGGTTGAACTTTACATGACCCAGAGAATTTCTATGCCCAGGAGCCTGCCCAACCCTATAATTTCTGAAGTTCTTTCTTGTAATAGCTGAGGCATTTACGACCCTGCCTCGACTGTCGTATGCTTTCAACCCTCTCCGGGAAAGATAACTTCCGCCGCGGCGTGCAACACCAGGAATTACATCTTCCTTCATAATGGTTGGAGGAACGGTCCATGTTGGATTGAATACAATATTTGCCAATGGGGAAACCAGCATCGTGGTTGGTCTTCCGGGTCGCCCCACAACGACACGCATATTAAACTGCACCTTATCATCTTCCACATAATCTACTTCCATCTTAGGAACATCTACCCAAATATAAGGTTGGGGAAACTTTTGTTTCATCCAGCGTAAGCGTTCCATATTGAGTGCAAGCGACCGGAGTTTTGTTTCGACATTGATATTTAATTTATTGATTGTTGTAGTATCCGGTTTGCCGCTCAGTTTGATATAATTTAAGTGTTGAAATTTCCTGATTGCCTCTACTAGATCTTCATTCCATTGCATCGACACAGTATCTTTTGGAATTCCTATTTCAATAAACAATCGCTTACGTAAAACAAGAAATGCCGGGTTTGTGGCAGCGGTTGAAAAACTTTCAGAGCGAACTTCTGTAACCTTTGGCCATCCACCCTTAGTACGGATCATGTCAAGACGTTTATACTCATTTCTAAATGCATTATAATGTCCCATCTCTGGACGTAAATGCGCGACAATGGTATTCACATCTGTCGAATCCAGTTCTTTAGCAAGCGACATAGCAAAGTTTCCTAGGCTATCGTTTTTTATTTTCCAGTCTTTTTTGTGAGTGACAGTATCTTTACCCATCATCATATCATTTGATAGTTTAAGAAAAGATGCGGTCAATAGTAATTCAAACTCTCCGATCTCAGATTCATTCACCGCCTTGCTTTTCAACCCTTCAAGAACATCCCGGATCTTAGACAAATTATAATCTTCGGCTTGTAATCCATCATTGCTGATATCAGCTAGAATAGTGATATAGTCGCTTACTTTCTTGGAAACGCCTTCCTCATTCAACCAGAATGGATAATACTTAGTGGCAGAATACATCTCCCTCAGAGACTTCATTTCGTGTAATGTATCATTCAGAAGAATAATGGAGGAGGAGGAATCATCAAGTTTATTTGTCAGGAATTTTACGACATTGTTAATCTCAACAGATGCTTTTACGATCGTTTTATCTGAAGACTTTTTTTTCTTTTCCTGATCTGAATGACAGGCCTCGACACAGATTAATGTGCTCAGGAATAGAAAGGAATAGAAAGAAAAACGAGAAATAGAAAGTGGTTTGGAACTCATAGTACAGGGCAAACCTACGCTATTTACACCCAAATTATTTTACAGATGTTCCTTTTTATTACATGATTTAAACTTTTCATCTACCTTTATGTCTCACGCGAAATTTTTTTAATGCATCAAACAATCACTGCTACAACTGCCCCGATGGAAGATGATGAAATAATTCTATTATTCAGGGAAGAGGCCAGCAAAGAAAGAGCATTCACTCATTTAGTCAAAAAATATCAAGAACGTATCTACTGGCATATCCGGCGTTTTTTGGTTCACCACGAGGATACCAACGATGTGATGCAGAACGTTTTCATTAAAGTATGGAAGGGGTTGCAAAATTTTCGCGGCGATTCGGCTTTGTTTACATGGCTTTACAGAATTGCAACCAATGAAAGCCTTACGTATCTTGAAAGCCAGAAGAAAAAAAGGTCCCTATCACTCTCAGATCATGAATCTGGTTTAATCAACAAGGTCCGGTCGGAAAAAGGATTTGATTTCAACAAACTTGAATGGAAGCTTCAATTGGCGATACAGTCGTTACCAGACAAGCAAAAAGCGGTTTTTACTCTTCGGTATTATGATGAAATGCCTTACGAAAAAATGTCTGAAGTTCTTGAAACGTCTGTTGGTTCCTTAAAAGCATCGTATCATCATGCGGCTAAAAAAGTACAAGAATTTATAGTAAAGGAGAATTAAACTATTTTGTATCACCTAGGTCAAAGCGCCCGTTCATGAAAAAAGCATCCCCCATACAGTCAGAATTAGACGAAAACGGCATACACATTGCGTTTGGCGAAATGCCTGAGATGGAGATTCCCCAAGATTATTTTGAAACATTCTCAATTTCAGTAATCGATCATATTAAACAAGAGGAATTTCTGCAGTCCTTACCAAAAGAAACACCGTACGATATACCTCAAGGTTATTTTCAAGAATTTGATGCAACCCTTATGCAGCGGATCCAGGAGGAAACTCTTCTTCAATCTTTGCCACGATCTATGCCTTATACGGTTCCTGATGACTATTTTACTGCTTTTCCTGTTCAGGTTTTTGCCAGTATTAAACATTCCGATAAACCTCTCACTCCACTTACCTTTTCCCGAAGGGCCATAGCAAAACTTTCCCTGGCAGCAACTCTTTTACTATTCCTGGGAATCGCTTTCGGAGGACTTATCTTCCCTTCAGAGTCGCAATCACTTTCTGCCGAATATCAATTAGCGACAATTCCGGATGAAGAAATCACTCAGTATTTACTGGAACACAAAGCCGAGATCGAAAACAATATTGCCTTCGAACCTATAGAAACATCTAAGCTGGACCTTCAAAAACTTGAAAACGAAATTTTTGATAATACCCTCAACAAAATCAGTGACGAAGAATTATTAAACTATTACCTTTAACTAAAACAATAAAGTCATGTATAAAAAAATCCTATTCACCGCATTACTGATCTTTCAGATCATCTCATTCCCTGCCACGGCGCAGCAGAAGGGAGAGAAAGTGGAAAGTATTAAGGTGGCTTATATATCGCAAAAAGTAAATCTTGATCCCCCTACAGCAGAACGTTTCTGGCCTCTTTATAATCAATATAGTGATGAAATGCGTAAAGTGCTAGACAGTAAAAAGGCGACAGATAACCGCAGCGCCGAAGAGATTCTTGACCAGGAACAAAAAGCCATCGATATTAAACGAAAATATAGCACTATCTTTCTGAAAGTGATCAGTAATGAACAACTGACTCAACTCTTTCAGGCAGAAAAAGAATTCAATAGGATGCTACTTCGCAGGATGAATAATATGGAGAACCGTCAACAACGAAGGGAGGAAAACCCGGGAGAAAAACCCACGAAACGCTCTCGAATAAATGAGCAACGATAAGTCTGCTCAACTTACCTGACAACTTTAAAGAATTAAATAATAGTATCCCGTATTCTATACTTTTGAATACGGGGTTTTTACGTCATGGTAGAACAGAAAAGTCCAGCCTTCCTCTTTCCCTTTATGCGCATATTTCTGCCTGAGCTCCATGGTTCGTCTTCCATCAAAATCATACTTTGCGATATAACGGGTTTTAAGCTGCTTCAACTGCGGAGCCACATCGCCACCAAAAAAAAGAGGGCCGCCACTGCCCTGAATGAGGAAAGAAATATGATAGGGGCAATGACCTCCATCTGTTTCATACGAAATAAAATCACTGATACTTCCTTTCTCATCCAACCATTCGACATGCGGAGAATTTTTCAGACTATCAAAATCCTCAACCTTGTAAGATGGAAGGCCTTTCTCCATGGCATAGGAAAACTCCTGTTTCCCAATATAATAGGTTGCATTCGGGAACGACATTTCCATCACTCCAAGTTCGTTTGTATACAATAATCCGCCTGTATGATCCTTATGCAAATGCGAGAGAATCACCATATCTATAAGAGAAGGTTCAATGCCAATACTTCTAAGGTTCGAATGGATCTGTAGTTGTCCTTCCGGAGTTTTAAAACCGAGACCACTATCGAATAAAATATGATGCCCTTTTACTTGCACCAGAAATGGCTGAATTTCTACCAGTAAAGATCCTGTAGACCTGCTTAAGAGATCATGCTTATATTCATCAAAGGGAATAAAAACCTTGTCATGCCCGATCGTAAACACACCTTCTGAAAGAGGAAACACCTGAATATCCATATCCGGCTAAACTAAGATTAATTCACCTAAAATACATGAAAAAGAAGCGGCCCTACCTGAGAACCATTTGCCTATCCGCATCAAGACGGATGAGGATAAAGATCAGTGCGGTAAAGATGACCAGAGAGGTTCCTCCATAGCTAATCAATGGAAGCGGGATGCCAATAACCGGCGCCAGACCAACTGTCATTCCAACATTGATTGCAAGGTGAAAAAACAGAATCCCCGCCACGCAATAGGCGTAAATCCTTGAGAATTGTGACCGTTGCCGTTCTGCTATCATAACAATCCTAAGCAGCATGCCCGTAAAGATCAAAATAAGAATGGTGCTCCCAAAGAACCCAAACTGTTCCCCGACTGTACAGAAAATGAAATCTGTTCGCTGCTCCGGCACCCAATTATACTGTGTTTGTGTACCATTTAAAAAACCTTTTCCAAAAAAACCACCAGCAGCAATAGCGATCTTTGATTGCTTGACATTATACTCAGAAGCATTTTGCTTTTTTACATCGACGCCCTCTCTTGCATACTCTTCAGGAAGTTCCTGCCCTATCATAGTGTAGATCCGTTGCACCTGATAACCCTTCAACATATGTTTGAATGTCACGGGCACCACTACCTGCGAGAACAACACCCCCACGAACCAGATTCCCGCCACAACAAAAATCAATTCCTTGCTGCGTTTTAATTGCTTTCGTTCAGAATAGAGAACAAGCAGCGCCAGTACAGATAAGATAATAAACAGAATATTCTTAGGGATGAGTAGTGTCGCTAACGTCAATCCGATGATCGAAAAGCCGATCACTAATACAATATTTGGAAGACCTTCCCGATACATCGCCAGAAAGAATGAAAAATAAACAAGGGCCAATCCTGTCTCATTCTGCATGATAATAATCCCTGCAGGAATGAGCGCGAAGGAGGCACAAATAAGTCTATGTTTCATCGTTGAAAAATTAGTATCCTGGAGAGAAAGAAATTTTGCGATGGATAAGGCTGTAAACAATTTCATCAGCTCTCCGGGTTGAAATGAAAGGAAACCCAGATTCAGAAAAGAATGCGAACCTCTTACTCCTTTCCCTAATGGCGTTAACGCAAGAAGCAGCAACACAAAACCGATGACATATCCTAAAAAAGGGATCGATGTAAATATTTTACTATCCATAAGTATGATCAGTAAAGCCACAAACAGAGAGACCCCCAAAAAGATCAGTTGCTTCATATAATTACTCTTCATAATAAAAAAGCTGACATCTGTACTCCTGTGTTCTACCGAATAAATACAAAGCACACCAATCACTGCCAGTATGAGATACAAAAATACCATCAGCCAGTCGAGACGTTCAAATAATGATTTCGCTTTAAAACTCATAATTCTTCAATTCCATGTTTATAATTATTGTTCATCTTTCAGATAGAATTTCCTGAATAGATACGCACCCATAATAGAATCTTGTTTTCGTTTCAGGCTATCTTTCAGAAAATCACTTCGTTTCAGGCTATCCTTCGACATATTCTTTCTGGCCTCTCGTGCCTTCGCCATCTGTTTATCCAACGAATCCAGAATGTAGGTATAATTCGGAATGATCTTCGCATCCTGCATGCGTTTCACCAACGGCTGACGTTTGGCAGTGATCGAATCTTTTAGATATTGTTCTATCATTAAACTCGCAATTGGCCCCGCCCATGTAGCACCATATCCTGCATTCTCAATACAAACCGCTACCGCAATCCTAGGATTATCCCTTGGTGCAAATGCGACGAACATCGAGTGATTCTGCAATTTTACCTTCACGCCATTGATCATCCGTTCATTCTGCGCTGTACCTGTCTTGCCACAAACAACTACACCCGGTATCTGGGCAATTTTACCCGTTCCCTGATCTATCACAGCCTGCATTCCGCCGATCACATACTCGTAGGAAGAATCGGCAATACGTGCTACCACATTTGGTTTTTTGAATTTCTGCAATGCCACATGGTTGGAATCGCCATCAATTGACCTTACAAAATGGGGTATATAAAAAGATCCTCGATTAGCGATTAGGCACATCGCATTGGCCATTTGCAAAGGTGTTAATTCAATCTCTCCTTGCCCCATTCCGATGATGGCCATATTACACGAATTCCAGTTATTTTTATAGACACGGTTGAAATAATTTGAATCAGGGATACTTCCACCACTTTCATGTGGGATGTCTACCCCAATCGGGTGACCTAATCCAAAATCTTTCATATACTGATGCCAACGTTCAAGTCCGACATGTACATTGCCATATTTCTTTGAATCAATTGCTAAACGGAAAATGTGACAGAAATATGAATTACATGAATTCGCAATTGCAAATCCAAGATTCCGTGCATGCCCACCCCCTGAGTGGGTACAACCTATTCGTCTTCCGCAGGCGTAATAACCACCTCCGCAAGCATAACCAAAATCGGGTGTTATTACCCCTTCATCCAGAGCCACCAATGCGGTTAGCGGTTTAAAGGTTGATCCCGGAGGATATTTAGCTTGTATTGGCCGTAAGAATAGAGGCTTGGTCGCATCATTGAGCATCTTGCTCAGATTAGCGCCTTTGTTGGATCCTGTGAGCAATGTAGGATCAAAGGATGGACCACTTGCAAACGCCAGGATACCACCAGTTTTAGGATCAATAGCAACTGCGCTTCCAAGCTTATTAGCCATCATTGATTCTGTCAGTTTCTGCAATTCTGCATCGATATATAATTGCAGTGATTTACCGGGGGTGGCTGCCGAATCTAAAGTGCCTTCTTTATAAGGACCTTGAATCCGTTGTTTCACATCACGAAGCAGATATTGAATACCGGGCACACCTTTTAGATATTCTTCATATGAACTTTCAAGGCCATTGATCCCGATATAATCGCCTTTAGAGTATGAACTGTATTTTTCGTTTTCCAATTGTTTCTCACTCACTTCATTGATATAGCCGAGGATGGTTCCGCCGCAGCCGAAATTATAATTCCTCTCGGCATGTTCTACCAGATCGATCCCGGAAAACTCATACATATTCTCCTGCAAACGAGCTACAGATGCAGGCGAGAGATTCTTGTACAAACTTGATGTTTTCTGCCATCCGTTTCGCACAATCACTTTTTTTAACTGTACGCTAAAGGATTCTATCGGCACATTGATCAATTTACATAGAAACAAGGTATCAAAATCGGCTGTGATCTTCTTCGGTTCAACCACCAAATCGTACACGATACTGTTATTCATTAATACCTTATTCTTTCTATCGTAGATGATACCTCTTGGTGGATATACTTTTTTCATGTAAATGGCCTGTCCGAGAGCGGCCTGCTTATATCCCCCGGCATCAAAAACCTGTAAGAAAAGAAGGCGGATGATAATAATGACAGGAATGGCAACAAAGAGAATTTTAATAAAAACGCTTCTATTCTGAGTAAGGTCTGCCATGAAAAAAGGGAAAAATTTTCACAAAGGTAAATGCCTGTGGCGAATGAACTAAAAGAGATATTCACAAGGGCGAAAAGCCATTAGCTTTTGGTCGCTAGCTGTTCGCTTGAGGATGTCAACTATACTTGATAGGCCAGGAAAGCTGATTTTTGTTAACTTAGTTGAGAGCTGTAGGATGATAGTTGTTCGCTGTTATCTGTTGGCTTCAGGATGGGAGCTTCTACGTAATAGCTAGCGTATGTATTATTTTCAAAGAAACAATATGTTGTGACGTGAAATTCGTTAATGGATCATATTTCTTATCTAATATCAAGCATCTCTCTCCCGATACTTCGGGATCATTCCTTTACTTTTACCTCATGAAAGACACCCGTTTCAAACGTAAGCTGGAAGATGGGAAGGAGTATGTCTTCGATACCAACCGCAAGAAATATGTGGTGCTTACTGCGGAAGAATGGGTGAGGCAACAAGTACTGTATTATATGATACATACAATGGAGTATCCTGCTCCGGTTATTTCAGTAGAGAAGCAGATCAAAGTGGGAACAAGAAACAGACGTTATGATATTGTAGTGTATAAAGAAAGTATCCCCTGGATGATCATCGAATGTAAACGCGAAACGGAAAAACTGACGGCGAATGTATTGAGTCAGTTGCTGTCGTATAATAGCACACTTGTGGTTTCCTTCTTAGCAATTACCAATGGGATAGAAATTTTGTGTTACGATATTAAAAAGGAAGTATGGAGTAATGGGTTGCCTTTGTATGAAACGCTTACTCCGTAAGTGTGTATATTCGTCTAATTGACGATAATCGTTTAGGCATCTCTCTCCTCGAGGAGAGAGACCGAGAGTGAGGTCAAGAGAGAGCTTATAAATCAATTACTTAATCGCAAACCGCAATAACTCTTCTTCCCGAAGCAAAGCGCATAAGGTATCGCCAATAGCAACCGGTCCTACACCTTTTGGGGTTCCGGTAAAAATAAGATCACCCATATTCAATGTAAAAAATTGCGAAACATAAGCAATGATCTTTTCAAAACTAAACAGCAGATCTTCTGTATTCCCCTGTTGAACTACCTCATTGTTTTTCTTCAAAGAAAATAAAAGCGGGGTTGCTTTTTCTTCAGTGGAAATCGTTTTCCATGTACCAATCACAGCAGAATTATCAAATGCTTTGGCAATCTCCCATGGAAGACCTTTTTCTTTTTGTTGTTGTTGAAGATCTCGTGCCGTAAAATCTATCCCAACGGTGATGGCATCATAATATGCAGAAGCAAATTTCTCGTTCACCGATTTTCCATTCTTACAGATACGCAATACGATCTCGCATTCATAATGAAGATCGTTGGTGAAGTTGGGGAAATAGAAATCTTTATTGTCTGTCAGCAAGGCCGTATTTGGTTTCATAAAAATAACCGGGGCCGTTGGAATATCGTTGTTCAGTTCCTTTGCATGTTCGGAATAATTTCGTCCTACACAGAATATTTTCATTATTCAAATTTAAGTTGGTTACACAAATTCATGGTTCGCTCAATACCGATGGTACAGAAATTCTCGATCACCTCTGTGCAGGCTTGCACTTTCTGGTTCACAAGCGGGATCTCGCTATCGGCCCATCTTCCCAATACATAATCGATCTGTTTGCCCCTTGGAAAATTATTCCCGATCCCAAACCGTAGTTTCGGATAGGCATTGGTTCCGATCGATTCCTGTATGCTTTTTAACCCATTATGTCCGGCGTCTGAACCGCTTGCCCTAAGCTTCATCACATTCAATGGAAATGCCAGATCGTCCACAATGGTCAGGGTATTTCCAACACTGATCTTTTCCTTATCCATCCAGTATTTAAAGGCTTTGCCACTGAGATTCATGTAGGTGGTAGGCTTTATCACAACTAAAGTCCTTCCCTTGAATTTTACTTCGCACATATCTGCCAGACGTTCGCTAGAGAATCTTGCGCCATGTTTATTGGCAAAAACATCCGCCACATCAAAGCCAATATTATGACGGGTTTCAATATATTCTGATCCGATATTACCCAATCCGGCAATTAAAAATTTCATGCTGCGAAACTACTATAAAAATTGATTTTGTGAAGAAGGGAAGATGTCGCGGGTATCGTTAGACTAAATGGATGCGTATTTTTTTTGCCACAGATGAAGCAGATAGGCACAGATACGCGATGCTTAAATACAGATTTCGCAGATGCCGTTACGTTGAAACACCATTACGGATCCAGTTTAATTAGCGGATATTTTCAAGTTCTTTTTTGGTGACAATCTTATAATCTTTTGGGATGTCGAAGAGTTTGACATCAATACTCTTAGTCTCAACTGTAGTGGCCACAAACCTGATCATCATATTATTTGCCGACTTGATTTCATACTCTAATGGAATTCCTTTTAAACCCGGAAACATGGTATTGAACGAGTCATTGGGAGGCAATAAATCACCGGTATAAAAGAAGACTGCTTTATCGCCATTCGTATATGTCACTGCAGAACGAGTGCTGAGATGCCCGGCCAATTGTTTCTTTTCAGTGCCAGGTACAAATACGGCCTTCTCAAAACTTTTATTCTTCTGCATCACTTCTGCGGCAGACATTTCAAGGGCATATTTATTACCGGCATCCATATTTAACGAAGTGGTTATACCCGTCTTGGTATTGTAAATGATGATATTATTGTATCCGCTGTTCATGGCAAGTTCGCGTCGTGTAAAACCATTTTTAACTGTTAATATATAGACCCCATCCGGATTGTCTGTGCCATTGACAAACACATCATACTTAATAATTCCCTCAGAAAATATTTTTTGGGAAAAAAGTTTGGGGCTGAACGCTAAGGTTATAAAAAGAAGTAAAAGTTTTCGCATGTGTGGATGATTTACACGGTTACAAATTAAGGATCTTCACAAGTTCGTCTTTCTTCCTGCGACTTACCTCAAGTTCTGTGTTGTCGTTCATCACCAATGTGTTGACATCACCTTTAATGAATTTACGGATATATTTCAGGTTGACAAGATGGGAGTTATGGATCCGGCAGAAATTGGTATTTGGAAGTATATTCTCGATATCTTTCAACGATTTAGAGATCAGTATCTTTTCATTATTTGTCAGGTAAATATGGGTGTAATTGTTCGAGGCCATGCAACGCATGATCTGATCGAGATAAATAAATTTCAGTCCATCCGAGGTAGGGAAGGCGATCCGGTTAAAAGGGTCGTTATTATTAAGGAGTTTCACATTCTCAAACAAATTCTTAATCTTTTCAAGGGGATTGGAAACAGACTTATGGTCCTGCACCCTTTGAACTGCCGTTTTAAGTTCTTCTACATTGATTGGTTTCAGCAGGTAATCGATGGCGCTGAATTGGATGGCCTTAAT
>Ga0105047_10010409_pt1 | contig 15205 bp, 15 predicted proteins | sample MAT04_FD_78384 | JGI IMG/M metagenome (GOLD analysis project Ga0105047, IMG submission 78384) | Freshwater microbial communities from Lake Fryxell liftoff mats and glacier meltwater in Antarctica - MAT-04 (megahit assembly) | ecosystem: Environmental > Aquatic > Freshwater > Ice > Liftoff... | reverse complement strand
GCCGGTCACCAAGGCCATGCTCTGGGACCGATGCTGGATCGAGTGGACCTTCCTGCCCGACAATTTCGTCAACATCATCGATGCCCGCATCAGCGCCCTGCGGCGGCGGCTCAAGGAGCAGGCCCCTGAACTGGGTGAGGATCTGCACCCCCTGATCGTGTCGGCCCGCAGTCAGAGCCTGATCTTCCGCGATCTGGACTCCGGCCGGGCGTGACCCGGACAGGCGTCCGCGGGTCTCCGCCTGGCTCCCGCCCCGGGCTGGCCTCTTGAGCGGGATCGCGACGATCTGGCGCACCCTGCAGCCTCGGGGTCTGGCGACATGGCTCGGGCGCAGGACCTCAACCCAGCTCGCTGCAGGACTGGCCGTCATGGCGGCCGTGGCCTTGACCGGCTCCCTGCTGATCACGGGTCAGGCGGCGCGGCTCGACCAGCGCCAGCAGGCGGCCCTCGCGGCTCTGGCCGACTACGGGGCCATGGCGTCCAAGCTTCCCGCCGACCCCAATATGGACGCCGCCGCCATGAGCGAGGGGGACGCGGGCTATATGTCGGCCTTTCTCAGCGCCTTCCAGGCCGGCCCCAGCCGTGACGTCACCACCCTGGAACAGACCTGTCGGACGGGTCGCGGAGGGGCCGGTGTCCGCTTTATCCGGGCCCCCGTCGGCAAGCCGGCCGGACTGGCGACACTGGAGACGGCCCGGGCAGAAAGTCAGGCCCACCTGGGCCCTGGCGTCTACCTGCTTCGGCTGTCACCCGGCCAGCTGTGCCCCGCGAGGGGGTTTGAGGTCATCGTCGTAAAACGCCCCATCGGACCCCTGTCGATCATTGTCGGCCGGGTGGTCGATCCCTCGGGAGCCGCCTGGCGTTGGGCCGTCCTGTCCGTGGTCCTGACCGGGATCCTCATTCTGGGCTCCGGCCTGGCCGCCGCGACCTTCGCCCGTCGGCGGCTGACCAGCGCCATCGCCGAGGTCAGCGTCGCCCTCGACCGCGCGGCCGTCGGGGATTTCTCGCGACGGGCCCCGAACGTGGCCCTCGCCCCCGAGCTCAGCGAGCTGTCCAGCCAGGTCAACCAGACCCTGGACCGGCTGGAAGAGTTGCTCAGCTGGCTGCGGGATTCGGCCGACCAGCTGGCGCACGATTTCCGCACTCCCCTGGCCAGGGCGTCGGCCCGACTGGACAAGCTCATGGAGACGGACGACCCGGTTGAGCGGGCCCGGCTGGGCGAGGAAGCGGGCCAGGACCTGCGCGATATCACCCGCGCCATGAACGAGGCGATGGCCCTGCGCGATGGCGAGGCCTGGCTGTTCGAAAGTGTCCGGCTGGACCTGCTGGCCGCAGCGGCCGTGGAACTTTACCAGCCCATCGCAGAGATCCGGGCCATCGAGATCGTTGCCGAGGGCGCGCCAGTGTCCGTTCTGGGCGTGCGCTCCCTGCTTCAGCGTGCGGTCGCCAACCTGGTCGACAACGCGGTCAAATTCTCGCCCGACGGCGGCCGGATCCTGATCCGTGCCTGGGATGACGGCGATGGCCCGGCGCTTTCGGTTTCCGATCAGGGGCCTGGAATGACAGACACCGGTTCGCCGGCCAAACCCGCTGCAGGGGCGGACAGCCACGGCATGGGCTTGGCCTTCGTCCGCGCCATCCTGCGCCGGCACGGCGGGCGAATGACGATTGATGACGCCGGACCCGGGGCCATCGTCACCGCGAGGTTCTCGCGCTAGGCTGCACCCCAGACAAGGACATCCCGCTGATGACGCGCTCGAACTTCCTGACCGGCACGGCCCTCGCCCTGATGCTGCTGGGCTTTTCGGCCCAGGGCGTTGCGGCCCAGACAGCGGCCGGCGACTACCCGTTTCCCTATGACAGCCGGCGCGGCGTGTTCAGCTTCGCCACCGGGCTGGAACGATCCCTGCCCGCCGTGGTCCAGGTCACGACCCTGGGCGTGTCCGGCGGCCCGACCACCGGCCAGACCGAGCCCGTCGCCGTGTCGAGCGGATCCGGCGTGATCATCGACGCCGCGGAGGGCATCATCGTCACCAACCATCATGTCATTGAGGGCGGCCAGAAATTCCGCGTCGACATGAGCGACGGCCGACTGGTGGACGCCACCCTGATCGGGGCGGACAAGGCGACCGACATCGCCGTGCTTCGGATCGAGGCTTCGGGCCTGTCCGAGGTCGAGATGGTGGATTCCGACACCCTGCGCACAGGGGATCTGGCCTTTGCGGTCGGCTACCCCTTGGGGCTGGACCAGACCCTGACCATGGGGGTCATCTCGGGCCTCGGTCGGTCGGGCATGGGCGATGCGGTCGAGGACTACATCCAGACCGACGCGGCCGTGAACTCGGGCAATTCGGGCGGTCCGCTGCTGGACAGTCGCGGGCGGCTGATCGGCATCAACACCTCGATCCTGTCCGGTGGCATGGGCGGCGGCAATGACGGCATCGCCTTTGCCGTCCCGACCCGCATCCTGCTGTTCGTCGTCGATCAACTGCGTACGACCGGCGAGGTCACCCGGGGCCGCATCGGGGCTACGCTGGGTTCGCTGACCGCCGATCGCGCGGTCGAGAAGGGGCTCAGCTTCGTGCGGGGTGCCGTGGTCGAGGACGTCGCGCCCGGCTCGCCGGCAGAACGCGCCGGTCTGATGCGGGGAGACATCATCACACGGGTCCAGAACCGGCCGGTCGCCAAAGCGGGCTCGGTACAGGCGACGGTCGGGGTCGCCCCGCCGGGAACGCCGGTCACCCTGGTCTATATTCGCAATGGCCAGGAGACGGCGACTACGGTCAATGTGGAACTGCTTTCGACGGCAGCGGTCCAGGTGGGGATCAACGCGGTGGAGGCCTACGGGGCCAATTTCCGCGAGCTGAAGCCGACCGATAGCCGGGCAGAGGCCGCAGGTGTGCTGGTTACGGCGGTCGAGGGCGGTTCCGTGGCGGCGCGTCAGGGACTGGTGGCCGGCGATCTGGTGACGGCCGTCGATGGCCTTCCGGTCGCTTCCATCGCCGAACTGGGTCGTTCCCTGCTCGGCGGAACCGGTGCGACCCTGACGCTTCTGAACGCCGGGGAAGACACCCCGGTCACCGTGGTCCTGTCGGCCCCGGACTGATTTCCGCTCGGCTGAGCTCGGCTCTGAGCTCCGGACAGCAAAACGCCCGCCGTGCCATCGGGGGGAGGGAGGCAGGACGGGCGTCTCGCTTTGGAGGAAGCGTCGGCCCGGCGGAGCCCTTCGTGGAAACATCCAGGGGGGCTGGGGGGGCTGTTCAGGATCCGGATACTTCCGAACTCCGTCAGGCCGACACTGGGTTTCTCGCTTCCCAAACAGGCTGGCGCGGGACCGAAACAGGGCCATTTCATGGCCCTGTCGCAATTCTGCAGCGGCGGGCCCCGGCCGCTGGCGTTTGCCGACGCGGTGCCTAGATTGAGACGATGAGTTTTGATCCCCCGCCACCCTCCGCCGGCGATGCGGGCCTGCCGGGCGGGTCCGTGTTTTTCGAGCGCAGCGAACTGCAGCTCATCCTCAGGATCTACGGACGGATGGTGGCCCAGGCGGAATGGCGCGACTACGCCATGGTCGGTGGCAGGGACTCGGCGGAGTTCGCCGTCTTCCGTCGCTCGGGCGATGCGCCAGCCTACCGGATCGAAAAACGCCCGGCCCTGCAGACCCGCCAGGGCCAGTGGTCGGTGATCGGACATGGCGGCGTGGTGCTGAAACGCGGCCGCGAACTCACCCAGGTGCTGCGCGTCTTCGACAGCCGCAGGTTTCAGGTCGTGGAGTAGGGGTGGCTGGCGGCTGGTGGCGAGGTGACTGGTAGTCGCCCGCCCCTTGAGATTCTCCGTTACCCATCACCAGCAACCCGTCACGAAACGAGCCCCGGGATCGCTCCCGGGGCTCCTGGTCGGCCGGTCAATGGGGATCTCAGTTGCGGTTGCCGCCCATGAAGGCCAGCAAGAACTGGAACAGGTTCACGAAGTTGATGAACAGGCTCAATGCGCCGAAGCCGGTCGCCACACCCATCGCCGCACGGTCGCCGCCCAGCTGGTAGTAGGTCATCTTCAGACGCTGGGTGTCGAAGGCGATCAGGCCTGCGAAGATCAGCACGCCCAGACCCGAGATGATCAGATAGAGCGTGCCCGACTGCATGAAAATGTTCACGACCGAAGCGATGATCAGGCCGATCACGCCCATGATCAGGAACGAGCCCATCGCGGTCAGGTCCTTCTTGGTCGTGTAGCCCACCAGGCTCAGCGCGCCGAACGAGGCAGCCGTCACAAAGAAGGTCGAGGCCAGCGATTCTCCCGTGTAGCGCAGGAACAGCAAGCCCATGCCCGCGCCGATCGAGGCGACAACAGCCCAGTACAGGATGTTCACCCCGCCTGCCGTGGGATTCTTCATGAAGAACATGGAGCCAAACAGCAGCACCAGCGGCAGGAACTGGACGACCATGCCCAGAACCGTCATCCCGACGCGGCCGTCCGCAGAGACAGAGAACAGCAACTGCTGCACGGCCGGAACGTTGCCGGTCGCGTAGGCGAGCGCACCGGCGACCACCAGGCCCAGGGCCAGCTTGTTGTAGACGCCCAGCATGAAGCTGCGCAATCCGGTGTCCACGGCCATGTCGGCCTGGGCGGGCGCCGGGGTCGAAAAACCGTTTCTGAAGTCGCTCATCGCGAGTGCCTTCTCCCTTTGTGGCCATGGAAAAACCCGCAGCCGTTGAGGGAAATATCGTGGTGCGCGCGCGATTACGCAAGGGAAGAGGCGTCGCAGGGGTTGCCCCGGCTTTTCGCAGCGTCTCCCAACCGCTACGAGCGGTCGCATGCTGCGCCTTTTCACGGCCATTCCGATCCCTTTCGACCTGGCCGAAACCCTGGCCCGGCGCCAGACTGGCCTGCCCGGGGCGCGCTGGCGGCCGGCCGAGGCGCTTCATGTGACCCTCGCCTTCTATGGCGAGGTGGATGAGCGACGGGCCGACGATCTGGCAGCCGAGCTGGCGCGGATTCAGGGCGGGCGGTTCGACCTCGAACTGCAGGGCGTGGGGGCGTTCGGCGACGCCCACCGCAGCCACACCCTGTGGGCGGGCGTTGCGCCGAACGCGCGGTTGACCGTCATGGCCGGCCGGTGCCGGTCGGCGGCGGACCGAGCTGGCCTGCGCCTGGAGCCCCGCGTCTATCGCCCGCACCTGACCCTGGCCTATCTGAAGACACAGACCAATCCGGACCGGATCGGGGCCTGGATCACGGGGCACAACCTGCTGCATTCGCCGCCGGTCCCGGTCGATCGCTTCGGCCTGTACTCCAGTGTCCTGAGCGAGGACGGCAGTCACTACGAACTGGAACGGGAGTATCCGCTGTGAGTCTCCTCGCGTCGCCCACGGGACCGATCCTGCAGACCGAACGGCTGATCCTGCGGCCTCCCGCGATGGAGGATTTTCCCCGGTGGGCCGAGTTGATGGCCGATCCTGACGCGTCGCGCTTCATTGGCGGGCCGATGAGCGCCGAGACCGCCTGGCGGGGCTTCATGACCATGGCCGGGGCCTGGAGCCTGACCGGGGTGGCGATGTTTTCGCTCATCGAGCGCGACAGCGGTCGCTGGCTGGGGCGGGTCGGGCCGTGGACGCCGCTGGGCTGGCCGGGGACAGAGGTCGGCTGGGGGCTGCACCCGGAGGCCCAGGGCAAGGGGTTCGGGCTGGAGGCGGCGACCGCCACCATCGACTATGCCTTCAATGTGCTGGACTGGTCTGAGGTCATCCACTGCATCGATCCCGAGAACAAGCCGTCGCAAAGACTGGCTGTGGCCCTTGGGTCGACGAACCTCGGCCCGGGGCGCCTGCCGGCACCGTTCGAGGCCTATCCGGTCGATCGCTGGGGCCAGTCCCGCGCGGCCTGGCGCACCCGAAGAGGGACCTGAGGCAACCATCCGGGGCCCCGGACCGTAACTCGGTGCACCGGAGACCCGCAGGCCCATGATCGATCAACGCCTCGTCGCCCTCGCTGCCCTCGCTGCCCTCGCCGCGAGCGCCCTGGCAGCTCCGGCTGCGGCCCAGGCCACGAATGTCAGCCTGAGCCAGTTCGACGGCCGCTGGTTCGAGATCGCCCGGAATCCGAACGGCATGCAGGGTGAGTGCAGCCGGGCCCAGATCGACTTCACGCCGGCATCCCGGCCCGACCGCTACGCCATCGCAGTGACCTGCACGCGCCGGCGCGACGGCCGGGTCGAGACCCTGCGCGCCAACGCCCGGGTCACGGACACAACCACCAACGCCCGTTTCCGGTTCAGCCTCGGCGGACTGCTCAGTTTCGGCGGGCTGGCGTCACAGCAGTACTGGGTCTGGGACCATGCGCCGGACTACAGCTGGGCCATCATGGGCCTGCCGGACAGGTCGAACTGGTGGATCTGGCACCGGAGCCAGACACCGTCCACAGCGGCGCGGTCGTTGACCCTGGAGCGGGCGCAGGCTCTCGGGTTCGATACGATCGGGGCCGTTCAGACCGGGCTGTAGGCCCAGGGCTGGCACCCGTACGCCGCCGCAAGGCTTGAAGCCGGAACGAAACCGGAACATAAAGCTATATGTCCGCCGCCGTTCACCTCGAGCTCGTCTTCAGCCGTCCCGAGACCACCCTTGGCGTCACACGGGGGGCCGCCCGCCTGCTGGGCGACATGGGCTATGCGCCGCTGCTGGAAGTGGGTCTGCCCAATGGCCGGCGTGCCGACGTCATGGCCCTGGGCCGGCGGGGCGACATTGTCATCTGCGAAGTGAAATCCGGGATCGCGGACTACCGCGTCGACCGCAAATGGCCCGAATACGCGCCGTTCTGCGACGCCTTCTATTTCGCCGTCGCTCCGGAGTTCCCGCAGAGCATACTGCCCGACGAGCCGGGCCTGATCGTGGCCGATAGCTTCGGCGGTGCGGTCGTGCGGGTCGCGCCGTTAGCGACCCTGGCACCCCCGCGGCGCAAGGCATTGACCTTGGCCTTCGGGCGGCTCGCAGCCCTGCGGACGCTCAGGCCCTAGCGCGGTGCGCGCTTGGCCAGGATGCGCTGAAGGGTACGGCGGTGCATGCCGAGGCGGCGCGCGGTCTCCGAGACATTATGGTCGCACAGTTCATAGACCCGCTGGATATGCTCCCAGCGCACCCGATCGGCGCTCATGGGATTGTCGGGGGGTTCGGGCGCATCGCCGGTGGCGAGCAGGGCCTTGACCACGTCGTCGGCGTCAGCAGGCTTGGACAGATAGTCGACCGCCCCCGCCTTGACCGCAGCGACCGCCGTGGCGATGGCCCCGTATCCGGTCAGCATGACGATGCGGGCGTCGCTGCGGCGTTCCCGGATGGCTTCGACGACCTTCAGGCCGTTGCCGTCCTCCAGCCGCATGTCCAGCACCGCGAAAGCCGGCTGATGCGCCCTCAGCGCTTCGGTTGCCTCGCCCACTGAGGCCACGGTCGTCACCTGAAAGCCGCGCGATTCGAGCGCCCGTCCCAGCCGGGTTCGCAGGGCCTGGTCATCATCAAGCAGCAACAGCGATCGATCCTCGAGCGCGGCGATACGATCTTCCATTGTGGCGGCGGTGGTCGGCATGGCGAGTTTCTCCCTGCCCCCAGATCGGCTTCCGCACGGCAACGGTCAAGCGGTGCGGCGATGGAGCGCATCCACGCGAGCCGGGTGTCAGGCTTCCAGCGAGCGGCGCTGCCAGCGGACGGTCACCCGTGCACCGCGATTGGACCCGGGGCCACCGTCGCCCTGACCGACCATGACCTGGCCTCCAGTTCGCTCCAGAAGGGTGCGGGCGATGAAGAAGCCCAGACCCATGCCGCCCTGGCTGGGGATGACTTCCGGATCCATGACAAGGGCCGGCGGGGGCGGGCCGCCACCCTTGCCCTTGCGGGGCGAACGGGCAGCCGCTGCGATCTGTGCGGCGAGGGCCTGGCGTGCCTTGCCGTGCGGACGGCTGGTCACATAGGGCTCGCCGAGGCGGGGCAGGATATCGGGCGCGAAGCCCGGCCCGTCATCCAGCACCTCAATGGTGATCCACTGGCCGTCGGCGGTGCCCTGGACCCGAACCCGGGTCGCCGCAAAGTCGGCCGCATTCTCGACCAGGGCCGAAAGGCCGTGAATAACCTCGGCGAGGCGTTTCACCTGGGGCTCGGCCATCCCGGGCGGCGTTCGGACCCCGACCGCAATGTCGAGGTCGAAGCCAAGATGCGGGTCCACGACCTCGTTCAACAGGGCTTTCATGCCGACCTCTGTATAGAGTTCGTCGCCGTCCTCCGGCCGTTGGGACAGACGTTTCAGGATCTCGCGGCAGCGATCGGCCTGGAGCAGCATCAGCCGGGCATCCTCGGCGATCGGTCCGTCGGGCGGAGAGGCGCGCAGCAGTTCCTTGGCCACCACCTGGATGGTCGCCAGCGGCGTGCCCAGTTCATGGGCCGCCGCCGCCGCCAGTCCGCCCAGCGCCGCCAGCCTTTGTTCGCGTTGCAGCACATCCTGGGTCGTCGCCAGCGCCAGCTCCAGCTTCTCGGCGTCCGCCGCCACGCGCCAAGCATAGGCGGAGGTGAAGACCACGCCCGTGATGAGCGCCAGCCCGATGCCGAACCGGTACAGGGGCGGAAGGTTCAGCTCGGCCCCTGACTCCCACGGCAGCGGCATGGACCAGAAGAAGAGGGCCGTGGTCGAGATCAGCACCATAAGGCCAAGCGTCAGGGCCTGCCGCCCCGGCAGGGAGGCGGCCGCCACCGTCACGGGGGCGACCAGCAGCAGGCAGAACGGGTTCTCCAGCCCGCCGGTGAAGGCCAGAAGCGCCGACAACTGCAGGATGTCGAACCCCAGATGGAGCGCGGTCTGACGTCCGTCCGCGAGGGGGCCATCCGCCTGACGCAGTCGCGACATGGCCGACAGGTTCACGACCACACTGGCCCCGATCACGGTCATCACTTCCCACAAGGGCAGGGGGAAATGCAGCATCCCGACGAGCACGACGACGGTCGCCGTCTGGCCCAGGACCGCCAGCCAGCGGAGGATGATCAGGGTCCGCAACGGCAGGCCACGACTGCGACGCGGCAGGTTGCGCCAGCCGTTTCCGGACGGAGGGGGCTGCGACGTGAGGCTGGCTTCGCTCGGGTTCACACACGGTCTATAGACCGACGGCGCGCCGCTGTCGGCCCGATCTACGAGAGACACGATGCCACGCCGTTCCATCCTGTTGTTTGCCGGTGCCTGTGTCGCCATCGCCGCCGCCTTGGCCACCGCTACGGTGATGGTGGTGTCGAGCCGTGAGCGCGCCGATGCGGTCGCCGAAGGAACTGCGACGGGCCAGCCGCAGGTCGGTGGGCCGTTCCAGCTGGTCAACCAGGACGGTCAGGCAGTCGATCAGACCCTGCTGAACGGCAAGTGGAGCCTGGTCTTCTTCGGGTTTACCTACTGCCCCGACTTCTGCCCCACCACCCTGACGGCGCTGGAGGCCACGCGAGAGCGTCTGGGTCCGGCTGCGGACGCTCTGCAGATCGTGTTCATCTCCATTGATCCGGAGCGGGACACGCCCGGGGCGTTGAAGGACTATCTGTCATCCGACGGCTTCCCGCCCGGCGTCATCGGCCTGACCGGCACGCAGGAACAGGTAGCCGACGCCGCGCGGACCTACCGCGCCTATTTCGAAAAGGTCGGTGAGGGCGACAGCTACACCATGAACCACTCCCTCACCGTCTACCTCATGGGGCCTGACAGCCAGTTCCGCTCGGCGCTCGCCCACGACCTGGGTCCGGAACGGTCCGCGCAGCTGATCCAGCGGATCATGTCGCGGGGATAGGCGGCCCCGGCGATTTAAATCCTTTTGCAGTGCAGCGTGTTCTATGTTGGCTTGACCGCTTCGGCGGGGGCCGATCACAGGATGCCATGCTCTACGCAATTCACGAGCTCGCCTATCAGTCGGCGCAGCCTTTCCGGCTCGGGGCATCGTTCGCCCGGAAATTCTGGACCTCGCCCTTCAATCCGGCGTCCCGGACTGCCGTGGGCCGCACCGCCTATGCCTCGGCCGAGCTGTTCGAGAGCGTCACGCGCCGCTATGGCAAGCCCGCCTGGGGTCTTGACGTCGTCACAATTGACAACAAGCCGGTGCGCACCACCGAACAGGTCATCTGGCAAAGCCCCTGGGTTCGGCTGGTACGGTTCGCCCGCAACATCGGCGACCTGAAACGCGCCGGAAAGCCCGTCGCGGCCCCCAGCGTGCTGATCGTGGCCCCCCTTTCCGGCCACTATGCCACCTTGCTGCGCGGCACGGTCGAGACCTTCCTGCAGGACCACGACGTCTATGTCACCGACTGGGTCAACGCCCGTCAGGTGCCGATGCTGGAAGGCCGGTTCGACTTCCATGACTATATCGACCACGTCCGCACCATGCTGGCCCAGATCGGCCCGCGGGCCCACGTCGTGGGCGTCTGTCAGCCAGGCCCGCCGGTGCTGGCCGCCGGTGCGATCATGGCGGCCGAGAACGATCCCAACCGGCCCGCCTCCATGACCTTTATGGGCTCGCCGATCGACGCCCGCCTGTCGCCCACCGTGACCAACCAACTTGCGGAGGCCAAGCCCTTCGCCTGGTTTCAGTCCAACATGATCCACACCGTGCCCTGGCCCTATCCGGGGTTCGGGCGGGAGGTCTATCCGGGCTTCGTCCAGCTCTACAGCTTCATGTCGATGAACGAGGCGCGCCATACCGACGCTCACCGGGACTATTTCCGCCACCTTGTCGCCGGCGACGGCGACGGGATGGAAAAGCACGAACAGTTCTACGACGAATATCTGTCGGTGCTGGACCTGACCGAGGAGTTCTATCTCCAGACCATCGACATCGTGTTCCAGTCGCATCTGCTGCCCCGCGGCCTGCTGGAGCATCGTGGCGTGCCGGTGGATCTGACGAAAATCACCGATATCGGGCTGATGACCGTCGAGGGTGCGAAGGACGATATCTCCGGCGTCGGCCAGACCCAGGCCGCGCACCGATTGTGCACATCCATCCCTGACGACCGGCGAGTGCTTTACGTTCAGCCGGAGGTCGGCCACTACGGGGTCTTCAACGGGCGGCGGTTCCGCGAGGACATCTACCCCCGCACCCGGGATTTCATCGCCGCCAATGAAAAGCTCTGTGCCGTACCGGACCGGGCAGCGGCTGCCGCTTGAGGGCGGCGTCGCCCTGCTGCTTAAGGTCAATCCGCGCGCGCGGCGGATCTCGATCCGCATCGACGGCAGGGCCGGGGAGGCCGTGGCCGTGGCCCCCAGCGAGCGTCGGCTAGCCGACGCGGTGGCCTTCGCGCGTTCGCGGGCGAACTGGATCTGCGAACGTCTGGCGGCGCGCCCCGCCGGAGCCCCTCTCCAACCCGGGGCAGTCATTCCCTTTTGCGGCGGGACGGTCCGGCTGGAAGCCGCCGGCGGTGCGGGGGCCGCGCGGCTTGTGAAGGGACAGGACGGCGACCGGATCGTGTCGGGTGGCGAGGGCGAGGCCTTCGCACGGCGCGTGGTGAACCTGTTGAAGCGGGCCGCCAGAGACGCGCTTCAGGCCCGGACCGGGGTCCACCTCAGGGCCTTGGGCCAAGCCCCCGTGACCCTGACCCTAAACGACCCGGCCTCGCGCTGGGGTTCGTGCAGTCCGATGTCGCGTTCGATCCGCTATTCGTGGCGCGTCATCATGGCCCCGCCCGAGGTGCTGGACTATCTGGCCGCTCACGAGGTGGCGCATCTGGTTCACGCCAATCACAGCCCGGCCTACTGGGCCGTGGTTCACGACCTTGTCGGCGACCACCGGCCGTTCCGTGCCTGGCTGCGCGATCACGGCCCCACGCTGCATGCCGTGGGGCGTTAGAAGACGAGGGCCCTAGAAGAACAGTGGACTGGTCGGTCTTTCCGGTTCGGGCTCGGGTTCGGGGCGCTGGTCCGGCGAGTCGTCGCGACGACGGGCCGGTTCGGCGGCGGCGGGGCGATCGTCCTGGGGCCTGGCGGTCTGGTAGGGCTGGCCCTGGTTGGGATCGACGCCGTCGATGACGGTCGAATCGCCGAACGGGTCCTGGACCGCCCCCATAAGATCGCCGATCGGATCGGGCGCGACCCAGCCCTCGGGCATCGCTGGACCGTTGGGGATGGGCTGGACGTTCAGGCGCGGCAGCGCTGCCTCCATGAACCCCTTCCAGATGGCGGCAGGGGCCGCGCCGCCGGTCACGCCGCGCATCGCGGTGTTGTCGTCCTTGCCGACCCAGACGGCAGTAACGAAGCCGCCGGTGTAGCCGACGAACCAGGCGTCTTTGTAGTCCGAAGTGGTGCCCGTCTTGCCGGCGATGTCGCGGCCGGAGATGGCGGCGGCCCGTGCCGTGCCGTCGTTCACCACGCCGCGCAGCATCTGGTTCATATAGTAGAGGGCCGGATTGTTGATCGCCTGACCCGACGCCGCGTCGCGGGTCCCGCGCTGATAGATCACCCGGCCCTGGGGCGTGCGGATCCGGCTGATGCCATAGGCCGTTACGCGGCGCCCGCCGTTGGCGAAGGCGTCATAGGCTGTGGCCATGTCGATCGGCGAAACCTCCACCGCGCCCAGAGCCATGGCGGGCTCCAGACCGATGCGCGAGGTAATCCCCAGCCGCCGCGCCGCGCGGGCGACACTGTCACGGCCGATCTGGTCGGCGATAGAGGCGGCAACGGTATTGGTCGACTGGGCCACCGCATTGGCCAGGCTCATGGGTCCGGCAAAGGTCCCGGCATAGTTTCGCGGGCTCCAGTTGCCGATCCGGACCGGCTCATCGACCACCCGGGTCTCCGGCGTGTAGCCGGCCTCCATGGCGGCCAGATAGACGAACGGTTTGAACGCCGACCCCGCCTGACGCCGCGCATCCACAGCGCGGTTGAACTGGCTGTCGGCATAGGAGGCACCGCCGATCATCGCCCGTACCCGCCCGTCCCCGTCCAGCGCCACCAGGGCGGCCTGCTCGACCCCGCGAGACCCGTCGCGGTCCAGGATGCGGCGCACATTGCGCTCGGCCGCCGTCTGCAGGGTCAGGTCCAGGGTCGTCTCGACAACCATGTCCTCGGTCGGCTCGCCCACCAGGCCACGGATTTCCTTGTCCAGCCAGTCGATGAAATACTGGGCATGCTGGGTCGCCAGTGTGCGGGAGACCCGAACCGGCTCCAGCACGGCGGCGGCGCGCTGTTCGCGGGTGATGACGCCACTCTGCTGCATCTCGTCCAGCACGACGGTCGCCCGCGTCGCGGCACGCTCGCCCTCCGAGACCGGCGAATAGCGCGACGGTGCCTTGAGCAGCCCGGCCAGCAGGGCCGCCTCGCCGACAGTCAGGTCCTTGGCTCCCTTGTCGAAATAGCGTTGCGACGCCGCCTCGATCCCGTAAGCTCCCGCACCGAAATAGACGCGGTTCAAATACAGGGCGAGGATCTCTTTTTTGGAGAATTTCAGCTCCAGCCAGACCGCCAGGATCAGCTCCTGCACCTTGCGGCGGATGTTCTGGTCGGGCGTCAGGAACAGGTTCTTGGCCAGTTGCTGGGTCAGCGTCGAACCGCCCTGGACAATCCGGCCGGCGCGCATGTTGGCGGCCATGGCCCGGCTCATGCCGATGGGATCGAACCCGGGATGCCAGTAGAAGCGTCGGTCCTCAATGGCGATGAAGGCGGCCGGCACATAGTCGGGCAGGGCCTCCAGATCGGCCGGCGGCGCCTGCTGCGACCCTCGTGTGGCGATCAAAGCCCCGTTGCGGTCCAGATAGGTGATCGAGGGCTGGCGATCGATATCGTAGAGGGCCGAGGTATCGGGCAGGCCACGGGCAAACACGGCAAAAAAAACAACGAGAAAAATGGCTCCCCACACCGCGAGGACGGCCGACCAATAAAAGAAGCGCTGCAACGGTGTGCGCTGCGCACCCGCTCCACCTCTCGCTCCCTGACCCGGACCCGCCATCTAAATCCTCGACCTGAACCGGCTCTATAGCCGGTCACGCGTCCTACAGAAACGCCGTTCCCGTGAACGGCGCGTGAAGACCTCACGCCAGCGTGATCGGGCTTTCGGCCGAAACGATGGCGCGGGCCTTAACGATCCTCCATCGCGACGCGTCGAACTGTCCGTGTCGGTCAGAACAGGGCCCCGAACCGTGACCCGGTCCGGGGCCCCTCGATCGTAGAGCTCAAGGATGTCGGCAGCGGCCTCCGCGACCGGATCCCTCATTGGGCGAGGAAGGCGTCCAGTTCGGCATAGAAAGCCTGGGGCTGGTCGATGAAGATGAAGTGGGCGCTGTCATTGATGCGCTTCAGCTCAACCCCCGGCAGGGTTGCGAACGACATCTGATAGATCTCGTCGGTGATCTCCGGTGTCATGCGCGGGTCGTTGAACTTCACATACAGCACCTCTGTCGGGGCGCTGATCCGCGCCAGCTCGGGACGCAGGTCGGTGACGATCAGCTCGCGAAAGGCGCTGGTCGAGACCCGCCGGTCGCTGGCGGCCGTGTCCGCAAGGATCGCGGCGCGGGCTTCGGCGGTGTTGACCATGCCCGAGACGCTGGCAGCGGCCATCGCCTGGTACTGGTCGTCGGGGGCAGCGTTCATCCCCGCATAGACCTGATCCGCGACGGGGGCGACGCTCTCGGCCGTCACGCCCGGACCGCCGAACATGGCACCCATGAAGGGGATCATGTCCACGACCATCAGCTTACCGACGGCGTCGGGGTGGCGCGCGGCCAGCATCATGCCGATCGTGCCGCCCATGGAGTGGCCGACGACAGCCGGCTTTTTCAGACCTGCTTCGGCGATGTAGCGGGCGATCTCCTCGGCCGCCGGCGCGGCGACCGGGCCCTCGGCATTACCCTCGGCGGGCGCGCCGGCGAAGCCCTGGATATGGACCCGGTGGACCCGCCATCCTGCGCCCAGATGCTGAACCGTGCCGTCCCAGACTTCGGGCGAGGAGCTGAGGCCGGGGATCAGGATGATGTCGCGCACACCGGACCCCGCCTGCCCGTCCACACGGACATGCAGTCGGTCGGAGGAGAAGTTCGCGTGGTGGTGTCCATGGTCCGCGGCGTGCTCGCCGTGGCCGTCCTGCGCGGTTGCGGAAGCGGTCAGGGCGAAGTTGGCCACCAGGCCGAGGGCGGCGATGACGCCGGTGAGGATCTGGCTGTTCATGGTCTCGTTTCCTGGCACCGGACCAATCCGGCGTTCTGGTCTCTGGTCTCTGGTC
>Ga0105047_10010407_pt1 | contig 15206 bp, 11 predicted proteins | sample MAT04_FD_78384 | JGI IMG/M metagenome (GOLD analysis project Ga0105047, IMG submission 78384) | Freshwater microbial communities from Lake Fryxell liftoff mats and glacier meltwater in Antarctica - MAT-04 (megahit assembly) | ecosystem: Environmental > Aquatic > Freshwater > Ice > Liftoff... | reverse complement strand
CGAATGCGCGCCGCGAGGCCGCGATTGCGGCGGGCGAGATCGTCGATTTGTCCTGCCTGCACTACACCGAATGGCTGCATTCGCTCGACGCCAATCGGGTCATCCGCGCGCTCCGCGGGCGCGCCGAGGGCATGCGCGATGAGCTTGTGGCCAAATCGATCGCGCAGATTCGCGCCGGCAAAGACCCTGAGGATTCCATGCGTCAGCTCGCCCACGCGTTGACCAATCGCATCCTTCACGAGCCAAGCCTCAGGCTGCGCGAATCGGCCGCGCTCGGTAATGACCAAACCATCGCCGCCGCCGAAAAACTTTTTGGTCTGGAGCCTCCGAATGTCGAATAACGCTTTATTGGGCGCCGCCGATGAGCTTGTCGTGCATGCACGCGCTCTGATAGCGGGCGCTTGGGATCGAGATCCCGCCAGCGACGTCTACGAAACCGCGGAAAACCTAGCCGAGCAGGCGCAGTCTGAAAAGCTGGAAGACTTATCCGAGGCACTGCTTGGGTTTTCGGCGTATTTGAGCTCCTTTGTGGATTCGGCCCTGATGCCGCGCGCAGCCCAGGCCCAGCAGCTAAGTGCACTGATCGAGGCCATTTTTGAGGCGGTCATGCGTCACCGCGGCAGCGCCGGCGAACCCGCTGCGCTGGTCGAAATAGCGACCACCAAGGCGCTCGCCCCTGCGGTCTTTTACTTGGGCAGTTTAAGCCTGGGACAAGACGTCTCCACGCTGGTTAGCCAGCGTGGCCACGATCTGAAAATTGCGCCGTCTGCTGAGGCGCTGGTCCAGGCGCTGGTTGAGAATCGGGCGCAGGCTTTGATCGTTGAGGCATCGCAGCTGGCCGCATTGAGGCGCGTTTACGACAGCGGTGACCTGCTTGATAAAGGCAAGCCGCCGCTGATCGTGGTTTCCAAACAGGATGATCTGGGGCTCCGGCTGAGCGCGGTCCGCATGGGAGCCGATGCCTTCTTTGTGCTGTTTGAGGATTCCCAGCGCTTGGCATCGCGCCTAACTGAATTGATCGAGGATCGGAACAATCCCTATCGCGTGTTGATCGTTGACGACGACGCCTCAATGACGCTTTTTTGCGGCTCGATCCTGCGCCACAACGGCATGGAAACGCGCGCCGTGAATGCACCAGAAGCTGCGCTGGAAACGTTGAGTGACTTTGTGCCTGACGTCATCATCGCCGACCTCTACATGCCTGAAATCAGCGGCTTGGAGCTGGTCGCGCTGTTTCGCGCGCACCCCAAGACCCTGTTCACCCCGGTGATTTTGCTGAGCGGTGACGACGACGCAGAAAAGCGTTTCGACACCTTGATCATTGGCGGCGACGACTATTTGACCAAGCCGATTCGGCCGCGCCATTTGGTCGCAGCGGTAGCCTCGCGCGCGCGCCGCGCGCGCTGGCTCAAGCGCGAGCTGAAGGATTCTCCGCGCTAGTCGCGGGCAACAGCCAAAGCGCAGCGATCAAGCTGCGCGAATTTATTCCGCTTCGTAGCTCAAGTTGGGCGCCAGCCAGCGCTCAGCTTCAGTCTGGCTCATGTTTTTGCGCTCGGCGTAGTCAACCACTTGGTCTTCGCGGATCTTGCCGACCACAAAGTACTGGCTGTCTGGATGGCTGAAATAGAGCCCAGAAACGGCAGCAGCCGGATACATGGCGAAGGATTCAGTCAGCGTCATCCCCGCGTTTGCGGGTGCATCCAAAAGATCAAAGATCAGCCCTTTTTCGGTGTGTTCGGGGCAGGCCGGATAGCCCGGTGCGGGGCGGATACCGCGATAGCGTTCGCCGATCAGGGCCTCGGTTTCGAGCGCTTCGTCGGGCGCATAGCCCCACAACTCGCGCCGCACGCGCTCATGCAGGCGCTCGGCAAAGGCTTCGGCCAAGCGATCGGCAAGCGCCTTCACCATGATCGCCGAATAGTCGTCGAATTCCGCCTCAAAGGCTTTCGCGCGCTCATCCGCGCCGATGCCGGTGGTGACCGCAAACGCGCCAATCCAGTCGGCACGACCAAGCGCCGCCGGCGCGACAAAATCGGCGAGACAGAAGTTGGGCTTGCCCGGTGGCTTGTCGATCTGCTGGCGCAGGCAGCGCAGCGTGGCGCGCACGCTGCTGCGTGACTCGTCGGTAAAAATCTCGATGTCGTCGCCGACCCGATTGGCGGGCATCAGACCCACCACGCCGCGCGCCTGCACCCAGTTCTCAGCAATCATTTGATCGAGCATGGTGTTCGCCTCGGCAAACAGCTTGCGCGCCTGTTCACCGACCACCGCATCATCTAGGATTTTCGGGTAGTGCCCGGCCAGTTCCCAGGTAAAGAAAAACGGCGTCCAGTCAATGTAGCGACGCAGCTCGCCTAAGTCGTAGTCGGCAAATACGCTCAAGCCCGGATGCGCAGGTGCCGGCGGCTGGTAATCCGGGTCCATCACGTAGCCGCGGGCGCGAGCGTCTTCCAGCGCGATCAGCCGATGCGCCGGGCCTTTGTTGCTGTGGCGGGCGCGAAGCTCGGCGTATTCGACGCGCAGCTTTTCCACAAACGGGGTTTTAAGCTCTTTCGAGATCAGGCTCTGCGCCACGCCCACGGCGCGCGATGCGTCTTTGACCCACACGGTGGCTTCGCCGTAGTGCGGTTCGATCTTGAGCGCGGTGTGCGCGCGCGAGGTGGTCGCGCCACCAATCATCAGCGGCACCGAAAACCCCTGACGCTGCATTTCTCGGGCGAGATGGCTCATCTCTTCAAGCGATGGGGTGATCAAGCCAGAGAGGCCGATCAGATCGACGTTTTCGGCGCGGGCGATGTCGAGGATTTTTTGCGCGGGCACCATCACGCCCAAATCAATCACCTCAAAATTATTGCAGCGCAGAACCACGCCGACGATGTTCTTGCCGATGTCGTGCACGTCGCCTTTGACGGTCGCCATCAAAATCTTGCCGTTGTTGGTGCGGACCTCGCCGGTGAGGCGCTTTTCTTCCTCGAAATAGGGTTCCAGATAGGCGACCGCTTTTTTCATCACCCGCGCTGATTTGACCACCTGCGGCAGGAACATTTTGCCCGCGCCGAAGAGATCGCCGATGAAGTTCATGCCGTCCATCAGCGGGCCTTCAATCACCTCCAGTGGCCGGCTGCATTGCGCGCGCGCGTCTTCGGTGTCGGCCACCACAAACTCATCAATGCCGTGCACCAGCGCGTGTTTAAGCCGTTCGAATACCGGCAATTCGCGCCACTTGAGGCGATCAGATTCATCCTCAGCGCGCGCCTTGAACGTATTCGCCACTTCAAGCAGGCGTTCGGTTGCGTCCTCGCGGCGATTGAGCACCACGTCTTCAACGCGCTCCAGCAAATCAGCGGGAATGTCGTCGTAAACGCCGAGTTGGCCTGCGTTGACGATGCCCATGTCCATACCGGCTTTGATCGCGTGATAAAGAAAAACCGAATGGATCGCTTCGCGCACCGGGTTGTTGCCGCGAAAGGAAAAGCTCACGTTGGAGACGCCGCCTGAGACTTTCGCGCCGGGCAGGGTGCGCTTGATTTCGCGGGTGGCGTTGATGAAATCGACCGCGTAGTTGTTGTGCTCCTCAATCCCGGTGGCGATCGCAAAAACGTTCGGGTCAAAGATGATGTCTTCGGGCTCAAAGCGCACCTCGTCCACCAGCAATCGGTAAGCGCGCGTGCAGATCTCTACTTTGCGCTCAAAGGTGTCGGCTTGGCCCACTTCGTCAAAGGCCATCACCACCACCGCAGCGCCGTAGCGCTTGCATTTGCGCGCTTGCTCCAAAAACGGTTCGACGCCTTCTTTCATCGAAATCGAATTCACCACGCCCTTGCCCTGCAGGCACTTTAAGCCGGCTTCGAGCACGCTCCATTTGGACGAATCGACCATCACCGGAACCCTGGCGATATCCGGTTCGGCGGCGATCAAGCACAGGTATTTGACCATGCAGGCTTCCGAATCAAGCAGCCCTTCGTCCATGTTGACGTCGATCATCTGCGCGCCGGCCGTTACCTGCTGTCGCGCCACATCCACCGCGCGCTCAAAATCGCCTTCCTTGATCAGCCGCTTGAACACGGCTGAACCCGTCACGTTGGTGCGTTCACCGATGTTGATGAAGTTGCTGTTTTCGCCGAAGGTGAGCCCTTCCAAGCCAGACAAGCGCATCAGGCTGCCTCCAGCCAAATCGGCCGGTTTGGCAGAGGTCTTGGCGCAATGCCTTGAACCGCCTGCGCGATCGCCTTGATGTGGGCAGGCGTGGTGCCGCAGCAGCCGCCCACGATGTTGAGAAATCCCGCCTGCGCAAACTCTTTGATCACCACAGCCATTTCTTCGGGAGACTCGTCGTATTCGCCAAAGGCGTTGGGCAGGCCCGCGTTCGGATGGGTGGAGATCAGGCATTCGGCCTGACCCGACAGCTCCGCGATATAAGGCCGCAATTCGCTGGCGCCGAGCGCGCAGTTGAAGCCGACCGAAAGCAGCTCAGCGTGGCGCACCGAGTAGTAAAACGCCTCTGCGGTTTGGCCTGAAAGCGTGCGCCCGGAGGCGTCGGTGATCGTGCCGGAAACCATCAAGGGCACCCGCCAGCCCTTGTGCTCAAACATCTCATTGAGCGCATACAGCGCGGCTTTGCAGTTGAGCGTATCGAACACGGTTTCGACCATTAGCACGTCGGCGCCGCCATCAATCAGCGCCTCTGCCGCCTGCGTGTAGGCGCCGGCCAACTCGTCAAACGAGGTGTTGCGGAAGCCTGGATTGTTGACGTCAGGGGAAATCGACGCGGTGCGGTTGGTGGGCCCAAGCACGCCGATTACAAAGCGCGGTTTGGATGGATTGCGCAAGCTGTACTCGTCGGCGACTTCGCGGCACAGGCGGGCGCCTTCGAAGTTAAGGTCGTGCACTTCGCTTTCTAAGTGATAGTCGGCTTGCGCAATCGTGGTTGCGTTGAAGGTGTTGGTTTCGATCATGTCGGCGCCCGCGTCGAAATAGGCGCGCGCGATATCGCGAATGATTTTGGGCTGGGTCAGCACCAGCAAATCGTTGTTGCCTTTGAGGTCATGGCAGGCACAGGCAAAGCGTTCGCCGCGGTAGCCCGCCTCGTCGAGGTGATAGCTCTGGATCATCGAACCCCAGGCGCCGTCCATGATCAAAATGCGTTGGGATAGCGCGTCGAGCAGCAGCTTCGTGCGGGCGGGGTCTTTGAAGGGCAGTGGACGCATTAAGGATTACCTCGGGGCTTTGACCGCACAAAGGGCGATCACTTCAAAATGGGGGGCGCGTTTTTCTTTCGCAATGACTTCGGCGTGGCGGATCTTGAGGCCCGCGGCGCGCGCGAGACCGCTCAGTTCGGCGGGCTCAAAGCCCATGTTGCAGTGGCCAAAGGGTTCAATTTGGCTTGCGTGGTTGTGGCGGTTGAGCGTGCTGATCAATACGGTGCCGCCGGGCTTAAGCACGCGTGCAACTTCACGCAGAACCTTGTCAGGCCGGCTCGCGTAGGTCAGCGCATTCATCAAAAAAGCCTGATCGAAGCTCTCGTCGGCGAAGGCCAAGGCCTGCATGTCGCCCAACTCAAAGCGAACATTCACCACGTTCGCGAGACGCTCGCGGCCAGCGTTGACCACGCGCGCGCTGACGTCAACGCAGGTGATCGATTTCGACACCGGCGCCAGCACCTGTGCCAGCACGCCGTCGCCTGAGGCCAGATCCAGCACATCGCCCAAATCCAGCATGGTGACCAAAGATCGAAAGAAACTCTCCCACGTGCGGCCCGGCGAATAGTGGCGTTCCATGTCGCCTGCCACTTGGTCAGCCCACGAATTGGCGCTCGCACGCGCGCTTAAAACATGCGGCAGGCGCAGGTTGTCGGCGTCCAGCAGGCTGTCGTTGGCGGATTTGAGCAGCACATTCCAAACCGTGCGCCAGTTGAGATCGGATGCTTCGTCGTTGAGCCGATAAAAGCTCGAGCTGCCGGCGCGGCGGTCGATCACCAGATCGGCCTTTTTCAAGCTGGCCAAATGGGTTGAAACCCGCGGCTGCGCCAGCTGGGTCACCAAGGCGAGCTCGGCCACAGTCAACTCCTCCTGCTCAAGCAGGCTAAGGAGTCGTACGCGCGTAGGCTCAGAGAGCGTGCGGAATAAATTGGAGGCTGTGGTGAGATTCATCTTTCTATCGCGATTGAAAGATGATTATTGCAGCGTCTGCGGATTTGCTCAACTCTCGTGCGCGGCGCAGACGATTTGGCGACAATCGCGCCCCTCACCAACCGAACGGTTCAGACCATGCTTGATCCCCTCCTGCTGCGCACTCAAATGGCCGATGTCTGCGCGCGCCTGAAATCACGCGGGTTCGAGTTCCCGGTTGCGGCCTACCAGGCGCTGGAAGATCGCCGCAAAGGCGTGCAGATCCGCACCCAGGAGCTGCAAAACCAGCGCAACACGCAAAGCAAGGCCATCGGTATGGCCAAACAAAAAGGCCAGGATGTGGCCGCGCTGATGCTTGAGGTGCAGGCGATTGCCGACGAACTCAAGCAGCGCGAGGTTGAACTTGCCGAGATCCAGACCGAATTGGATTTCCTCTTGGCGCAGGTGCCCAACATGCCGCAAGCGAGCGTGGCAGTGGGCGCCGGTGAGCACGAAAACGTGCTGCTGCGAACCGTCGGCGCGCCGCGCACGTTTGCCTTCGAGCCGAAAGACCACGTCGCCTTGGGCGAACGCGGCTTGGCCATGGATTTCGAAGCCGGGGTCAAGATTTCTGGCGCGCGCTTCAGCGTGCTGCGCGGCGGACTGGCGCGCTTGCATCGCGCGCTGGGCCAATTCATGCTGGATCTGCACACGCAAAAACACGGCTATGTCGAGATGAATGTGCCGGTGCTGGTGAATCCGGAATCCATGCGCGGGACCGGCCAGCTGCCCAAGTTTGAGCAAGACTTGTTCGCCACCGCCGGTGAACCCAAGCGCTATCTGGTGCCTACCGCCGAAGTGCCGCTGACCAATCTAGTCCGCGACAGCATCCTTGCGGCGAGCGAACTGCCGCTCAGCATGACCGCCCACACGCTTTGTTTTCGCTCTGAGGCCGGAGCCTACGGACGCGACACCCGCGGCATGATTCGGCAACACCAGTTTGAAAAAATTGAGCTGGTGAAAATTGTCCGGCCCGCCGATTCAGACGCAGCACTCGAAGAGCTCACCGGCCACGCCGAAGCGGTGCTACAGGCGCTTGATTTGCCCTATCGGGTGATGGCGCTGTGCACCGGCGACATGGGTTTTGCTGCGGCCAAAACGTATGATCTTGAGGTGTGGTTGCCGGGTCAAAACGCCTATCGAGAGATTTCTTCGTGCAGCAATTTCGAGGCGTTTCAGGCGCGTCGAATGCAGGCGCGCTGGCGCAATCCGGAAACGGGCAAGCCCGAGCTGGTCCACACGCTCAATGGCTCGGGGCTGGCGGTCGGGCGCACGCTGGTCGCAGTGATGGAAAACTACCAGCTTGAGGACGGCAGCATTTCCGTGCCCGCAGCGCTTAAACCTTATCTGGGCGGGCTCGATCGGATCTAGAAGGGCGCCCGCCTGCGTCTTGCAAACCGGGCGCGCTTACCCCACATCGCTGCACACTTTCGAAATTCCCTGTGGCTATACTCAGGCCTGATTGCGGGCTTGAGTCGATCGAGTATTACTAGATTCCCATGAGCACTGATCGTCGCGATGAACTTGAGCATGGATTGGACGTCGAAGAGGCGCGCCCGGAGCTCAAAAAACCACCGCTCTATAAAGTTTATTTGGTCAATGACGACTACACGCCCATGGAGTTTGTGGTTCAGGTGTTGGAAGTCTTTTTCGCAATGGGCCGCGAAAAAGCCACCCAGATCATGCTGCATGTGCATACCCGCGGCCGCGGCGTTTGCGGCACTTATACCTATGACATGGCCGAGACCAAGGTCTTTTTGGTCAACGAATTTTCGCGTACGCACCACCATCCGCTGCTGTGCGCCATGGAAGAGGCTTGAAATTGACCACCTTCGGCGGAATTTCCCTCTCAATGTTTAAAACACCGCACCTGAGGAACACGCATGTTTAGCAAAGACCTCGAACAAACGATTTCCCAGGCATACAAGGAAGCCCGTGCGCGTCGGCATGAGTTCATGACCGTTGAGCATCTTGGCCTGGCCCTGATTGAAAACCCGTCTGCTGCCGCGGTATTGCGCGCTTGCGGCGCCGACATCAAAAAGCTCTCTGACGATCTGCGCTCGGTGATCGAAGAGACCGTGCCGGTGTTGCCGCCGCACGACGAACGCGACACCCAGCCGACCCTGGGCTTTCAGCGCGTGCTGCAGCGCGCGGTCTACCACGTACAAAGCTCCGGCAAGCAAGAAGTGACCGGTGCCAACGTGCTGGTCGCGATCTTTGGCGAGAAGGACTCCCACGCGGTTTACCTGCTCAACAAGCAGGATATTGATCGTCTCGATGCGGTCAACTACATCTCCCACGGCATCACCAAGACCGGATCGCAGGCGCCGCAGGAGCAAGAGCAAAAAAACCAGGAATCCGATCAGGAAGGCGAGGGCAAAGGCAACCCGCTGGCCCAGTTTGCGCAAAATCTCAACGAGCAGGCGCGCTTGGGCAAGATCGATCCTTTGATCGGTCGCGACAACGAAGTCGAGCGCACGATCCAGGTGCTCTGCCGTCGGCGCAAAAACAACCCGCTGTACGTCGGCGAAGCGGGCGTTGGCAAGACCGCGATCGCCGAAGGCTTAGCCAAGCGCATCGTTGAAGGTGCGGTGCCGGAAGTGCTCAAAGACGCCACGATTTATTCGCTTGATCTGGGCTCGCTGGTTGCCGGCACCAAGTACCGCGGCGATTTCGAAAAGCGCCTGAAGGCGGTTATTGCGGCGCTCAAGCGCGAGCCCAAGTCAATTTTGTTTATCGATGAGATCCACACCATCATCGGTGCCGGTTCCGCGTCTGGTGGGACGATGGACGCCTCGAATTTGATCAAGCCGGTGCTGGGCTCGGGCGAGCTGCGCTGCATTGGTTCGACCACCTTCCAGGAGTACCGCGGGATTTTCGAAAAAGACCGCGCGCTGGCGCGGCGCTTCCAGAAGATCGACGTGATGGAGCCCACCATCGCCGAAACCATCGAAATTCTCAAAGGTTTAAAGCCACGCTTCGAAGAGTTCCATCAGGTCACCTACACCAATGCCGCGATCGAAGCGGCGGCGCAGCTGGCGGCCAAGCACATCAACGATCGCTTCTTGCCTGACAAGGCCATTGACGTGATCGATGAAGCCGGCGCGCGGCAGCGCCTGATGGCGGCGGTCGATCGCAAGACTGAACTGGGTGCCGAAGAAATCGAGCTGGTGATTGCCAAGATGGCGCGGATTCCGCCGAAGCAGGTTTCTGTTTCAGATCGCGATGTGCTGCGCCACCTCGATCGCAATCTGAAGATGGTGGTCTTTGGCCAAGAAGCCGCGATTGATTCGCTCACCAGCGCGATCAAAATGGCGCGATCCGGCTTGGGCGATCCAAGCAAGCCGATTGGTTCTTTCCTGCTGGCTGGGCCAACGGGCGTGGGCAAGACCGAGATCACCAAGCAGCTCGCGCAGCAGCTTGGCATCCAGCTGATCCGTTTTGACATGTCGGAGTACATGGAGCCGCACACGGTGAGCCGCTTGGTGGGTGCACCTCCGGGCTATGTCGGTTTCGATCAGGGTGGTTTGCTGACCGAAGCGGTGACCAAACACCCGCATGCGGTTCTGCTTCTTGATGAGGTCGAAAAAGCCCACCCGGACGTCTTCAACCTGCTGCTGCAGGTGATGGACCACGGCCGCTTGACCGATACCAACGGTCGCGAGGCCTCGTTCCGCAACGTGATTTTGGTGATGACCACCAACGCGGGCGCCGCGCAAGCGTCACGCCGGACGATGGGCTTTGTCGAACAAAGCCACCAGACCGACGCGATGGAAGCGATTCGCAAAATGTTCTCACCGGAATTCCGCAATCGCTTGGATGCGATCGTGCAGTTCCAGCCGCTCGATCTGGCGATCGTGCTGCGCGTGGTCGACAAGTTTGTGATTGAGCTCGAAACCCTTTTGCTAGACAAAAAAGTCTCAATCGAAGTCGAAGAGCCGGCGCGCAAATGGTTGGCCGACAATGGGTTCGATCCGCAAATGGGTGCACGTCCGATGGCGCGCATTATTCAGGAGCACATCAAGCGCCCACTCGCCGATGAGATCCTGTTTGGCGCGCTCTCGCAAAACGGCGGCACCGTGATTGTGAGCGTGCGCGACGGCAAGCTCGATCTCAAAGTAGAAGCCGCGCTGGTTGAAGAACCAGTGGTCTAGATTCGCCTGTAGACCTTGTCAATAGGGCCGGCACATGCCGGCCTTTTTTATGTTGGCTGACAGCTGATGCGCTGGCCGCCCCCGACGCCGACTTGAACCGCAAGGCGCGGGCCGTCAAACAGCGCGATGACGTCGAGATTGGTGCGCGCGTGCGCGCTCAATCCGCCGCACTGGAATGCGCCGCGACCGCTAAGCCAGAGCGGCAGCATCAGTTGATCGGCCAAGTGCTCTGCGCAAACCACTTCACTGTGCAGCCAGGCATCGAGCTCACGGCAGGCGCGCGCAGCAATGCTTTCCGCGCTGCTGCCGCGGGCCCCGTGGCAGGTGATCAGTTCTGTGACGTTGGCAAACTGAGCCCACACCGAGAGCACGTTGCCGGGGCCGGTCAAGTGTTCGATCACGCTGTGGCTGATCGCTTTTCGGGTGAGCTTGTAGTGATCGGCGACCGCGGTGATTTCACGCAGCGCGACGTTCTCCGCAATCGCGGCAACCATGCTGTGCGCGAAAATGCCCTGTGCCTCGCCGCGTTCTTCAATGCACATTGGCAGCAGCGGGCCGGGCTCGATTTCAAGCACGATTAGCCCACCACCTGCGGGAGCCAAGCCAACCCGTTCGACTTTGAGCGAAATCTTGGCGCCAATGCGGCGGAGCTGCGGCAAAAACACGCGCTCTAGGTAGCAGCTGCTAGGCGCCAATGGGTTGTGCGTTCCGCCCTCCACAGTAATCCGAGATTTGCCTGCGCCGCGCAGCAGCATGGGAATGAGCGTTTGCAGGACCAAATTGCAGCTGCCGGCGGTTCCGATCGAAAAATGGTGGCTGCCGGAACCGATCGTGTGCGGGTTAAAGCGGAGCTCGGTTGAATTGAGCTCCGCGCCTTCGACGTCGGCACCCGCGACCACCGCCGCGGCACGCACGCAAGCCAGATGCTGACGCATCAGGCCTGGTTTGGCGCGGCCCGCGCGGATTCGATGGATCCGCACGGGTGTTTGCGTCAGCACCGAAAGCGAGAGCGCGGTGCGCAGGATTTGGCCGCCGCCTTCGCCCTGCGAACCATCAATTTCAAGGTGCTTTTTGCTCATGACGGGTCGTCGCCTTGCTGCCTAGCCTTTGACACAAACCACCTGGCGCAGCGTATGCATGATCTCAACGAGATCAGTCTGCGCCGCCATCACCGCCTCAATCGGCTTGTACGCGCGGGGCGATTCGTCGATCACGCTTGAGTCCTTGCGGCACTCAACGTGCGCGGTGTCGCGCTGGTGCTGTTCCACGCTAATCAGCTGCTTGGCCCGCGTACGGCTCATCACCCGGCCCGCGCCATGTGAGCAGGAACAAAACGATTCCGCATTGCCGAGCCCGCGCACGATAAAGCTCTTCGCGCCCATTGAGCCTGGAATGATCCCGAGCTGGCCCCGTTGCGCGCTGACCGCACCCTTGCGCGTGATGAACAGGGATTCGCCAAAGTGCTCCTCGCGCTGCACGTAGTTGTGGTGACAGTTGACGGCCTCTTGGGTCAAGTGAAAGGGCTTGACGACGATTTTCTGAAGCGCGGCGAGCGTGTTTTTCAGCATGATCGCTCGGTTGTCGCGGGCAAAGCGCTGCGCCCAGCCGACCGCAAAAACATACTCGTCAAAGTGCTTGGAGCCCTCCGCGAAGTAAGCCAGATCGCGGTGCGGCAAGTTGGCGATGTGGCCCTGCATATCGGTTTGCGCAAGCTCAATGAAGTGAGTTCCAATCGCGTTGCCGACGCCGCGCGAGCCGGAATGCAGCATCACCCAAACCTGGTCGATCTCGTCTAAACACAGCTCGACAAAGTGGTTGCCGGTACCGAGCGTGCCGAGGTGGTGCAGGTTATTGGTGTGGCGCAAGCGCGGGTGCAGCTCGCACAGGCGCTTGAAATCGCTTTCAAGCAGCGACCAGGCGTCTATCGCGCTATCGGGCGGGTTTTCGAACGCGCCCGTGTCGCGCCTGCCGCGCGCTTGGGTGCGGCCGTGCGGGACGGCGCGCTCGATTGCCGAACGCACGCCCGCTAAGCTTTCTGGCAGATCGCTTGCCGTCAACGAAGTGCGCGCGGCGATCATGCCGCAGCCGATGTCCACACCAACCGCCGCAGGAATGATCGCAGCGCGGGTTGGGACCACCGATCCCACGGTCGCGCCGATGCCGATATGCACATCCGGCATCGCCGCCACGTGCGGGTACACGATCTTGAGCGCAGCGAGCTGCTCAAGCTGGCGGATCGCGCCTTCTTCAACCGGCACGTCGCGGGTCCACATTTTTATCGGCACGCCAGCGTGCCCCGTCAGCTCATTGTATTTGTGCATGGTTGCATCGGGTCTTGTTGTTTGCGCTTGTGTGATTGTCGCCTTGTATTAAATCCGCGCGCAACGACGCCGAGCGCTTGCGCAAATATTGGCGCGCTTTGGCCATAAGTTTTCCCCAATTGACGGTGGATTCACGCCGCCGGGCGGTATTATACGTTCAGTAATTACTGAAAGATGAGTACATTCATGAACTTGCCACCGCTGATCCAAGCCACCGTTTTGCACTTTGGAGAAATGGGTTCAAAGTGGGGAATCAACCGCACAGTCGGGCAGATTTACGCGCTGCTGTACGTTTCCCAGCAGCCGCTGAATGCCGACGAAATCGCAGAAAAGCTGGGGTTTTCGCGCTCTAACGTGAGCATGGGCCTCAAAGAGCTCGACTCCTGGCGCCTGATTCGCCTGCAGCACCTGCCGGGTGATCGGCGCGAGTATTTTTCAGCGCCTGAGGACATTTGGGCGATTTTCCGCACGCTGGCCGAGGAGCGCCGCAAGCGCGAGATCGATCCCACTTTGACCATGCTGCGCGATGTGCTGCTGGCCGATCCGGCATCGGCCGAAGAGCGCCACGCGCAGCGCCGCCTGGCGGAAATGCACGACTTGATTGAGCTGGTTACGGGCTGGTTTTTGGACGTCCAAAAGCTGGAACCGAAGACCCTGATTCAGCTGATGAAGCTCGGCTCGCGGGTGCAAAAATTTCTTGAGTTGAAGGACAAGCTCAGCATCGTCAAGGGAGGCACGTGAGATGGAAGCACTGCTCCTTGCGCGCATTCAGTTTGCGACCAACATCACTTTTCATATTCTTTTTCCGACCATCACCATTGCACTCGGCTGGGTGCTTTTGTTCTTCAAGCTGCGCTTTAACCGAACCGGCAACGCCAAGTGGATGGACGCCTACAAGTTTTGGGTCAAGATATTTGCCCTGAGCTTTGCCTTTGGCGTGGTTTCCGGCATCACCATGAGCTTCCAATTCGGCACCAACTGGCCGGGCTTCATGGAAACGGTGGGCAATATCGCGGGGCCGCTGCTGGCCTACGAAGTGCTGACGGCGTTTTTTCTTGAAGCCACGTTTCTCGGCATCATGCTGTTTGGCTACAACCGCGTTTCCAACCGGGTGCATACCCTAGCGACGCTGCTGGTTGCGTTTGGCACGCTGATGAGCGCGTTCTGGATTTTGGTCCTGAACTCGTGGATGCAAACGCCGGCGGGCTTCGAAATGATCGACGGTAAGGCACACGCAACCGACTGGATGGCGATCATTTTCAATCCGTCGATGGGCTACCGGCTAACCCACATGTTGCTTGCATCGGGTTTGACCGCGGCCTTTTTGCTCGCTGGTATTTCGGCGTATCGCTGGCTGCGCAACGACCGAAGCGCAAGCGTCATGGCGCAGCTAAAGACCGGTGCTTATCTCGCGGCAGCGCTGATTCCGCTGCAAATTGTGCTCGGCGACTTCCACGGGATCAACACGCTTAAACACCAGCCGGCCAAGATTGCCGCGATTGAGGCCGTTTGGGAGACCGAGCGCGGCGCCCCGCTTTTGCTGTTCGCTTTGCCGAATCAAGAGACTCGGGCCAACGATTTTGAAATTGGTATCCCCAAGCTCGCCAGCCTGATCCTGACCCACGATCTCAATGGCGAGATCAAAGGCTTGAATGAATTTGTAGGCAAGCACCCGCCTGTAGCGCCGGTATTTTGGTCCTTCCGGGTGATGGTTGGGGTGGGCGTGCTGATGCTCCTGGTCAGTTTTTGCGCCGTGTGGCAGCTGCGTCGCAACGCGCTTAAACCCTGGCTGGCGCGTGTTTTGGTGCTGATGACGTTTTCTGGCTGGGTTGCCACGGTCGCGGGCTGGTGGGTCGCCGAAATTGGTCGCCAGCCGTACGTGGTGTATGGCGTGTTGACCACAGCAGACGCCGCGTCCTCCGTCGCAGCGCCGCTGATCGGCATCTCGCTCGCGATGTACCTAACTATCTACGCGCTGCTGCTTTCGGCTTATATATCGGTGATTTATTATCTTGCCCGCAGCGGTGGGAGCCTGCCGAACGTGAATCCCGCAGGCCCGCTTGAGGTCGCCGCATGAGCCCAGATTTGAGCACACCCGCCGGCTGGCTTCCGATCGTATTCATGGGGCTAATGGGCCTGTCGATGCTGCTGTATGTGATTCTCGACGGCTACGATCTGGGCGTTGGAATTCTGCTCAGGCGCGCGGAAGATGCAGAAAAGGACATGATGATCGCCGCGATTGGTCCGTTTTGGGACGCCAACGAAACCTGGCTGGTGCTGGGTGTGGGCCTTCTGCTGGTGGCGTTTCCCCTAGCCCACGGAATGATTTTGCAGGCGCTCTATCTGCCGGTGGCGCTGATGCTGGTGGCGCTGATGCTGCGCGGCGTGGCGTTTGAGTTTCGCGCCAAGGTGCGCGCCGAGCACAAGGCGCGCTGGAATTTTTTGTTCTTTCTCGGCTCGCTGGTGGCAGCGCTCGCGCAGGGCGCGATGCTTGGTTCGTTTGTGTTGGGCTTTCGTTCGGGATGGACTGAAAGCGTGTTTGCGCTGTTTGTTGGGGCCTGCCT